>QWCK01006088.1_pt1 | contig 10432 bp, 9 predicted proteins | sample 1972571 | NCBI WGS metagenome assembly QWCK01 (sample SAMN09866710, study PRJNA288562) | Human gut metagenome isolate term2_stool, whole genome shotgun sequencing... | isolation source: gut | host: Homo sapiens | place: USA: California | reverse complement strand
AGGCCGGCGGCGCGGGGGCCCCCGCCATGCTCGACGTGGCCAAGGCCCGTCCCGACGGCTATACCTTCGGCTTCCCGGCAATAGCCACCTTCTCGACCACGCCGCAGATCAAGAAGACCGGCTATACGCTGGCCGACTTCCGCGCTGTGGTGCAAGTCACCAATATGTGGCTGAGCCTCGCCGTAAACGCCGACTCCGGCATCAAGACCATCAACGAGCTTATGGCCGCAGCCAAGGCAAACCCCGGAAAGTACAATTATGCCACCCACGGAGCCCTCTCCACGCAGCGCCTGTTCATGAGCCGCCTGCTGAAGGCGTTCCCCGGCGTCGATCTCCCCCATGTCAGCTACACCAGCGGCCATGAAGTCTCCACAGCCCTGCTCGGACGCCATGTCACCAGCGGCTTTGGCGTGACCACCAACCAAAAGCCTTATGTCCTTTCCGGCGATTTCACCATGATCGGCGTATCCAGCCCCGAACGCCTCGCTGAATTCCCAGACGTGCCCACCTTCGCCGAACAGATCGGCCCCGAGTATACTTTTGCCTCTTCGCATGGCCTGGTTGCCCCCAAGCGCGTCCCTGAAGACCGTATCCTGACCATGCAGAATCTCGTCAAGGAAGCCCTCGCCGATCCCGACGTGCAGGCCAAGTTCGCCAAGGCCGGCCTGACCACCGATTATCTGTCCGCCGAGGATTTCCAGAAGGCTCTCGACAATATGTGGAAGACCATCGGCGACATCATGCGGGAAAACAAGTTCAACTAGCGACGGCTCTCCCGGATCGCCATCGCGGCGGTCCGGGACCATTGAGAGGAGTGCGTTATGGGATTCAAACGGTCATTCGTCGGTATCTGTCTGGTGCTTCTTGCGCTGGCCTGGAGCACTCCCGCCCGGTCCGCATCACCCATCCCCATGAAGACGGCATGGCTGGGTGAACACGAAACCTTCGCCGTCTGGTATGCCAAGCAGAAAGGATGGGACAAGGAAGCCGGGCTGGATCTCACCATGCTCCGCTTTGACTCGGGCAAGGCCATTGTGGAGGGCGTGCTTGCCTACGATTGGGCCATTGCCGGTTGTGGGGCTGTCCCCGCGCTTACCGCAACACTGAGCGAGCGCCTCGACATCATTGCCGTCGCCAATGACGAATCCGCCGCCAACGCCCTCTATGTCCGCGCCGACAGCCCGCTCCTCAGCATCAAGGGAACAAACCCGGCCTATCCTGACATCTACGGCGATCAAGCCACGGTCAAGGGAAAAGAAATACTCTGTCCGAAAGGCACTTCCGCCCACTATATGATGGCGGCATGGCTCAAGTCATTGGGCCTTGAGGAAAAAGATGTGCGCGTCAAGTATATGTCTCCGGTACAGGCGCTCGGGGCTTTCGCGGGCGGACTTGGCGACGTTGTGGCACTGTGGGCTCCTCTGACCTACGATGCCGACGCCAAGGGATTCAAACCGGCCGCCTTGTCCAGCAATTGCGGCGTCTCTCAGCCCGTCCTCATCGTCGCCAATCATGAGTACGCCATCCAGTATCCGGAACGGGTCGAGGCATTCTTGAAGATGTACCTCAGGGTAATCACATTCATGCGGGAAACTCCCGTCGAAACGCTCGTCCCCGATTATGTCCGCTTTTATGAAGAATGGACGGGACGCAAACTTACCTCCGAAACCGCCGCAAAGGATTTGGCGAATCATGCGGTGTTCAATCTCGAGGAACAGCTTGCCCTCTTTGAGGACGCACAAGGCAAAAGCAAACTTCAAAACTGGCTTACAGACATTGCCGCATTCTATGAAAGCATCGGCATGGTACGCAAGGAAGACCGGCAGCGCCTGCGGCGCATGAACGCCGTTACGGACGACTACCTCAAAGCCCTTCGATAGCCGATGCTCCGATGGCTAAGTCGAAAGCTTCATGTTTTCATTAGCCATCCCTATTCTTGACTCACGAAAGGCAGAGAAAAGGCCGGGATTGTCCCGGCCTTCTTGCAAAAAGCAATCGGAAGACTACTCAGTTGCCGTAAATCTGTTCATGTGTGAAGTGGCCCGGAGCGATGAGCACTCTGTCTATGTTTTCACGTGTAATGAGTTTCCCGTTGATAAGGAAAGCGTCGATCTTAAACTTGCTCTCGTTATCGAACTCGGAGTTGACGTTGGGCTTCTTCTTGGTAGCCATATTGACCGCCGTATACGCCATCGATTTAAGGTCCATGTACACGGTGGCGTCCTGCGTTCCCTCGAGCAGTCTCTTGAGCGCGGGAGTTTCGGCGTCCATCCCCGTGATGATCACCGGATTCTTGATGCCAAGCTCCTTGACGACCTCGGCAGCGGCTCCGGCAAAAATGTCATTGTGGGCAAAAACAGCGTCGATCTTGTAATCGTTTTTGATGATGGCGTCAGTGAGCATACGCTTCGCAAGATCCACTGACCATCCGTTCACGTATTCGTCAAGAATCATATGGATAGCCCCCCGTTCCACCAAGGGCCTGATAGAAATCATCGCGCCATCATAAAGCAAGGGGGAGTTAAAATCGTTCTTGTCACCCTTCAAAATGGCAAGATTTCCCTTATAGGTCTTTTCTGTAAGATGCAGCCCCAAACTCTGCCCGATCCTGTAGGTATCGTAGCCCACAAAAAAATCGATGTCTTCACCCATCACCGCCCTGGCGTACGAGATGACCTTAACGTTCTTTTTCTTCGCATACGCGAGAATTTCGTTCGCTTTCCTGGCGTCGCGCGGTATAAGGATGAGCACTGAGATACCGCTGTCGATCAGCTCAAAACAATCCTGCATCTGGTTTTTGGGAGCATCGGCCTTGTTGAAACGGGTTTCCACTTCCATCCCCAGTTCCTGAGCCCTTTCCTCCATGTAGCCCTTCTCGGCGGGCCAGCGCTTCGCTTCACCCACGCCAAAGGAAATGCCGATTTTCGGCTTCGGTGCATCGTCACAGCCGCTGACACACATCAATACCAAAAAAATACAGCACAGAAGCCTTTTGGGCATCGTATACTCCAACGATAACAAAGAACGAGACAAACGGAATACAACCTGTTCGCCTATGTACGGCCTCGTAAAAGTATGGACATTTTCTTATCTTGGAAGCAAGAAGCTACCATACGAAAAGCGGCACAATGCGCCATTTCCATGCTCCATACAGCTTTATTTTTTGATATAGTTTTTCATAGAACACTATTGCCATCCATATTTATAGCATATAACTGAATATCGTATAAACAAGGCACGCCTCAGTCTGTTTACAGCCTTCCCGCTTCACAGTCCCAAAACCAACGACGGGACCATACTCAGACGGTGCTCCTCGCAACGGTCAACACGCCGTACATACGGAAATTTTAAATTTTGAGAATATACTGGTTAACGGAAAATTTTCTTTGCAAACAAAAGGGCCGGGGAGCATTTCCCGGCCTTTTTGTTTGCCCTGAGAGCTGGAGGGTAAACGCTTTTTTATTTCTGCGATGGAGCGGTACGGGGTTCGAACACAAAAAACGCTACCAGCAGAATCAATATACCCACGGCAAAACCGGAGGCATAGGCGCCATCCCAGAGCCACTTCATGGAAATGATGCTGAACAGGAGCGGTGATACGCTCTGGCTTACGCGAACGGACGTCTCGCTTACAGCAAGGATGGCGGCGCGGTCATCGGGCGTGCCGAGCAGTGCCACATTATCGTTGATGATGGGTAAGGAAAGCCCCTGCGCCGCACCGGAAACGAACAGAGGCACCGCGCAAAGCCACAAACCCGGAACGGAGGCCAGAAAAGCCAGAGGCAGCGTATAACAGAATCCCGCAACCAAGATGAGCGTACGGAAAGACCACTTTGCATGGAGGCGGGGAAGCCCTGCGGCCGCCAAGTAGGAACCGATGGCTACGAACGAAAAGACAAGGCCGATACGAGACGAAGATGCGTGGTACTTCGCTTCGGCCATCATCGGGAAACAGGTGTTGATGGGCCCATAGATGGCGCAGTAGCACAAAAATACCAGCACAAAGAAGCCAATGGCCCGCCTCTCACGTAGGATATTCCCCGTTTGCTTCCAGTAGCGCCGCCAGTCCATCGCCCCTTGCGGTTTTTCCAGCGTCACCATGAGGGACAAAACCGCTGTCGGCAGGGCCAGCGTGAAGACGAAAAAAGGCGCCCGCCATGACCATTCTCCGAGCAGGCCGCCAATGACGGGGTAGACGATGGTCCCGAGGCTCGAAACTGCCGTAAGCCGCCCCATGATACGCGGCAGATGCTTCTCATCCACCATATCCGCCGCAAGGATGGTGTAGAGCACGCCAAGCGGGCCAGCACCAATCCCCTGGATGACACGACAGATCAACACATCTCGCCAGCTCTCCGCAAAGAGGCACAAAATTCCCCCTCCTGCGAATACCAGTAGAGCCGGAAGCAAAACCGCCATTCTCCCGAACCGATCGGACAGTACGCCCGCAACAGGCGTCATTGTGGCTTCCGCCAACGTAAAGCAGACAACCACCATGCCCGCCTCCGCAATACTCAGGCCGAATGTCCGCGCCATTGCCGGCATGACCGGCAGAATCAGCGTGACCCCCATAGCGCTTAGCAAACGGACTCCGAACAACAACGTCAAGTCTCTTTTTCCCGGCATGGCCCCTCCGCGATGTCTTTTCTCGCCAGCACGCGGCACACCGCGTGATCCACACTACTGAATCATGCCCTACTGCATTTTCTGTTTATTTTTCTTTTTTTTGATTTATAAACAATGTAGAATTATTATTCTATACAGAAATCAACCATAAAATTCATATACTGATTTTTATAATTTAATAATCAATTCGTTAATACTTATGTATACAATACACTTTTACCATTATAATAACACAAATAATACATATAATGACATTAATATACATCGTATTTCATTTTTAACAATGAAAATAGATATAATACATATCTATACAATATAATACACTTTATAATTGTTCATATTTTCTCTGCATTGTTAACCTTTGGTTACTTCATGACGTGATGTACTCGTCATGAAACATTCGTGTTACATTCATACAATGCGTGTTACAGACAGTGCAAAGGAGGTCCATATGCACCTTACTCCTCGCGAGCTCGACAAGCTCATGATTCATACCTTGGCTGATGTCGCGCTCAAGCGGAAAGCCAAAGGCTTGAAGCTCAACCATCCCGAGACTGTGGCCGTGCTCTCCGCCGCCGCACTTGAGGAAGCCCGCGCCGGGAAGACCGTCGAAGAAGTCATGGCCGAAACCCGCAAAGTCCTCACCCGCAACGACGTCATGGAAGGTGTGGTCGAAATGATCCCCACCGTGCAGGTGGAAGCCGTCTTCACCGACGGGAGCCGCCTCATCACCATTCACAACCCCATCAACTAAAGGGGGATTTTCCCATGACCAACAAGACTCCGAACAAGACCAAAACGCCGGTCGGCGGGCTGATCCTTGGTTCCGATCCCATTGAATTCAATGCGGGACGCAAAACCATCACCCTCAAAGTCCGTAACACCGGCGACCGCCCCATTCAGGTCGGCTCCCATTTTCATTTCTTCGAAGTGAACCGCGCCCTCGAATTCGATCGCCACGCAGCTTACGGAATGCGTTTGAACATCTCCTCCACGACCGCCATCCGTTTCGAGCCGGGCGATGAAAAAACTGTATCCCTCGTCTCCATCGGCGGGACTTCCGGCACCTACGGGTTCAACAACCTCGTGGACGGCTGGACCGGGGACGAACACGAACGGGTCATCAACGAAGAACGTGCCGACAAGCTCGGCTTCAAGAACGCCAAAAAGTAATCCCCGCGCCACCGACGCGGCGGAAAGGAGTTTCATATGCCGACAATTTCTCGTCAGGAACACGCTGCCCTCTTCGGCCCGACCGTTGGGGACAAAATCCGGCTTGGGGACACGGATCTGTTTGTCGAAATCGAAAAGGACCTGCGCCACTACGGCGACGAGTCCATGTACGGCGGCGGTAAAACCCTGCGCGGCGGCATGGGCGGCGATGCCCGCCTGAACCGCGATGCTGGCGTGCTTGATCTTGTCATCACCAACGTCACCGTCATCGACGCGGTGCAGGGCGTCATCAAAGCCGACGTGGGCATCCGGGACGGCAGGATCGTGGGCATCGGCAAGAGCGGCAACCCGTCTATGATGAATGGTGTCGATCCTGATCTTATCGTGGGCAATTCCACCGACGCCATCACCGGCGAGCATCTCATCCTCACCGCCGGCGGCATCGACTCTCACGTTCACTACATCTCCCCGCAACAGGGGTACGCCGCGCTCTCCAACGGCGTGACCACCTTCTTCGGCGGCGGCGTCGGCCCCACCGACGGCACCAACGGAACGACCATTACCCCCGGCCCGTGGAATATCAGCAAAATGCTCGAAGCCATCGACGCCATGCCGGTGAACATGGGCATCCTCGGCAAGGGGCACGCCTACAACAGCGTTCCGCTGGTCGAACAGATCGAGGCCGGCGCGTGCGGCTTCAAGGTGCATGAGGACTGGGGTGCCATGCCCTCCATGATCCGCGCCGCCCTGAGCGTCGCCGACGACATGGACGTTCAGGTTTCCGTCCACACCGACACCTTGAACGAATCCGGCTATGTGGAAGACACCATCGACGCCATCGCGGGCCGCGTCATCCACACCTTCCATACGGAAGGCGCGGGCGGCGGCCACGCTCCCGACATCCTGCGCGTGGCGAGCCATCCCAACGTGCTGCCCAGCTCCACAAACCCGACGTTGCCTTTCGGCATCAACACCCAGTCGGAACTGTTCGACATGATCATGGTTTGCCATAACCTGAACCCCAACGTGCCTTCCGACGTTTCCTTCGCCGAAAGCCGCGTACGCGCCGAAACCGTCGCCGCTGAAAACGTGCTGCACGATATGGGCGTCATCTCCATGATCTCCAGTGACTCGCAGGCTATGGGCCGCGTGGGCGAAAACTGGCTGCGCGTGATCCAGACGGCCGACGCCATGAAGGCCGCCCGCGGCAAACTCCCCGAAGATGCGCCCGGCAACGACAACTTCCGCGTCCTGCGCTATGTGGCCAAGCTGACGATCAACCCCGCCATCACGCAAGGCGTCAGCCACCTCATCGGCTCCGTGGAAGTGGGCAAATACGCCGACCTCGTGCTCTGGGAACCGCAGTTCTTCGGCGCCAAGCCCAAGATGGTGATCAAGGGCGGCATGATCAGCTGGGCCAACATGGGTGACCCCAACGCCTCCCTGCCCACGCCGCAGCCCACCTACTACCGCCCGATGTTCGGCGGCATGGGCCTTGCCAAGCCCCGCACCCGCATCACGTTTGTTTCGCAGGCCGCTATGGGACGGAACATCCGCGAAAAGCTCGGCCTGCGCAGCTGCGTCGAACCCGTGTGCAATATCCGTGGCCTGAACAAGCACGACATGGTGCGCAACGGCAACCTGCCGAAAATCGAAGTTGATCCCGAAACTTTCGCGGTCAAGGTCGATGGCGTGCACGCCACCGTCAAACCCGCCCAGAAGGTTGCCCTCGGCCAGCTCTACTTCTTCAGTTAAATGTTGAAAGACTGGGGGAAGACGCTTTTGGGAAAAAGTGCCCTCCCCCAGCCCCCACCTGTAAGAACTTTGAAGGGTGGGGAGGCTGCTCGAGATGAGTCCGTTCCGACGGACTCCCAAACAATTCCCCGACGCCTTTGGAGCCGCCGGGATACGGCTGCAAGGCCGTGTTGCGGCAGCTCCAAGGGAGCCGGGAAATCATTGCCCCGGTGGTCCTTGTCGCCGGAGGCATCACAATAAAGGAAAACCCATGCAGCTTGTAGAAAATGTACTTGGCAACAGCAACGATCCCGCGTGGAAGGCCCGCTTGGCCGACGCCACCATCGATACACTCGAACTCAGCCAATGGGACGCTCAGAAAAACAGGCTCCGCAAGGATACCCGCAATGGACAAGCCATCGCGGTATCCCTTGACCGCAACGCGTTCCTGCACGACGGCGACATCCTCCTTTGGGACGAAAAAACGAAACAAGCCGTCATCTGCAAAATCGACCTGTGTGAGGTGCTTATCATCGATCTGAGCGGCCTCCAGAAGCTGCCCGCCGATCAGCTCATCGAGCGCTGCGTCCAGCTCGGACATGCCCTCGGCAACCAACACTGGCCAGCCATTGTACAGAACGGCTTCGTGTACGTGCCCATGGCGGTGAACCGCCTCGTCATGAATTCGGTCATGAACACACATCATTTTAAAGACATCACCTTCCGCTTTGCGCCCGGTTCCGAGATCGTGGATCTCCTCGAACCTACGCAGGCCCGCCGTTTGTTCGGCGGAACGGAGCGCCCCATGGACGGCGGTCACACCCACGCGTCTCCCGACGGACATGCGCACCACCATGACCATCACCACACGCACGCACACGAAGGACATTGCCACGACGGCCATTGCCACAACTAAGGCCCCGGAGCATACCGTGAAAAATATTCTTTCCCTCTCCAGAATGATGCAGTTCGGCGACTCCATGCTCCCCGTGGGGGCCTTCGCCTTTTCGAACGGCCTGGAATCGGCCGTTCAGAAAGGCGTGGTCCATGATGCCGAAACCTTGCGTCAATATACGCATACGGCTCTCGAACAGGCGGCGAAAGGCGATGCCGTGGCCGTCGTTTGGGCGACGCGCGCGGCCCTCGCCGGGGATCTGGAAGAGCTGATCCGCGTTGACCGTGAGGTCCTGTGCCGCAAGCTCAACGAAGAAACCAGGCTTATGGCCACCCGCATGGGCCGCAAGCTCGCGGAAATGGGGGCGGACATCACCGAGAATCCCCTCGTCATCGGCTGGCGGGACGCCATCAAGGACGGCAGGGCTCCGGGGACCTATCCGGTCTCCCTCGCCGTGCAGTTCGTGGCAATGGGCCTCTCCACGCAGGAGAAGCTCGACACCGGAACGCTCGACGAAGTCCTCACAGTCCACCAGTACGGCGTCGCCATGACCATCCTGAACGCATCTATGCGCATCATGCGCATCAGCCATATTGACATGCAGCGCGTGCTCTACAGCCTGACGCGGGATTTCGACGCCATGTGCCGCACCGCCATGCGGACGCCGCTGGAACAGATGTCCAATTACGCTCCCATGACCGACATCCTCGCCGCCAGCCACGTCAAGGCGCACGTGCGTCTGTTCATGGGCTGATCCGGCCATCCGTTCCGGAAAGCTCCTCCACCTCTTTTTTGAAAAGGAATACGCAATGAAAAAAATCACTCGCATCGGCGTGGGCGGCCCGGTCGGCTCCGGCAAGACGGCCATCATCGAAGCCGTCACCCCCGTTCTTATCCGCAGAGGCATCAAGCCGCTCATCATCACCAACGACGTGGTCACCACAGAAGACGCCAAGCACGTCCAGCGTGAACTGGACGGCATCCTTGAAGCCGAAAAGATCGTGGGCGTGGAAACCGGGGCGTGCCCGCACACCGCCATCCGCGAGGACCCGAGCATGAACCTCGCCGCCGTGGAAGAACTGGAAAGCAAGTTCCCCGACAGCGATCTCATCTTCATCGAGAGCGGCGGCGACAACCTCACCCTGACCTTCAGCCCGGCGCTGGCGGACTTCTTCATCTACGTCATCGACGTGGCCGCTGGGGACAAGATCCCGCGCAAGAGCGGCCCCGGCGTATGCCAGTCGGACATCCTCGTGATCAACAAGGAAGACCTCGCCCCTTACGTCAAGGCCAGCCTTGAAGTCATGGACCGCGATTCCAGGAAGATGCGCGACGGCAAGCCCTTCATTTTTACCAATTGCATGACAGGCAAGAACATCGAAGAACTCACGGACATGATCATCCGTGACGCCCTGTTTGATTTCAAGCCCGCCGAAAAAACGGCCTAGGAGGTTGCCCATGAGTCAGCTCAGCAGCCGCGCCCGCGTCGAGCTCGCCAAGGCGGCCCTTTCGCGGATCGGGCTCGAAGCTCCGGAACTGCGCCCCTATCAGGATGAACCGGCGCAGATGCCCAGCGGCACGGTCGGCAAAGACGGGTACCTGCGGCTTGAGTTCGCCGATCGGGGCGATCGCAGCGTGATGGCGTTTATGGATCGGCGTGTGCCGTTCCTTGTCCAGCGCGCGCTGTACTGGGACGAGGCCATGCCGCAGATGCCCTGCATATTCATCATCACGACAACGGGTTGCGTGTTGCAGGGCGACCGGATGGCGTTGGAGATCGAGGTCGGCAAGAACGCGCAGGCCCATGTCACCACGCAGTCTGCGACCAAGGTTCATATGATGAATGCCAACTACGCCTCGCAGCTGCAGGACATTGTCGTGGAGGAAGGAGGCTATCTGGAGTACATGCCCGATCCGCTCATCCCGCACCGTACTTCGCGCTTCCTCAGCAAGACCCGGCTTTCCGTCGCGGAAACCGGGAGCCTGCTCTACGCCGAAGTCGTG
>QWCK01011201.1_pt1 | contig 10440 bp, 10 predicted proteins | sample 1972571 | NCBI WGS metagenome assembly QWCK01 (sample SAMN09866710, study PRJNA288562) | Human gut metagenome isolate term2_stool, whole genome shotgun sequencing... | isolation source: gut | host: Homo sapiens | place: USA: California | reverse complement strand
ACGCCGATATGTGGGGCTAATGAATGTTACAGGGGCGGGCACTGCGCCCGTCCCTTTTTCTACGCAAGGAGAAACGATGAAGCAATTATCGATTGATATCGAGACCTTCTCCGGCGCGGACTTGAGCAAGGTCGGCGTATACAAGTATGCGGAAAGCCCCGATTTTGAAGTGTTACTATTCGCGTACGCCTGGGGGAGTGATCCGGTTAAAGTGGTAGACTTTACCGCCGGCGAGGCGTTGCCCGATGACGTATTTCACGCGCTGACGGATCCGGGCGTTTTGAAAGCGGCGTTTAACGCTAATTTTGAGCGCGTATGCCTGTCGCATTACTTTGATCTAATGCTAACCGCGGAGCAGTGGGATTGTACGCGGGTCCGCGCCTTGACGGCTGGGCTACCGTCGTCACTGAAAGAAGCGGGCGCGGCGCTCGGTATCGACAAGGCGAAAATGGACGAGGGAGCGGGGCTAATTCGTAAGTTCTGTATGCCTTGTAAGCCGAGCCGGGCGAACGGAGAGCGGGCGCGCTGGCGGCCCGGTGACGCGCCGGAAGACTGGGCAGTATTTAAGAAGTACTGCGCCCGTGACGTCGAGGCGGAGCGGGAAATTCGCGAGCGCTTGAGCTACATCGAATACACGGACGCGGAGCGCGAGTTGTACGTGTTGGATCAAAAAATCAATGATACGGGCGTTCGCATTGATCGCCCGTTTGTGGAGGCGGCAATCGCCGATGATACCGCATCGGCCGCGGCGACGCTCGCCAAGGCGCAGGAGCTGACCGGGCTTGCCAACCCGGGGTCGGTTTCGCAGATGAAAGAATGGCTGAAAGAGCAGACCGGGCGCGCGTTTCCATCGCTTACCAAAGCCGTGGTGGCGGAGTTGATCCATGATGACACGACGCCCGCGAAGGTAAAAACGGCCCTGCAGTATCGGCAGAGGCTCGGCAAAACGAGCGTAGCGAAGTATCAAAAAATGAAAGACGTCGCAGGTGACGGCGACCGGATCCGGGGGCTGTTCCAATTTTACGGAGCGAACCGGACGGGGCGCTTTGCCGGTCGGCTGGTGCAGTTACAAAATTTGCCGCATTGCCTGGTTAGCCGGGGAGACTTGGCGAAACGACGTATTCGCGACGCACGGCAAGATTTATGAGGCGTCCGCGGCGCAGATGTTTCACGTACCGATGGAATCCATTACGAAGGGTAGCGAACTTCGCCAAAAAGGCAAGGTCGCGGAGCTGGCTTGCGGCTACGGCGGCGGAGTCGGCGCATTAAAAGCGATGGGCGCCGACAAAATGGGCTTAAGCGATAGCGAGCTGCAAGATATTATCACGCGCTGGCGGGCCAAGTCGCCCCGTATTGTGCGGCTATGGTCGGCACTGGAAGAGGCCGCGAAAATGGCGATTAAAACGCGCGACACGGTGCGGATCAGACAAGGTATCACAATGTCCGCAACAGATGATTTTTTGCAGGTATTTTTGCCGTCTGGGCGGTGTTTGTACTACGCGGCGCCAACAGTTGAGCCGGTGGCGAAATTCGGTAGGTTTATTGACACGGTGACCTATATGGGCGTTAATCAGGCGACGAACAAATGGGAACGGCAGGACACGTACGGCGGCAAACTGACCGAGAACGTAGTCCAGGCCATCGCGCGCGACTGTTTGGGCGAGGCGATGCGGAGAGTAGATCGCCAAGGATACCGGATCGTGGCGCATGTCCACGATGAAATCATCATCGACGGGCCGCGCGGAATTTTAGGAAAGGTGAACGAGATCATGGCAGAACCGATCGACTGGACGCCGGGTTTGAGACTGCGAGGTGATGGATATGAAACCGAATACTACCGCAAAGATTGACCCGGCGGCTGCGTATACCGTACGTATTAGCGTAGGATCTAACCGTCAATCGAAAGCATGGCGCGGGCGCGACTTCACCTGGGGCGAGCTCGCCGAACGGCTGGCCGCGCCGACGCGAACGGCGGAGACGATCGGCGCATACCTTAAAATGAGCCGCGCCGAACAAGGCGACATTAAAGACGTTGGCGGCTATGTCGGCGGCGTGATTCGCGGCAGCCGGCGGAAAAAAGGCGCGATGGCGTGGCGAACGCTCGTGACGCTTGACGCGGATTTTGCCGACGATACCTTTTTACCCACGGTAAGAGAGCATTTAGCGTGCGCGTGGGTAGCGCACACGACGCATAAACACACGACGCAGTCGCAGCGGTACCGCTTAATCGTTCCGACAAGCCGCCCGATGCAGATTGACGAGTTCGCGTTTATTTCGCGGCGCATTGCGGCCAATATCGGCGTCGGGTATTTTGACAAGACGACGCACGCCCCGGAGCGGCTGATGTATTGGCCATCGGTCGCGAGTGACGGCGTGTGGGATTACCAACGGCGCGCGGGCGAGCTCTTGGACGTTGACGCGTTCCTGGCCGCCAACCCGGGCTGGGAAGATATGAGCGAATGGCGAAGTGAAGACGAGGTTAATTTTAAGCGGCTGACACAAAAGCAGCAGGACCCGCTCGAAAAGCGTGGGATCGTAGGCGTATTTTGCCGTGAATACTCAATCACCGAGGCGATGGAGGTATTTTTACCCGGCGTATACGCGCCGACAACGCAAGAAAACCGCTTCACGTATACCGACGGCTCGACCGCCGGCGGCGCGCTGTTGTTTGAAAACAAGTTTTTATATTCGTTCCACGCCACCGATCCATGCAGCGAGCATCTGGTAAACGCGTTTGATATGGTCCGGCTGCATAAATTCGGCGAACTCGATGCCGACGCCAAGGACGGCACGGTAACAACGAAATTACCATCATTTTTGGCGATGCAGGATATGGCGCGCGAAGATGGCCGAGTGAAAATCCGGCTGCACAAAGAGCAGTTAGCCAACGTTGATGATGAATTTAGCGATGACGATGACTGGTCCTGGACGGAAAAGCTGACATTTGACCGTCAAGCAAAGCTACTACCGACGGCCGCCAACTTCAAGCTGATCATGGAACATCACCCGCACGTTCGCGGAATGTTGATTTATAACGACTTTTCATCACGCTTTGAAGTCCTTCGGCGGCCACCATGGCGGCCCGCGGCCGGCGTTGGCACGGAGCATTGGGGCGAGGCTGACGACGCGGGGCTGACAAACTGGCTTGAAGAGACTTACCAGGTGCGAAAGCCAAGCGTATTAAAAGACGTGCTGGCGGAGTACCGGTATATCCACCACTACCACCCTGTACGCGACTATTTGCGGGGGCTCGAGTGGGACGGCGAGCCGCGCGCCGATACTGTCTTAATCGACTTTTTAGGCGCGGAGGATTCGGCGTATGTCCGAACGGTGACGCGAAAAATGCTTCTTGCCGCCGTCGCGCGCGTATTTCAACCGGGGATCAAGTTCGATTACATGCTGGTATTTGTCGGCGGCCAAGGCATCGGTAAATCGTACTTCATTAAACGTTTAGGCGGTAAATGGGCCTCTGATTCGGCTACCAGCATGAGCGGCAAAGAAAGCTTTGAACAGCTTCAGGGTAAGTGGATTCTGGAGTTCGGCGAACTTGCCGCCATGCGGAAAATGGAGATCGAGCAGGTCAAGTTTTACATTTCCAAAGACACGGACAGCTTCCGCCCGGCGTACGGTTACCGCGTGGAAGATTACCCGCGGCAGTGCGTATTTTTCGGCAGTACGAATAATCAATATTTTCTAAAAGACCCGACCGGTAACCGGCGCTTTTGGCCGGTGGAAGTGAACGAAGGACACACGCGTAAACTGTTTGATGACTTTAATCAGGAGTACATCGACCAAGTGTGGGCCGAGATGGTGCACGCCTGGGATAACGGCGAGCGGCGGCTATACTTGACGGAAGACGAGGAAAAAGAAGCCTTCGCACGGCAACAAGCGCACCGCGAAATAAGCGACAAAGCGGGCATGGTTGAGGTTTACCTTGATACTCCGCTACCGGAGAAATGGAACGACTGGAGCATTGAACAGCGGCAGACGCAGTTTGACAGCGCGTCTGACGTAAGCGCGGAAGGAAAGATAAGGCGCGATCGCGTTTGCGCTGCGGAAATCTGGACGGAGTGCTTCCAGGGCTCCCAGGGCAAAATGCAGCGCAGAGACGCTAACGAAATTCACGAAATCATGATGACGATGCCGGGTTGGGAACGGTACACGGGCGGCAACAATAAATTATGGTTTGGCCCGTATGGCCCACAGCGCGGATATGTCCGTATTGAGAAATAAAGTCTAGCCGATGACGGCTAGATGTGTGTCCGTCGGCAATAGCACCGGCTATGTCAAAAGCGTTTAGGCGTAGCCGTGCGTAGCCGATATAGCCGATTACGGCTACACAGAAAACGTTTGTGTAACAGTGCTTAATTAGTCAATATAGCCTATATAGCCGATAAATACTATAAAAGTATTTTTTAGGAAATATGGAGACATATATAAACAAAATCATGAATATTTATGAATTTGCCGCCATAAACCGTAAATAATATTTGTCTTCGATTTTTCGGCAATATTGGCTATGCGGCTGATGATATTGAGAATGGGGCGGTTGTGATGATTGATGAAAGAGATGTTGAACGATACTTGATCAAGGAGTGCGAAAAGCGCGGCTGGCTATGTTGGAAGTTTGTGTCACCGGGGATCGGATTGTCATTCGCCCCGGGTCCGTGGCCTTTGTAGAAGTAAAACGAAAAGGCGGGCGCATATCGCCGTTACAGATCCGGCGGATTGAGGAGCTGATCCGGCTGTTGATACCGGCTCGAGTGGTCGAGACGAAAGGAGAGATCGACGAAATGATCAAAGAGTGGGAGGGCCGCGATGAAGTATGAGCCGCACGCGTACCAGGAGTACGCTACGCAGCGCATTATTGATACTCCAAAGGTCGGGCTCTTCCTGGATATGGGATTAGGTAAGACCGTATCGACGCTGACGGCGGTAGAAGAGCTGATCCATGATCGCTTTGCCGTCCGTAAGTGTTTAGTCATTGCCCCGCTGCGAGTGGCCAAGATGACGTGGACGGACGAGGCGGCAAAATGGGATCATCTTCATCTGCGTATTTCGCGCGTATTGGGTAGCGAGGCCGAACGTAAGCGGGCGCTTGCGACGGACGCTGACGTGTATACAATTAACCGCGAAAACGTGCCCTGGCTGGTCAAGCTGTATGGGCGGCGCTGGCCGTTCGATATGGTGGTAGTCGATGAATCGTCAAGCTTCAAAAATCATCGTGCTAAACGCTTTCGCGCGCTGCGTCAAGTGCTGGGATTGATTGACCGGTTAGTGCTTTTAACGGGTACACCCAGCCCGCGTAGTCTGATGGATCTGTGGGCGCAAATGTACCTGTTGGATCAAGGCGCGCGGCTGGGCAAAACTATCGGCGCGTATCGCGACGCGTATTTTAAGCCCGGAAAGCGTAACGGCTATGTCGTTTACGATTGGATCCCGCGCGATGGGGCCGATGAGGCGATTTATCGGCATATCGGCGACGTCTGCGTGTCGATGACGGCGGACGACTGGCTGACACTACCGGAACGCGTGATGAACCGGGTCGAGGTGGAGTTGCCGCCGGCCGCCCGTCGTGCGTATGACCGGTTGCTGCGTGACTTTGTGGCAGAGATCGACGGTAACGAGGTAACGGCGGCGAATGCGGCGGTGCTTACCGGTAAACTGTTACAGGTGGCCAACGGCGCGGTATACGACGAGGACGGCGCCGTGCGTGAAGTCCACCGGGCGAAACTTGACGCATTGGCGGAAATCCGCGAAGAGTGCAACGAGCCTATGATTGTTTTTTACTGGTACCAACACGACGCGGAGCGGCTGCAGAAAGCCTTTCCGGACGCCCGTTTTTTGGAAACCGAGGCGGATCTGGCCGCGTGGAACCGTGGCGAGATACCGATGTTGCTATTGCACCCCGCCAGCGCCGGGCATGGCTTGAACCTGCAAGAGGGCGGTCACGTGATCGTTTGGTACGGCTTAACCTGGAGCTTGGAATTGTACCAACAGGCCAACGCCCGCCTTTATCGTCAAGGTCAAACTAAACCCGTGATCGTCCATCATCTCGTGGCTAAAAACACGATGGACGGCCGGGTATTGAACGCGTTAGCCGGAAAGTCCACCGGGCAGGACGCGTTAATTGCCGCTGTAAAAGCGGAGATTGGAGCATAACATGAGCAAAGATCAGGTTAACGATGTAGTCAATCACCCGTCGCATTATACGGACGGAAAATTTGAAACGATTGACGCTATCGAATCATGGCGGCTGGGGTATCATCTGGGCAATGCGGTCAAGTATATTTCTCGTGCTGGTAAAAAGTCTAAAGATACCGAATTAGAGGACTTACGAAAGGCTCGCTGGTACATCAAGCGCTATCTCGATTATCACCACAAGGAAGCCGAAAGCATCGGTGCGATGGCGTATACCACGGATAAGGGGCTTGATGTATATCTTGCCGGGGTGGTGTTGGGCTTGGTCGCGTCGACACATCAGTCTGGAGAGCCGCAAGACACATTTGTTCGTCAAGCATTAGCGGAGTTGGAACGGGCTATCGGAGTCAGAGAGGCTCGCGCGAATGACTAAAGGTAACCGTCAAGCGCGGGCGGAGCTTGAGGGGCTACGCGAAATGAACGCGCGGATCGACGCGCTGATCATGGAAAAAGAGAAATTAGCCGCCCGCGTGACTAGTCTCGCCCGCCCTCTTTCCGAGCCCGTATCCGGTACCCGTCAATCTGACATCGCCAACGCAGCCGCTAAATTGGTCGATATGGGAAGAGAGATTGACCGGACTATTGATGAATACTACGAACGAAAGGATCGGATTTTAGCGAAAATAAACGCGCTTTCGGATGTTCGCTATAGATTGCTTTTAAGCTGGTATTACGTACAAACGGAGCGGCTAACCTTGGAAGAGGTCGCCGATAAGATGGGATATCATCATCAATCTCTGCGTCGGTTGCACGTTTTAGCGCTTGACGCGTACCAGAAAAAGCACTTTTCATAAAACCTGCTACAAAATGCTACATTAGAACGTGTTATTATGATAGTGTGAGAAATTTGAGAACAGTATTGTTCACGGTTTCCTCCTTAAGAGCCGCCCGGTTGGACGGCTTTTTTATTGCAAGGGGCAAATTATGAACCATGAACATTATCCGGACCCGACGGCCGACAAAGCTTGCGCGAATGTGGACCGGGAAAAAAGAGAAATAGCCCGGCTGATCAGAATAGCTAAAGAGATATGCGCGTTAGCCGGATATGAGATCATCGGAGACATTCATATAAAAAAGAAGTAGCGCCAATAGAGGGCGCTTTTTTAATACAGAAAGGAGTTGCCCGTGGTGAAACTGACAAGAAAACAAGAACTGTTTGCGACCGAATACGTACGCCTTAAGGGCAACGGCACTCAGGCGGCTATTGCGGCCGGATATAGCGAAAAAACAGCCTCGGTAATAGCAATAGAAAACCTAAGAAAACCTAACATAAAAAAACGTATCGAGGAGCTGACGAAAGAGGCTGACGCGGAGAAAATCGCCGACGCGAAAGAAGTGCTGCAACTGTTGACGGAAATAGTCCGCGGTGAGATGAGCGAAGAGGTCGTCGCGATTAATCCGCAAGGCGAAGAGAGCCGGACAAACAGAAAGCCGACGATTAAAGACCGAAGCAAAGCGCTTGAAATACTTTCTCGGTGTCTGGGTATGACGCTACCGGAGACACAGGTCAACGTTACGCCCGTCATCATCGCCGGAGAGGACAAGCTCGATGAATGAACGGCGCGTTTATCTTCCGGACGTGGTCGGCAAAGGCTACGGGGCTTTTTGGAAGTGGCGCGGACGTTATCGGGTAGTTAAGGGAAGCCGCGCCAGCAAAAAATCGAAAACAACGGCGCTTTGGTACATCTATAATCTGATGAAGCACCCGGCGGCGAATTTGGTCGTTGTCCGGAAGGTGTTTAGAACGCTTCAAAATTCGTGTTTTTCCGACTTATGCTGGGCGATTGACCGTCTGGGCGTTAGTCCGTACTGGAAAGCGACTAAAAGCCCGCTAGAAATCGTCTATATACCGACAGGACAAAAAATATTGTTCGTCGGGCTCGATGATCCGTTAAAAATAACGTCGTTATCCGTTCCGCGCGGCGCGCTTTGTTGGGCGTGGATCGAGGAAGCCTACGAGGTGACATCAGAGGCCGCGTTTAACCGACTTGATGAATCCATTCGCGGGCAGCTGCCGAAAGGCTTATTTACACAATTAACGCTAACCTTTAACCCGTGGAGTAGCCGGCATTGGCTGAAAAAACGATTTTTCGATGAGGAGAGCCCTCAAGTGTTGGCGCTTACGACCGATTACCGATGTAATGAATTTTTAAGTCCGTCCGACTTGGCGCTATTTGAAGAGATGAAAAAGAATAAAAAGCGCTATCGAGTGGCGGGGCTCGGTGACTGGGGCATTGTCGAGGGCTTAATTTATGATAACTGGATTGAAAAAGCCTTTGATATTGACGCGTTGAGAAAGCAAGAGGGAATCAACGCGGCGTTCGGGCTTGACTTCGGCTTTACGACTGACCCGGCGGCGCTATGGTGCGGATTGGTTGATAAGGGAAAACGCCTGATATACGTATTTGATGAGCTTTACGAGAAAGGCCTGACAAACCAAGAACTATATAAGGCGATAGAGGCGCGCGGATATGCGAAAGAGCAGATCACGGCTGACAGCGCCGAGCCTAAATCCATCGAGGAGCTGCGGCGGGCAGGATTGACGAGAGTACGAAAGAGCCGCAAAGGGCCCGACAGTATCCGGCACGGCATTCAACAAATACAGAATTTCCAGATTATCGTTCACCCACGCTGCGTGAATACCTTGCGCGAGTTGTCATTGTACGCATGGGCAAAAGATAAATTCGACGAGTATACGGGCAAGCCGGAAGACGATAACAACCACTTAATGGACGCTATGCGTTACGCGCTGGCGGGCGCGCTCGGCAAAGAATTAGTCGGCTTTGGAGGTTAAATGAGTATTTTACAAACGTTGCGGCACTTCGGGCGCGGGCAGTCGCTCGTCAAGGAGGATAAAACGGTGTTATTTAACGACGCAATGACCGAAGTTGAGTTTTTAGAAAAAGAGATAAAAGCCTTTTTAACGTCGGACAAACGGCGACAGATGATCGAGGGCGAAGCCTACTATCAGGGTGCGCACGATGTCGCGGAAAAAGTCCGGACAGCAATCGGCGAAAACGGACAGCCGGAGGCAATTCACAATTTACCGAATAACCGGGTGACGTATAACACGTACGCTAATTTAGTCGATCAAAAGGCGAACTACCTTTTAGCTAACCCGATCGAGCCGCAAACCGACGAAAAAGAGTTCAAAGAAAAAGTCGCGGCGATCCTCGACACGGCCTTTGATAAGCGTATACGGGCGATCGGTGTCGACGCGTTGAATTGCGGTATCGGCTACCTATTAGTTTATGTAGCCGACGGCGAATTGAAGTATAAACGGCTTAAACCCTACGAGGTATTGCCTTTTTGGAAAGACGAGGAACACGAGGAGCTGGACGCATTTATACGCATCTACGGGGTAGAAGAGTATAAGGGCCGCGAAAAAAAGACCGTTCAACATGTCGAGTATTACACGCTTGACGGCGTTAAGTACTTCATTTACACGGACGCGAGCAAACTTGAGCCGGATATTAGCCGAGAAGATGAGACTTATTTAACGTATAAGAGCGCGGAAGGCGTAAAGGGCTTTAATTGGGCGCGCTTGCCTTTGATAGCGTTTAAGTACAACGCCAACGAGCAGCCGTTATTAGCGCGCGTTAAGTCGTTGCAGGACGCGTTAAACGACATGATGAGCGGCGTACTTGACCGTATTCAAGAAGATAGCCGCAACACGATTTTAGTCGTTAAAAACTACGAAGGCACAAAGGCCGACGAGTTCCGACATAATCTTTCGCAGTACGGCGTGGTATTTGTTCGGACGGAAGACGGCGCAGAGGGCGGCGTTGATACGCTCCAGATTGAAGTCAATCCGGGCAACTATGAAATCGTTATCAAGCTACTTAAAAAAGCGATTATCGAATGCGGACGCGGCTATGACGCGAAAGACGATAGGCTCGGCGGTAATGCTAACCAACTGAATATTAAAAGCATGTACAGCGACATTGACCTGGACGCAGATAGTATGCAGCTCGAATTTTCCGTTGCCCTTGATCGGCTTTTATACTTTGTCGGCTTGGTCGCTGACGGCTTCCGCGTCGTGAAGCATAAGCCGGTACTCTGGAAGTTTAACCGCGACATCATCATCAACGAGGCGGACACGATCGCCAACGCCCGCGACAGCGTCGGTATTCTGTCCATGCGCACGATTGTTGCCAACCACCCGTGGACGGTCGACGCAAACGACGAGCTGCGGCAGATCGAAAAAGAAAGAACAGAGACGATACCCGCCCTTGAAGA
>QWCK01006071.1_pt1 | contig 10454 bp, 10 predicted proteins | sample 1972571 | NCBI WGS metagenome assembly QWCK01 (sample SAMN09866710, study PRJNA288562) | Human gut metagenome isolate term2_stool, whole genome shotgun sequencing... | isolation source: gut | host: Homo sapiens | place: USA: California | reverse complement strand
TTTCTCCTTTTCATAAATAATAGAATAATTTAAAATAATTTATTTTTTTTCGTTTATAGAAACAATTCTAAAACTTTCAACTCTTGATCTTTCTTGCATGCTAATTGCTCCAACTATTGCTGCTAATAGTGCAGGATCCATTGAATTATCAGCTACTGCCTTTTTCGGTGCTGCCTTTGCAGGCGCTGCTGCTTTTTGATTAGACTTATTTGCGTCAGCCTTACCTTGAATACCTCCAACTACCTTACTAATTATCATAATTGCAATTAGTAGAGAAATAAGGGCTAAGAAAACTACGCAAAGTCCTGTCAACGCTACACCAAAGGCTTCTCCAAGGGTAAGAGTAACATCTCCTAACATTATCACACCTCCTAATGTGTTTTTCATATTGCGGAATACATTCCAACTTTTAAGAATATTATAACAAAGACATAAAATTAATTCAATTAAAATCTCTATGTATGATAAATTAATTTAAATCTTTCGCATATCAATTATACATTAAAAAACATGTAAAATAAAGGAAATCCTTTTTATTAATTTTGTTTAAATATCTAAAGTTAAGTTATTTTTTAATATTAATTACATTTGTTAAAAAAAGATTTAATTATAATTTATTTTCTTATAAAATTTAATTTTTTATGCATAATCTTTGACTAAATGAAAGTTTATTTTTTTATTCTTCTTTTAGAAAATCTTTACACTCCTTTATAAAAATAAAATTTTTAAAGTATAAAAAAATAATTTTAAGCTAAAATTTTCCAATAAAAAACTCTCCGCCTAAGCTAAGAGAGTTCTAATATTATTAAGTTAAAAGACAAGTAATCCAAGATGCTCAAGTAAAATTTTTAAGCCAAGAAAAATTAAAATTAAGCCACCTGTAACCTGTGCCTTGTCCTTTAAGGCTATGCCAAAGGCCTTTCCAATTCGCACTCCAAAAAATGAAATGACAAAAGTTGTAAGGCCAATTACAAAGACTGCAAGAGATATTTTTATCTTCAAAAAGGCAAAGGAAACTCCCACCGCTAGAGCATCAATAGATGTCGCTATGGCTAACATTAGTAAGTTTTTCAGATCAAGTTTATCTTCTTCAATTTTACAAGTTTTTTCCCTTGATTCTCTTATCATATTCACCCCAATAATTGACAAGAGGACAAAGGCAATCCAGTGGTCCACTCTTTGAAGCTTCTCTGCAAATATTGAACCCAAAAGATATCCTACAAAGGGCATTAGTGCTTGAAAGACTCCAAAAAACAGAGCTATTACAAAGGATTTTTCTAAAAATTTTTTTCTTATAGATAGACCCTTACATATTGCCGCCGCAAAGGCGTCCATAGAAAGTCCCACTCCAATAAAAAATACCGATATTAAATTCATCTTCACTCCTCAAAAAAATAGATGCCCCCACAGCATCTATTTTTTCTCTAATTTTTAAAAATTATTTTAACAATTCGTCTAATCTATTTTTGTCAAAGCCAACGATTTGTTCGTCATCAATACAGATTACTGGTACTCCAGTGTATCCCATTGCCATTAATTCGTTTCTTGCTTCTTTGTCAGTTTGAACATTCTTTTCTTCGAAGTCAACTTCTCTTTCTTTTAAATAATCCTTTGCCATTGTACAATAAGGGCAAGTGTTACTTGTATATACTGTTACTTTACTCATTTTATTCCTCCTCATTAGTTCTTTTATTATACTCCAATAGTATAAGTGAATCAAATATTTAAATTTTTACTTAATTATTTTTATAATTTGTGCTTTGCATGTTCTAAGCCGTCTTTGAATATACAAAGTACATGTTCATCGTCTAGTGAATAATAGGCTCTTCTACCATTTCTCTTTACTTTTATTAGATTTTGATTTCTTAAAAGTGCAAGTTGATGGGATATTGAAGACTGACTCATATTAAGTAAGACTGCAATATCAGAAACGCATAAAGGTCCATTCATAAGTGCATAGATGATCTTTATCCTTGTAGGATCAGATAGGGATTTAAATATTTGTGAAATTATTTCAATTAAGTCATCCTTTTTGTTAAATTCGTAAATATTCTTTTCTACTTCTTTTGAAATTTCATCTATAAATTTATCATTCATTTTTTCTTTACCCCACACTTTTAAAATTTACACTTAAAACTATAAATTCTTCAAGCTTTAGTGTCTCTGCTCTTCTTCTTTCATCAATGCCACTTAGTTCTAGAGCTCTTTTTATATCTTCTTTTGTGTAATTTAATTTTGAATTAGAAAGAGAATTTAAAATTGTCTTTCGTCTAGTTGTAAAAGCTGCACGTACGACTTTAAATAAAAAGTCTGTATCAAGATCTTCTCTTTTTTTCATAACTAAATTAACAACTGCCGAGTCCACATTTGGCTTTGGCATAAAGACTGAACTTGGCACTTGAAATTTGTAAAGGCAGTCTGTGTAATAATTTATAAAAACTGAAAGTGATCCATAATCTTTATTACCTGGCTCTGCTGCAAGTCTTTTTGCAACTTCTTTTTGTACCATTACTGTTATAGAAATTAAATTAACTTTAGCTAAAATTAATTTTTCAATAATTGGTGTTGTTACATAATAAGGAAGATTTGCCACTACTTTAAAGCTTTCGCCGCCAAATTCATCCTCAGTAAGTTTTTTTAAATCTAAGTCCAAAAAATCTCCATAGATTACTTTTACATTGTCTATATCAAGAGTTTCCTTGTGAAGATCTCTTAACTTTTCATCGATTTCAACTGCAAGAACTTTTTTTGCCCTTAGAGCCAACTCTTCTGTTAAGGTTCCAACTCCAGGACCAATTTCAAGTACATTGTCATCCTTTGTTATTTCAGCTGCGTCAGCAATTTTTCTAACTATATTTCCGTCAATTAAAAAGTTTTGTCCCAGAGATTTTGTAAATCTAAATCCATATTTTGTGAGGATTTCTGAGAGTTTACTTGGTTTATATAATCTATCTATGAGAATTCACTTCCTTCATAGCCTCTTCAAATTCTTTTCTGGTAATTCCAAAGGAATTTAATTTATGAAGAGTCTTTTTTCCATTTCCGTATCCTATTTTTAGGATTTCAGAAAGTTTTTCCCGTCTCATACTTGCATCATCAGAATTTATAAGTCTATTTTCAATTAAATCACTCATTGTGTATTCTATTTTTGCATCTATTTTTGTAGCTCGTGCTGCCTTTAAAGCCTTTAAAATTTCTTCGGGGTTTGCATTTTCAACTCCAATGTCGCCATGTTTTGTGGAAACATCTTGTGAAAGATAGGCGTGTTTTGCATTTGGAATTTCATCTGCTATTCTCTTTCTTATTTGAGAACCCATGTAGTCTGAATCTGTGAAAATTATAATTCCCTTTTTCTTATCCATTTCTTTTAAAAGATTTATTAATTTTTTTCCAAAGGCAAAGCCGTGAGTGGTAATAATTTCTGCATCAACTGCCTTTTTAATGGCAATCTCATCGTCACGACCTTCTGCGACAATTACTTCTTTAATTGTCATTTTCATATTCCAAAAAACCTCTTTGTATTTATTGCTGTAATTTTTTCAAGCTCTCCTGCATCCATTTGTCTAAGATCAGCAATATATTGGCAAGAAAACTTCACAAATTTTGGCTCATTTCTCTTGCCTCTATATGGAACAGGTGTCATATAAGGGCAATCCGTTTCAAGAAGAAGTCTATCAAGATCAACTACTTTTGCAACTTCCTTTGGAGTCTTTGCATTTTTAAAAGTAACAGCTCCACCAAGGGCAAGGTAGTCTCCCATCTTTAAATATTCTCTCATCATGTCAACAGATTGTGAAAAACAGTGAATTAAAGCTGTAAAATCATATTTTTCATGAGCTTCCTTTAAAATATCAAAGGTGTCTTTTGCTGCATCACGAGAGTGAATTACAATATTTTTCTTTAATTTAGCTGCAAGTTCAATTTGTCTTTTAAAAACTTCCTTTTGTACATCTCTTGGAGAGTTGTCATAATAATAATCTAGTCCAATTTCACCAATAGCCACAACTTTTTTATCCTTAGAAAGTTCTATAAGTCTCTTTTCCACTTCATCATTATAAGAACTTGCCTCGTGAGGATGCACTCCAATAGCCGCATAAATATTTTCGTATTTATTTGCAAGCTTTACTGACCTCTCTGATGAAGGAAGGTCAGAAGAATTATTTATAACAAGTTCTATTCCATTTTCACTTAAACTTTTGATTACTTCTTCACGATCTTCCTCGAAAGCTTCATCATCTAAGTGCACATGTGAATCTATCATAGTATCTCCTAACTAATTTTTGCTCCAGATTTAATATCAGATAAAGTTGATGAAAGAGTTAAATTCCCATCATCATCTGCTGCAGCAAGAAGCATTCCATTAGACTCAACACCCCTTAATTTAATTGGCTTTAAATTTAAAATCATAAGGATTTTTTTGCCAACTAAATCATCTTTCTTGTAGTATTCCTTGATGCCAGATACAATTTGTCTATCCATGTCCCCAATTTTTAATTTAAGAACATAAAGCTTATCAGCATTAGGATGATCTTCTACATCAACAATTTCTGCAACTCTAATATCAAGCTTTGCAAAATCTTCTATAGTAATTTCTTTTTTTATATCTTCTTTAATATCATCTTTAGGATCAGCCATAGTTCTTGACTTTAAAAGAGCAATGTTTTCTTCGTTAAACCTTTCAATTTCAGCTTCAATATCAAGTCTTGGGAAAATAACTTCGCCCTTATTTACCTTAGTGCCATCTTCTATTAGACCAAAAACCCTAGCATCTTCCCAACTAACTTCATGAGAAAGACCAAGTTGTTCTCTTATCTTTAAAGAAGTATTCTTAATAAAAGGATAAATTAAAACAGAAACAATTCTTAAACTTTCTGCCAAATTATATAAAACAGTATTAAGTCTATCTAATTTATCTTCATCTTTAGCCAGTTTCCAAGGTTCAGTTTCATCAACATATTTGTTAGATCTTCTAATTAATTTCCATATAGATTCAAGAGCAACAGAAAATTGATAGTGCTCCATTGCGCTTTCAACTTCATCAATTACAGAAACAGCAAGATTTTCAAGATCATCATCCACATCTTCTCTTGCGCCCTTGTCTTCAATTACTCCATCATTATATTTAGAAATCATAGAAACAGTTCTTGAAAGAAGATTTCCAAGGTCATTAGCAAGATCAGAATTAAGTCTTTGCATGAATTTTTCAATATTAAAAGAACCATCAGAACCAAAAGAAAATTCCCTTAACAAGAAATATTTAAGAGCATCAACTCCATAAAGATTAATAATTGGTTCAGGGTAAATAACATTTCCCTTGGACTTACTCATCTTGTCATTGTCAAATAAAATCCAACCATGACCAAAAACCTTCTCAGGAAGCGGTAAATCAAGTGCCATTAAAAGAGCAGGCCAGATAATTACGTGAAATCTCATAATTTCCTTGCCAACAAAATGAACACCAGCTGGCCAATAAGAATTGAATTTTTCCTTGTCAGTGCCATAACCAATAGCAGTTAAATAGCAAGCAAGAGCATCAATCCAAACATAAACAACGTGCTTTTTATCAAAAGGAACATCAACACCCCAATTAAAAGTAGATCTAGAAACAGAAAGATCTTCGAGACCGTCCTTGCCTTCGAAGAAATTTTTAATCATTTCATTTTTTCTAAAAGCAGGTTCAATAAAATCTGGATGATCTTCATAATATTTTAAAAGCCTATCCTTGTATTTTGAAAGTCTAAAGAAATAAGATTCCTCATGAGTAAGTTCAGTAGGTCTGCCACAGTCAGGGCAAATATGATCTTCACCAACTTGTGCCTCAGTCCAAAAAGATTCACAAGGAGTACAATAATAACCTTCGTATTCTCCTTTATAAATGTCGCCCTTGTCATAAAGCTCTTGGAAAATATTTTTGACATCCTCTTCGTGATCCTCATCAGTAGACCTTACAAAATAATCATAGTCAATATCCATCATTTTCCAAAGTTTTTTTATGTTATTTACAATACCATCAACATATTCCTTTGGTTCCATGCCAAATTCCTTAGCTTTTTCTTCTATCTTTTGACCATGTTCATCAGTACCAGTAGTAAAGAAAACATCATAGCCCTTAATTTTCTTAAATCTCTTGACGCAATCAACTGCAACAGTGCAGTAAGTATGACCAATGTGAAGATTATCACTTGGATAATAAATTGGCGTCGTAACATAAAATTTCTTATTACTCATAAAACCTCCATAAAAAAACCCAATCCATAGGGATAAGGTCTTGGCAGAATCTGTCAATATTTCGATAATTTCTATTATTATTAAAATAATTATAACTGAAGTCACCTATAAAATCAATTTAAGCCTTGAACCTTGATTTATGAGGTGAAGAACATTAATTCTATCTATGTAAAAAATAGCTTAAAATATATTATAAACATCTCAATTTTTTGCTTATGTAAAAACTATTAATCAAAACTGTTTGAAAAATTTTATTTAATTTTTGCCTTTAATAGCAATCGTCTAAATTAAAAAACCCTAGTTCATAGGCATCTTTATTTTGAGCTAAACACTCTAATATAATCTCCTTTTCGTATTCTTTAGAAATTCCAATATTGGGAAACAAATCTCCAAATTTCTCTAAATATTTATTTTCTAAATCCTTAATATTTTCCATGATTTCAAATTACTCCTAGACAATATCGCAAAATATTGCAAATAAAATTTATTAAAGTGCAGCAAGTTTGCCCTCACACTATAAGACATTTATTCGCATTTCAATCCACGCACCCGCGAAGGGTGCGACGCATCCGAGTAGCCACCCCGCAAGTATGATAACTATTTCAATCCACGCACCCGCGAAGGGTGCGACTAGAACAGGGTCATTTTGGCATACTACTTATCATATTTCAATCCACGCACCCGCGAAGGGTGCGACAAAAGAGTGATGTTAAAGGTTTCAAAATACGAACAAATTTCAATCCACGCACCCGCGAAGGGTGCGACTAATGCCTCAAAAACACTTGCAGGAAATCTTGATATTTCAATCCACGCACCCGCGAAGGGTGCGACGTAAATAACGGCGACATACCATTTTAAGGAGTAGATTTCAATCCACGCACCCGCGAAGGGTGCGACACTAGAACTAAAAGAGGTGGAAGATGAAATATAGAATTTCAATCCACGCACCCGCGAAGGGTGCGACACTTACTGCTGCATTTTCTAGGTCATACCAAAAACATTTCAATCCACGCACCCGCGAAGGGTGCGACTTGTGATTACCTAACATGGCTATTAGGAATTACAGATTTCAATCCACGCACCCGCGAAGGGTGCGACAAAGAGGCTAGACAAATTTATAGATGCCTACATGATTTCAATCCACGCACCCGCGAAGGGTGCGACAAAGAAAACCCAGATGAATTTATAAAACAAGGAATTATTTCAATCCACGCACCCGCGAAGGGTGCGACACGAAGAAGAAGACAGAAGAAGAAGGGGGTATTAATTTCAATCCACGCACCCGCGAAGGGTGCGACTTCCAAACTGTATCTATGGCAGACTTGACTGCGTTATTTCAATCCACGCACCCGCGAAGGGTGCGACTTAAGAAACAAAGAGTGGATGTTTCCCTTGATAAAAATTTCAATCCACGCACCCGCGAAGGGTGCGACCTACAGAGTTATATGACTTTATAGAGACCAAAAGAATTTCAATCCACGCACCCGCGAAGGGTGCGACTTTAGGATATAATCCTCAGCTTGGAAATCATCATTTATTTCAATCCACGCACCCGCGAAGGGTGCGACTGGGGGTGACAACAGATGAATAATATGCAAATGGTATTTCAATCCACGCACCCGCGAAGGGTGCGACAAAGAAGTCGCTGTTTTCTTCAAGGACTTTTTTATTTCAATCCACGCACCCGCGAAGGGTGCGACTTCCTACCCAAAAGGCTTAACTAAGCCATTTGTGATTTCAATCCACGCACCCGCGAAGGGTGCGACCTTGGTTCCATTGATTGACCTTTTACCCTTATACAAATTTCAATCCACGCACCCGCGAAGGGTGCGACCAATTTTCCCTTAGTTCTGGGTCATCTGGATTATATTTCAATCCACGCACCCGCGAAGGGTGCGACAATAATGGGAGTGGATAACATATCTAATGCCAAGGATTTCAATCCACGCACCCGCGAAGGGTGCGACAAGGATCCAAAGTTTATTACAAAGTTGACTGATGAATTTCAATCCACGCACCCGCGAAGGGTGCGACATATAACAAATGGTTATTGAAAGAGGTGATTAAATATTTCAATCCACGCACCCGCGAAGGGTGCGACGGGTAGTTTTCCCATGGTCTTATGGTCACGAGTTAATTTCAATCCACGCACCCGCGAAGGGTGCGACTTTTTATTTAATCTGTCTAATTGTTTGATGATTAAATTTCAATCCACGCACCCGCGAAGGGTGCGACATAACTTAGCTGGCAGAATCCAAGGAGAAACTGAAATTTCAATCCACGCACCCGCGAAGGGTGCGACGAACAATGATGGCAGAATAACTATCGCAAAAAAAGATTTCAATCCACGCACCCGCGAAGGGTGCGACAAGGCTACAAGACTGATGTTTACAAGCTTAAAAAATTTCAATCCACGCACCCGCGAAGGGTGCGACACTTATTCTTGGGATGGCATTGGTTCTTATAGTGATTTCAATCCACGCACCCGCGAAGGGTGCGACATGAACTTGATGCAGGCGATATTTACGACCTTTATATTTCAATCCACGCACCCGCGAAGGGTGCGACAGCTTCAGTTTGGGATAAAGACACAATTATTGCTAATTTCAATCCACGCACCCGCGAAGGGTGCGACAAACAAGTGTAGGGAAGTAATTCTAGGACTAATAATTTCAATCCACGCACCCGCGAAGGGTGCGACCAAGTCGATAGGATCCACCATGCCATCCCATGTCATTTCAATCCACGCACCCGCGAAGGGTGCGACGGTATCATTTATCCTGGCTCTTTCTTGTATTTCTATTTCAATCCACGCACCCGCGAAGGGTGCGACGGTATCATTTATCCTGGCTCTTTCTTGTATTTCTATTTCAATCCACGCACCCGCGAAGGGTGCGACTTTTTTTAAGTGTAAGATCTGTGTCCCCAAAGGCATTTCAATCCACGCACCCGCGAAGGGTGCGACGTTTTAAGCTAAATTGCCCAGTAATCTTAAAGTGTGATTTCAATCCACGCACCCGCGAAGGGTGCGACTAGCGCCATAACAACGGCTGTAGTTTGCACTTGTTATTTCAATCCACGCACCCGCGAAGGGTGCGACGAGCAGGCGACGGCTTTATTTTAGGCGGATTTTAATTTCAATCCACGCACCCGCGAAGGGTGCGACTCGTTGATTGTTCCTACATAAGTTGCGCCGTTTGATTTCAATCCACGCACCCGCGAAGGGTGCGACCCGACCCAAAAAGCCAAATGCTAAAGCTTATGGAAATTTCAATCCACGCACCCGCGAAGGGTGCGACTATGTCAGAATATTACTCTAAAAACTTGTCCAGAATTTCAATCCACGCACCCGCGAAGGGTGCGACCTCTTACTTTCTGATTATATTATATAGCATTTGTCATTTCAATCCACGCACCCGCGAAGGGTGCGACTTATTTCCGGACCTAACTGGTCCATCTTCTTCTTGTAATTTCAATCCACGCACCCGCGAAGGGTGCGACCTCGTATTGTTCATAACAAGGACTGTTGATGTTGATTTCAATCCACGCACCCGCGAAGGGTGCGACGCCAGGATAAATAAATTAATCTTAAATTACACAATAATTTCAATCCACGCACCCGCGAAGGGTGCGACTTAAAACGACCCTCAACATACATAGTGTCCGTTATATTTCAATCCACGCACCCGCGAAGGGTGCGACACATATCCAGCGCTGATTGCTTCGCCTCTGCTGGAATTTCAATCCACGCACCCGCGAAGGGTGCGACGAGTCGGCGGAGATGTAACCAACATTATTAATACAATTTCAATCCACGCACCCGCGAAGGGTGCGACGTCTTATGGTAAATAAGTTTAAACAATGGCAAAAGATTTCAATCCACGCACCCGCGAAGGGTGCGACTTTAGCTGCTCTTTGATAAAGTCTAGGTCTTTCTATTTCAATCCACGCACCCGCGAAGGGTGCGACTGTAAAAGACAAGTATTTAAAGAGGAAATAAGCATATTTCAATCCACGCACCCGCGAAGGGTGCGACATCAGCAAGTTTTTCGTCAATCTCTTTTATAGCTGATTTCAATCCACGCACCCGCGAAGGGTGCGACGGTTTTCCGCTCGTCGTTCATGCAATCAATAATATATTTCAATCCACGCACCCGCGAAGGGTGCGACATATGCTCCCATTTGAGCACCGCCTTTATCCTACTATTTCAATCCACGCACCCGCG
>QWCK01006069.1_pt1 | contig 10461 bp, 11 predicted proteins | sample 1972571 | NCBI WGS metagenome assembly QWCK01 (sample SAMN09866710, study PRJNA288562) | Human gut metagenome isolate term2_stool, whole genome shotgun sequencing... | isolation source: gut | host: Homo sapiens | place: USA: California | reverse complement strand
CGCTGATGTCGTGGCGTTGTTGTTCATTCTTCATGGGAACACCTCTTTCGGATCTCTTGCTCCCATTATACCATATCGCTCGTGTAAACACTATTTAGCATTTATTACCAAAAATCCGTTCAGATAAAGGAAATAACCCAATCCGCCGGCCATTGCCCCAAGCGCAAAGAGCCCGCACAGCTTTCCCACGAACCCTGCTCCCTTCGATAAAATTTCATTCCCGCGCAAAGATCTTCATTCCAGAGGCGGTGTTTTTTACGCCGGCGCGGGGCCGCGGCAGGCGCAGGCCTGCCGGGAAGGCGCGCGCATTGCCTCCAGCAGGGGGCAATGTCTGCGGGCCCGGTTTTGCGAAGCAAAACAGAGGCCGATTTAAGGCCGACAAGGACGCGGCGGAAAACCAGCCCTTATTTGCCGTTGAGGAGCTTAGGGGGCTTTCCGTGTTTACATATCCCGCCCAATGACCTGGGCGATTTTACGTCCCTTTTCCACCACGGCGCGGAATTTTTCCGGCTTCAGGCTCTGGGCACCGTCGCTCCAGGCGGCTTCGGGGTTGTCGTGCACTTCAATGATCAGGCCGTCTGCCCCGGCCGCAATGGCCGCAAGGCTCATGCTCTCCACAAGGCGCCAGTCGCCCGTGGCGTGGCTGGGGTCGATGATGACAGGCAGATGGGATTTCTGCTTGAGGATGGGCACCACCGAAAGGTCCAGCGTGTTGCGGGTGTATTTTTCAAACGTGCGGATGCCGCGCTCGCAGAAAATGACGTTTTCATTGCCGCCGGCCATGATGTACTCCGCGCTCATGATCCATTCCTCGATGGTATTGGCAAGCCCGCGCTTGAGCAGCACAGGCTTTTTCATTTTGCCCACGGCCTTCAAAAGCTGGAAGTTCTGCATATTGCGCGCACCGATCTGCACAAGGTCCACATATTCCTCAAATTCATCGATCTTGTCCTCGCTCATCAGCTCGCTGACGATGGGCATGCCGGTCGCTTTACGCGCCGCCGCCATGGCCAAAATGCCCTCTGTGCCAAGGCCCTGGAACGCATAGGGAGAGGTGCGCGGCTTGTACGCGCCGCCGCGCAGCATGCAGCCGCCCGCGTCCTTCACTTCGCGGGCAATGCGCACGGCCTGCTCCTCGCTCTCGATGCTGCACGGCCCGCCGATGACGGCGATCTTTTCGCTGCCGCCCACCTTGATGCCGCCCACGTCGATGATGCTGTCCGCCTCGTGAAACAGGCGGTTCGCCTTTTTGTAAGGCTCGGACACACGCTGCACGTTTTCCACATACGGGTTCGCCCGCACCTGTTTTTCGTCGATAACCGTCGTGTCGCCCACTAGGCCGAACACATTGTAATCCGTGCCGCGGATCATGGTGACGGACAGGCCCTTCGCCTCAAACTCGCGGATGATCTTATCCAGTTCCGCCGCCGGAGTGCCCCGTTTTGTGCTGATGATCATTGCTTTCTTTCCCCTCTGTTTGTTGGATTACCGCGCGCCGCGCGGCAGGTGCGGCCCAGCGCCGCCGCGTGCCGTTTCCGTGCGGCACGCTGTATGATTTTTTATACTCTAAGTATTTTTGCTTCTGATTATTTCAATTAGTTTTTCCATGGCGTGAACATAGCCCTGCTTGCCCTCGCCCGCGAATTTACAGCAGCAGGCCATGCCCAGATAACTCACCTGACGGAAATCCTCCCGTTTTGCCACGTCGGAGATATGCACCTCGGCGGCAGGGACGGACACAGCCTTAAGCGCGTCCAGAATGGCGATGCTGGTATGCGTATAAGCCCCGGCGTTGATGACGATGCCGTCCATGCGCCCATACGCCTGCTGAATGGCCGTAACAAGGTCCCCCTCGTGGTTCGACTGGTAAAACTCCGCTTCCACGCCCAGCCGCCGCGCCTCGGCCGCAACGTATTCCACCAGGCCGTCATAGGTCAGCGTGCCGTACAGGTCCGGTTCGCGGATGCCCAGCATGTTCAGGTTCGGCCCGTTAATGATCAAGAATTTCATAAAAACGCTCCTTTATGGCTTCGGCCACGCTTTCAAAGGGGCCGTCGTTTTCCACACGCGCATCGCACGCCGCGGCGTACAGCGGCGCACGTGCCGCATGCATGGCGGCCAGCGCCTCCGCACTTTGGGAAAGGGGCCGCGCCCCTCCCACCGCGAGCTGCCCGAGCGGCCTGTCGATGTAGACCACCACGCCGTTCTGACGCAGAGCGCGCACGTTCTGCGCCCGCAGCACCGCGCCGCCGCCGGTGGCCAGGACGATGCCCTCCCGGCGGCACAGCTCCGCCAGAACCCGGGACTCCAGGTCCCGGAAATACCCCTCGCCGCTTGACGCGAAGATATCGGCGACGGAACGGCCCTCCCTCTGCTCCAGGAACTTGTCCGCGTCCACAAAGGGCAGGTTCAAGGCCCTGGCGCACAGCCGCCCCACGGTGCTCTTGCCGCTGCCGGGCAGACCCACAAAAATCAGGTTCCTCACGACTGCTGCTCCCGGCTCAGGGCCATCAGCGTCTCATACAGGCGCTCCACCTCCGCCCGGTGCTCCGGGGCCAGGTCGCCCCGGCTGCGCAGCACCTGGGCCTCCCGCTCCGGGTCCCGCACCGGGAGACCGTGGGCCGCCTTATAGGCCCCGATGTCCCGGGACAGCTCCTGCCGCCGGACCAGCAGCCCCACCAGCTGCCGGTCCACATCGTCCAGCTGCAGCCGCAGGGTGTCCAGGCCGCCGCCCCGGGGATTCAGCACCCGCCACAGGGCCAGGGCCGCCGCCGCCTCCACAATGGGGGCCGCCCGCAGGGCGATGCAGGGGTCGTGGCGGCCGGTAATGGCCACGGTGCAGTTTTCCATCCGGGACAGGTCCACCGTATCCTGGGGCAGGGCGATGGAGGGGGTGGGCTTGAAGGTGACGGTAAAGGTCAGGGGCATACCGTTGGTGACGCCGCCGTTGATGCCGCCGTTGTGATTGGTGACGGTGCGGATGCGGGTACCGTCGGTGCGCAGGGGGTCGTTGGCCCGGCTGCCCCGCATATGGGCCAGGGCCGCGCCGTCGCCGAAGCCCAGGGCCTTCACCGCCGGAATGGCGAACAGGTGCCGGGCCAGCTCCGACTCCACCGCCTCCCGCCAGCCGGGGCCGCCCAGCCCCGCCGGAAGCCCCGTGACGGTGCAGGCGATCTCCCCGCCTACGGAGTCCCCGTCGGCCTTGGCTTCTGCTGCCTGCTGCCGGAGGGCGTTTTCATCAATAACTTGCGCTTTCAGCTCAATATCCTGTTCTTTCAGCCAGGCCTTCACCATGGCGCCTGCCGCCACCAGAGGGGCCGTCAACCGGCCGGAATAGGGCCCGCCGCCCCGGGGATCGTTGTGCCCCCCGCTGCGCACCCAGGCGGCGTAATCGGCGTGGCCGGGCCGGGGCTTATTCCGCAGGGCCTCATAGTCCCCGGACCGGGTGTCCCGGTTTTCCAGAACCAGGCAGATGGGGTCGCCGGTGGTGAAGCCCTGATAGACGCCGCTGAGAATATGGAGCCGGTCCGGCTCATGCCGGGCGGTGGCCAGAGGGCCGCCGGGGGCACGGCGCTCCAGCTCCCGGCGGATGATCTCCCGGTCCACCGGCAGGCCCGGGGCCGCGCCGGTGACCAGAACGCCCACGGCGGGGCCGTGGGATTCGCCGAAAATCGTGTAATCCAGCATTTATACTTCCTCCGTTTGTCCCCCCAGGCGGCGGTAATCCGCCCAGAAGCCGGGGTAGGATTTATCGGTGCACCCGGCGTCGCGCAGCAGCACCGGGCTGGTGCAGAAGGGCGCGGCACAGGCGCACAGCATGGCAATACGATGGTCGCCGCAGCTATGGGCCTCGCCGCCGGTGAGACGGTCCGTGCCCCATACGGTGAGGCCCTCCGGCTCCTGACGGACGCGGCCTCCCAGGGCCGTCAGCGCCGCCGACACCGAGGCCAGGCGGTCGCTCTCCTTATCCCGCAGCCGGGCGGCCCCGGTGAAGCGGGTGCATTTTCCCGGCTGCAGGGCCGCCGCCAACGCCAGCGGCGGCAGCAGGTCCGGGATATCCGTCAGGTCCACAGTGTCCGGCAGACACCGGCACAGCGCCCCGGCGGCCCGGTCTCCCTGCAGGGAATCCCGGCGCAGCCCCGTGACCTCCACGGGACAGCCCAGGGCGGCGATTGCCAGCCAGAAGGCGGCGGCGGACCAGTCCGGCTCCGGCTCTATGGGAACCGGACGGAACCTTTGCCCGCCGGGGACGAAAAAGCCGCCGGGGCTTTCCTCAATGACAATGCCGCACCGCTCCAGCACCGCCAGGGTCAGGTCCACATACGGCCGGGAGGCCAGGGGGCCGGTCAGAACCAGCTCCGAGTCCGCCGTCAGGCCCGGCAGGGCCATCAGCAGGCCGGAAACCAGCTGGGAGGTCCGGCTTCCGTCCACCGGGATGCGGCCCGGGGAAAGGGGGCGGGTGACCCGCAGACCGTTTTCCGTGGCCGCAAGGCCCCAATCACCCGGCAGGGGCCGGGACAGCAGCCGCCGGGTGCCGGTGAACCGGGTCCCTACCTGGCCCCGGGCCATGGCCAGGGGCAGAAGAAACCGCAGGGTGCTGCCGCTGGCCCCGCAGTCGATGACCGGCTCCGGTTGGTGATACAGGGCCCACAGGCCCCGGACCGTGGCCAGAACGTCGTCGGCGGGGTCCGGGGGGCAGGGGAACTGCCCCGCCTGGGCCAGGCAGATCAGCTGCCGGTGCAGCAGGCTTTTGGAGGGCGGCGGCGTCACCGCGCCCCGCAAAGGGGCGGGATACAGGCGCAGGTCCATCACTCCACCTCCAGCAGGGACGCCAGGGGAACCGCCATCAGGCGGCCCGCCCCGGCCCGCTCTGCCACGGCGATGGTAACCTGATCTCCGGCCCGCTTCTTGTCCCGGGCCAGATAGTCCGCCGCCCCATTCCAGGGCAGCCGGACGGGAAGCTCCCACCGCTCCAGCAGGGGGGTGAGCCTGTCCAGCAGCTCCTGCCCGCCCAGCCCATGGGACACCTGCCAGCGGAGCATCTGCATCATTCCGGCGGCCACGGCCTCGCCGTGGGTATAGGCGTCGTACCCTCCGGCGGCCTCGTAGGCATGGCCGAAGGTATGGCCGAAGTTCAGCAGGCGGCGGTCTCCGCCGTCCCGCTCGTCCCGGGCCACCACCGCCGCCTTATACCGGCAGCAGCGCGCCACCAGCCAGGGAAGATTCGGCTCCTCCGCCGTTTCCAGATGGCGGAGAATTTCCTCGTCCCCGATGACGCCGCACTTGATGACCTCCGCCATGCCTGAGGACAGCTGCCGCCGGGGCAGGGTGGCCAGGCACGCCGTATCCGCCAGCACCAGCCGGGGCTGGTAAAAGCAGCCGATGAGGTTTTTCCCCTCCGGCAGGTCCAGGCCGGTTTTGCCGCCCACGCTGCTGTCCACCTGGGCCAGCAGGGTGGTGGGCATCTGGACCAGGGGGACGCCCCGCAGGATGGTCCCGGCCAGAAAGCCCGCCAGGTCTCCGGCAACGCCGCCGCCCAGGGCCACGATGCCGTCCGCCCGGGTGAAGCCGTCAGCCAGCATCCGGCGGCACAGGGACTCATACACCGCCAGGCACTTGCTGCCCTCCCCGGCGGGGAAAGCATACACCGGTAGCCCCAGGCTCCCGGCATAAAGGGACGCCGCAGTCTCGTCGGCCACCACGGCCCAGCGCTTTACCGGCAGGGCGCTCAGCCGCTCCGCCGCCCGACCCAGCAGACCCGGGCCGATGAGAATGGGATAGGACCGCTGTCCCAGGGATACGTTGATCTGACGCATAGACGGGCTTCCTCCAGCTTTAGTTATCCTCCACCAGCCGCCGCCTGCCCAGGGCGGCCCTGCGGTAATACAGCAGCGTGGCGGCGCTGCACACCAGCCATCCGGCGGGATAGCCCATGGCCAGGGGCAGCAGGGTATTGGTGATGAAATGGGACACGATATACAGATAGATCTGGCGGAACACCACAAAGGAGCCCAGCATGATCACCATGGGCACCTGGCTGTTGCCTGCGCCCCGGAGTGCGCCGGAGTAGATCTGGTTGATGCAGCACAGCAGATAGAAGGGGGAGATATACCGCAGCAGCAGGGTGCCGTAGGCCACCACCTCGGCCTTGCGGTTGAAGAAGGCCGTCAGCTGGGGAGCGAACACCAGCACCGGGACCATCAGCACCGCCGTCACCGCCAGGGAGATCCCCAGCGCCCGGCGGACGCCCTGCTGGGCCCGGGGGGTGTCGCCTGCGCCCAGGTTCTGCCCCACAAAGGTGGTGGCGGACAGGGCCAGGGACTGCATGGGCAGGAACATCAGCTGATCGATCTTGGTATACGCCGTCCAGCCGGACATGCAGTCCGCGCCGAAATGGTTGATATAGGACTGGACGAACACGTTGGAAAAGGCGGTAACGGCCATTTGCAGAGCCGCCGGGATGCCCACCCGGACGATTTTTTTCAGCATATCCCAGTGGACCCGCAGCCGCCGCAGCTCCACCCGGACGCAGCTGTCCGTCCGCATCAGCACCGCCAGCACCAGCACCGCCGACACCGCCTGGGCGATGATGGTGGCCCAGGCCACGCCTGCAACGCCCATGCGGAAGCGGATGACAAACAGCAGGTCCAGCCCGGTGTTCAGCACCGCCGACACCACCAGGAAATAGAAGGGCCGCCGGGAGTCGCCCACGGCCCGGAGAATGCCGGAGCCCATGTTATAGATCAGCAGGCCCGTGATGCCGGAGAAATAGATGGACAGATACGCCGTGGACTCCGGCAGCACCTCCGCCGGGGTGTTCATCAGGTCCAGCATGGCCGGGATCAGGGCCAGGCCCAGGGCCGTGAACACCGCGCACAGCACCAGGGTCAGCACCATGGCCGTGTGGACGGTGTCCCGGACCTTTTCGGGCCGGTGGGCCCCGTAATATTGGCTGATGACCACCCCCGCGCCGCTGGACAGGCCCATAAAGAAGCCGATGAGCATGTTGATGATGGGCCCCACGGTGCCCACGGCGGAAAAGGCCTCGTTGGACACAAAGTTGCCCACCACCCAGGTGTCCACCATGTTGTAAAGCTGCTGGAACACGTTTCCGGCCAGCAGCGGCAGGGCGAACTGGATCAGGTGGCGGGTGATGCTGCCCTGGGTCATGTCCACGTCCCGCCGGGCAGGGGCGTGGGCGTGATGATGGCTGAATATCATAAGTGCAGTTCCTCAGTTCTCTCTTTTTATAATAGGATAACACCATTTCCCGGGGAAATCAACCACCCGGCCCTCTGGGGAAAACCCACAATTGACGGGGGAACGCAGATAGGGTATACTGGAGAAAAAGCGAGGGAGGAACTGCTATGGAATACGTTGCCATGATCGGCCTGCTGTTTGCGCCGATTGTCTGTCTGCTGTGCGCGGCCTGGTTCTATGTGCGGTGGCAGAACGAGCATGAGGATCAGGCCCTGGCCCAGCGGGACCGGAGGACCTGCTTCATCTTTCTGATCGCCGCTGCCGCGTCCCTGGTGGTCTTCGGCGTGCTGAAGCTGCTGTTTCCCATCTCGGCATAAAAAATGAGCCCTCCGGCAGGAGGGCTTATTTTTATGGTCACTTCCAGAGGGAGCAGACCAGGTCCGTGTAGGCGGAGGGGTTCTCGATGGGCAGGCCCGCGATGAGGCAGGCCTGGTTATAGAGAATCTCCGCGTACTTTTTGGCCTTGTCCGGATCGATGATCCGGGCGGTCTCGAAGGCGGCGAAGGCGGGATGATCCACGTTGATCTCCAGAATGCGCTTGGCCTTCATGCCCAGCTCCGGCTGCACGGCGGTGAAATACTTCTCCATCTCGAAGGTGATGCCCTGGCCGCTGGACAGGCACACCGGGTGGGTCCTGAGCTTGGTGGAGGCCTTCACCTGGTCCACCTTATCCCCCAGGGCCTCCTTCAGGAAGGCAAAGCCCTCCTGATAGCTGTCGGTCTCGTCGGGCTTCTGCTCATCGCCCAGCTCCAGATCCCCGTCAATGGCGGAGCGGAAGGGCTTATCCTGGTACTTCTGCAGCATGTCCGGCAGGAACTCGTCGGCCTTGTCGGTGAAGTACAGGATCTCCATGTTGTGGTCCTTCAGCAGCTCCGTCTGGGGCATATGGTCGATGGCGTCCACGGTGTCGCCGGAGGCGAAATAGATGAACTTCTGGTCCGGCTGCATCCGGGACACATACTCCGCCAGGGTCACGGGCTTCTTCTCGGTGGAGGAGTAGAACAGCAGCAGGTCCTGCAGCTGCTCCTTCTTGGCCCCGTAGTTGTCCAGGGCGCACAGCTTCAGCTGGCGGCCGAAGCTGCGGTAGAACTTCTCATAGCTCTCCCGGTCGTCCTTCAGCATCCGCTCCAGCTCGGCCTTGATCTTCTTTTCCAGGTTGGCGGAGATGATCTTCAGCTGCCGGTCATGCTGCAGCAGCTCCCGGGAGATGTTCAGGCTCAGGTCCGGGGACTCCACCACGCCCCGGACGAAGTTGAAATAGTCCGGCAGCAGGTCGGCGCAGCTGTCCATGATCATCACGCCGGAGGCGTACAGCTGCAGGCCGGGCTTATAGTCCTCGGTGTAATACTGGCTGGGGGCCTGGGAGGGGATATACAGCAGGGCCTTGTAGGTGACGGCGCCCTCGGCGGACACGGTGATGACGCTGAGAGGGGCGGCGGGATCGCCGAACCGCTCCTGATAGAACTTGTCATACTCCTCCCGGGTGACGTCGGCCTTCTTCCGCTGCCACAGGGGCACCATGCTGTTGAGGGTCTCCCACGCAAAGACCTCCTCATACTCGGGCTTATCCTCGGGACTGCCCTCCTTCACCTGGGGGTGGGGCATGAGCATCTTGATGGGGAAGCGGATATAATCGGAATACTTCTTCACCAGCTTATACAGAGGATATTCCCGGAGATACTGGCTGTATTCATCCTTCTCCTCGCCGTCGGGCTTGATGTGCATGATGATGTCGGTGCCCACGGCGTCACGGGCGCAGGGCTCGATGGTGTAGCCCTCCAGGCCGTCGGAATCCCAGCGATAGGCCTGCTCCTGGCCGTATTTCCGGGAGATAACGGTGATGTGGTCCGCCACCATGAAGGCGGAGTAGAAGCCCACGCCGAACTGGCCGATGACGTCGGCCTCGGCCTCCTTGTCCAGCTCCTGCCGGAACTGGAAGGTGCCGCTGGAGGCGATGACGCCCAGGTTGTTCTCCAGCTCATCCGCGTCCATGCCGATGCCGTTGTCGCTGACGGTAAGGGTGCGGTTCTCCTTGTCGATGGACAGGGTGATGGCAAAATCCTCCCGCTTCAGGCCCACGTTTTCGTCCGTCAGGGACAGATAGCACAGCTTGTCGATGGCGTCGGAGGCGTTGGAGATGATCTCACGCAGGAAGATCTCCTTGTGGGTGTAAATGGAGTGGATCATCAGGTCCAGCAGCCGCTGGGACTCCGCCTTGAATGCCTTTTTTTCCATAAATTGACTCCTCTTTTCTGTCAGCAGCGGGGAGACGCACCGCGTCCCCCCGCTCTGTTATAAAATACGATAGGAAACCTACTTTTTCCGGCACACCAGCCACAGCACCACAGAGCCCACGGCCAGAACGCCGGATACCACGGCGGCAGCCAGCAGCAGGGGCTGGCGATGCTCCTTGGCCAGGGCGCAGGTCTTTTTGCCCACAAAGGAGGCGGCGGTACCGCCCAGGCGGGCGGCCAGCTGCACCACGCTGCGGCCCAGCTCCACGGCGCTGTCCAGGGCGGCTTTGCCGCCGGCCAGCAGGATTTCTTTCACCTTTTCCATAAGCTCGCTCCTTATTTCACGGAATTGTACCAGTCGATGACCGGCTGGAGATTTTCGGGACAGACGGCGCTGGCCCCCTTGGTGGCCATGTCATAGGTCAGCTGCTGGGCGGGGTTCAGAGCACCCTTCTCCTCCAGCTGCTTTTTGATCTGGCGGCACTTCACTTGCATCATCAGGTGACAGGGGCTCCTCTGATCCTCTATCCTATACTAAATTATAGACACAATGTTGAAAAATGTCAATTGTTTTGGAAAAATGTTCACAAATTTTACCGCATAAATCGGTCAATGGCCTGGTTCAGGGACTCCACGGCCTCGTTGTCGCCGGACTCCACAGCGTCCACGATGCAGTGGGCAATGTGATCCTTGAGAATCACCCGGCCGGTGCTGTTCAGGGCGGAGATCACCGCCGCCAGCTGCACCAGCACCTCCGTGCAGTCCTCGCCCCGCTCCACCATTTTGCGCACAGACTCCAGGTGCCCCTGGGCCCGGGACAGGCGATTCAGAACGGCCTTGGTCTGGGTATGGCTGTGGGTATGCGGATGGGGGTGGTCGTGGTCATGCGGGTGCTGGTGGGAATGGGTATGCTGGTCCATGGTCAGCGGGCCATGCCCTTCTGGCGGGCGTACTCGGCGGCGCCCAG
>QWCK01006617.1_pt1 | contig 10462 bp, 5 predicted proteins | sample 1972571 | NCBI WGS metagenome assembly QWCK01 (sample SAMN09866710, study PRJNA288562) | Human gut metagenome isolate term2_stool, whole genome shotgun sequencing... | isolation source: gut | host: Homo sapiens | place: USA: California | reverse complement strand
TATGTAAAGGGCTGCGAGCATGTTGAAGGCGCAGCTGTACGTGTGTGCCAGCGGGAGGAAGCAGATGATCTGCTCACCGCTATACATGAGGTCGAGCTTGCTCGCATAGAGGGCATTGCCCGCCAGATTGCCCGCGGTGATCAGCACACCTTTGCTAAAGCCGGTCGTCCCTGAGGTGTAGTTGATCACGACCAATTCATCATTGCCCACCTCGGGATAGACAATGTCGGTACGACGAAATCCCTTGGGGTAAAAGCGTGCCACAAAGGGGGCGAAGGGGAGGAGCCGCTTGTAGTCGTAGGGCATGCCCGAGCGAGCATAGCGCCACGTGATCTTCTTGATGTCAAAGATAGTCTGCACCATCGGGAGATCCTCCTCCGGATTGAGCTTCGCCAAGATGAGGTCATCTATAAAGAGGAGCTTCGCCTCGCTATGATTGATGATTGTCTTGGCGTCCTCGACGTTGAAGTCCTGCAATATCGGGACGATCACAGCACCGTAAGTGATCGTGGCCATGAAGATGACGCACCAGTGGACCGAGTCAGCGCCCATCAGAGCGATGCGGTCGCCGCGCTGTATGCCGATCTCCTTATATACGTAGTGTAGGTGCGCTATCTGTAGTGCTAAGTCGCGATAAGATATGGTGTAGCCAGTGGCATAGTCCGAGAGAGCCGGCTGTCGGAAGTGCTCTCTGAAGCTCGCCTCGTAGGCTTTGATGAGATTGTCTGGATACATAGGTGCTATCTCCTGTTGTGGTTAAGCGTGTGGCGCAAAGTTACGAAATAGAACCCTAACTTAAGACTGTTGCATAAAGGCGAATCAGACCTCACCCTCAGCGCCTTGCGCTTCATCCTTTCTGCAAAGTCTGGACAATCTTGCAAGCAAGATTGTGAGACTGTTGACTTTTGCAACAGTCTCACCTAAGTTTCACCACAGATGAAAATAAAGTACCCGATACGTGCTAGAACTCTAGCAAGTATCGGGTACTCTGTATTGTGTACGCCTAGGCGATGTGGCACTCGTAGGCGAGGCTCATCAGCCGGCGTACAGAGATTACTCAGGCCGTGCGTTAGTCAAGTACTACCTTGTAACTCTTGCCTGCGATGCTGAGAATATAGGCTCCTGCAGGGAGTGCCTCACGGGAGATCTGTACCATCGGAGAGCGCAGAGAGTTGACCCTCGTCAGGAGCTGTCCCTGAGCATCAAAGAGCGTCACTGCCGTGCGTGGTGCCAGTCCCTCTACTCGTATAGCCGTCGGCGTACAGGTGATCTGTAGCTCGTCTGAGCCTGTTGGGGTAGCCACATGCGTAGGCGTTGAGCCCTCGTACTCGACAGGTGCGAGCATGAAGTCCTCTGGGTCAGCTCCATTGACATCGTAGGGTGTCCAGCCCATCTCCTTGAGCTTAGCAACCTGTAGGGTGTTGCATACATTGCCCTTTGGAGACTTAGTATTTACGATGTAGAGAGCTCCCCATAGCTCGTCGCCCTCGTCTTCGGGCATCTTCTTGCACTGTGGCATCTTATCTATGATCTGCTGCATAGCCTGCTCTGAGATGTTGTTTTCATAGATAGAGAGGAAGTGCAGTTCCTCAAGCGTAGAGAGGTCTAGTGAGGTGATCTCGTTGAGATGCAGCGTAAGCTCCTCTAGGATTGTATTTTTGCTCAGATCTAGCTTGGTTAGCTTGTTTTGCTCGACCTCTAGGATCTCTAGATTGGCCAGAGGGGTCACGTCTATCTCGTTGAGTTCGTTTTCGTAGATGCTTAGGTAGGTGAGGTTTGGCGTCTTGCTGAGGTCTATCTTAGTGAGATTATTCGCTCCGATAGATAGCTCCTCTAGGTCTGGCGTAGGTGTGAGATCGATCTCTGAGAGCTGTGCCTTGCATAGGTAGAGGGATGCGAGTGCTGGTGTGAGGCTCAAGTCTACAGAGGGGATCATCGTAAAGGAGAAGTCTAGCGCCTCCATATCCTCACATCGATCCCGCTTGACGCTTCTGAGCTGCTTGTTAAACGATGCTACAAGCACCTTCAGAGTCTCAAAGCCTGAGAGGTCAAGCTCCTGAAGTGGTGTGTACTGTATGGTGAGGACCTCGCAGATGTTATTCTCTGGGGTAGGGAAGGTCACATCCTCCAGCTCTTCACACTCATAGATCCTGATAAACTTCAGTGTCGCTGTCTTAGATAGGTCTATCTTAATAGGAGCCGTATGTGTGTACGAATTTTCAAATCGAATAGCTTCGATCTCGCCATAGATATGTACCTCCCGGGTGTTTTCATCTAGGGCGAAGGTCTGCACCTCAGGCCCCATATAGAAAATGTCTGTATAGTCCTCTGGGCGTGCAGAGTCTCGTCCTAGTCGCTCATTGTTTTGGCAGACACCATCGCCATTGATGTCGATCCAAGCGTTACCAGCTGGAGCAAAGGCACCGATGTTGATTTCCTTGTCTTTAGTCTCTGCGACCTCTATCGTGATGCTCTCGCCAGTCGTCGGGGCATCCGTAGTCTGAGCGCGTAGCTCAGGAGCAGCGGCAAGCGTCACGAGTGCTGCTGATAGAAATAGGGTATTCAGTCGTTTCATAAGTTATAGTGTTATATGAGTATAGTTAGTCGTGTAGTTAGTTAGCCATGGGCAATAGCCGATAGCTGTAAGAGGCTCCCGTGAGCGGGGAGACTATCTGTATCAGTAGTATGGAGCCTAGCGATGACTGCGGTATCTGATAGTGACCAGATGCAGAGACCACGCCCAGAGCTATGAGCTCACCTTGAGGCGTGTAGACGGCGATCTGATGATGCGCCATCTCAGGCATCTCTAGGAGTCCCTCGCTACTCACCCGCAGCTGGTGTGGCTGCGTGGGGAGTGGTGTCTGTATAGCTGTGTGCGCTCCTAGCGGATCGGTAAACTGTATATAGGAACCACGGAAGAGATACGGGTTGCTGAGATCGGGGCCAAAGAGTGCCAGCGTCTTACCATCTTGGCTAATGTAAGGCCATCCGAGCACTATCTCACCATGATCATCTAAAGAGTAAAACTCTTCCATCGGTATCCCAGTACGTTGCTTGATCCAGAGAGCGAAGTTCTCCTTTTCGCCACTCTTGGGGTCTATGCGATAGCAATGGTAGAAAGACTTCGCCTCCTCGATACAGAGTAGCGAGCCATCGTCAAGAGCTTCCGTCGCGGTGTAGCCCTCATACTTAGTCAGCACCTCACCACGCTGCTCTCGTAGATCCCAGTAGCCAGGCATCAAGACCTGATCTATGGCACCACTCTCCTGGTCTAGTACCAGCTGCCGAGCGGCAAAGAGGATACGCTGCGTCGAGGGCGAGTAGTAGCACCTCGTCGGGTCAAGCATAGGCTTCTTGCTGTAGGCAAGCAACGCATTCTCCCAGGCATCGTAAGCTCTCTCCCACGCCTGATCACTATCGTAGTCATCACGCTTAGGCTGAGGGCCAGGCTTCCTCTTATCTAGATTGAAGAAGAGAGACTCACCGGGGAAGGTATAGTCCGTAGCCACACTCTGCCCCTCTGGGATCGTCCACTGGATGAGTCGTGGGTAGTAGCTATCTGAGTTGACCTGTCGCCCTATCAGAGTCATCCCATCGGGCGAGAGAGCCAGCACAGAGGTGCCCTCAGGCTTTCCTCCGAGTGCATCTTCGGCAGGTGTAGGTAGCGGTGTGATTTCAAAGTCTCCCTGCGCCGTACGATTGGCCACAAAGGGACGCATATCTTTCTTCAGCGGATCTTGGGGCTTCATATTGCCCACCATACGATCCACCCGCTGTGAGACACCCGTGATCTCTATCATAGGGTAGTCGCTATCAGGAGAGGTGATGGCGACCTCCTGCCCCGTGTGAGAGATGCAGACCGTCGTCGTCCTATCCTTTTGATATACGATGTCCCCCTCGTCGGAGACATACTTGATGTCTATCTCAGTGCCGGCATTGCTCTTTTGCCAGATGCACTTCTTTAGCTCAGTGTCATACACATAGGCTGCCTGATTATAGTAGTAGGCAGCCCATATATAGCGGCCACTGGGAGATACTCCTCTGACATACGCCTTGGTCTCTAGCGAGCCATCGACAGTCAGGTCCTGTGGAGGTGTTTTGACACCCTTATAGGCAGTCTGGGCTGAGAGACTCAGCGCAGAGGTCACGAGGAGTACGCCCCAGAGTAGCGAGCAGATAACCCGCTGCTGTAGTAATCTAGTCGTTTGCATATTTAGGGATTACGCTGGTGAGGAGCTTAAGACTTCTTGGGGAAGAGGTACATCTGATAGACGTAGTCATCCTGTCCTAGTCTAACGAGCGTCACGCGACAACGGTCTCCGTGGGCGTTGTAGACGTCTATGACGTTCTCGTCTGAAACGGTATAGTTCTTGTCAAAGCCATTCTTAGCCAAGTACTGCTTGAATTCTTGCGAACGCAGGTCTCGCTCACTAGAGAGGCAGAGGAGCTGAGTTATAATCAGACCAAAACCATCGGCCTCCTTGCTAGGTGCAACATAGAAAGCGTACTCAAGGTTCGTCTTCTGAACATTTGACTCCTCAGTGCGGAAGAAGAGGTGCGTATCCTTGGGCGACTCGTTTTGTCGATAGGTGCGTAGTGCGAGCTTCTCCTCAAAGGCCTTAAACTGCTCGATATCTTTGGTTCGTAAAGCGTCTAGAGAGGGGAAGTCTTTGACGTCAGAGAGTATCCCATGCTTTGCTTGCACTAGAGGATTGGTGTTAATTCGCTTAGCAAACTCCATAAACATGACTGTGCCGAGCTTTTCATTAGGCATATCCATCATCGAGACAGTCACACTAGGGTTACTTTTGAGCGTAGCACGCAGACCCTTCTTGACATCTCCGAGGTAGTTGCTCACCTCGGCCTCCTGTACTTCACCAAAGCCAAGCTGGTAGAGCATCGCCTTGGTGCGCTTGCAGTCAGTGACTGACTCCTTGCTATAGGCGAGGATTAGGTCAGCGTCATCGGCAATGCTTATACCATAGACCACAGCAGGAATGGTGGTCAGCCCCTCTCCGTAGAAGCCCGATGGACGATAGTCCACCTCTTGCTGGGTACGTCCTAGCTTTTGCTCGTACGCGATCACCTCAGCGTCTTCTATCTTTTCATAATCATTGAGAGGTATCCCGAACTTGAGCATCGGGAGCTCTTGAGGTACTTGTATAGGAGCCTCTTTGACAGTCACGGGGACGCTCTTTGTAGCCTCACCAGCCTGTACGATCACAGCGGTCTCTCCGACAGCGACACCGGTCACAAGCCCCTGAGCATCAACGGTTGCGATCGCGGGGTTCTTACTTTGATAAGTTACAGCGACCTCCTTAGGAGAGACCACTACAGAGAGCTGCTCGCTCTTACCCACGATCAGGGAAAGACTCTCGGGCGAGACCGTAATGGTGGTCTGCTTCGGCTCTGGCTTTGGAGGTGTGGGTGTAGGAGAACTACAAGCACTGATAAGTAGCGTCACGACAAGGGTGACGAGTAAAAGAGGTTGGTTTGATTTCATATGGTTTGTTGTTGTGTAAATGTGTCCTTACATATCCGCTAAGTTATATCTTTTTTCTCAATCTGCAAGCACTTACCACACATTTCTCTGCTAATTTTCAATTTTGCAGGGCTGAAAGGAGCAAAGCGATGAGGCTGTAAACAGCTTCCTCGTTGCTTCGAGATGCTTTTGTTACAGAAGAAGATGATATCCTTCTGACTATTTTCAAATTATTGCTGTCTGGTAAAAGTTTTTCAGCGGAAGAAGAGTCTTTTGCTCAAGGGGGGAGGGAATTGGAAATCAAAAATAGGGTGCTCAACCGCTTCAATTCTACGGGTGAGCTCCCTTGATATGCCCTTTCTGACTTTTATCGGACAGCAATATTTCGCTATAGGAGGAAACGATCTCCACGTGGAAATTTGAGATTTTCCCGTGGATATCATCTTGCAGAGTCATCTGACGATAAAGCCCCCACCCATGTCGTAAGAGCGAGGGCCTGTCGCCGAGAGGTTAGTCTCTAAGGGTGCAGAGATGGAGGAGCTTGTAGAGGGCGAAGAGGTGTAGCGAAGGGTGACGCGAGGTGAGCTGTCGCCGCAAGAGGGGCTTGAAGAGCGGAGCTAATGCACCGAGTAGCGGTACGAGCCTAGCGCGCTCTAGCCGCAGGTAGAGCTGGAGGAGACGTATCGGATAGGGTGCGAGCAGAGTACGATGTCGGTAGAGGTTCTCCACATAACGCTCGGTGGTGTCGAGGAATTGGTCGCTGCTCTCCTTGAGCGCATGGATGACGGGGTTGTCGATATGCATGATGGCGATACCCCGCTCGGCTAGTCGATAGCCGAAGTAAGCGTCTTCGTAACCCATACCCATCTGCGTGGGGAAGCCCTCCTCCAGAAAGATGTGACGAGGGATCATGAAGCTCATACTGACGAAGGCATCCGCCGGTGCCTGCTGTCGCTCGGCGAGGCTACGTGTCTCGACCTTGTGTCCATATTTATAGCGCAAGAGCCTGTCTCTGGAGGGTCGCTCGGTGGGATAGCAAAAGCCCCCTACCACTACCCTATCGCTATTGGCTGCTTGTAAGTAGTCCACGACGAAGCGGGCAGAGGCGGGCATCGTGTCTGAGTCGATGATGAGTAGCTGCTCGCCCTGGGCTTGCTGCGCTAAGTAGTTGCGCATACGTCCCGCACCGAGATGTGTCGTGGGGCGGACAAGTCGTATGAACCCCTCCTGCTGGAGGGTGTCGTAGAGCTGAGCGTAGTGGGGGTCGGAGGAGTCGTCCCCGAGGATGATCTCGCCCTCTATGTGCGCCAGCTGCAACTGCCGATGCAGGGTCTCTACAAGTGGACGGCAGTCGTAGTTGCGTGTGGGGATCAGTATGGAGATTTGCTTTGCTGGCATGAGAGAGCTAGAGGGAGATAGTTTCGTTAAGTAAGCGTGAGGCTCTCCACGAAAGTACTCATTTCAGGCAGTATAGCCCCCCTCCAGTCGTGGCGCGCCTACGTCTAGTGCGCCACGACTACACGCCGGCTCCCCAGTAGTGTGGTGAGGATGTATGTACCACTGGGTAGATGTGCCAAGCTGAGCTGGAGCTGACCACTGGCTGGTGTGACTGCGTGTAGCAGTCGCTCACCCTGTAGCGTGTAGAGCGTCACGGGGCTTGCAGCAGGTAGCCCGACCACTGTGAGTTGATCACGTACGGGCATAGGGTAGAGCGTCCACTCCTCCTGCGAGGTTGGGGCATCGACCGCTAAGTAAGCGTTGCCACTCTGGTCGGTGACCGTCCAGCCACGCCGTGCTGCTAGCTTTACCTGCTCTGCTGTACAGACGTTGCCCTCTAGATCAGGTCTGGAGGTGTCGATGAGTGCTATGGTACCAGGAGTGGTCGCTGAGCGATCTGGGAGGGACTGGAGCATCTCAGTCATCACCTCGCCTTTTATCATGCTGTGGCATATAGATATATGCTGTAAGAGCGGGGAGGCGTGTGAGAAGTCGGCCTCGACGATTCCCGTGGAGTCGTACTTCTGATCGAAGTCTAGTGCAGTGAAAGCTCCGATGATAGCGGTTCTTCCCTGACCGACAGCTCCGTAGATATTATAGACTCCATCTTCGTGCGACAGGCTCATCAGTGTGATACCATAGAGGCGGATCATCTCAGGAGCCGCTACATCTACCATAAGAGAGTATGAGTAGTCAGATACCTTCTCAAAGGAGACGTAGTGCTCCTCGTCAATAGCTGGCGAGAGCTGGTCTACAGTAACTACGGGTAGGGTTAACTCATACTCCTTCTCTCCGTAGTAGGGCTGACCACCACGCTCTATCACATCAGATAGGCGGACTAGGAGGGAGTAGCCTTGTCCTTTGGACATTGACATTGATCCCCAAGAAGATGGATCTATACTATACTTGACCGACCCATGAGCCTCTAGATCTTGAAAGACATTCTGACCTTTATCCCTTACATAGACATTTCCATTCGCATGATGTAGGAGTGCCCAGTCCAGCACTAGATAGCGTCTCTCCTGATCACCCTGATTGGTTATCTCGAAGTCTATAGAGGTCATCCCAGGGGCATACTCTATAGCACCCATCATGGATCGCCTAGCGAGGCACTTGATCGTAGAGAACTTGTCCACGGTAGCTGTCGACGAGAGCACCTTCAGACGCTTCAGAGAGCGTAAAGAGTAGCCACTCTCAGAGCCGTCGACATTTAGATAGGTTCCCTTGAGGATGATATTGCCCTTGGTGCCGGCTGGGAGAGGTAGCTTGGAGATCTCTAGTGGCAACTGTTGCTGCTCCTGCGGGGTCATCAGAGCTGAGAGGGAGCCGATAGGGGTAAGATCGCCCTTCATATCCTCAAAGTAGCAGGTCCATGTGGAGTAGTACTCCTCTTTGCTAAGGTTGTCGATAGCAAGCGCGAGAGAGCTCTTGCTGTAGCCTCGCAGATCGGGATCTATAACATCTGTCAAAGCAAGCTGTGGCTCCAAGTTTGGCAATGGATAGCTAGCCTTGCCCTCAGCATCGAAGGTGACGAGCACCTCGGAGATACCTCCGTTGCAGTGCCGTACAGGGATCATCTTGCCGTCATTGCCCTCGTAAGCAAGGGTCACGACGTAGCTCGCACTCCGTGTGGGGAGTCCCAGGTCAGATAGGTTTACGGAGGGAATCTTGGATATATTCTTTAGAGAGTAGACATAGGAGCCCTGAAACTCTAGTTCTTGCTCATCACTAGTAGCCCCGTAGTAAGTCTGTGCGACCTCCTTTGTAGGCGTTATGGAGAGACAAAACTTCGTCTTGTACCTCACTGCTGAGGTTAGCTCGAGGACCACGTTTCGGAGCTCGATGGTTGCATTGTCCTCACACGACACCTCTAGGGAGATGGCCGATATATTCTCACTGACGGTGCGCTCAGAGGAGCCATCACGGTCTGGCTCTATACCGACCATGATCTCCTGATAGTCATTGTACCCATCGTACGAAGTGCCACCACCAGTACCTAGCACATCGGGATTGATCGCATAGAGGAGGAAGTAGCCATTGGCTATGCCATCCCATCCGAGATTGATGTGGAAGTAGCCGTTTGGCTTATATCCATCACAGACGAAGGCGTGACCGACCGTACTACTAGCACCAGCGTAGTAGATGGGGCGTTCCTCGTTGAGCTCCTTGGCTATGATGTCCATCCAGTCCGCCATCTTGTAGTTCATACGACTGAGTAGCTGGATATTCTTCTTGTACTTAAAGTACTTCTGCAGACCCTCCTTGGGGTACTGAGAGTAGGTGCCACTACCCTGCGGGCTATACTGCATTTGTGATATGACCCCTACATGATAGCATAAAGTAGAGAGTGCCTGAGTGACGGCATGAGAGGAACCGTTTCTATTAGGCTGTCCAGGCATACGTGTCCAGTCGTAGGTATACTGTGAGAAGTCTACACGATGGTTGGTACCATCCCGCTCGGTATAGGAGCAGATGCCCTCGCCCTGATTAGGCCACTGGTGGTAGCGGATGATCTGTGCGAGTGCCGTCGCTACGCAACCCACGACAGATCGACCACCCTCCTTATTGGGACAAAGCGTATTGAAGGGATAGTCCTGCCCCCATTGAATATCGCCAAGTAGCGGAGGCACCCCCTCAGGGCGTAGCTGTGAGGTGCGTGGCATCACTACGGGCTCGCCACGCTCTACCAAGGCGTGCAGTGCTGCACGCACCTGAGCGAGAAACGACGCAATATGCTCTGGCTGCTCCTCGTCTGGGATAAAAGCCCCCTCGTCAGCATAAGCGATCACCTCAGGCAGTAGATCATCGCCCGAGATCATCACATAGCCTCGCTCGCTACCTATATTATATACGTAATAGGCGGAGGCAAGCGTCTGCACGACTGGAGCTGTCGTCTGGTGACGTACGACCACCCCACCAGCGTCAGTGGCTGGAGCTGACACGAGCGTCAGCAATGGCGTGGCAGCAGAGCGTAGCGCAGCCAGCTCGCTACGGCTCAAGTGCTGTATGGTATACTGCTCGGCTATGAGGCGAGCCTGCTGCTCTGTGCGCGGCTTAGCCCATAGTGTGCTCACACTTAGGATCAGTGCTAGGGCTAGGAAGGAGAAAAAGCGTTGGGTCATATCATTGTGGCATTTGTCCAGAAGACAAATGTAATACAATTTTGCTACACAGCAGCTTACCCGATCTCCTCAAGAGCTAACGCATAGCGCTGAGGCAGCCAGTACTAGACAGCTCTGATATCTTTAGGCAGAAAGGGCATTTCAGCCCTTTACAAAGGTGCCAATTGCCAAAGTCTGAGCCAGGGGCATTTGCTTTTGTCAAAATAATTGCGTTACTTTGCAGTCTGATTGCAGACCCACACCATGATGATGCTAATGGATGGGGCTGTGTCGATCTCAGAAACATCGTAGAAGTATAAAAGAAATACCACACCGTCATGTCTAAGATATGTCAGATCACCGGTAAGAAGGCTATGGTGGG
>QWCK01006062.1_pt1 | contig 10473 bp, 10 predicted proteins | sample 1972571 | NCBI WGS metagenome assembly QWCK01 (sample SAMN09866710, study PRJNA288562) | Human gut metagenome isolate term2_stool, whole genome shotgun sequencing... | isolation source: gut | host: Homo sapiens | place: USA: California | reverse complement strand
CTACGAATGGATTGCCCTCATCATTACAAGAGACGATCATCTACGTCTGTACGGTTCTCATACAGAGGGGCCCTCGTGCTATTGCTCAACTAGTTGTTATGCAGTGACGAGCTGGCTTACTCGTTGTCTCGAAAGTTTTACAAGCTTCGCAGTGTCGGTGATGGTGAGTCCTCCGTCTACGAGTTGGTGAAGAGCGGCGCTTCTTGTTGTGCGCGCATCGCGTGCAAGTTGTTCTGCTTCTTTTTCTTGTGTGGATGCTTTATCAAGAATTTTCTGGATAGAGTCTGGGATTTTAAGAGTGACGGTCGTTGTAATTTCACTAGTGGGGCAGTCTAGCCATAAGCCAATAATCTCTGCCGCAACGTCGTCTACTTCGGCAAGATTACGTGCCTGCCCTGTGATCTCTAAAGAGGGAACACTGACAATCCACCAGCGTCCTTCTGGTTCAGCTACAACATCATAGTGAGTGGACATGAGCAGCTACCTCCATTCTTTCGGAAGAGGAATATGCTTTCCAATTCCTTGTAAAACGCCTGCCGAAATATTTTTATGTTGTGGAACAATAACCCGGTCTCCGGAACCCGGGTGCCACCATATTTCATGGCTACCCTTTCCTTGCCGGAGAAGCTTCCATCCGTTTTCTTGAAGAAAACTAGTAACCGTCCGGTACTTTTGTTCTTTCACCATAACTATATGCTATAGCAATATAGCGCACAACGCAAGATTGCTATAGCGATTAGTTTTAGGTAGATAGGGCAGGGGAATAAGAGTGTTAGCTGTTAGTGAAGGAGAGAAACCAAAGAAGGAGGGAGCTTTTAGCAGGCTAATTTGGCGGCTCGTTGGTAGGAGATGTTGAAGATAATTCCTAGCCCTCAGACTGTGTAGTCTTGTTCCTTCATACCTTCTATTGCTCTTATAGAAGGTAGACAAAAGTATTAATGGTGGTTTAGGTCGATGGTTATGGCTGCAGTGGGTTTTCTTCTTGTGGGGTGGGGGTGGCCGCCCGCTTTGAGCGGACGGCCACCCCTTTAACGCGACTTGTCATTGTGGTGGGGTGGTCGAAGCTGGGAAGCCCCGACCGTTACGTTTACCCCGCCCTCTCACTGTTTGCTTGTCGGGTCTTCCCAGACCGACCACGCTTGCGTCTCACCGTAAACCCCTGTAGACGCCCGACACTTTGGGGGAGTGTCAGGCGCCCACAGGGGAGGGAGAACTCACCTTTGCTCGCCACCTGGGGTGGCGAGCCCTATGCCCGCCCACCGCCCCAAAGGTTGGAGAAAGAAAGAAGCGAACAGTCACCTTAGGTGTGCGCTTCATGTGGATAAGTATGAACGCCTCACGGCTGTCATCCTTACCCACAATCGCGGTTAGCCCTTATCTCTTCAAGAGATGACGGGCGGAATGGACTCGACCCTTAAGGGTCGAGCAGCAATGAGATACGGCATTAGCCGTATCTCTTTTTTGTTTTTCCTGATTGCTCATTATGGGGCTGTCGTCCTCCATGCAAGCCCACCACCCCTGTGGGGGTGCTGCCCAGTCGGGAAAACTTTTCTTTCGGCGCGCAGGCGGTGTTGTTTGTTCTTTCCATGCGGCACGTTGTGCCGCGTCAAGAACACGAGAAATGAGGATGCGCTTATTTCCTCAGAAAACTTGTTCCCTTGGTGGGCAGTTCGTGGGTTTGCACTCCGTCCTTTGAGCCCTGTCATTCGCAGTTATCAGGAAAAACAAAAAATGAACAACCCTCCCCTCGGGGGGAACGATCTAGACAGGAGAGCGCCATGAGCAGCTGCATTCTTTCCGACAATCACATTTCGGCTGTGGCTATTGCTATCAAGTATGCCGAGTTCCTTGACCGAAGCACCTTCGCCAGTGGATGTAGTGACCGCGAACTGGCGAATGAACTGAAAGCCTTCAACTATCGAGCTAACGGAGCATCTGAAGCTGAATGCACTCCCTGCACTTTCAACAAAGCCGCGTGGTATAACCCCAACATCTTCCAATTCATCAAAGCCATCCACTCCTACATCTACCAAACTGACTTGAGCGACGACTGCATCCCCAACCACATCCGCGCAATACTCAACAAAGCCGAGCACCTCCTCATCTGCAACAGCCCAGAATATAAAGAAGCAGAGTGGATTATCGACTAACACCACAACCACAAAAACAGTGAGGGTGCCTCCGGTAACTACCGGAGGCACCCTCAGAAGAAATAACAGCACTGACAATTAAGTCAATAGGCCTATTGACAAACACAGATGTTGAAAACGCACTCAACTCACGAAACGAGAACAAGAAAAAAGAAGAAGAGTACGCTGCCCGAGCACGAAATGACTACCACACGGCTGCACGCCTACTCCGTGGCTACAATCTTACGTACCAAGATATTGGAGATGTACTCCGAATTTCGCGACAGCGAGCGTATGAATTAGCGACACGTTGAAACTATCCAAGTATGACGGTGCCCCGACTATTGTCGGGGCACCGTCATACTCAAGACTCTACTCTGGGTTTTCTTCTTGGGGTGTGGTGGGTTCTGGGATGGTGGGGGTGAAGTGTTTGGTGATCCACCGCAGTGTGGACATTGTGGTGTCGAAGAGTGTAGCGATCTCGTGTGTGGGAATTGTTGATGTGTGAAGAAGCTGCGCAAGATGTTGGGCCGCGTCGTGAAATTGTTCCCACGCGTCAAGGAGTGTCTGATACTGGGCGGCTAGCGCGTCAAGCTCGTGCTGTTTCTCTGCGAGGAGGTCTTTCACAACCCCACTAATTTTCGGCATAACCCCTAGTCTCTTTCCTCTGCTACTACTGGAGTGTTCTACCCCTAGACTACAAGATCACGACAACGAGAGAAGAAAGGTCACCTTCTAGAGGTGGGCGGTGGTCTTCTCCTTTAGAAGGAGAAGACCACCGAACGCGATTCGGGTGCGGGGTTGGGGGTGTGGGGGTTGATGGAAAAACACGTGGTGCGTTTGCGCTTACATGGTTGCGTTGTGTGTGGTGTTTTACGCACAACCCCCACACGCGAGGCGGGAAGAGGGAACGGGCGGTTGTGGATAAACGACATTTGGGGGGGTGTCGTTTACCCACAACACACCCCCCTTACTGTCGCCTTTCTCTTGCGCTGCTAGTCCGCAGCTAGGTAGCCACTGCACGTGGCTACCACACGACACATCCGTGACCGTGACAGATCGTCCATGACGATCAAAGTTTTTACACACCTTTTGCAACTTTAAAAAAGTTGCTCAAATGGGGGTAGTGTGGTGGGTAGATGTGAGTGTGTTTGTTGCGTGTTGAGGGAGGTGGGTTGGTGTGGGTGTGACGGTATCGAAGATTACTGCGGGGGAGGGGTATAAGTATTTTACGGAGCAGGTGACGAAGGGGGATGAGCGTCGTCCTGGTGTGGGGATGGCGGAGTATTTTGGTGCTTCTGGGAATCCTCCTGGGCGCTGGTTGGGCAGTGGTGTGGAGGCATTGCGTCGTATTGCGCCTCTTTCCGAGGAGATTGGGGAGGAGGAGATGTGTGCGCTTTTTGGGAATGCTTCGCATCCTGCCTTGTTGGAGTTGATGGAGCAGGGGCGGAGTGATGAGGCACTATTGGGGGCTCGGTGGGCGGAGTATACGGATGGTCGGCATGCGACTGCCGGCTATGATATGACGTTTTCTCCAGTGAAGAGCGTGTCGGTGTTGTGGGCTTGTGGGGGTGAAGAGTGGCGGGAGAAAATATATTGGGCACACCGTCATGCTGTGGAAAACACGATGGCATGGGTTGACCAAGAGATCGCGCTAACACGTTTGGGAAGGGAGCGGATTGTTACCCCTACGCAAGGGCTAGTGGCGCAGGCGTGGGATCATCTTGACTCTCGTAATGGGGACCCACAACTGCATACGCATGTGTCTATTTTGAATAAAACGTGCTGTCATGATGGGCGGTGGCGTGCAATTGACGGGCGAGAAGTCTACGGGATTATCGCGGCAGCGGGGCAGCGCTACGACCTTGAAATAGCGTGTGAACTGACGCGTCTTGGGCTTCATATGACTGCGCGGGAGATGGGAGAAGATAAACTACCCATCTACGAAATTGCGGAAGTACCACCAGAGTTGTGTGAAGAATTCTCCACTCGTCGACGTGATATTGAACGACGCGCACACTACCTTCTCGACAAATACCGGACTGATACCGGGGTGGAACCGACGCGTCGGCAGGTGAAAAAGATCTATCAGCAGGCCACCTTGGAGACGCGGAAGAATAAAAAAACTGGGATACAAGCAGCAGAAAAATTTGAAGAATGGACCCTGCGAAGCGACACAATCCTCGCCCGTCCTGACCGTCGCCGTGTTTCCCAGGAGCGTATTCCAGTGTGGGATGAGGCGTATCGGGGTGAGGTTGTTGACCAGGTGATGAGGCGGCTAGAGGAGCGTCGTTCTACCTGGAATGAGAGGAATATTGAGACAGAACTGTATGCCGCGTTCACCAGCTACCAGTGGGAGAGCAGTGACCAGTGGAAGCAGGAAGAAGCGATTGTGGGGCGGGAGATTGCGGCGCGGTGTCGTGTACTCACAACGGGAAGTGAGGCCCGCTGGGGATCAACACTTGCCACCGTCTACAGTACAGACAAGATCATTGAGGCAGAGCAGAAGGCATTGGATGCGGCTGATGAGCTGATTCTTCCGATGGTAGAACAGTCGCATGTTCGAGACGCTCTCACTGATTTTCATGCGTCCCATAGTTTCCGCCTGTCTATAGAGCAGCAAGAGTTTGCCTACTCGTTGGCCACCGGTGAGCGGTTGTTGACCTGTGGTGTGGGGGCTGCCGGGGCAGGAAAAACAGCGACGATGGAGATCGTGGCGGGAGCATTCGACCATGCTGGGGCACAGCTTTACGGTGTCGCACCATCGGCGAAAGCCGCCGGCGAGCTGCAAGCTTCACTAGGCAGACGGTGTTTGACTGTTGATCGGTTAACGAGAGCGTGGCGTGGGGAACTGTCTGGTATTGAGGCGGGAAGTGTCGCCGGCCTTGGGGTTGAGGTGAAGCCTGGGGATGCGATTTTAATTGATGAAGCTGGTATGGTGTCGTCCCAAAACTTCGCCACGCTTGTCGATATTGCCCGCGCGACTGACACACGGCTTATTGCTATTGGAGACCCTTATCAGCTCGGTGCGGTAGAGGGGGCAAGCATCTTCCACAACCTTTTAGACCGCACACCTGCCACAAGTCTTACCCAGGTGATGCGGTTCGGGCAGGATAAAGAACAAGCCGAGAACAGTCTTGCGCTACGACTTGGCAAGGACACGTCGCTTGGCATGTTTTATGAGCGAGGCTGGGTGCATGAGGGCAGTAAACACGACATGATCGCCAGTATTGTTGATGCTTACAGTCATGCAGAAGCTGCGGGGGAAAGCTTCGTGGCGTTGGCGACAACGCGAGAGACTGTTCACGAGTTGAATGTGTCGATTCAACAGGAGCGTATCCAAAAACGTCTCGTGGCCAGTGAAGGTGTGCCTATGCGGCTTCATGATGGAAGTATCGCCTGGGTGGGGGATACTATCGTGACGCGAAAGAATGTGCGATCGTTAGCTTCCTCGGACGGGATGCCAGTTGCGAATAGGGAATTATGGCGTATCACACACATCCGCCCGGATGGTGGTGTGGATGCTGTCAACCTGGGGCGAGGCGTGGGGATCACGCTTCCCGGCGACTATGTGGCGCATCATGTGGAGTTGGGGTATGCGCATACTGTGCATGCTGCCCAGGGGATGACCGTGGATCGTTCCGCCACTCTTGTCGATGATAATGCGACGAGGCAACTGGTGTATGTGGGGGCCACGAGAGGTCGCCGGAGTAACGACCTTTTTGTCAACATGGAGCCCACACGTGGGCGGATAGGCCTCGATGCGAACCTTCAAGACCGCACCAGCAGAGATCTGTTAGAAGGCGTTCTTGCCTGTGGTGCTAGCCCGCAGACTGCGGTTGATGTTATGGAGGACGCCCGCAGGCAGCACACTCGCCACCAGGACGAACTAAGTGAAGCGCTCAGTCAATATCGGAGTGACGTCGACAGTATCGCTGCGGAGCGGGTGGAAACTGGGGTGTATAGCGAGACTCTAGCCGCGCGGACGGAGGCTAGCTGGAGTGCGCTACTGGATGCTTTAAAACACGAGTGGGATGTGTGGCAGGCCCACCAGTGGGAGACACTGCTGCCTGAAGTAGGGCTTCAAGACATGTGGGGGGAGGTCGAGAAAGCCTGGGCAGATACTCACACTCATGCGGTGGAGGCGGTAGCAGACGCGCGCAGCCGTTATCAGGCGGGGACGCAGTGCGCCGTCGGTGAGACGACCCGAGGGTTGCGGGAGAGCTGGGGGAGAATGGAAGGAGCTGTCCGGGAGTTCGCAGCGGCTCTCCCCACCGCCCAACACCTGCTTGAGGAGAAAAGAGAGCACGCGGCTAGTGAGGCTCACGCTGAACACTATAAGAACCTTGCGGCGACTCTGCGGCGCGGCGTGAAGAAGATGGAAGAATTGTGTCCGCCCATGGTGTGGGAGAACCCGTGGCGGCGTGGACGGATAGCAGAGATAGAAAACGAACTTGCGGACATCCAGGCTATCCGTGAGGCCGAGAATTGGCCCAGCTACCACAGTATCGCGGAAGAAAAACTACGACAGAAGCTAGAAAAAGACACCCGCCGTATCGCCGTCGCCCGGGAGCATTGGGAACATGACAAAGGGGAGGCTCTTCTTGAGGTGCGGAGGGCGTCTTGTGGGATGGATCAGGCAGACAAGGACCGCGAAGAGCGTCTTGCCGCGCTGAAAGAACGCGGGCGTGTGTTGGGGGCAGCCCAGGTAGAGAGAGTGAAATCCCGCGCCCCGCACGAAGAGATTATGGCCGGGAACGCTGAAATCGACGCGATCGTTGCAGAAGAATTACGCCTCGAGCATGACAGGAAAGATGCCCTAGAAAACGACTACCGGCAGCTTGCTGACGACATCAACCACGACCTCCACACAGTCTGGAAAGACGATCCTGGTCTTACCCATGATCTTGCCTGCGAGCACGCAGCCTTAGAAGACACCGCCCACTGCCAAGGTATTGACCTCACCCCAGAAAAAGAACTCACCCATGACCTGGGCATAGAGATCGAATGGTAGGGATACAGGGTGATAGGGAATATGCGATGAGGAGCTGTTGAACTAGCCTGTGGCTAGTCTCGTCCCCGTTTTTGCAGAGACAAGGAGGTCACCGAAAAGGAGGTTTTAATGTTTAACGACATTAAAAAAGCCACCACCGCGGGAGCACTGTTGATTAACAGCATAACCATGCTCATCGCAGTAGCGACTCTAGCCCTTATGGTGGTCCTCTAAACCGCCCGTGTTCCCTCATCAGCTGCTATCTGGTGGGGGAACACCCATATTTGGTGAAGATATGCGAGGGTGCGTGTCTTCACCCGCCAGTATAGCGGTAAAGAGGGGAAACGGTTAAAGAATATCGTGATGTTCTGCTGGGGGGTTCTGTTAGGTGTAGGTGGCGATGATAAAAATTATTTCCATAAGGAGAAGGCTTGTGGCGATGCCCCAGGTGATGGGGGAGTGGAGGCTGCCTTTGTTGTAGGTGGCGGCTGCCCCTATGACAGCTACTGCGCATAAGCATGTGGTGAGGATAAGGCAGAAGCGGTCAGTGGCGTAGCCAGTGGCTAAGGCTATTCCCCAGTAGAGGAAAGCGACTCCTAGCCAGGTGATAAGAAGATACTGCACATAAACAGGGATAAACTCGCGGGCTGTGACGCGGGTGTTAGTTGGGCGGTCCAAAGAAACTCCCCTCATAGAGATGAACATAAGCAAAAAGCATTCCTTCTAACAGCGCATTAATTACGAAACCTATAGCGAAAAACGCAATATAGGGGGCAACCTTCGGGAAAAACCTCCGAGACAACAGCATAAGGATAAGGAGGAGGACCATCCCATAAAGCTGAACCGTAACAAGCCCAACAGCCTCAGGAGTAATAGGACCTAACAAAATAGTTAGGGAAAGAAATTTTTTCCCAGCTATTAACCTTGAAAAATGACCAGCACACGCACCAACTACCATCAACAATAGATAACTTAGCCATTTTCCCCAGGTATGGAGGGTGGTTGTGCTCAGGGGCTTAGTCATTTTGTGCCTCTTTTTGTGCGGTGGGGGCGGTTGAAGAAGACGAGATCATTGCCTTGGGTGTTTCTGTTAGCTGGGGGAACGTTATTGGGATGCTTAGCGGCTCCTGGGATGTAGGTGGCACGTCTAGCTTTGGTGACGCAGTCGGCGATGATGGCGGGGGTGTCGTCATCGTGTCGTAGGCCTACTGCGATGCCGGTTTCATTATTCCATTCATCCATCCGGCGGGAAGACCTCGCATAAACAGGGTCTGTGCTGGCTTGGTCACTATCTTCATGGGCCCGGGCCATGTCTCTGGCGAAGGATTCATCACCCCAGGCGGTCATCATTCCCATCCAGATGCAGTGCCTGGCAGCGTCTCTTTTATCGTCTGCTCCCGTATAGCCTTTACTGTCGGGGAAATACTTCTCCGACTCAGACCACGGCAAACTCTCCGCCCCATGACGCTGTGCAGAAATACATTGTCGAGGATTAAAAGCGCAAGCGTTCTGTTCTGCGAGACTTAGGTCGTTGAATTTGTCTATCCGCTTTGATCCTGTGGGGTTGGGGTATTGGGTTCCTTCCTGTCGGTTGTTTCCCAGCTTGGCTGGATCATCTCCTGGATCCGGGTTACGGGCCGTCAACTGCTGGCGCGTCTCCATATGCTGTGGTGTGTGGGTGAGTTTTTTCCACCAGCGTTTCACCGGGTTGGTGTCGTTGTGTGCTGGTGGGGTGGAGTGTGGGGGTGTGCCTTTCGGGTTCACCCCGTTTCCGCGGCCGGTGAGTCCGTTACCAGTGGCGGACGCCCCGTTGCCGTGGGCGGTAGCAGGACTGTTTCCTGTTGCGGGAGAAGAGGAGGGTGGTGTGTGGTTGCGGCGACTGTTCCACGTGTCCTGGTAGGAGGACCCATACGGGTAAGAGTCGGATCCGGCAGCAGGGTCATCTAGGGGGTTGGGGGATTCGGGGAGAAATCCCGGGGAAGCACCTTCCCCAGCTCCACCACCACTGTTGGGGGTTGTGTCTGCCGGTGCTCCACTACCCGGGGCACCGGCAGGTGGGATAGTAGCCCCCGGTGGGGGAGTGTAGCCGGGCATGTCTTGTTGTGGGTTGTCGTTACCGAAACACCGGTAGGGGGTGTGGGGGAAGGTGGCTGTTGGCCTTTGGCCACCTCTTTGGGATGATTCCGCACCCACGCATCCTGCCACAGGCGATTGTAGGATTCTGTTTCTCGCTTGCAGCGTTCTTCTGGGGTTTCACCCCAGGCCACAGGAGTACCGGCACCTGCTACCAGCACACCACACAATCCCACTGCACACACACGGTGCATAAGACACGTACGATACGACATTACGAGAAAACCAACCCACCATCACCACAAAGAATCCCCTGCATTCTGTACCTCACTGTGTGGGTAAGTGTTAGAGGTAGCGGGGTTGGCCGTAGACGGTGACGTTGTCGAGGCTTATGGGGGTGTGGTAGATGAGGCGGACGAAGGAGCGGATGCTGACGATGCCGGCGCAGGAGGCGATGTTGAATTCGAGGTTGGTGAGTTTGACGCCTGCGTGGCTGTAGCCGGTGAAGGGGAGGTCGGCGAAGATGACGGTGGTGACGCCGCCGGGGACGATGGTGGCTTCCCAGTTATTGTGGTGTCCCATGGTCATGCCGAGGTTTGCGGAGCGGGTGACAGAACGCTGCGCGCTGCCGCCTATATTGCCTCCTACTGTGGTGGACACTCCGGGGGTGACAGAAACTCCGCCGGTGCCGGACAGTCCGCCGCCGACACCTTGTGAGCCGGCGGAAGCGTTCACGCTGGGGGTAACAGAAATACTTGGGGTGGCAGAGATGCTGGGGGTGATGGAGCCGTGGCTTCCCGTATTTCCGCCTATGGTGTTGGTGGCGGAGCGTCCGACCGAGGGGGAGAGGGTGACATCGTTGCCTCCTCCGACCGTCAAGCTGGTGATGGCGACTTGGCAGCCGACTTGGTAGCCGACTTGGAGGTGGGCGGATTTAATTCGTGGGCCTTTAGAGGAGAGGCGTACTCGGCCGGTGAGGTCGATGAAGCCTTCATGGGCGAAAGAATTGCCTGCCAGGGGAACAACCGGGCGGAGACGCTCATCGAGTTTCGACACGGTGATGGTGCGGCCATCCTCACCACGTATAGTACGAACCTGATCTTTATTGGGAAGAGTAACGGCGGTGGCGGGGATGCTTATTCCTGCGCTGAGGATGAGGCTAAGCCCACAAGCAGCGGCGGCGCGGGCAGGAGAAGAGAAACGAAACATAGGGAAGCCTTCTTAAGAGGGAGAAAGACAAGGAGGACTATCTACGTTCCAAGACTAGTAAAAGGGGGG
>QWCK01006057.1_pt1 | contig 10482 bp, 7 predicted proteins | sample 1972571 | NCBI WGS metagenome assembly QWCK01 (sample SAMN09866710, study PRJNA288562) | Human gut metagenome isolate term2_stool, whole genome shotgun sequencing... | isolation source: gut | host: Homo sapiens | place: USA: California | reverse complement strand
CACGCAAGAACGCTCACTTTCTCCCACGAATCACTACCTTTGCAAGTGATAATAGTGAGCGTTCTTTGGCTATCCAAAACGATGTACTTCAAAGCACTCTGCTCATTTCTAAATCGTTACCTATCCGCATCCATCCAAACGGTAACCTATTCCTTCTCAGCCAGATAGCCCGAAACCAAAAAATTGCGGAGGACGTATGTTAATCTTTGGGTTGTTTCGGCGGTGTATGGCGTCCGCGCAACGATTGTCTTTCGTCCGCCATCCACCTGTCTGTCGTTCGAGAGACGATCGTCTGTCGGACGGTAGACGCTGCCGACTTTGCCTTTTTCGCGTGTCCTCAGGAACTTCTCGAGGCCGATGCATAACCAAAACAGCCGGCAAAATCCGTCGAGTTGCGGATTGCCGGCTGTGTGCGAAATGAGAGCCCCAGTGCTTAATACTTGAACGAGCTGCCGCCGAGGAACTCGCGCAGCAGACTGGTGGGCGGGATGTCGAGATTGGGGATGGGGTGGATGTATTGCAGGAATTTCTTCAACCGGTAAGCCTCGGCATGCTCCTCCGTGTTTTGGGGTACCAGTTCGAGCAGGGGCTCAGCCTGCTGGCGAATAACGGCCAACTCGAAAAGCATGGCCGAATTGAGCATGGCGTCGGCTTCTTCCTGATACGGGAAGATCCATTTGCGCTCACCGGCGCGCACGGACGGCCATCGCCGTATGGTTTCCTGTGCGCTCACCCCGCGGTACTTGTTGTCGCGGATAATGCGGCGCAACAGGCGGTTGTCGGAGGTGGGGATGTAGTTGTGGTCGTCGAGCAAGATGGTGGTGAGGGCCGATACATACACGCGGAACTTCTGCTCCTCCGGAATATGGGAGGTCAGCTCCGGGTTGAGGGCATGAATGCCTTCCACAATGAGGACGTTGTGCTCGTCCATGTGCAGTTTCTTGCCACTTCGCTCGCTCTTTCCTGTTTGGAAATTATACTTGGGTAGTTCCACCTCCTCGCCCCGGAACAGGGCGTTGAACTGCTCGTTGATGAGGTCGAGGTTGAGGGCATAGAGACTCTCGTAGTCGTAGTCGCCGATGGCATCCCTGGGGGTAACATCGCGGTTGACGAAGTAGTCGTCGAGCGAAATCTGCAGTGGGCGTATGCCGTTGGTGAGCAACTGGATGCTGAGCCGCTTGCAGGTGGTGGTTTTCCCTGATGAAGAAGGACCGGCCAGGAGGATCAGCTTCACATTCTTGCGCGCGGCAATCTGCTCGGCAATCTTTGCAATTTTCTTTTCTTGCAGGGCTTCCGACACGTTGATGAGGTTGGTGGCACGCCCGTTTTGCACAAACTCGTTGAAGTCGCCGACCGTTCTCATGCCCATGATGCTCTGCCAATGGTGGTGTTCCTGGAATATCTCGAACATCTTTTCCTGGCGCGTCATCTCAGGCAGCACGCCGGGATTGCGCAGGTCGGGGATGCGCAGCAGCAATCCGTCGAAATATTTCTCCAGTCCGAAGAGATAGAGTTTGGAGGTGTTGGTGAGCAACGAACCGTAGTAATAATCCACGTAGTCGTCTATCTTATAATAGGTGGTGTATATCGTGCCAATGCTCTTGAGCAGCTTCACCTTGGCCTCGTCGCCCTTCTCCTCGAACATGCGGATGGCATCCTCGGTGGGGACATGGTAGCGCGTGATGGGCAGTTTGGCGTCAATGATCTCCTGCATGCGCTTGCGGATGTTGTCCACGTCTTCCTGCTCGATGGGTCGACCGATTTGCAGGTTGACGTAATAGCCGTTGCTCACGGGTATGTCGATGGACAGGTCTGTGCCCGAATAGAGGTCGTGCACGGCTTTGCAGAGCACGAAGAAGAGCGATCGGGTGTAGTTGCGCGAGCCTGAGCCGGAGGTCATGTCAAGGTATTCCACATCCTTGTTGTGGTACACCCTGTAGTGCATACCCTCGACCTTGTTGTTGACCCTGGCGCAGATAGGTCCGTATTTCATGTTGAGGTCAAGGTGTCTGAAGGTTTCAGAAAGGGTCGTGCCAACGGGAACCTTGATGGACTGCCCGTTGTTCTTGCAGCGGATCGTGATTTTTTGTTCCATGTTTTCAGCAGTTAAATTGTGAGTTAAGTAAAGCGGTGTGATCAGGAATTGGCCTGATGCGCATGGCTTTCTATTCTTGAGGCGAATGAAAAGCCCTACCGGTTATTTACTTGTGTTGGGGAAGGCCTTCAGCAGTCGCTTCAGTTCCTTGTTGGTAATCTGGATGATGGTGCCGTGACGGGGCGTGAAGGCTCCTTGCGGTTCGGTGTTTTTCACCGCCTTGAAGAACAGCAGGTCGTCACTTTTGCAGAACTGGTAGAAGCCGGCCATGTAGCAATCGTACATCAGGCACCACCCGCCGTTCAAGAGTTGGAATACGCCGGAGCCTTCCACAGCGTGGTTGGTGTCTTGGCAGTAGCCGCCGACCATCTTCCACGAGTGCCAGTCGCTGAGGTCGCGCGCCACATACTGTTTGAGTCCTTTCTGTTTTGCCCCCTCGGTCTTGAAGAAGATGTGGTAGGTGCCGTTGTTGTCCTGCGCGATGTCTGTGTCGATGGCTGCCTGCCCATAGTCGAAGAAAATTCTTGGGGTTTCCTCCAAGTCGGTGAAATCTTGATTGGCATATGCGCAGTACACGCGGTCGTAGGGTATGGTGCCGTCGTTGGTGAGCAGCGAGAAGTAAACGAGGTATTTGCCCGCCTTCTCGTCGTAGATGGTCTGTGGTGCCCACACGCGGGTCACATTGGCGAGGTTGGTCCCGGCAAACTTGGTGGGGAAGTTCACGGTGTGGTGGGTCCAGTTCACCAAGTCTTTTGACCGCATCAGCACGATGCCGCGGTTGCTGGCCCAGCCCAAAGAGCTGCGCATGTCGGTCACCACCATATAGAAATAGCCATCGTGACCGCGAAGGATATGTGGGTCGCGCACTCCCTTCATGAGGGCGATCGAGTCTGATGCAATGATGTGTTTGCCATTGTTCAACGGTGTGAAGTCAAATCCGTTGTGACTATAGGCAAAGTGTATTTGCTCCTCTTGTGGTGCATTGCCTGTGAAATAGGCAAAGAGATAGGCCGACATCTTGTTTCCTGCCAGTCCGACCATGGGCGTTGCAAGTAATGCTGCGAGCAGCAACGTCTTGAGAAAGTTGAGCTTGAGGGTCATGTCAATATTGATTTGGGTTATTGTTGTTATTGCTATAACGCCGCAATGAGTGGAAAATTGCCACTAAAGGGGAAAATAAGTTTTGGCATGGTGGGGTGCGTGGTAGTCCGGATTCGTTGGCAAAAATAATTATATTATTTTGGTGATCAAACAAATAGTGGTATTTTTGCAACTGTTATGGCTGAAACACTGAAGGAGAAAACTGCAAGGGGGCTGTTTTGGGGAGGCCTGAACAATGGCATGCAACAGCTCATAGGACTGGTCTTCGGCATTATCCTCGGCCGATTGCTGGATCCATCCGACTATGGCATGATGGCCATGATCCTCATTTTCTCGCTCATAGCCAACGCCCTGCAAAACAGTGGATTCACGGTGGCGCTGACCAACATCAAGGAGCCGAGGGACGAGGACTACAACTCAGTGTTCTGGTTTAATATCATCATGGGGGTCTCCCTCTATATCCTTCTCTTTTGTTGTGCTCCGCTGATCGGTGCCTACTATCACACCGAAGCCATTGTCCCACTCGCCCGCTATGCCTTTCTGGGTTTTGTGTTTGCCTCGTTTGGCACGGCGCAAAACGCCTATCTCTTTAAAAATCTCAAGGCCATGCAACAAGCCAAGGGTGCCATAGCCTCGGTGCTGGTGTCGAGTACGGTGGGCGTGGTGATGGCATACTATGGTGCACGCTATTGGGCATTGGCCACGCAGAGCAACTTGTATATCTTGCTGAACACCTGTTTTGCATGGCACTATTCCCCTTGGCGTCCCAATGTTCATCACATCACGTTTGCCCCGGTCAGGCGGATGTTCAGGTTCTCGTTCAAGATATTGGCAACAACCATCACCAATCATGTCAACAACAACGTGCTCAACATCTTGCTCGGCCACTATTTTTCGCCCCACGACACCGGTAACTACAATCAGGCTTACCAATGGACATCGAAGTGCTATTACTTAGTGCAGAGCATGGTGAGCCAAGTGGCACAGCCTGTTTTGGTGAATCTCAAGGACGAGCGGGAACGGCAATTGCTCGTGTTCCGAAAGATGATGCGGTTTGACGCCTTTATCTCGTTTCCCTTGATATGGGGCTTTGGCATGGTGGCCAAGGAGTTCATTGTGCTGGCCATAGGCGAAAAGTGGCTCGTTAGTGCCGGTTACATCCAGATATTGAGTTTTGCTGGCATCACGATGCCCATCTATACATTGCTCACCAACATGATACTGACCAAGGGGAAATCGGGTATATTCTTCTGGTGCACACTTGTATTTGGGCTGTTGCAAATCGTTACCATGCTCCTCATCTGGCCCTATGGCATCAGGAACATGGTGATTGTATATGCTGCGCTGAACGTGGCATGGATATTTGTTTGGCATTATTTCACCTGGCGTCTCACCGGTTACCGCCTCTTATCCTTCCTCAAAGACACCCTCCCCTTTGCCTTGGCAGCAGCCGGGGTGATGGGCACAACGTATTGGGCAACGTCGGGAATTGATAACCTATGGGCGTTGTTGCTGAGTAGAATCGTCATGGCCGTGGTGCTTTATTATGCCGTGATGAAGGTGGCGCGGGTGAAAATATTGGAAGAATGCCAGAACTTCGTATGGTCAAAACTGAAACGTCACTAAACCATGAAGATACTCGTCATTATTGTTTCGTATAATTTCGTGCCCTGGATGGACCGCTGCCTCGGGTCGTTGCGCAAGTTGGACAAGCCGGTGGATGTCATGGTGATAGACAATAACTCGCAAGACGACACGGTGAGTAGGCTTAAGACCGACTATCCCGAGGTGAGGATTGTGGAGAACTGGGACAACCTTGGCTTTGGCAGGGCCAACAACAAGGGTATGGACTATGCCGTGAAGGAAGGCTACGAGGGGGTGTTGCTGCTCAATCAGGATGCCTGGATAGACCCTGATGTCCTGACAAAGCTTGTTGACGCAGCCGAGCGACACCCGGAGTTTGGCATCTTGTCGCCCATTCACCTGATGGGAAACAAGCAGGGAATAGAACATGGTTTTGCAGTGTACAGCGGACTGACGAACCTCGTGCATCTTCCTTCCGAGGAAGTTGTGGAGGTGGATTTTATTAACGCGGCAATTTGGTACGTACCCCTGAAGGTCTTGAAGGATGTGGGATTTTTCGCTCCACTATTCTATCATTATGGCGAAGACAAGGACTTGGCCAATCGCATGAGGTATCATGGATGGAAGATTGGCTACCTGCCCGCGGCTTTCGGATGCCACGGACGAGAGGCGAGGGAGGAGACCCGAAAGCGAATCCTACATTCCGAATATGTGTATCATCTGACAGAATATGCTAACATCAACTATGGCTTGGGCAGGGCTTGCGTCATGGGTGTGCTGGCCGTTTTCAAGAAAACTGCATGGTCCGTGGTACGAGCAAAGTGGAATGATGCCACGGCCTATCTTTCCATGGCCGGCCGGCTGCTATGCAAGACCCGTGAGGTGGTGCGTACACGGCGGATGTCGAAACACGTTGATTTAAATTCTTATTTATGAAAGACCTTGCCCCTATACTCTTGTTTGTTTACAATCGTCCGCAGCATGTGAAACGAGCCCTCGGCGCCCTATTGCAGAACAGGGAGGCAGCAGCTTCTGACCTCTATGTTTTTTCAGATGCTGCCAGGTCTGCGGAGGATGCCGCGGCTGTGGAAATGGTGAGGAAAGAGATAGCCGACATTCAGGGCTTCAGAAGCGTGAGTGTTGTTGAGCGAAACGAAAACTTCGGGTTGGCGCGTAGCATCATCGAAGGTGTAACCAGTATTGTCAATCGGTATGGACGCGTCATCGTGCTGGAAGACGACTTGGTGGTGTCGCCCTACTTCCTCCGCTTTATGAACGATGCACTGGAAGTCTACAAGGATGAGCCTCGGGTGGGGCATATTCAGGCATGCGACTTCATACAGTCGGCTGCGTTGCCAGACACTTTTTTGATTAAGTGGACGGGCAGTTGGGGCTGGGCTACCTGGCAAAGAGCTTGGGAATTGTTCAACCCCAATGGGCAAGAGTTGCTCGACCAACTGCGTGAACGTCGTCTCACCAAGCAGTTTGACTTCAACGGAAAATACGGTTTCACTCGTATGTTGCGACAGCAAATTGAGGGGAAAAACAATTCATGGGCTATCCGATGGAACGCGTCGTTGTTCCTGGCCGATGTGCTTTCGCTGAACGTGGGCCGCTCTTTGGTCTCGAATGAGGGACTCGATGGGTCGGGAACCAACTCGGTATCGTTGGATCCCTACCGCTCGGTGCTGAGCATGAATCCCATTGAGGTTCGCCCTATCAGTCCCGTTGTGGAAAACTTAGAGGCCCGGAAGGCATACGAACGTTACTATGCGCGCACCAATTCCAAATGGGCCAAGGTCAAAAGAAGGCTGCAACGAACCCTCAAGGCATTGTTGTCCTAAAGGCTGTAGGCTCCATCCGTGAGTCGGATGGTCAAAAGATGGAGTATCATCTCTCTGCCCAATCGCCGCGGTCGAGGTTTCGATAGCCTATGGCCTCACCCAAATGGGCGGAGGTGACACGCTCGGAACCGGCAAGATCGGCTATGGTACGGGCAACCTTCAGGATTCGCGTATAGGCGCGGGCGGACAGCGAGAGCCGATCCATCGCCACGCGGAGCAATTCGAGACCTTGCGCGTCGGGTTCGGCGTAGCGATGAATCATGCGCTCGGTCATCTGTGCATTGCAGTGGACTTTGGGGTGTTGTTCAAATCGTTTGGTCTGTAGGGCACGAGCGGCAATGACACGTTCACGGATCTTGGCACTGGGTTCGCCGGGTGACGCCTTGCTGATGTCTTTGAAGGGGAGGGGCGATATTTCACATTGAATGTCGATACGGTCGAGCAAGGGACCGCTGATCTTGTTGAGATATTTTTGGATTTGCCCCGGGGTGCAGACGCAATGGTGGGTGGGATCGCCATAATAGCCGCATGGACAAGGGTTCATGCTGGCCACAAACATGAAGCTACAGGGGAAAGTCACGGTGTATTTGGCTCGGCTGATGGTGATAACCCTGTCTTCGAGCGGTTGGCGAAGTACCTCGAGCGTATGTTTGTTGAATTCCGGCAACTCGTCGCAGAAGAGTACGCCATTGTGTGCCTGACTGATCTCTCCGGGCATCGGATTGGTGCCTCCACCAACGAGAGCCACTTCCGAAATGGTGTGGTGGGGCGATCGGAAAGGGCGCTGGGATATGAGTGATGACTGCTTGGCCAGTAGCCCGGCTACGGAATGTATCTGTGTGGTCTCTAAACTCTCCGACAGGGTGAGCGGAGGAAGAATGGAGGGGAGGCGCTTGGCCATCATCGATTTGCCACTGCCGGGAGGGCCTATCATGATGAGATTGTGTCCGCCGGCAGCGGCTACTTCAAGTGCGCGCTTCACGTTTTCCTGACCACGAACATCGGCAAAGTCGAGGTCGAAATTGTATTGCTGGTCGTAGAACTCCTTCCGGGTGTCGATTACAGTCGGCTCATAGCTTGCCTCGCCCGAGAGAAACTTGATCACGTCCATCATGCTATCCATGCCATAGACCTCGAGATTATTCACAATGGCGGCTTCGCGCACATTCTCTTTCGGTACGATGAGTCCCTTATAATGCTCTGCCCGCGCTTTGATGGCAATGGGCAGAACGCCTTTTGCCGGTTGCAGGTTGCCGTCGAGGCTCAGCTCTCCCACCATCATGTATTGGTTGAGGGTGGGCGTAACAATCTGTCCGTCGGCGGCAAGAATGCCGATCGCCAATGGCAAGTCGAAGCTGCTGCCTTCCTTTTTCAGGTCAGCCGGAGCCATGTTGACGGTGATGTCGGCTCTGGGGAAGTGGAAATTGTTATGCATCAAGGCAGCGGCAATACGGTCACGACCCTCCTTGACAGCCTCGTCACCAAGCCCGGTCAGATGGTATACAATTCCTTTCGTAATGCTTACTTCAATGGTTACGGGTGTCACTTCAAGGCCGTTGACGGCAGCAGAGTATGTCTTGATGAGCATAAAAGATTGTTTTCGGTATAGGAGTCGGTGTTTGTGCTAAAGGTTTTTCTCAATGGTGTCTTCCAAATCGGAAGTGGAAAGTCCTCGGGCTATTATCTTCCCGTTCTTGATGAGTATGTTATCAGGAATGCTTGTCATACCTAATTGCAGTAGCGTTTTGCTTTCAAACAACTTTCCGTCGCAGACATTCGGCCAGGCGATGCTGTCTCGGTCGATCACGTCCTTGCAATCCTTGCGGCTGGCATCTACCGAGATGGACACAGCCTTGAGCCGTCCTTTCGACTTTTTCTGGATTCTTTGAATCGATCTCAACTGGCTGGTGCTCTCATAACTCCACGATGCCCAAGCACAGATAACAGCCAGTCCGTTCGACAAATCGGATGAGGAGACAAGCCTTCCTCTGAGGTCATAGGCCGTAAAGGTGGGTAGGGGAGAGCCTACCTTAGCCTTGTTCAAGTTTTCTATCATTTGGGATTGGCGTGCCAACCGTAGGTTCCCGGGCTGTTTCTCCATGATGATTTTGGCAAGTCGACTCGCTTCCCTGAAATCCGGCTTGGCTGTATTGACAAAGTATTTCTTAAGCAGATAGGGAGCAATCGGGGATTCCGGGTGGTCTTCTATCAACTGACTTGCGTGTTTTTTGATTTCCGGGGGAGAGGCATTCGATATCTGTTGGCGAAATTCGGTCATCCGCTCGTTGGTCTTGGTGCCTTTCACGCTCAACACTTTCAGGTGTGAGGCATCACCCTTGATTGTCACGGATTCGTGTGATTCAGCAAAAATGGGCTGTTCGGAGAAGTTGGGAAATACAAGCATCACCGTCGTAGGTCGCTCACATTCCATTTCATAGACAAATCGTCCGCCCTCAATCTTGATGGTGTCGATACCCGAAATGAAACCCTGATCGTCGTAGACATAGAACTCTCCTTGGTTCATATTGAGGATTCGCCCTTCCATTTTGAAGTGCTTGCTGTCTACTCCGCAAGATACAAGCGACAGCATCGTGACCAGGGAGAAAAGGAGTTGCTTGTGCATCTGTATGATATTTGAAAAGCCTTTTGCCTGATTGGCAAAAGGCTTTATGATGACTCGGCAAACAGGTTGTTTACCTTTGGTTTGAAAATTCCAAATCTTTCGCAGCGTAAGCGGCCAATCTCGGGTCTGCAGCGGTTGCCTTTTGCAGATAGTCTTTGGCTGTGGCGATGTTGCCTTGGCGGTTGAGCACAACGGCCATGAGGTAGTCGGTCATTGCGTCACCATTCTTGATGGCCTTGAGTGTTGCCACGGCTGCGGCGTAGTCTTTGTTGAGAATCTGAGCCAGGGCAGCACTATTGGAGTTGGAGTCACCAAAGTTTTGCACTGCGGTGGCATAATTTCCCTTGGCGATATTCAGATTGCCCAGCACTTCTCCGAAGCCGTTGGCATCGATGGCATTGGCCAGATTCGATTCTGCTTCCTTCAGATTGCCGTGCTTCAGGGCTATCAGAGCCAAGTTGGCGTTGGCTTCCGGAGCCTTGGGATTCTTGCTGAAAGCCTTTTGGATATATTCTTTGGCGAGAACTTCGTTACCCTCGTTGAAGGCCAGTGTAGCCAAGTTGTTAAAGGCGCGGTAGTCCTTGTCATAAATCTCTGCTGTCTTCTTGTAGATGGCTTCCTTGTTGGCCGTTCCGGATTCCAGCGTTGCTGCATAGAGCAACTCGTCTGGGCTGAGGCGGGCGGGATCGCTGGCATACTGCTGCTTGATTTGTTCGTCAGAGCGCCCGATGGTCTCATAGTTGATAATGAGGCGGCTACGGCGCAGTTCGGGCAAGATGCCGTCGGCCAGTTCGCGGAAGCCTGCGCTCATGTTACGAATTTGTCGTTCGCGCTCCTCCGGGTCTTTATACATTTCCAAAACGCGCAAGATCACGTCCTTGTCTTGTATGTTGCTGGCCTGCACCAAACGCTTGAAGCCGTCCCAGTCCTGTGCGGTGTAGTGGGCGTCAATGTTTGCCTTGCCCAGCTTTGCAGCTTGCAGTTGTTGTTTCACATATTTCTCACTGGTGTCCTGACGCTTGCCAGCCAGTTTGTTGTTGAAGCTGTAGCCACCTTCCGGAGAAGCATAGGCACGAACTTCAACATTTCTCAGGTTGAGCTTTTCGCGGTCGGCGTTAATGTTGCGCAACATCTGCACAAACTCCTGAACAGAGTTGTTCTTCAATTCACTTTGTCGGATGTTGGCCTGATTGACGAGGAACCTGATGTTGGCCTCTGTCTTTTGTGCCTTCACA
>QWCK01006051.1_pt1 | contig 10490 bp, 2 predicted proteins | sample 1972571 | NCBI WGS metagenome assembly QWCK01 (sample SAMN09866710, study PRJNA288562) | Human gut metagenome isolate term2_stool, whole genome shotgun sequencing... | isolation source: gut | host: Homo sapiens | place: USA: California | reverse complement strand
TGGTGGCATTGGCGACAATGTGTTGGATGAGGTTGGGGAGTGGGGTGGGGGTGGGGCCCATGTTTCCACGGAGGGTGGTGCGGAAGTTCATGGCGTGGCTGCGGGTTTGGATGAAGCTGCTGCGGTGGGCGGCGTCTTGGACGCTGTCGGTGAAGACGAGGGTTTTCTTTTCGTTGGTGTCGAGGTTGTCGTCGCCGAAGAGGGAGCTGAGGGTGACGGAGAGTTGGGTGGCGATGGCGCTGCCAAGGAAGCGGATGCTGTGCATGCTGCCGCAGTTGGGGCAGATGTCGTGGGCTTTGCCGAGGGTGTGGTCGATGAGGACGGGGAGGATGATGCCGTTTTGGTAGTCGGGGTCTTGGTTGGTTTCTGGGGGTTGGGGGCTGAGTTCGTTGGTGCTGGTGTTGTACCACTGGAGCCGGGGGTTGGGCTCGTGGGTGTCGAAGTAGTGTTTGGCTTCGGGGCTGGCGCTGATGAGGGCGCGGAAGTTGGGGTCGTGGGTGAGGCTGGCTTTGCGGGGGTTGGCGCGGTGGTCGGGTTCGGTGGTGCTGTTGGGGGCCATGACGATGCCCCAGCCGGAGCGTCCGCAGCTGCGGCAGTAGAGGGCGGGCCGCCATTGTTTGGGGTCGGTGACGGGGCCGTCGTCGGACCAGCGGAAGGTGGCGGTGTTGGTGATTTGGCGGTCGATGCGGCTGAGTTCGCGGAGCCAGAGGTGGATGTTGATGTTGGGGGTGGGGTGGGTGGCGCGGTTGGTGTTGGTGCGGATGTAGGAGAGGAGGGCGAGGAGGTAGTTGAGGTAGGTGTTGGCTTCGGTGGCCCAGGTGGTGTCGTCGCCGCGGCGGCTGGGTGGGAGGGGGAAGAGGGTGCGGGCGAGGTCCTGGAGGGCGATGCTGCCGCGGGGTGCGGTGGTGGCGGTGTGGATGAGGGCATCGAGTGTGGGGTGGGTTTGGGCGATGGCGACGAGGGTGTCTGGAGTGGTGGGGTTGGTGAGGTCCCAGGCCCAGGTGGCGTGGTGGGGGTCGTCGGGGTTGGGGGCGCTGGGTGTGGGTGTGCGGTCGGTGGGGCTGTAGAGGGCGTAGCAGACGGCGCTGGCGATGCGCCGGGCGTAGTCTGCGCTGCCAGTGTCGGGGGTGCTGCTGTTAGTGGCGTTGGTGGTGTTGCCGGCGGTGGTGACGTTGGTGGTGTTGTCACTCGTGGTGGCGGGGTGGGCGTCGAGCCAGTCCTGGATGCGGATGTTGGCGTCGTCGGCGCGGTAGGCGATGGCGTCTATATGGTGGGTGTGTTCGGGGTTGGTGCGGGCGCCGGATTTCCAATCGTCGTGGGTGAGGCGAGTATCAGTGACGAGGGCGTCGTCGTGGAAGGGTTGGGCGAAAACGGTTTCCGCGAAGTTGAGCATGGTGTGCGGGTCGTCGTCGGTGGAGAGGGTGGCGCTGGTGGCGATGGGGGTGACGGGGCCCAGGGGGTGTTCGGCGGGTGCGGGGGTGGTGCGGTGGCGGTTGAGGGTGTGGCCGAGGCGGCGGAGCAGCATGGCGACGTCGGTGCCTTGGGCGCCGTCGTAGGTGTGGAACTCGTCGAGGACGAGGTATTGGAGGGTGTCGGCGCTGGCGGCCCAGAGGGTGGCGTCGTCGGGGCGGAGGAGCAGCTGGTCCAGCATTTTGTAGTTGGTGAGGAGGATGTCTGGGGGTGTGCTGCGGAGGTGGGTGCGGTTGTTGATGAGGCCGTCGTGGGTGACGCGGGTGTGTTCGCCTGTGTGTTCGCCAGTGTAGATGCCGGCGGTGATGGTGAGTTCGGGGTGGTCGGCGAGGATGTGGGCGAGGCGGCTGGCTTGGTCGGCGGCGAGGGCGTTCATGGGGTAGATGATGAGCGCTTTGATGCCGCTGGGTTGGGTGCTTTTGACGCGGTTGATGTGGTCGAGGATGGGGTAGAGGAAGGATTCGGTTTTACCGGAGCCGGTGCCGGTGGTGATGAGGGTGGGTTGGGGGGTGTGGTTTTTGCTGGTGAGGCGGGCGAAGGCTTGGGTTTGGTGGGCGTAGGGTGGGTAGCCCTCGTACCAGTCGAAGACTTCCTGGGTGTTGTCTTGGCCGGGGGCGTAGGGGAGGGTGAGGTTGAGGTAGGGGCCGTGGAAGATGCCGTTGTCGGGGTCGGTGATGAAGGCTTCGGCGGCTTGGCGGGTTTCTTTGTCGGTGAGGTCGAAGGTGGTGGTGAGGTATTCGGTGAGGGCGTGGGTGAGGGTGGCTGCTTGCAGGCTGGGGAGCAGCTTGCTCATCGCGGGTCACCTTCCTCGTTTGTGCTGCCGTGCTTGTGTTCTACCGTAGTTCAGTGCTGTGACTTTTTTTGTGTGAAATGCTCGTAGGCGAGGCGCATATCACGTTGCCGGTCGACGCGGGTGTAGCCGTCGGGTGTGGTGTCCGCGTCGAGGTGGGCTTTGAGTTCGTCGCCCTCCATCTCCCGCCCGTGCGGGTCGTAGATGGTTTTGTCCTCGTAGTTCTGTTTGAGCACCTGGAATTGGGTGGTGTAGATGGCGTCGAGGTCGTCAGCATCGAGTCCCAACATGATGGCGGCGATGGCGTCGATTTCGACCTGCGCCTGCCGCCGGTCTTGGGCGAGCCGCAGCGGCGTCTCCATCGTCCACTTGGGGCCAATGTCCCCCAACGCAGGCTGGTCATACCGGTTCGTGGTAATACCCGGCACCCAGGTGTCCTCCTGCCAGGCAGGGTCATAAAGCTCTTCCCACAGGTCTGTGAAGTCCGCGGTAAGGCAGTTGAGACGGAGAGTACGGAGGAGAAGTTCAGGAGCCAGAGGGTGCTCCATTGAGGTAATGGGGAAGGAGGGGAATGCGTTTGATCGACAGTCTTTAAATCCCCCGACTTTAACGAAGAAGTCGACAATTATGGAGGACCATAAACCACATGTGAGGGCGGTGAAGGCAGGCGTGCCGAAATCTCCTGTGATTACTGCATCAACGTGCCGAATACCGGGTGGTAGCAAACAGGGCTGGAGAGTGCGAGAACTTGTGGGATCAACCATTCGACGCCACGCGACAGTGAAATAATCTGTACTAGGACGATTTTGACTGGTTTTAGGGTCACTCCACCTTGGATATAGCTGAAGGGCTTCTGTTCTAGAAAGAAGCAGTTTGTAATTAGTTCGTGGAATGTAGTGCCGGGGAAGTGCTTCAAGGTCGATGAGAGAATGGTCCATACTGTTCTTCATCGATTTATTGAAAGTGCGATAGAAAGCGCAGTTAATCGAGAAGTGTGGCCCCAGGATGATGAGCTCATCCAAAGAATTCGGAACAGTACTTTCGGACTGGAAGTAGCCTGCTTTCTTTCCCCCCGTTTCATGCCAACCAGGGGTCCAATTGTAGGGAATGGATTTTAGCCGAGGGCTATCTGCAAGTTTCTCCCCCACCTGTGTAACTTCATTATTAAGGAAGTAAAGCATCTTTGTTGATGCCCAATTGCTAAGATCATCCCCATTCAGAGCGGCCCAGGTTTCCAGAACGCTCTTGTCGACGTAAGCGATTCGGTCCTTATGGGGGCGGAGATCCCAACCTCCAGCTGGGTTCTTTAGTGCGGGAAGAGGACCGCTCCCATCATGGAGGAAGGAGCGAACCGCAGTGTCTGGATGGTAGAGACCACTCATCTGGAGGAATGAGGGTGTCTGTGTTGACGAATAAATATGTATCCCATAAACAGTGTGGTGACCAATCTCAAAAAGCTTGCGTTCATTGGCGAACTGAAAATGGCGCCGTAGTCGCCGGTACGTCTGAGTACGGAGTTGGTCAGCACCTTTCTCAATCAAGTGGCTTTCGGGGTGAATCAGGCCGATAGTGCCTTGGGACGAGACGAGCTCCCACGTGCGCGTCATGAAACAGCGGTAGAGATCAGGTTGAGTGCCTGCAAGCAAAGGGTATTCCGAGGGGTAGGACACCATTGAACGCTGGGCTTCATGCGATGCGACTTCTTCCAGATAAAAGGTCCGATTCTCTATTGAGCCGAGAAGCGCTTCTTTGTGGCCGTTCTTCACCCCTACTGGAGCCTTAGGATTCAGCTGCCACCAGGGGTCGAGTTCAGCAAGCACTCCGCTTTCATCCCAGCGGGTGCGCACCCATGGTGGGTTTCCCACCATAATGTCGAAGCCGTCGTGGTCCGCGAAGAGGGGGGCGAAGTCCAGCCACCAGTGGAAGAAGCCTTCTTTGTCGGCAATGCTCTTGGCGTTATCCGCCCAGGGAGTGGAATCCAGCAGCCGGTAGACATCCTTGCATTGGGAGAAAGCTAAGGTAGTTTGTTCTAGGTCCTCCAGGGTGTCCCAGGTATCGCCCTCGAAAAGACTGCTTTGATTCGGGCGAACATACTTCTTCGCAGGGCCGGCATCGAGAATACCCAGCATTCCCTCCAGGAAGTCTAGCCACTCGTCCCAGGTGGGGAGCAGTTCAGGATCAAGCGTGGTGGGCCAGTAACAGAGGCCACACCAAATATCCATGACAATGCTCAAGCGCTGGTACGCACTATTCGCGTCGCGAAGTGAAGACTCCACCTGTTCACGGGTCACTGCCGGGGTCTTCTCCTGCTCCTCCTGCCCCCACAGGGTGATAGAGCGGTGGATTTCCTGCTCGGCAATGCGCAGGCGCCGGGTAGCCACATCCCACAGAATCGCAGCCTGCCGGGAAAGAGCCTTCAAGCGCGTCTTCTGCTTTGCCGACGGCGAGTGCAACATGCTGGCTCGCCAGTCCTTGAGGTTCCGGCACGCCTCCAGGTCGTATTTCTTCGCTTCCTTATGGTCCTGCACCGCCGCCCAGTCCGCACGAGGCAGCAGGAACTGGAAGACAGTGCCATCAGGGTCCTGGCCGATAGGAAGCTGGACACCCGCGTGCTTCGTCCAATTCTTGCTCTTCAACTCGGGGTCCGAATACACCGCAGGCCGGGCACCCACCAAGGAATTACCGCGGCGCAAGTGCAACCCAAACCAGGGTGCCTCCAACCCCTCAAACATGGTGTCCAACCACAGGGACACCTCCGCCAGCTCCACCGCGGTGGCATTCAAGTCCACGCCATACACCTGGTGCAAAGCAATGTGCGCCTTCACCTTCTGGAGCTCCGTGGGGTAGGCGTCGGCATCAATAATTTCGCCAAGCTCCTCCTGCTTCAGCTCCAGGTACTTGGCGGCCAACTGGCGAATCGCCTCAATGGCGAATGCGCCCGACCCCAAAGCAGGCTCGCAGATGGTCATCTGCAGAACATCATCGGAGGTGATGCTCTTCTTGTTCTCGCCCTCTCCGAAGTACTCCGCCAAGGTTTGCGACACCACAAAACGGGTGAGAACCTCTGGCGAGTAGTAGGACGCTGAACGCTGGCGCTCCCGGTTAGAGAGCCGGTAGACGAACGTGCCCTTCTTATGCAGCACCGCCTGCATCTCACCCGTCAGCGGGCTCGGCTTCTTTACAAAATCCTGGGGGTCAATGTCATTCGCTTGGCTGACCGGCACCACCCACGAGCCGTCCGTGGCATCCCCCTTCGGGGCAACCTCATAAAGGTCCTCCGCGGCCAGGAAACCCGAATAGGACATGAGGCCCTCATAGACGGACCCCAACTGGTTAATACCCAGCTCCGCATAAGAAATGAAGCCGCGGTCCTTACCCTTCGCATTCGGGTTAGTGAGCAGCAGATTCTGCAACACCTGCTGGGTGGCCTCATTAGACAAACCCACCCGGTCGATATAGCTCGTGGCCTGCGGGGAGAAAAGATCCGCCCGCAGAGAATTAAAGACCAGGCTGGGGGTGTACTCCTCAAGCTCAGTGTTCGCCTGCGACGGCTGATGGCCCTGGTCAATAAGGCGGAAGAGGAGTGCTAGCGACTCGTAGAGGTGCGTGCCTTGTTTCGCCCGGGCGGACGCCAACTCCACCAAAGTGAGATCCCGCAGGCGGTCAATGCCGTAGCCCTCGGTGTACTCCGGTGCGCCCGCGGGCAGCACCTTAAGCTCCGGAGACGCCTCCGCATAGAGAACAAAAAGAATACGGTAAAGGAAGCGCAGCGACTGCTTCGCCAGCTCGTTCGCGTCCAACTGCTCCAAGGCGCTGCTAGCATTCAGTGCCTCCGCAGTGGGCACGCCAGGCGCAGAGACATTCTTCGTCAGCGCGCGAAGCCGCTGCACCACATCATTAGCGATAATCTCCACCGAATCCCGAATACCGCGGCGCAAATCCTTCGACACACCCACCGTATGCTTCAGGGACTTCTCCAGGACGTCCGCCCACCACAGGGACTCATCAGCTGCCGGCAGTACAGACTCCACGCGAGTACACGCCACCGCGCGGTCCACTTCCGCGCCTCTCTTCTCGTCCCGGCGCTCCGCCACCAACTGCAGGTTCACCGCCAGATAGCGGCCCTCCGCCCAGCGCTCTGCCTCCGTCACCACCACCCACGGGCCGGCCAACACCACAATAAAGGCCGGTGGGGTAGCGGAACGGTACAACTCCGAAAGGGCCTTCGCGGGCAAAGGTTGGGGTTTGCCCTCAATCAGCACCGGAGTGAGCAGACGCGACGTTTCGGTATTGAAAAACTCCTCAATAGCCTCCACCGGCAAGGCCTCCAACAGAAGCACCTGGCCGTCCTTCGTGAGGGCACACTGCTCCGCAGTGACCGGAACATCCGCCCGCACCGAAGAGAAATCCTTGAAGGACGCAAGGTTCGTGGGGTAGCCCAGCATGGCACGCACATGGGCATGCACAGCGCGCGCAGCCTCTGCCAGCGCCTTCGGCTTAGAAATCTCCGACACCCCGGCCAGGCCAGCAAGAAGACCCTGGCAGCCCGCTAAGAAACGCGTGCGGGGAGAAACGTGGCCCTCCTTCTCGTCCCTATTCCACAAGCCGCGGAGAGTATTTACCTCCGCCTGGAACGACTCCTTCGTGGCATCAGTGGTGAAGTAGTGCTCAGAAATCCAATCCTCACCAATAATGAGGGAATCGTAGGACGCCACTTACATCACCTCTCCACCGTGGGCAGGACCCGGAACAACAACTAGCAGTGGGTGCACATCTGTCTTATCCGGCATCTGCAAAGCCGCCCACGCCTTCTCCTTCTGTGCGCGCTCCACCGCAGACATGCCATTGAAACGCCGCGACACCGCCACCTCCTGCTGCTTGCCCAACCAGCGGTCGATACGCCTAATCCACGCATCCAGCCGCTGCTGCGCTTCACCCCGCTGCGCAGAGAAAAGCGCCGCCATCTGCGCCTCCGTAGCAGACAACGCCTGGGGAATAAGCGGCTGGTAGCTGGCGGCATCCTCCACCGGACCACGATGCGGAGAGTCCGGGGCGAACCCCGTCTCCGTCACCAAAAAAGCAAGATCCGGCAGGGGAGTAATAGTAGGGCTCACAAACCCGCCGAAGTCCATAAACTTTACCAGATAGAAAGCACGGCTCATCGTCTGGCCACGCTTATTCGAAATCGTGCCCATCACCAGCACAGTAGGCTCATTCACATTCCCCTTAATGGCGAACACCTTATTACGGCCCAACTTCGCCAACGCGCGATCCTCCGCCCACTCCAACACCGGGTGCAAAGGCCCCAAATAGTGGGTGACCGGCCAAGTGGAATTATTGATGCCCTTACCGTCGCGGGCATCCTTCAGCTGGCGCTTGCCCTCCTCCTTCGTGGTGGCAAACTTAAACTCCTCCAAAATATTGCTCTCCCGCAGATACTCCTGCGGCAGACGCAAAAGACGCTGCTTCAAATCCAACGGAGGCACAATGCTGGCAAAAGAATAATGTTCGTCCACTTTGAGGCCGACACCGCCGGCCTCGGGAGAATTCTGCGGCACATTATGGAAGGACTCGTAAAGAGCCTCCAACAAGAACTGGTAGTCAGACTCGTAAAGTGACCAGATGCCGTCCTCAACATCAGTGGACGGAGTCGGAGTGGGGTGCGGCGCAGTAAAACCGAACATGCCGCCATCAGAGACATCACCGTCATCATCGCTAGCACTGCCATCACCGCCAGCAGCAGTGACAGCGCCGGAACCATCCGGGGCGAGACCTAGCTTCGCGAGAATCGCCTCCGGCGAATCGCTCGCCAGAATCTCCTCCGTGGAATGGAACACGTCATCCAGCTGCTGCTTACCCGCCAGCACATCCCGGATAGCCTCCTCCTCCCGGCCAACCGTGTACTCGCCAATAATGGAGCCAGCATCCCCCAACTCCTGGTGCGCCTCATGCTCCTTCTGCAACACCCGCTGCAGAATACGAATATCCCCCGCAAACTGCTTATTCTGCGGATCCAACAACAGATACGTAATCTGCGGATTATGCTCCTGGCCATAGCGATCAATACGGCCATTGCGCTGCTCAATGCGGATAAGCGACCACGGAATGTCGTAGTGAATAAGGTGGTGGCAGCGAGCATGCAGGTTGACGCCCTCCGACGCCACATCCCCCGTCACCAACACACGCAGCTTAGACGTGCCCAACTTGAACTGCTCAATAAGGGCCATCTGCTCCGTGTCCGACATGCCGCCATGCATAATAGCAACCGCCTCCGGCCTAATACCCAGAGCCTTCGGCAGCTTCTCTTGCAGCCACTGCAACGTCGCCACACGCTCGGCAAACACCACCGCACGCGTATCCGAACGGTTCTTCACCCCAATACTCTTCAGGTAGTTCACCAGCTGCAGGAACTTCCCCGACTCCTCCCGCATAGACTGCTTATTGAGCTCCAGGAGTTTCTCCAGGCCGGCGTGCTCGGTACGGACTTTCTGCACGTAGGCGAGGGTGTCCTCGGCGGACATGCCGGTGGTGTCGTCCGAATGCTCCGTGGACTGCTTTGTGGGCTGCTCGGTTGGCGCCGGGCGGGAGAGGGTGGTGCCGGAAGTGGCAAGCGGGGTGGGCGCAGTGCGGGAGGCGGCAGGCTTGGGGTTCAGGAGCTTACTGGCCAGATTCCCGCGCCGGGCCAGAATCGTCTCCTCAAACGCGGCAGGGGAAGACAGAAACGCCTTCGCCAGCGTCCACGGGAACAGGCGATCTACCGACGTGGTTGGCTGCGCGGGATCCGGGTGCAGCCACTCGGTGGCCAACACCTCCGCAATGGCCTCCTCTGCGGGGGAAGGGGCAGCGCCAATGATCTGCGGCTCCTCCCGCTGGGCCCACATGTGGCCCACCTCCTGTTCCACCTCCGGGGAGTTACGGTGGCGGCTGATAATAAGGTGCTCCACGCTCTGCGAATCGTAGTGGTTGGGCGGCGTCACCGACGTCACATCCAGCAGGCGCAGCAGCCGCCCAAAAGACTCCTTCTTACCGTTGTGCGGAGTGGCAGAGGCCAGAATAAGCGCCTCCGTGTTAGGGGCCAAAACCTCTGCCAGCTCATTATTTTGAGTGCTGGAGTTGGTGACATTGTGGCATTCGTCAATAACCACCGCATCCCAGCGCTGCTTCCGCAAGGCCTGACTGTAGCGCGGCTGCTTTAACGTATCCAGGGAAATGATGGCCCGCTTGTAATAGGTAAACGGGTTGCGGGTGGCTGGCAGGACCTGCCGCACCTGCTGAATACCCTCCGAATCCAAACGCACAAAAGGCAGGCCGAAACGGCACCACATTTCGTGCTGCGTCTGCTCCAACACATGGCGGGGAGTGACGATGAGGATGCGCTCACCGCGGCCGCGGCGCACCAGCTCCGACAGCATCATGCCGATTTCCAGCGTCTTACCCAAGCCCACGGTGTCTGCCAAGAGAATGCGAGGGCGCAGGTTGTCCGCATTGAGGAACTTGCGGACAGCAATGTCCTGGTAGTTCAGGCGGTCGACCAGCATACCGTGAGAGACCGCCAGGGAGCTATCCCCGTAGGGGATTGGGGTTTTCCGCAGCAGGGACTCCAGCCACAGTTTGGACCTGCGGTAACGGGAGGACTCATCAGCTACCACCTCCGCCTGCGCCGGGTCCAGGACCTCGATGCGGTCTAGGGCGGAGTAGAAGGCGGCGGTAGTATCCCGTACCAGTTCGGACTGGCCGCGGGCATGCACATGCACCCCGTCTGCCGTCTGTTCAACAAGCGTGACAAGCCATTCCTCGTCGCGGACAATGATGGTTTTGCCTGGGGTAATGTGGTCTATTTTGGAGAGAGGCGTAGCTGATGCTGCGGTCATGATGGGGTGTTTTAGGCCTCGTCGATTTCCTTCAATTTCCGGAGCAGCGTAAGGAACGTGCCGTTCTTCACCCACTCGGCTAGCGTGCCCAGGTAGTAGTCCTCGTTAGTGACTAGCCAGGAGAGTGTGAGGTTGACGCGATCCTCGTCGAGGTTGCCCAGCCATTCCTCGGTGCAGAAATCCTCCGGGCGCATACCCTTAGTACGGTCCGCGACGGACTTCACGAAATGTTCCTTTGACCAGGCGTTGAGGGGCTTCCACAGGAGCGGGTTGTACTCGTAGTGGGTGCCGCGAATGATACCCGACGGCATGTAGCGGCGCTTCTGGTTGAGATACTCGTGGACAATAGGGATCAACTC
>QWCK01006047.1_pt1 | contig 10496 bp, 7 predicted proteins | sample 1972571 | NCBI WGS metagenome assembly QWCK01 (sample SAMN09866710, study PRJNA288562) | Human gut metagenome isolate term2_stool, whole genome shotgun sequencing... | isolation source: gut | host: Homo sapiens | place: USA: California | reverse complement strand
TTTTGATCCCTGTGAGGGATTAGACTTCGTGTCTTTTCTCTGTTTCATTGTACTCATAGTTAGGTTAGTTACGAGTCAACTTTTTTCAGGGTAAGACAACGTGGAAAATAAAAAATATCCACGTGGAGATTTGAGATTTTCCACGTGGATATTCGAGAAAGGAGTGAATCGGACGAATTTCTCCGTAAAGATATGTAAATAGAGATTAGAGGTTAGAAGTTAGAGGTTAGAGATTAGAGGGCCGATCACTCTGATAGCTCCGATGGTTCCGATACTATCCGATGGATAGGACCTCGCAAGAGGTCCGACGCATCGTAGCCGTCGGTCGGAGGGGCAAAGCCCCGAACGACCGATGGGGGCAAGACGATATCAGTTTATCGACCCCTTGTGGGTCGGACTAAACAAAGGTTATAGTCTCAGTCCGATAGCTCTGATCGCTCCGATAGCTCCGATGGTTCCGATAGCTAACAGCCAATCCATAGTTGACACATTATATATATGGTGACCTCATCTATGCCTCGCTTGTCGCTCATGGGTAGCTCCTGACAGAGCAATTATAGAGACTATTGACTTTTGCAATAGTCTCATTATAATGCGTCAGCTTGAATAAAAGCTTCGGTTTTGCCCGCTATCTCAAAAGTTGTTTGTATATTTGCCACTACTACTAGTGACTATATGCTTATGAAGCAATTACTACATACTCTATATACCCTCGTCGTTTGCGCTCTACTACTGCCTTGTGGAGCATTCGCTAGTGATCAGTGCGTAGCCGCCGAGCATTCCTCCGACCAGCCTCTCACCTTGGTGACAGCGCAAGCCTTAGGCATCGATCAGTCTGCCCCTCAGGTAGAGGTGCGTGACGGATCTATCATACCGCTCTGCGAGTATGAGCAGATGCAGGTCTTTAATGTCATGGGACAGGAGGTACGCAACGAGCATTTGCCGTCAGGCGTCTACCTCGTGCGCCTTGTCGTGCAGGGAGAGACCTACACACTCAAAGTGGTCATACGCTAATCCGACTACTAAAGCTATTCATGTAGCCCACTCGTCGAGAGCTATCCGCGTTGTGCTGTGCTATCGTTAGCCAGGCTCACGTGGAGGATAGCTCTCTTGTAATATATCCTATCCTATGCTTGATCAAATCCAGCAACTTCAATCAGCACTCTCCAACCTCGTAGCCTCTACACCCGAAGAGGCCGAGCAACTACGCATAGCTTATCTAGGTAAAAAAGGACGCATCACCCAGCTCTTTGAGGCCTTTCGTCAGCTTCCCCCCGAGGAGAAGCGACAGCTAGGAGCAGCACTCAATGAGCTCAAGCAAGAAGCCACCGCACGCATCAAGGAGCTCCTTGCCTCTGTTGCGACGCAGTCGGTGCAGCAGACGATCGATCTGACCCGTCCCGCCGTACCTTATCCACAAGGCTCGCGTCACCCGCTCACGCTCATACAGGAGGAGATCTGTAATATCTTCGAGCGGATGGGCTTTAGCATAGCTGAGGGACCTGAGGTAGAGGATGACTGGCACGTCTTTGAGGCACTCAACTTCCCGCCAGACCATCCCGCACGAGACATGCAGGACACCTTTTTTGTGGATCACAAGAGCAATATCTTGCTCCGCACCCACACCTCATCCGTGCAGACACGTGTCATGAAGAGCCAAGAGCCGCCCATACGCGTCCTCTGCCCTGGGCGAGTCTATCGCAATGAGGCTATATCGGCGCGTGCTCACTGCTTCTTTCACCAGATCGAGGGACTATACATCGACCGCAACGTGAGCTATGCCGATCTCCGAGAGGCGTTGCTCTTCTTCGCTCAGTCGCTCTTTGGAGCCGATACCCAGATACGCTTGCGCCCCTCCTACTTCCCCTTTACCGAGCCGAGTGCTGAGATGGATATCTCGTGCGGCTTGTGCCACGGCGAGGGGTGTGGCTTCTGCAAGCATACCGGATGGGTCGAGATCTTGGGCTGCGGTATGGTCGATCCTAACGTGCTGGAGAACTGTGGCATCGATAGCTCCGTCTATAGTGGCTACGCCTTCGGACTAGGTGTAGAGCGCATTGCCAACCTCAAGTACAATGTCAAGGATCTGCGCTACTTCTCGGAAAACAACCTAGACTTCCTCTCGCAGTTTACCGCACACACTACACCACTCTAAAGGCTGCTCAACGACGTGACGCTTGACGAACGCTACCGCCTGGCACTGGAGGGGCTTGCACAGCTCTATCCCGATGCCGATACGGAGCTTATCTACCACGACCCCTTTAGTCTACTCGTAGCGGTTGTGCTCTCAGCACAGTGTACCGACAAGCGGGTCAATATGGTGACGCCGCAGCTTATGGCGCACTACCCGACGCCGGAAGCAATGGCGCGCGCCTCGGTGGATGATCTGCTAGCCTTCATGGGGAGCGTCAGCTATCCAAACAATAAGGCGAAGCACCTCATCGGACTCTCCGAGCGGATCGCTCATGAGCATCACGGCATCGTCCCCTCAACGCGCGAAGAGCTAGAGGCACTCCCAGGTGTAGGGCGCAAGAGTGCTAGCGTGATGCTAGCCGTCTGCTTTGAGACGCCAGCGATGCCGGTCGATACACACGTCTATCGTGTGGCTAAGCGCATCGGGCTTGTATCCTCACGTGCTACGACGCCCTTAGCGGTCGAGCAAGCACTCGTCAAGCGCATCCCACAGGCACAACTCATACGTGCGCATCATCAGCTCATCTTGCTAGGACGCTACATCTGCAAGGCGCGCAAGCCTCTCTGTGCAGAGTGCACCCTCCACAACTGCTGTCGCCACTACGCCACAGCAGCCAAAAAGCAATAAGCACATACACAAGCAGAGCTTCACATGCCCTGAAGAGCGAGGACTTATAGTCTCTGCTCCATAGAGACTATCGACTTTTGCAACAGTCTCACATAACCTTTGCGCTTCACTATCTGCTAAGGGCTCATAAGCTGCGAGGGAGACTTCCGCTACTATGCGGGAGTCTCCCTCGTGATATATTATAGTGCTGTGTTTCCTATTAGGAGACTGTTGACTTTTGCAACAGTCTCATTAGGAGCGTCGCACTGTGGTCCTAGTGGACCATCGGTTTACTCTTACTTGACGATGCGCGTCGTGTAGTTGCCGACGAGGACAATGTAGCTACCAGCAGGTAGTGCGCTGATGTCGAGCGCATGCTCTGTGCTAGCTAGGAGTAGCTGACCCGTGTAGTCGTAGAGACGTACCTCAGCACCCTCGGCAGCACCAGCTATCTCGAGGCGTGTACCACCGTTGGTCACGTAAGCGACGAGCTGGTTCTGTGTCGGCTGCTCGACAGCCACAGAGAGCCTAAAGGTTACCTTGACCTTGGTGTCCTTGTTGAGAGTAAAGTAGTAGTAGCCTGCCTCTGGTGTAGTGATGGCTTCATCATCGATAAACCACTGGTCGACCTCGTAGCCTTCATCTGGCGTAGCTACCACCTTGACTTTGCTGCCAGCGGGTACCTTAGCTCCACTCTCGATAGGCTCTAGGTCTACCGTAGCTGTGACAGTACCACCCTTACTAGCTTCTAGGGTGACGGTGTAGTCGACTGCTGGAGCAGGCTTCTCGGAGAAGACTGCATGTATATCAGCATCCTCGTTAGCCTTAAAGGTATAGACAAAGCCATCCTCTGAGAGTGCCTCTGCAGGTACAGGCTTGCCATTGTTTGTGTAGACCACCTGATAGTCTCCACTTATGGTGAACTTAGCCTTTACCGTAACATCACTGCCTAGCGGGATGCGCTTCTCGCCGAAGATTGTTCGCGGGTTGCCCGAACCTCCTGGCTCTAGGTAGGTAGTCTCAAGGGTGCATCCCGTCAGTTCATTGGAGCTAACCTTTATGAGAGCTGTGGTCTTCTTCTGGATCTCGGCATATACATTTGCAAGGCCATCAACCGTGAAGGTGTAAGAATTCTTGAACTCAGTGCCTGGGATAAGATCCCAGTCAGCATCTACCCAATCCTTGACCTCGTAGCCTTCCTCAGGCGTTACGGTCAGTACGACCTTTACGCCAGCAGCGAGCTTCGTGCCACTTGTAAAGGGCTCGCCGTCTGCTGTACCAGTGATCGTAGCATGCTTATCGCAGTCGTAGAAGACCTGGAAGCCTATGGCACCCTCTGTGAAAATAACCTTGATATTAGCTGGCTCCTCTAGAGTAAACTCGTACGTGAGCCCCTCGTCTGTGAGCTGGTCAGCAGCTACTGGGTTATCATTGTGTGTGAAGGCGACGGTCGCTCCAGTGATCGAGATGGTTGCCTCGACTCTTACTTTCGTACCGACAGGCAGGTCTAGCGTTGGGTTGGTTCCCTCAGTTGGCCTCTCCCAAGTGGTGCTACCAGGTGTCTGATACTTAACCGTAGCAAAGCCACCTACACCCTCCTCCTGGACTGAGAGCTGAACCTTCTCTATAGGTGCAGCCTTCTGCTCAATTACCGCCTCGATGGTCACATCTGCCTTTAGAGAGTAATACATCGAGGGGTTGTTCAAGTCATTAGGTATTTGTTCACTGCCATTGATGAGGAAGTGCTTAAACTTGCAACCCTCATTGACAGTCGCTTGGATGGTGAGCATAGTTCCATCCTGGAGACGAGTACCTGAGGGTACATCTGCGACGGGACTTAAGGTCTTCACTGTGAGCGTACCATTTGTTGGTTGCTTGTAAGTCACGAGATAGCCACTCTCTATGAGGACAGCCGAGATGGTTGTTGCCTCTGAGATAGTGATTGTCTTCTCGTTGGGGAAGTAACCTCCTTTATCCTCTTTTGCACCATTGATGAGCCAATGGTCTATCTCATAGCCCTCGTTTGGATTGATCACCATGGTGATCTGGCTGTTAGGCTCTACACCTTCTTCTGAGTTGAGGACTTCGCCATCCTTACTGGGACCCTTGTGTAGCTCGATCGTACCATGCTCGGGCTGTACGACTGTGACAGGGACGAGTGTCGGAGCTGACAAGCTCTTGAACTTGACAGAGACGGTGACATCCTTCTTTACCATGTAGTAGGTGACCTTAGGCCTACTGCTAGAAGGCTTAATCTGCTGCCCATCTATGAGCCAACACTCGATGTCATAGCCATCATCAGGCTTTACCTCCATTCTTAGTTCAGTACCCGAGTTAACCGGGTCTCCCGACTTAAGTTCCTTGAAGGTATCACCAGTTTCTACTGTAAGAGTACCACCTTCTGTAGGCGGTATAATAGTGACGATGCAGGGTTTAGCCGCGACCACCTTGGCAGAGATAGTCATATCCCCTTTAACCGTCTCAGAATCTCCATAGGCTGAAGTAATGGGCTTCTCGACCCCATTGACGATGTAGTGGGTTGCCTCGTAACCCTCATCAGGAGTCACCTGAATGGTTAGATAGGTGCCGTCATCAACCTGACCACCACTCTTCACCTCGACGAAAGACCTTGAGGTGAAGTCATAGTAATCAGTCTTGATGGTGGCGTGCTCCACTTGGTTGATGGTTATTGTGTGCTTCTGTGCCTGTGCCATGAGCGGCAACAGGAAGAACGTACCCAACAACGCTAACATAGATAACATTCGTTTCATAAGCGTATATGTTTAAGTGTAAGTGATTGATTTTTCTGTCTATAAGGGGCTTGTGTCTCTACACGAGGGGAAAGAGAGGGCGGAGCTATGATGCTTCATCTACCTATCTCTTCCCGATGGGCTAAGGTAATGAAAAATAAGGAGATAAACAACTGCAGAGCAATTTCTATTTTGACGCTGTTTTGAGTCTCATCACTCCGTAGTGACTCTGCGGAGATGGGGCGGCACTCTCTTATTTAGTCTCCTCCTCCTGATCGATGAAGTCGAGGTAGCTGCTGAGCGTGCGCTCAGCTTGTCCTACTTGTTGTGGCGTGTAGAACTGCGCATCGATGAGTTCGTCGGGCAGGTACTGCTGCCGTGTGTAGTGCTTGGGATAGTCGTGCGGGTAGCGGTAGTCGACACCGTAGCCGAGGTCGGACATGAGCTTAGTAGGTGCATTGCGCAGATGTAGCGGGACTGGCAGATTGCCCGTCTCACGTACCTTGGCGAGGGCGGCATCGATGGCGAGGTAAGCGGAGTTACTCTTTGGCGAGCCAGCGAGATAGACGACTGCCTCGGCGAGTGGTATGCGACCCTCGGGCCATCCGATGAAGTCGACCGCATCGGCAGCGGCCTGCGCTACGACGAGTGCCTGCGGGTTTGCCAAGCCTATATCTTCGGCTGCTGAGATGACCACACGACGCGCTATGAAGCGAGGCTCTTCGCCACCCTCGATGAGGCGAGCCATCCAGTAGAGTGCTGCATCGGGATCGCTGCCTCGTATGCTCTTGATGAATGCGGAGGCGATGTCGTAGTGCAGCTCACCGTCACGATCGAAGGCGGCGGGTTGCTGGCGCGCTACGCTAGCGATCGCCTCGCCGGTCAACTGTACCATGGTCTCGTCGGGGTGCTGCTCGAGTGCCATCGAGAGGGTCATCTCGAGGAGGTTGAGCAGCTTGCGGGCATCACCGCCTGCGAGGTGGATGAGTAGCTCACGGTCGGCACCCTCTAGGGTTACTTGGTAGCGAGAGAAAAGCGGATCGGTGGCGAAGACGCGGTCGATGAGTTGGGAGAGATCGCTATGCTCCAATGGCTTGAGAACGAAGACTTGACAGCGTGAGAGGAGCGGGCGGATCACTTGAAAGGAGGGGTTCTCCGTGGTAGCTCCGATGAGTGTTACCACGCCCTGCTCGACGGCAGCTAGCAAGGAGTCTTGCTGAGACTTGGAGAAGCGATGTATCTCGTCGATGAAGAGGATGGGCCGTCCCTGATGCTGTGAGAAGAGACCAGTCTGCGCCTCTTTGGCCTCCTGCAGAGTCTTGCGCACATCGGCTACGCCTGAGCCTACGGCCGAGAGACTATAGCAGCGGCACTGCATCATCTGCGAGAGGAGCCGTGCTAGGGTTGTCTTGCCGACGCCGGGCGGTCCCCATAGGATCATGGAGGGTATGTGTCCCCGCTCGAGCATAACGCGCAGTGGGGCATTCGCACCGACGAGGTGAGACTGTCCGACATACTCTTCGAGCGTCTTAGGACGCATCCGCTCCGCTAGCGGTATCTGCTCTACTGACATATAGTGCAAATGTAAGAAAAGAGTGACTGTTGGCTATTGTAGGGGGAAAGGTCAGTCTGCGAGAGACGATAGGTAGCGAGTGATGCCTCGGCGGATGGATATTAGTCCGAAGCGTGACGGATCGATCTCTGCGGGTGTGAGCCAGCAGAGCTGCGCTACGTCGTCCATCGCTCGTACGGCAGGCATCTCGCTCGGTAGCTGAACCGTGTAGAAGAGATCTAGCGTCGGCACGAGGAAGTCGCTGTAAAGGTAGCTGTTGGGTAGAGAGAAGGCGTAGGCAAACTGCTCCGTGGGGAGTCGTAGTCCGCTCTCTTCGCATAGCTCTCGCTGCGCGGCCTCTTCGCCTGTCTCGCCCTTGTCGACGAAGCCGCCTGGGAGGTCTAGCGTCCCCTTGGCGGGCTCTTTGCCTCGGGTCGCCACGAGTAGCCGGCCCCGCAGATCCCGCACGAGGAGGGCCACCGCGGCACTCGGGTTGTGGTAGTAGGTGAAGCCACAGCTCTGACAGTGCTGCGCCTTGACACCATGCGCCTCCAAGCGGTCAGCACCACAGCGCGGACAGTAGTCGAAGGTCTCGCGTTGGCTCATACTTACAGGTTCCGTTCGCGAGCTAGCGAGGCTGCACCCAGTACGGCCGCTTGGCCCTTAGGAAGTGAGCTGAGGAGGATCTGGATAGAGCCTTTGTAGATGTGGAGTAGTGCTTCGTCAAAAGCTTTGCGCACTGGCTGTAGGAGCAGGTCGCCACACCGTGCTACGCCTCCGAAGAGGACGAAAGCTTGTGGTGCTGAGAAGCAAGCGAACTGCGCCAAGGCGCGTCCCAATATCTCTCCCGTCTCCTCGAAGACCTGTCGCGCTAATGAGTCGCCCGTCGCTAGAGCTACCTCTGCCACAGTCTTGCTGGTCAGCTCTTCGTCAGGTATATCACAGAGTTCGCTCCACATGCCTTGTTCTAGACAGAGCTTCTTCAGGCTCACGGCACGTCGTGCTACGGCAGGTGCTGCGACAGAGGCTTCGAGACAGCCGTATCGTCCACAGCCGCAGAGTTGATGTGGCTCTCCGACGGCTAGGTGTCCTAGCTCGCCAGCCTTGCCTTGGTAACCTCGTATGAGGCGGCCATCGGCATAGATACCGCTACCTACGCCTGTGCCGAGGGTTATCTCGACAAAGTGGTCTAGCCCACGCGCCACGCCGTAGCTGTGCTCCCCGAGCGCACTCGCATTGGCATCATTGTCTAGGACGACGGGTAGTCCTGTACGTGCCGATAGATCAGCGACGATAGGACTGATGCCAGCCCAGGGTAGATTGACCGCTTCTTCGATACAACCAGAGAAGTAGTTGGCATTCGGAGCTCCGATGCCTATTCCGACGACCTGGTTTGTGAGGCCCGAGTTAGCGATCATTTGCGTTATCTGCTGGCTCAACGCCTCGACGTAGTCAGCGAAGAGGCTCCCGTTTTGCTTCGTCAAGAACGTCTGCGAGGCGACTATTTGCCCCTCATCATCGACGATGCCTAGCTCAGTGTTGGTTCCACCTATGTCTATGCCTAAGTATAGTGACATGTTGTTGCTCTATATAATATAAGGAGTGGGCAATGCTTAGTAGCTCGACAGACTCTCTAGAGGAGGATATGTCTTGCTAACTTAGCATTGCCCACGATGTGATTACATATATTGCTCTTAGGGCTTACTCATCGATCTTGAGCAGATCGCCGGTCGTCTCAGCGATGCGCTCGTAGTAGGCCTTGTCGTAGCCGGGGAAGTAAGGCATATCGCTCAGACCATAGCCGTTGGTCTTGAACTGCCCGTTCTCCTCCTTCTTCATGTTTCCGTCCATATACTTGACGAGTAGGTACTCGCCGAGCTTCTTCCAGCGGTGTGTCGCATAGTCAGCGGTCTCGCAGGAGAAGGTCGTGAGGACTTCACGCGCCTTCATCGGGTCTTGCTGGTAGATGGCTAGAGCCTGCTGATCGATCTCCGAGACGATCTTGTCGAAGCTCTGCTCCAGTTGCTGCTGTACGGGACGGATATCCTTCATCATAGGAGCATAGCGAGCGTAAGCCATATTGGCTACCCAGTTGTGGATCCAGAAAGCACTCGTCCAGGAGAAGTGCATCATGTCGCCATTGCCCACACGGTAGCACTCAGGCGTGCGGAGTGAAGAGCAGTAGACAGGCGTGAAGACAGCCGTATTGGCATCATCTACACCAAACCACAAGATGCTGAAAGCGTCCGGCAGGTTAGGTCTGAGCTGAGCTACTAGCACGAAGCCCGTCTGTTGTGTAGCGATGGCACGCTCATTGACGTAAGTCTGACCATCTACCTCGAAGGTCATCGGGCGCCAGCGGTAAGGCACAGCGTAGGGACCAGCACCTACGTCCTTGGTCATATCCATCGGTGTACCCTCGTAGTGGTCACGCATCATGTCTCGTACGTCAGCGACAGAGAGCTTGCGGTTGGGGACAACGTAGAGAGGCATAGGCTTGGAGGCCTTCTCGTCACCCATGACGAAGCGCTCGTACTGCTTCATGTTGTCGCTAAACTTATTGAAGAAAGCCCACACACGCGCCTCGCAGCCACGTAGGCCACCTGGTGTGTAGGGGTTGTAAGCCTTTTGGAAGCTAAAGTCCCGGTCCGAACCCTTGAAGAAGCCTCTCTCACGAGCGAAGTCGATCACGTCGGGAGCGTAGAGACAGTTCTCAGGATCGTTGAACTTAATTTGCTGGATGCGAGATTGGTTAGCATGCGCTGAGATTGCATTGTCAGGGATACGCATAGCGACCCATACGGCGCCCTTGCCGTACTTACCCTTGCTAACTAGCTCGAGCACCCACGCCTCATTCTTGTCAGCTATGGAGATGCTCTCACCAGAGCTAGCGTAGCCATACTCCTTGACCAGAGTAGTCATCACCTCGATAGCCTCACGAGCCGTCTTAGCGCGCTGCAAGGTTACATAGATGAGGCTACCATAGTCCATCAAGCCATTAGGATCCATTAGCTCCTCACGACCACCCCATGTAGACTCGGTGATAGCTAGAGCGTGCTCATTCATATTGCCGATGACGGCGTAGGTGTGTGCCACCTCAGGTATCTGTCCAAGAGGCTTGCCCGAGTCCCACTCAGTGATCTGTCGCATAGAGCCGGGAGCGTGGTCGGCAGCTGGCCAGTAGTATAGCTCACCATAGAGTGTGTGTGAGTCGGCACTATAAGAGATCATCACCGATCCATCGGCGGAGGCATTCTTGCCAACGAGTAGCCCTGTGCAGGCGTAGCTCTGGCTTGTGCCTAGGAGTAGAAGTGTAGTGAGTAGGGCTAAGAGCCTAGTCAGTGCATTCTTTGTCATAGTTCTTGATTACTATATTGTTAGGATTGATATGTGC
>QWCK01006045.1_pt1 | contig 10499 bp, 5 predicted proteins | sample 1972571 | NCBI WGS metagenome assembly QWCK01 (sample SAMN09866710, study PRJNA288562) | Human gut metagenome isolate term2_stool, whole genome shotgun sequencing... | isolation source: gut | host: Homo sapiens | place: USA: California | reverse complement strand
CAGAACTTATCAACCCTTCTCTATTAAATACAAGCGCTGTCAGATATCCTCCTATGAGCGGTATAATAACGCCCGCTACCGCTATAACAAATGAAGCTTTACCCGTCTTCTTCATCTCACTAACATCGGTTTCAAGTCCGGCACAGAACATAAGTATAACAACTCCTACTTCAGCTGTTTGCTCTATGTATTCAGTCTGCGTTATCAAACCTATTCCTCCGGTACCGAGTAGAAGTCCTGCGAGCAATGCTCCTACAACCTGGGGCATCTTGAATTTCTGCGATACGAGACCAAGTACCTTAGTACTGAGCAGAATAAGCGCTAAATCAAAAAGAAACTTGTAAGATTCCATAATTGCTGATACCGAAAGCCAAATCGCTTCTGGCATACCTCCGTTCTCTTTTATATTTCGGTATATTCTACTACTTTCAAGGCTGAAATCAAGGGCTAGGTGTACAATCATAATTTGAAAAAGTTGGTGGCTTTATTCCTGTCAACATTTTCATTAATTGCAAAAATTAAAAAGCTGTAACCGTAAAAATTAAACGGTTACAGCCTTAAAAAGTTGGCGGAGGACACGGGACTCGAACCCGCGAAGCTGTTACGCCTTACCTGATTTCCAATCAGGCTCCTTAGCCGCTCGGTCAATCCTCCACGCCCAGAAGATGTTAACACAACCACATATATTAAGCAATACTTTAATTACATATTGTTGTAACTGTTGTAATTATTGGATTTATATAATATCATATAATGATTGCGAAAATTGTACATTATCATGGAGAAAAATAATGAAAAAACGTTTAAGTTCAAAGGAATCAATATTTATAGCTATAATGCTTTTCGGTATGTTCTTCGGTGCAGGCAATATGATTTTTCCTGTTCACCTAGGTCAGATGGCTGGATATAACGTCTGGCCCGCTGTTATAGGATTTATCATCGTTGGTGTCGGGATACCAATTCTTGGTGTAGCATCTATAGGAATAACCAAGAGTTCAGGTTTGCTTGAATTAAGCAGCAAGGTAAGCAAGCCTTATGGAATATTTTTTACTTGTCTACTGTATCTCACAATAGGTCCTTTTTTTGCAATACCACGTTGTGCAACGGTTCCATTTTCCATTGGTGTTGAACCTTTGATTTCATCAAAGCTTTCAACCGTTTCATTGATAATTTTTACTCTGATCTTTTTTGCACTTGTACTTTATTTTTCGCTTCGTCCAGGAGAAATACTCACCTGGGTAGGAAAGGTTTTAACTCCACTATTTCTTCTATTACTGAGCATCATGCTGGTGGTTGCATTTGTAAAACCAATGTCCTCTGACATTTCTTCAATAACTCCTGATCCTTCATATATGCACGGTGCATTCGGTCTAGGTTTTCTTGAAGGATATAACACTATGGATGCAATAGCGGGACTTGCATTCGGCATTATCGTTGTAAATGAAATCAAGCGACTCGGTGTAAATGAGCCTACTGATATTGCAAAGAATACACTTAAATCCGGAATTATCAGTGCCTTAATCATGGCATTTATATATATCCTTATCACCTTAATGGGAACTCTAAGCCGCGGTAAATTTGAAATTAGCGAGAACGGCAGCATTGCACTTGCTGAGATATCAGGTCATTATTTTGGAACAGCCGGTACTATTCTTCTTGCTGCAATAACAACGGTTGCTTGCCTCAAGACATCTATTGGTCTTGTAACAAGTTTTTCTCAGACATTTTCTGAGATGTTTCCTAAGGGACCTTCATACAAATTATGGACGATAATAACAACAATGGTTTCATTCTTGATAGCTAATGTTGGGTTATCATCAATAATCAACTATTCAATTCCGGTATTAATGCTCCTATATCCACTTGCTATTTCATTGATAATGCTTGGACTATTTAGCAAGCTGTTTAAAGACAGTAGGACTGTGTACTTAAGCGTAACAATATTCGTGTTTATTGCTGCGATATTCGACTTTATTAAAGCCATTTCAAAAATATTCAATCTTGAATTTCTTGCTCCTATTATCTCTTTTGCAAGCAAGGTCTTCCCATTCTTCGACTCCGGATTTGGATGGCTTATACCATCAATAATAGGATTCATTATCGGACTTATATTTATGAATAAAAAGAAAGGCACCATTTAAGCATTGCTTAGATGATGCCTTTTTATAAATTTCTTACTACTTATATGTTTCCCATTTTCCGCTGTGAAGTGCTCTCAATGCACCTTCTGCAAGGGATCTCATCTCCTCTTCACCAGGTATTCTGATAATAGGAGCAATCTTATTAATATAAGAACTTATCTCTTCGCAGAATCTCTCACTATGTGCCATTCCACCAGTGTAAACTATAGCATCTACATTATATCTTAATACTGCACTCATTGCACCGATGTCCTTTGCTAACTGGTATGCGATAGCCTTGAATGCTCCCATGCAAACCTCATCGTTATCATCGAATGCCTTATTCTCAACTGTTCTGAAATCCTTGGTGCCTGTATATGAGAATACACCGCCCTGATCTCCAAACTTCTTTCTAGCTTCCTTGTGTGTGACTCCTGAGAAACAGTAATCGATAAGCTGGCATACAGGTACTCCGCCTGCTCTATCCATTCCCATAGCTCCTTCGTCCTTTACGTTGTTTACATCTATTACTCTACCCTTATGGTGGGCTGCAACAGAAACTCCACCTCCAAGGTGAACAACGATCAAATTGAGTTCTTCATATGCTTTTCCTATCTGCATAGAAGCTCTTCTTGCAACTGCTTTCTGATTGAGTGCATGGAAGAAGCTCTGTCTCTCGAAACCCTTCATGCCTGAATATCTTGCAATATCTTCAAGCTCGTCTGTGCATACAGGGTCAACAAAGAATGAAGGAATTGATACCTTGTCTGCAAGTTCCTTTGCAATGTACGGTCCAAGATTCGCAACATGCTCTCCATATGGATGGTTGATTACATCCTGAATAACTGCATCATTGACTGCATATGTCCCTGATGGAATATGCTTGAACATTCCACCTCTTCCACAAACTGCATCGAAATCTTCAAGCTTATATCCCTTCTCGGTAAGTGTCTTCATTATAACCTCTTTACGGAAAGGCATTTGATCAGAAATCGACTTATAAGGAGCAAGCTCTTCAGCTGTATGATCCAGATTTATCTTAAGTTCTTCCTTATCCTCGTCAAATACAGCAATCTTAGTAGATGTGCCACCTGGATTGATTACCAGAATTTTCATTTCGTATTTCTCCTTTCAATACGTTAATACTTAATTGTTTTACTCAAATAACTCATATGATTATACATCTATTCTTCAAGCAAGGCAATAAGTTGCCCGGACTTTACAATATCGCCTTCCTTTACAAATATTTTTTCAATAACTCCTTTTTTAGGAGAAATGACATTTGTTTCCATCTTCATTGCTTCTATTATTGCAATAGGCTGACCTTCTTTAACATTATCTCCTTTATCAACAAGTATCTTTATTATATTACCCGGAATATTTGCACCTATTTCATTTGGATCTTCATTATTTGCATACTGAATGCTGCTTCCTGATATCACCGATTTTGTAAGTGCTTGATTGTCCTTTATAGTAACAACTCTTCTATTGCCGTTAACTGTGTATGTAAGATCTCTATTTCCCGCTTCATCAGGTTCACTAACAGCTTCAAAGGAGACAATTAGGGGTTGTCCAGCCTTAAGCTTAATCTCGGCGGTCTCACCCAATGAAAGTCCATGGAAAAATATGTCGGAACCCATGTTCCTGAAATCTCCTTTTTCGCTAAGTTCAGTTATAAACTTATCAAAAACTTTATCATACATAGCATAGGCAACCTGCTCTTGATCATTGCCTTCAAGTCCAAGGTCATCTTGAATATGCTTTTTTATTGCATCATAATCATCCGGCTGAAGAATCTGACCAGGTCTACAGGTTATAGGTTTCTTATCCTTCAAGACAATTTTCTGTAAGTCTTTAGGAAATCCGCCCTCAGGCTGTCCTATCATTCCGCTAAAGTATGATACTGATGAATCTGGGAAGTCAATGTTCTTCCCTTTTTCAATGATGTTTTCCGGCGTTAGATCATTTTGAACCATGAATATTGCAAGGTCTCCAACAACCTTTGATGACGGAGTTACCTTAACTATATCACCTAGCATCTTATTCACCTTGACGTACATATCTTTAACTTCATTGAATTTATGACCTATTCCGAAACTTTCTACCTGTGGTTTTAGGTTAGAATATTGCCCTCCAGGAATTTCAAGTCTGTATATTTCTGCTGAAGAAGTCTTGAGATCCGACTCAAAGTTTCGATATACAGGTCTTACATCTACCCAGTAGTCTGATATCTTCTGAAGACCTTCTATGTCAAGCCCCGTATCCCTATCACTATTTTGCAGTGCTGCAACAATAGAATTCAATGCAGGCTGTGAAGTAAGTCCTGACATACTGTTCATTGCAGCATCAACTACGTCTACTCCTGCCATTGTTGCAGTGAGAACTGAAGCTACTCCATTACCAGATGTATCATGAGTATGAAGATGTATAGGAACTGCAACTTCATTTTTTAGGGCCTTTACAAGCTTATAAGCTGCCATAGGTTTTAGAAGTCCTGACATGTCCTTTATGCCTATGAAATGTGTTCCCATCTTCTCAAGCTTCTTTGCCATCTTTATATAATAATTGAGATCATATTTTTCTCTTGTTTTATCCAGAATATCACCCGTGTAACACATTGTTGCTTCAGCAATCATACCTTGATTCAATGTCTCATCTAGGGCAATTTCCATGCCTTCCACCCAGTTGAGGGAGTCAAATATTCTGAAAACGTCAATCCCGGCCTTAGCACTTTCCTTAACAAATTTTCTAATAGTGTTATCCGGATAATTTTTATATCCCACCGCATTCGCTCCTCTTATAAGCATTTGAAAAAGAACGTTTGGAACAATTTGTCTCAGAGTTTCAAGCCTCTCCCAAGGATCTTCTCTAAGGAATCTCATTGATACATCAAATGTGGCACCTCCCCACATCTCCATGCTAAAGAGATCATTGCCGTAATATGCCATTGCAGGCGCAATTTTTTCAAGATCCTTAGTTCTCATTCTCGTGGCTATGAGGCTCTGCTGTGCATCTCTAAATGTCGTATCCGTAATTAAAAGCTTTTTCTGTGAAAGAACCCAATCAGCTAATCCTTTTGCTCCTTTTTCATTAAAAATCTGTTTTGTCCCCTGTAAATCTTTGATTTTTTCCCTATCAACATGGGGTACTACAGGAACGTTAAATACGCTTACTCCATCGCCGCCTTCATTGACATATTTATTTCCAAGAAAGTCAAGCAATTGTTGCTCTCTATTTGTTATTTTCCTTATATTAAGGAGTTCCGGATTCTCTTCAATAAAACCTGTAGTACATTCTCCTGACTTAAATTTCGGATGATTTAGTACATTAATTAGGAACCCTACATTTGTTTGGACTCCCTCTATCTTCATCTCTCTAAGAACTCTAATGGATTTATTGATTGCATCTTCGAATGTTCTTCCGTGTGAGCATACCTTAACAAGCAGGCTATCGTAATAAGGGGAAATCACTGCTCCCGTAAAACCTGTTCCTCCATCGAGCCTTATTCCATTACCGGATGCCGACCTGTACAAAGTTATCGTGCCGGTGTCCGGAGCAAAATTATTAGCAGGGTCTTCAGTAGTTACACGACACTGTATTGAATATCCTGTCTGACGAATATCACTTTGACCCCTTATGGCAATCTCATCAGAGTCAAGAGAATAACCTTCCGCAATAAGAATCTGTGCCTGAACAAGGTCCACACCTGTTACAAGCTCTGTTACAGTATGTTCAACTTGAATCCTCGTATTCATCTCTATGAAATAATAATTGCCCATGGAGTCAAGAAGGAATTCAATAGTTCCAGCACCTCTGTAATTTACAGCTCTTGCAATCTTAAGTGCATCTTCACATATTGATTCTCTTTTTTCATCAGTTAGACAGAATGCAGGAGTAAACTCAACTACTTTTTGATGTCTTCTTTGAACAGAACAATCTCTTTCAAATAAATGAACAATATTTCCATATTTATCTCCTAGGACCTGTACTTCTATATGCTTCGGATCCTCTATATACTTCTCTACAAATATATCCCCGTTACCGAAAGCTTTAACTGCTTCGTTCTTGGCACTTCTAAATTGATGAAGCATCTCTTCATCATTCCTCACTATCCTCATTCCACGGCCACCACCACCTGCTGCCGCTTTAAGCATTACAGGATATCCGATATCATATGCCAAATTTAAAGCCTGATTTTCATCACTGATTGACTTTTTCTCACCAGGAATCGTCGGAACTCCAACCTTGTTGGCAACGATCTTAGACTGGATCTTATCGCCAAGGCTGTTCATCATATGGTGAGTAGGCCCAATAAATTCTATACCTGCATCCAGACAAGCTTCAGGGAAGGCTGGATTTTCTGAAAGAAAACCGTATCCAGGGTGGATTGCGTTCGCACCCTTGCTCTTTGCAAGACTTATTATTTCATCTATATCAAGATAAGCTTCTATCGGGCTTCTTCCCTTACCTATTTCATAAGCTTCATCAGCCTTTGTTCTGAATAGTGAGTTCTTATCTTCTTCTGAGTAAATGGCTATAGTCCTAATTCCAAGCTCTTTACAGGCCCTTATTATTCTTATTGCAATTTCACCCCTGTTTGCAATGAGAACCTTCCTAAATTGCTTAATTTCCATGCGTCCTTCCTTTCTTTTGATTTTTATTGATTTCTTAGATTTACATCCAGTTTTCGATATGGAATTTCAATATTTTCGTCATCAAATACTTTTTTGATGTTTTCTTCAATATAGTATTTTACATCAAGATAATCTTTAGTCTTACACCATGCTTTTACATCAATTATAACAGCATCTTCTCCAAGCATGCTAACTCCGATTATTATTTCTTCGGATTTTAAGACCATAGGGCATGAATTTACCACTTCTTTTAGCAAACTCTTAGCTTTAGATATATCAGCTTCATAGCTTACCGAAGCCTCGCAGTCAACTCTCCTCTTATCTTCTCTTGAATAATTCACAACAACTGAATTTACTATCAACGAATTTGGCGCTGTAATCTTTTTATTATCAAATGAATGAAGATATGTTGTCATTAAATCAATCTTGTCAACTATTCCTACAATGTTTTTTTCAGTTATTTCTATAACCTCTCCTTTTAGAATTGTTTTTGAAAACAGGATAATGAGACCTGAAGCAACATTAGATAAACTTTCCTTCAGAGCAAAAGCTATAGCAGCACCGGTTGCACCAAGAAGCGTAACTAGAGGTACGGTAGGGACATTTAATGCTGTTAAAATAGTTATAATTAATACGATCCATAGAATTATCTTTAATGTCATAAGTATAAATGCATGAAGCGCATAATCAAGCTTTGATCTCATAAGAAGTTTTCTTGAAATAGCAAGAAGGATCTTCATTATTATTAGGCCAACTATCAATATGCTTATTGCCATAATAAGCATTCCCCCGTATGAAGTCTGAAGTATTTTTTCTAATCTTTCAACTGAGTTCACTAGTTTCTCGCCTTTCTTCTCTCAATCTCTCTAAGAAGTTTTTTCCTAAGTCTTATAGCATCAGGTGTAATCTCAACAAGTTCATCATCATCTATGAATTCTAAAGCTTCCTCAAGAGAAAATACCCTTGGCGGTGTCAGCTTAATTGTATCATCGCTACCTGCAGCTCTCATATTACTTACTCTTTTTGCTTTACATGGATTTACAACCATGTCATCAGATCTATGATTCATACCCACTATCATACCTTCGTAAACATGATCACCCGGTTTTACAAACATCGTTACTCTTTCTTGTATGTTAAAAATTGCATATGGTGTACAATTTCCCTCTTCCTGTGCAATTGCCACACCATTTGTCCTTGTTGGAATTTCCCCCTTCCAAGGTTCAAACCCGATGAATCTACGCTCCATGCTCCCCTCACCATGAGTACTATTAATAAATTCACTTCTGTATCCCATAAGGCCTCTTGTAGGAGCATGATATTGAATCCTTGAATATCCGTTACCTTCGCTCTCCATCTGGATCATTATTCCCTTTCTCATGTTGAGCTGAGATATAACGGTTCCCGAATAATTATCTGGCACACTTACCTGAACTTCCTCAACTGGTTCAAGTTTCGCACCATTATCGTCTTTTTTTATAACGACCTCAGGCTTTGATACAGCAAGTTCATATCCCTCTCTTCTCATATTCTCAATCAATATTGAAAGGTGAAGCTCCCCTCTACCAGACACTTTGAATGAATCCGTCGAATCGGTAGGTTCTACCCTAAGCCCTACATTTACCTCAAGCTCTTTTTCAAGTCGTTCTTTAATATGTCTGCTTGTAACATATTTACCGGATTTTCCGGCAAAAGGTGAAGCATTTACCATAAAGTTCATAGAAAGTGTTGGCTCCTCGATCTTAATGCTTTCCATTGCAAATGGATGATCAGGATCACAAATCGTCTCACCTATAGAAATGTCATCTATGCCTGATACAACAACAATATCTCCCGATTTAGCCGATTTGACAGGTATCCTGCTCAGTCCTCTATATATAAAAACCTGATTGATCTTTGCATTATAGAAGTCATCAGGATTTTTCATAACTATAACCTGAGATGCTTCTTTAATTACACCGGATGTAACCCTTCCAATGCCAAGTCTACCGATGTAATCATCGTATGCGAGAGATGAGATTTGAATTTTTAAATCATCATCGTCATAGTCGGGATATGGATTACAATGCTTTGTAATCGTCTCAAGAAGTGGTGATATATTCAAATCTTTATACCCATCCGGACTTTTTTTGATCTTCTGATCCCCTTCACCGATGAGTATATCCCCTATATCTTTAGGGTCACGCACAGCAATTCCTTGTCTTGCAATTCCATAAAGTATTGGAAAATCAAGCTGTTCATCATTTGCCTCAAGATCCATAAATAGCTCATAGACCTCATCGACAACCTCATCAATTCTTGCATCCTTTTTATCGATTTTATTTATAAATAGTATTGGATTTATTCCTTGTTCAAGAGATTTGTTCAGTACAAATCTCGTCTGCGGCATCGGGCCTTCACTCGAATCCACCAAAAGTATAACCGTATCGACCGTTTTCATAATTCTTTCAACTTCGGAGCTGAAATCAGCATGCCCTGGAGTGTCCACAATATTTATCTTATAGTCGTTATACATGATTGAACAATTTTTTGAGTATATTGTAATTCCTCTTTCCCTTTCAATCGCATCACTATCCATTACGCAATCTGCAATTTTTTCATTATCATGGAATACATGTGACTGTGCCAGAAGTGCATCAACAAGTGTTGATTTTCCTGCATCTACATGTGCTATTACAGCTATATTAATTATCTTTTCTTTGTTTTTCATAATCTACCTATTAACTATCCTTATTATCTGTTTTTACGCCTATATGTATGTAATAAATATTCACTTTGAACTGTTCTTCCAAATTTTTCAATGCCGTTAGAAAAGTCAACTGCACTGTTATTAGGTGTCTTTATATCGATATTTTGTGGATTTTCGTATGTTCTGAGCCATTTTGCATCTTCAAAATCAATATCCTTAAATTTAGCAGTCCATCTATCAAGCAAAAGGAATGAATATGCATAAGGCAAGATTTCATAGAAATAATCTTGATTGTCTTTCATTTTTTCAATTATCTCTTCATTATCCATATGAATAATACTATTTCTTAGTTTTACTACATCGGCTACAATCATAGCATTTCCACTTGCCCTTGCCTTCATAATATAAATAAAAAATATATCAGCAAATATCAACGCCACATACAAAATGACTATCATAATGTCAATGTCATTGAATGAATTGTATATATTAAATGAAATAAATGTCGTAATCAATAAAAAGACTATTGACCCAGCAATAAACAGGGCAATATTAAGAAGTTTATTAGGTCTGTAAATATTATCAAGTCCCAAATTGATAAGTAATATCGCTCCTGCAGTTAAAATAAATATCGTTATTACATTTATGAAATCTATCGAAATATATCTGGCCAAACAGTTTATTGCAACAATAACACTGTTTAAGAGTGCGATAAGTAGAATGCCAAGCAGCCTGAATGTTTTCGATCTGCCAGTTACAGACAGCATATCACTTCCCGCGTAAACACTTTTAACATTTTCAGAAAGATTTTTACCTAGCTGCGAAAGCTTCTTTATAAAATCATTCATCTCAAGAGCAGTTTTCGAATATTCATCACCGAAGAGGCCACTGAAAAAATTCCTTATATATCTAGGTTCATGCTCCGGATTAGTAACATTAATCAGTCTATATTTCTTGGGTTCATTTTCAATAATATTAAGGTATCCTTTGCTTCCAAGGTATATAATCATTGAAATAACATCGTGTATCCCTATATTTCCATTGAGAAGATAATTC
>QWCK01006040.1_pt1 | contig 10503 bp, 7 predicted proteins | sample 1972571 | NCBI WGS metagenome assembly QWCK01 (sample SAMN09866710, study PRJNA288562) | Human gut metagenome isolate term2_stool, whole genome shotgun sequencing... | isolation source: gut | host: Homo sapiens | place: USA: California | reverse complement strand
TATTGAATCTCCTGACAAAATATCACAGCTTGAATTCGATTATATTGTTGTTACCCCAAAGGAAAGTGATATTATAAAAAAGCAGTTAATTGAAGATTATAAGATTCCTGAGGAAAAGATTATAGGTTGCGGAGATTTATTTATACCCGATGAGAGCAATCTAGGAACATTAGATATTGATTGCGATAAAGAAAGAGTTTATTTAATAGATAAGATGATTCCAAATCATGTGATAACATCTAACAAAATGGAAGAATTCTATTTTAAACATAAACATAATGTTATGAATAAATGGTGGCATTATTTCGAAATATATCAACAGTATTTCGGTAAGTATGTTGGAACTGATGTGAAAATGCTTGAGATTGGAGTGTTTAAAGGCGGTTCTATGCAGATGTGGCAGGATTTTTTTGGTACAAATGCACAAATAGTCGGGGTAGATATCGATGAAAGATGCAAGTCATACGAAAAAGATAATGTTCATATCTGTATAGGTTCTCAGGCTGATTCAAGCTTTTTGACAGAGGTTTCAAATAAATTTGGACCATTTGATATTATCTTGGATGATGGAAGTCATATAATGAATCATCAGATTATTACTTTTGAAACATTATTCCCTTTGCTAAAAAACGGAGGAATATATATGTGTGAAGATTGCCATACATCATATTGGAGTGAATATGATGGTGGTTATTTAAAAAAAGATTCTTTTATTGAATATAGTAAAGGATTTATTGATTGTGTGAACGGACAATATTTTAAAAAAGACCAAACAAATACTGAAATAGATGATTATATTAAAGCTTGCCATTATTATGACTCTATGGTTGTTGTTGAGAAGAAAAAAAGGGGGTACTCTATTGTAACAGAATTTTCGAAATTATGAAGATGATTTATAGGGGTGACATTTTTGAAAAATGAAATTGATTTACAAATAAGCAACCTGTATGATGACGGGAAATATTTATGGTTTACAGCATATACTTTTGGGGCACTTTATAAAATGAATAAAGAAGTAATGCACCCAGAATTTGTGGCTTATTTTGAGCAGGAAAAAATGACAGAAATACGATTATATTCTGATATAATATCTTGGAATGAGTTTTTAATTTTTACTCCATTAAGAGCAAAAAAAATTGCTATATTTAATAAACTTACAGAGAATATATCATATATAGAAATTGATATCCCAGAAAATGATTGTATAAAAGGATATTCAGGATGGAATTATTATAGTGCTCAATTAGTAGGTGATTGCATTTACTTTTTCCCGCATCAACGTAAATGTATATTAAGGCTTGATTTATTAAGCCAAACTATTGAGGGCATTAGTGAATGGACAAATGATATCTTGACTTCATATTCATTGAAACGACCAAGACTTTATTCAAAAACAAGACTGATTGGTAATAAGGTATTTGCACCAATATCAGGAACAAACATACTTCAAATAATTGATTTACAAAACAAAAAGACAAAGATTATTGAAACGCAAGACAAAGAAGCCTGTTATTGCGATTCATTTGTAATAAGGGATTCAGTATATCTATCACCATTAGAGGGAGCGAAAATTGCATGCTTGAATATTAAGACCGGAAAACAAGATTTTTTCCCCGTCCATGAAGCTAACCCCCCTCACATTCAATATATTGGCATATTGAGACATAATAATAAACTATTATTTATACCACAGTATCACGGTAACATCACATTTATGGACATTGACACAAAAATAATATCTGATACAAATAATAATGAATTAGAGGATAAATTATTATACTTTAATGATGCCTTTATGGACGAGAGCAAATATATGTGCTTTACACAAGAAGAAAAAGAGATTTTTATGTACTGTAATCATAAGGGTGCATTAATAAAAATTGGATGTGAAGAAGCTCATACGTATAAAATAAAAACCATATTAAGTGAAGATGTTAAAAAAAAGCTAATGCTTTTAAAAATTGAAAGCGGCGATATTTTACGTGAAGGTGAAATATATAATTTAAATAATTATCTTGAGTACATTGATACAAGGGAATAAAAAGAGAATGCATAAAGTATTAGAATCCGTTTTAAAAACAACAAGTGTTAGTGATTTAAGACATGACTATCATTTGGATTATATAATTTCTGAGAAAAAAAGAAACTCAAAGTGGATTAATGAGAAAAAAATAGCCGTCATTGCTCATGTAAATTATTCGGCATTGATAAATTATTGTTTTAAATATATATCAAATATTCCAAACTATATTGATATATATATTACAACCAAAGGAACCGAAAACATTCAAGTAATATCAAAAAAAATAGAGAAGCTTGGAAGAAACAATATAAAAATAGTTGTTCCACAAGACAGAGGAAGAGAAATAAGTGCATTATTGGTTGCTTGTAAGGATTATCTTTTAAATTATGATTATTTATGCTTTGTTCATGATAAAAAAAAGAATAAAGGAGAAGCATATATAACAGTAGGACAATCATTTTGTGATTTGTTATGGGAAAATACATTAAAAAGCCAATTTTATATTGAAAATGTAATTGACACTTTAGAAAAAGAAGAAAATTTAGGTTTACTATCTCCCCCAGCACCTTATTTATCAGATTTTTTCACAATAGGTTTTTATCCGTGGTGTGATAGCTTTATGCAAACAAAGCTTTTAAAAGAACGGTTAAAGCTTAATTGTATTTTAGATGAAAAGAAACAACCTTTCATTTTGGGGACAACTTTTTGGTGTAAAGTAGATGCATTAAGACCGCTCTTTGAAGCCGGATTAACATATGATGATTTTGCCAATGAACCTATGCCTGAAGATGATACAATAAGCCATGGTATTGAAAGGATTTTTCCGTACGTAGCTCAAAGCCAAGGTTATTATAGCGGAATAATGATGACAGAAGAATATGCTTCATTGTACAAATCAAATTATAAATTCATGCTGAAAAAAATTGCACAAAACATTGTAGTGAACTCGCTTAATGCTGATAGTTGCTCTTTTACGCAATCAATACAATCTGATAATCGGTTAGAAAAATTTGTACAAAATAATGAGGAAATATATATCTATGGAGCAGGAGAGATAGGTCAGCGATGTTTAAAAAGAATCAAGGCCCAATTTCCAAATAAGGAATGTATGTTTATTATTTCAAAAAATAAATGTACAGAATCTATAGCCGGCTGTAAAGTGTTTGAGATAAATGAATTAAACGATATTAGTAAGTTGAGTATTATTGTAGCCATGAAGTTTGATTATCTGTTGAATGTAATGCCTATACTAAAGAGAAAAAACGCAAGAAATATTATTATTTTTAAGGAGAACTATATATGAAATGGAAAAATCAAGGTCATGAATTTGATGAGTTATGCAAATATATGAAGGAAACTTCTAAATTATATTTTTATGGCTGTACAGATGCTGCAAAATCAATATTTAAACAAACAGAGTGGATTTTACGAGTATCAGATATTGATGATATAGATATTGTATTTGTAGATAGAGACATAGAAAAACAAAATGCCGGTTTTTGTGGGAGGCAAGTAATTTCTCCCGAGAAATTATTTAATGAACTCCCATCAAAGAATGGTTTAGTAATTTTGTGTACCTCTGAAAAAAGCATACCAAGCATAGAAAATGAATTTGCTAAAAAAAATATACAAAGGCGCATTCAAGCATATTCTATGTATGAGTTTTATAGATATTTAAGTATATTTTTATATTCAAAATACAATATTAAATACTTTCACGCTGTCGATATTTTTGTGCATACTAACTGTAATTTAAATTGTAAGGATTGTTTTATACAAACATTTAGAGGTGTTAGAATAAGCGCTGATATAGACAAATTAAAGCGTACAATAGATGAACTATTTGAAAAAGTTGATTTTGTTGGAATAGTATTTTTAGGAATAGGAGATGGTTTTGCTGGTGGCAAGCCAATGGAGTTCGCAATAGAATATATCAACAATAAATACAGCGATAAGTTTATGACAATAGAATTGGTGACAAACGGCACAATTTTTCCAAGCAAATCTCTTATAGACATTATGAAAAAAGCAAAAATTGATATAGTACTTGACGATTATAGAGAAAATGTAGAGTTAGCTCAGAAGAATTTTGAGCAAATAGGTAACGTATTAAAAGAAAATGGAATTAAGATGGCTGAGCTACGTAGAGATTACTGGTATCAGTCTGATTTTGGGGATTTTAACATAGACAAAAGTGATGTAGAAATGAGCAAAAGATATTATCTATGTGTAAATGGGGCAAAAGGCTTTCCATTTATTGGATATGGTAACAAAAATAAAATGTATTCATGTGTTATGCAAACAATTAATTCTTATCTTAACTTATTTGATGAGCAAGAACAAGACGGAATGGATTTTAATAATTCAGATTTTTTGACATTAAATGAATTCTTGTTGGGATTTTCTTCTAGTGGATATTTGTCTGCATGTAAAAAGTGTGCTGGTATGTTTGAAGGAGTTGGGTTGAATCATGTACCGGTGGCAGTTCAAATTGAAAAATAAAAATGGAAGTGATTATGAACAGAATTGCAATAATAGTTGTTGTTGGAGATAAGGACTTTCTCGATGAATATATAATTTATTTGATTCGAGGGGTTGGTAAATTTACATCTAAAACTATAGTAACAGTTAATGGAACGCTCCCGCAAGATGCATTAAGAATGATTAAAGAAGTAGCCGATACTGTCATAGTCAGAAAAAATCTTGGATATGACTGTGGTGCCTATAAGGACTCTATTGAGAAATATATTGGCTGGGATGAAATTTACAAGTATGATGAGCTACTTTTAATTAATGATTCATGTTTTGGACCAATATATGACTTGAGCGAGCTGTTCGATAAAATGAATACTTTGAATCTTGACTTTTGGGGAATTACTCAACAACCTCCTATAAAGAGATACAAATTTTCATCAAAAACATTGCCATATCATGTTCAAAGCTATTTTATGAATATAAACTCAAAAATGCTCCATTCACCAGATTTTAAAGAATATTGGAGAAAGGTAATACCTGCTGATGATTATTACAATGCAGTTGCTAATTTTGAGTTAACATTTACAAAATTCTTTAATGAACGTGGATATAAATCAGGTGCATATATTGACAGTATAGAATTATGCCCTACAGAAGACGAAAATCTGGCATATATTTTTATGAATAGCTATCGATTAATTAGTGAGTTCATGTGTCCATTTTTGAAAAAAAAGGTTTTTTCTTATAGGCAAGATGTTATTTTATCTGCCAATTCTGGGGAAACTGCAAAAAAGACTTTAGATTACATTGAAAATCACACGTCTTACGACGTGAATTTGATTTGGAAATGCTTAATAAAAAATAACTCTTTAGAAAAAATCAAGGAAAATCTCCATTTAGACAGTTTTATTACTGATGATAGTGCTGGGTATGGCAGTGCTTATATTATTATTTTCTTACGAAATCAGAGTTTACAGGAGCCACTGATATCATTAATCGAACAATTAAAATCAAAAAGAAATTTTATTTTGGTTGGTAATACTGATGTCGTTGATTTGTATCAATGTCGCATAGGTAATGAGGCTGAGTATCTTTTTTATGAAAATGCAGAGTCAATAACAGCTCTAATCGATAAGTTGAATCATAGTGATGTTGTTTGTCTGACAGATGATAATTCGGTAAGCTCTAGTGAAGTATGGAATATATCAAAAAGGAATATTTTTGATGTTTTTTCAGAAAATAAACACATCGGTTTTTTTAACATACCAAGAAACTACAATGATACCAATTTTTTTGAACATTTTGAAGATTCATGTAATATCAACCAACTTATTATTAGGTCTAAATTATTTACAAAGGCTTTAGAAGACGGTAAATTTTTAAATATTTTATATGATTGGTATTGTTTTAAGATGACTGACAAATATGGGCTGGGAAATAGATATAAGAAAATAGCTAAGAGGAATGTTTATTGTTATGGTGATGTATCTATAATTGAACAAGCTGAAAAAATTATAGGCGATTACCATTTTATGCTGAAAGAATATATCGGTAAATATATAATCCCAATTGGTATTCAGGAAATAAAAAATGTTAGAAAGGTAAATCAATATTTAATCGATTTTTGCACGGGAAAGAAAAGAATTTTTATCTACGGTTCTGGTGAAATTGGAAGGGAATGTTCCAGATATTTGATTAGTCACGGTATTGTTGCCAATGGCTTTATTGTTTCAGATGGTATGCGAGAAGAACATAGATTGTTTAATCTTACAATTAATGAATTATCAGAAATTGATTTTGATAAAAAAGACGGGGTAGTTATTGCTACTGATTCAGTATTTTATAACGAGATAATTAAAAATTTAAATACAAAGAAAGTAGACAATTTCATGACTTATGAAGTTGTATAGAGGCTATTAAAATGATTATAAAATCTCAAGCTATAGAAGGAGTCTTTTTAATTGACATTCAAAAAAATGTTGATGAGAGAGGAAGCTTTTCTAGGATTTTTTGTGAAAGAGAGCTAAAAGAATCTGGTATTGATATGTCTATAAAGCAAATCAATCTATGTGAAAATCTTAAAAAAAATACCTTAAGAGGTATGCATCTTCAAAAAGAAGAATACGCTGAAAAGAAAATACTGACTTGCTTAAATGGAAAAATATTTGATGTTATTATTGATATGAGGACAAATTCTAAAACTTATCTAAAGTATTTTTCTGTAGAATTATCAGAAGAAAATGGATATATGCTAGTTATCCCGGAAGGTATGGCTCATGGATATGTGACATTAACAGATGACACAAAATTATTGTATTATATGTCAGAATTTTATAATCCTGATTCAGCAATTGGTTATAGGTTTGATGACCCAGCTTTTTCAATACATTGGCCTCAAATTGAAGAATTAATAATGTCTGATAAAGATAAAAATTGGAAATATATTTAATGTGGAGTGAAGTTAATATGAAGTGTAGGTTTTGTAATAAAGAATTGGTACATTCGTTAGTTGATTTAGGCTTATCCCCAATCTCAAATGAGTATATAGATAATGAAAATTTGGATAAGGGGCAGTATTATTTCCCTTTGGAGGTAATGGTCTGCGATGAGTGCTTTTTGGCTCAGGTAAAGGAATATAGAGCTCCAGAAAATATTTTTACTAATTACAAATACTTTAGTTCTTATTCAAAAAGTTGGTTAAAGCATTGTAAAGAATATGTAGAGATGATAATAAATAGACTGAATTTATCTTCTGACAGTCTTGTATACGAAATTGCTTGCAATGATGGATATCTTTTACAATATTTTTTACCTCACAATATTCCGGTGTGTGGCATAGAACCAGCTGAAAATGTTGCAAAGATTGCACAAAACAAAGGTATAGATGTAAAAGTAAAGTTCTGGGGTGAAGAAACAGCTAAAGAGATATCAACTGATATAGGAAAAGCAAATCTTATTATTGGCAATAATGTATTGGCACACGTACCAGATTTAAATGGTTTTGTAGAGGGTGTAAATCTTGCTTTAAGCGATAAGGGAACTGCTACTTTTGAGTTTCCACACCTCTTACAGCTTATGCAGTATAATCAGTTTGATACTATATACCAAGAACATTTTTCATATTTTTCTTTTATAACAGTATGCAAAGTTTTTGAAAAACATGGCTTGGAAGTTTATGATGTTGAAGAATTGACCACACATGGTGGCTCATTAAGGATATATGTTAAACATAAGCATAATTTTGATTTAGAAGTATCTAAAAATGTGGGTAAGTTGCTTGATAAAGAAAAAACTTTTGCTATGGAAAAGATTGAAACATACTTAAGCTTTTCTGATAACGTTAAGAAGATAAAAAGAGACAGTTGCGAGTTATTAATAGATTTAAAAAATCAGCAAAAAAAGATAATGGCATTTGGTGCAGCTGCTAAAGGGAATACTTTTTTGAATTATTGCGGTATAGGCAAAGAATACATTGATTTTGTTGCGGATTCCAATAAAGAAAAACAGGGAATGTATCTCCCTGGGACGAGAATTCAAATTGTATCTCCAGAAAAAATAATTGACGAAAAGCCGGATTATATCGTGATTTTACCATGGAATCTTAAAGATGAAATATCATCATTACTTGAATATACAAGGGAATGGGGATGCAAATTCATAACATTTATACCAAAGGTGGAAGTTTTTTGATTAAAAAAGTTATTATGACCGGAGCAACAGGGTTTATAGGTTATCATTTGCTTAGATATTTACTTGATAAGAATATAAAAATATGGGTTATATTGCGTGAAGGTAGTCAAGAGATTGAAATGCTTCAGAAAATACCAAATATAAATGTTATTATTTGTAGTTTGGATAACATATCGCAAATTGATGATATTTGTGATGAACGTTATTTTGACGTTTTCTTTCATTTAGCATGGGAAGGTGCTTCTGGAGAATTAAGATTACAGTACAAATTGCAAATGGATAATGCAAAGTGGACAGCAGGATGTGTTGAGGCTGCTAAAAAGCTCGGTTGCAAAAAAATTGTTGTTACAGGTACAGTATGCGAAAAACAGATGGATGAAATTGTTCATAATAAAACATTTGTTAGGGCATCAAATTATTTATTGGCAAAAGATTTTGCTAGGACTATGTCATTCAATATGTCTAAATTTTTTGATATACCACTTATTTGGTGTCAATTTTATCACCCTATAGGAGTATTTAATAAAAAGAATCAACTTATTACAAATACTGTAGAAAAAATGTTGAAAGATGAAACACTTGTATTCGGTAGTTGTGAGTCATTGTTTGATATTATAAATGTAAATGATTTAGTTTATGGAATGTATCTACTTGCTGATAAAGTAAAAATTTCGAACACATATTATATAGGTAGTGGTGACATAAGGAGACTAAAAGATTATTTGCTGAGTATTGCTGAAATAATTGGAACTAAATCTAAAATTACATTCGGTGATGCAACAAAAGATGATTTATTAATTGATGAAGATTGGTTAAGCCTATATCGCATACAAAGAGATACTGGATATAAGCCGCATTGGAGTTTTGAAAATAGCATTTTAGAACTAACAACATGGTTGAGTGATGAGGATAAGTATAATTTAGAAAGGTGGAATTTGAATGCGAGTGGCGGTGTTTGCGACACATGATTCTCAAGGCATAGTTGATGAGTATATTTTATTTTGCTTAAAAGAATTAAAAAACGTTGCTGATGATATTATTGTTGTAAGTAATCATGAACTTAGTTTACTTCAAAAAAAAAAGCTATATATGGCGACTACCATCATTGAGCGTGATGACGAAGGATATGATGTAGGAGGTTATTGTGCGGCAATAAATTTCCTAAAGAAAAAAGAATTGCTTTCAAAATATGATGAAATGATTATAATGAATGATTCTGTATTTGGTCCTTTTTATCCTTTTGATGAAATGTTTAATGAGATGGATAAAAAACCGGAACTTGATTTTTGGGGAATAACATATAGAGGAGAATCAAATTTTGATGGTTCTGATGCAATTTATCCTAGGCATATTCAATTATATTTTTATGTAATAAGAAAAAGAATGTTGCATAGTAAAATATTCGAAGAATATTGGAATCATATATTAGATAAAATTACAGATTTTAGAAGTGCTATAATAAATTACGAATTTAAATTTACAAAATATTTTGAGGACAATGGTTTTATATGGGATGTATATTGCAAAACCCCTGAATATGATACAGAAAAAATAGCACACAATCTTAGCCCGTATCATTATTGCACAGCTGCACTAATTAGAGAAAAAAGATGTCCTCTTATGAAAAGAAAATTGTTCACCGGTGATTTTATTGATGCAAGATTTACCAACAAAAGCGATGCAAAAAATGCATTGAAATTTGTTATGCAAAATACTAAATATGATACAAATCTAATTTGGAAACATATTCTAAGAGTTTACCCTATTGCAACAGTGATGCATAGCATGCAGATGACAGAGATTATTTCTTCAGATGATTCTATTGAACAAAATTTAAAGTTAGCTAATATGATACAAATAATCGATTTATCTAACTCAAAAAAATCTCAATCCGGGAATAATATCTATGAAATAAATAATAATTATGTTATGGTACTACGCTTTAATGATGAAAATGACTTGCCATATGTATTATCAGAATCTTTTAAAAGTAACATTAAAATAAATCTAATAAAAAATGATATTTACATTGGTAAAATAATCAAACTATTTGAGAAAGAAGAATTATTAGGATTAGTTATTCCGCCAATACATTACTTTGATAAAATATTATTTTCTATTGAAAATAGAACTGAAACTCCAACAAATTCTAGTTTTGTAAATGCATCAGACCCCTTATGTATTCCGGTACATAGAATTAATGCATTTATATGTAGAAGTGAGCTTTTAAGCCAAGAGCTATTAAATGAGCTGGCAGGTGAAGATGGTTTAAGTATATTTCGTTATATGCCTTATATAGTGCAGAAAAGGAATTT
>QWCK01006038.1_pt1 | contig 10506 bp, 11 predicted proteins | sample 1972571 | NCBI WGS metagenome assembly QWCK01 (sample SAMN09866710, study PRJNA288562) | Human gut metagenome isolate term2_stool, whole genome shotgun sequencing... | isolation source: gut | host: Homo sapiens | place: USA: California | reverse complement strand
GGCAAAAATTTAAAGCTTAAACTCTTGCCTTCCTTTTCCATGTCCTCTGCGGAAACAAATTGAAGCTTCACACTTTGTCCGGTGTCTAAAGAGATTTCCCTCTCTTCAATGATAAGGGCATTGGCATTGCTGTCTAAATTTATGTCCAAGTTGCTTTCAATTTGCACTGCATTTTCATCGCCACTTGACTGAACAAAGGCTTTAATCTTGCTGCTTGTGGAATATAATTTTAAAACCTCTTCAATGTTTTCAATTTTTCTGCCCTCCAAACTCTCGGAGATTTCATTTGCCCTTGTGGCGATTTCTTCCTTTCTCTTTTCAAGATATGTCTTTGGGAAAATAAAAAAGACCAGCATGTGAATTAAGAGGGTGATTATTCCCAAAACGGCAAAAATTCTTATAAACATTTTGGGAAATATTTTTAAATCCTTCATAGTCTCTCCAATTTATATCCTACGTTTCTAATAGTTTGGATACAGTCCAAGTTTAATTTCTTCCGAAGTTCTTTTATGTACACGTCAATTACCCTGTCAAAGGGTATGTCCTCCGACTCCTTCCAAACATTGTCCAAAATTTGAGAGCGGGTCAAGGCTCTGCCCTCGTTTTCCAAAAGGCACTTGAGAATCTCAAGCTCTTTTGCATTTACGTCCACACTTTCGCCCTTAACCTTTGCGGTGTAGCCGGTGAAATTGACTTCCGTGTCCTTGTATTCAAATATATCTGCGTCGCTGTAACTTTTTTTAATTAGAGAATCAATGCGCACCTTTAAGACGGGAAGGGAGAAGGGCTTTTCCATGTAGCCGTCTGCCAAATGTGTAAAGGCGTCGATTTTAAACTCTTCATCACCGAAGGCCGTAAGCATTAAAACCGGGAGCTTACTTTTTTTTCTAATTTCTTTTAACACTTCAAGGCCGTTAATAAAAGGTATTTGAATATCCAAGATGACCAAGTTAACAGAGGAGTCGAATTTTTGTAAAGCTTCTCTGCCGTCCTTCGCCTCTATGACAGTATAGTTAAATTCTCTCAAATATTCACTTACACCTTCTCTTATAACCTCGTCGTCTTCCACAACTAATATTTTCATAATACCTCCTTTCATCATTATATAAATTATCGGCGTAAAACAAAAGAACCATAGCAGCCTATGATTCTTTCGAACAACATCATTTATTTTTAAAACTATATTCTATAGCTTGTGTCGGGCAAGCATTCTTGCATCTGCCGCATCTGATACACTCTGCGTGGTTGCAATTTTTAACCGGGTCTACATTCATTTGACAAACCCTTTTACACTTGCCGCAGCTAATACATTTGTCCTTGTCCAGTCTGTACCTGAACATGGAGATGGGATTGAAAAGGGAGTATATTGCTCCCAAGGGACATACATACTTGCAAAAAGGTCTGTAAATTATAATTGAAAGTATAATTGTAAGAATGAGTATGAAGCCCTTCCAGTAGTACAAGAAACCGATGGCGGATCTCATACCCTTGTTTAAAAGTACTAAGGGTATGCCGCCTTCAAGCATTCCCACGGGACAAATTAGTTTGCAAAAAAATGGAGAACCTTGGCCAAGTACATCTACTAAAAATAGAGGGAGTATTATAACGAAGATGAGTAAAATTGCATATTTCATCTTTCTTAAGTACTTGTCGCCTTTAAAGGTCTGTATTTTTTTGACAAAGGGGATTTTGTATAGGAGATCTTGAACCAAGCCGAAGGGACATAGCCATCCGCAGACGAACCTTCCCATCAATGCTCCGATAAAAAAGAGTATCCCCACTATGTAGTAGCTGAATTTATAGTCGGCATTGCCGATTACAGCTTGCAAAGATCCTATTGGGCAGGAGCCTTTGGCACCCGGGCAGGAATAACAATTCATGCCGGGCACACAAAGTTTTTTTAGATTGCCGGTGTAAATTTTGCCTGTCTTAAAGCCTTCAATATATGAATTTGTAATTACAAACCAAAGAAATTGGAAGAAGTGTCTAAAATTGTCACGACTTTTATAAATTTCTTTTTTTGATTTAAATTTATTTGCGTTAATATTATCCAATTCCGATACACTCCATACAAATTCTCACGGCCTTTTCCAAGACAACTTTTACTTCTCCGTTATTAAATCCGTGGTAGATCATAAGGACTCCTGCTATCAGTATTAATAAAGTAAAGTAACGAGTTTGAATTAATCTTTTCATTTATTTAAATTTGCAAGTTCTTTCTCAACAATAGCTTTCCAGTCATCAAAGTTGCGTGAGCCTAAGTAAGTATCTCCCACAATTTTTCCTTCTCTATTTACAAAGAAAGTTTCAGGCAAAGCTTGAATGCCGATGAGTCTTCCGTTAAATTGTGTAGCATCAGGCATTAAGAATGGGTAGTTGGCCTTGGTCTTTTCCATAATGGCCTTTGACTTTGCAATTGCATCGGCGTTTTCGCCCTTGTCATCAACTGTGTCGGTAACAATACCTACAATGTTTACGCCCTTGTCCTTCATTTCTTTTTGAAGTTCAACTAAGTCCGGGATTTCTTTGATACAAGCCGTGCACCATGTGGCAAATACATTTACCATAGTAAGGTCGTAGCCGGCAAAGTCCTTCTTTGAAAATTCATTGCCTAAAATGTCTTTTGTAACAACTGAGCTTAAATCCTCTGTAGTTTCGCCGCCGAAAGGTACCGTGCCTTCCAAATCAGTTTTTTCAGCTAATACAAATCCGTTTTCAGGTACCGGAAGTTTTTCAATAATATTTACTTCAGTGTTTTGGAACTCTCTTACAAAGTCATCGTCATCTCTGTTAAAGCTTAAATAGTATTCATATTCGCCGTCGGAAGATGTGCCTAAATTTTTGTGAATGGAGCACTTTGTAATCTTGCTTATTTCATCTTCCGTCATACCTTTTTTAAACATGCCGATTGTGCCGAGTCTCTTTAGGTTTGCCGCCCACTTGGGATAGTCGTCGCCCATTTTGTTAAGCTCCGCATTTTTTTGTTCGTCGTCCATTTCGCTGAAGCTTAAAAGAGCGTATTTTAATTCTTCATCTACAGGACTTTGGTCGTCTAACATTGCAATGTCCTTGTCCTTAATGTCTTCCAAAATTTCATTTGCAAGCTTAAAGTTAAGGCCAAGGTATTCGTAAGTGTATTGGTCCTTGCCTTCTATAGTGTAGTCTGAAGGCTTAAAGGTTTCGTTGCCCGGTTCCTTTGCCTCCATTGACATGCCGGCCTTATCAGCCTCAACTGATTCAGTGCCCTTTTTTTCGTCTTTCTTACATCCCACTGCAACAAGTCCCATTGCAAGGACAAGTCCTAAGGATATGGTTTTAAGTAAATTCTTTTTCATAGTTTCCTCCTAATTAAATATGTATTGTCTTTCAACAACTTATGATGCAATTGTATAGGTGAAATATGAAACGTTTATGAAACGGGAAAATAATTTTAATTTTTATAGGGGAAACTTTTAAATAAATGATAGAATCAAAGAGAAAGGAAATTATTGGAGGAATAATGATAGTAATAAAGAGAGACGACGAAATAGTTATAAATAATTTGGAGGACTTCTCTCCCAAGAAGATCTTCGAGTGCGGACAGGCTTTCAGATACACGGTGGAGGAGGACGGCAGCTATACAGTTGTGGCATTTGGAAAAGCCATTAATGTAAGTCGAAGGGGAGATGAAGTTATTTTAAAGGGCACAAACCTTTCCGACTACGAAAATATTTGGAAGCACTACTTTGACTTAGACAGAGATTACGAAGAGATAAGAGGCACACTTTCAAAGGATGAAGTTTTAAGACCTGCATTGGAATACGGCAAGGGCATTAGAATTTTAAACCAGGACATTTTTGAAACCGCCATCACCTTTATTATCTCCGCCAACAACCAAATCCCCCGCATTAAAAAAGCCGTGGATATTATCTCAAGACTTTACGGCGAAGAGTTCGAAGGTTGGGACGGCAAGTGTTACTATTCATTTCCAACTGCGGAAGTTTTAAAAGAAGTTTCACCTGCCGAGCTTAGAGAAAAGGCAAGGGTAGGCTTTAGAGACGAGAGAATCGTAAGGGCAAGTGAGATGATTTACAACAAAGAGGTGGACATAGATGCCATAAAGACCATGGAGCTTTCCAAGATGCGTGAGGAGCTGATGAAGCTTCCCGGCGTAGGTCCAAAGGTTGCCGACTGCATCCTTCTCTTTTCCTTCGGCAAAAGCGAATCATTTCCCGTTGACGTTTGGATCAAAAGAGTAGTGGAAGAACTATATATAAAAGAAGAAATTAATAAAAACAAAGTTGCCGACTACGGCAGAAAAATTTTCGGCGACTATGCCGGCTTTGCACAACAGTATTTGTTTTACTACGGCAGAGAAAATAAATTGGGCAAGTGATTAAGGACAGGCTATTATTTTTAGCCAAGGGTTATAAAATATAATTTAAATTTTTCCGCTGATACATGAGACATCACTATGGTGTCTTATTTTTTTTAAAAAAGATTTGCATTAATTTTAAATATGTATTATCATAATGTTAGCACTTGAGGTTGGTGAGTGCTAATAACTTCAGGAGGGATAGAATGAACTTAAAACCACTACAAGATAAATTAGTTATAAAGAAGATTGAAGTGGAAGAGACAACAGCATCAGGCATTGTACTTCCATCATCAGCAAAGGAAGAATCATATATTGCCGAAGTCATTGCAATAGGCAAGGAAATTACCGACGACGAAAAGAGAAAAGATGAAGTTAAAGTCGGAGACAAAATAATATTTTCAAAATATGCAGGCAATGAAATTGAATTAGATAAAGAAAAGTTTAATATTATTAAATATTCAGATATTTTAGCAGTAATTAAGTAAGGAGAAAATATGGCAAAAGACATTAAATTTAAAGAAGAAGCAAGGACAGGCCTTTTAAAAGGCATAGACACTCTTGCGGACACAGTTAAAGTTACCCTTGGACCTAAGGGCAGAAACGTAATACTTGACAAAGAATACGGCGCACCGGTAATTACAAACGACGGTGTAACAATTGCAAGAGATATTACTTGCGAAGACAGATTTGAAGACATGGGCGCACAACTTTTAAAAGAAGTTGCAACAAAGACTAACGACGTGGCAGGAGACGGTACTACAACTGCAACCCTACTTGCACAAGCAATAATTCACGAAGGAATTAAAAACTTGGCTGCAGGAGCAAATCCGATGGTTCTTAGAAAGGGCGTAAACAAAGCTGTAGAAGTAGTAGTTGAGGGCTTAAAGGACTACTCCGTACCTGTTGAAAACAAAGAAGCCATTGCACAAGTAGCGGCAATTTCAGCAGCAGATGAAGAAATCGGAAACCTTATTGCTGAAGCAATGGAAAAAGTGGGCAAAGACGGCGTAATCACTGTAGAAGAATCAAAGTCCATGGGCACAAGCTTGGAAGTTGTGGAAGGAATGCAATTTGACAGAGGATATGTATCTCCTTACATGATCACCGACAGCGAAAAAATGGTTGCCGAAATGGAAAACCCCTACATTTTAATTACAGACAAGAAGATCACAAATATTCAAGATCTTTTACCCCTACTTGAACAAGTTCTTCAAGCAGGAAGACCACTGTTTATTATAGCTGAAGACATTGAAGGTGAAGCCCTTGCAACACTTGTTTTAAACAAGCTGAGAGGCACACTTAACATTGTAGCTGTAAAGGCACCGGGATATGGCGACAGAAGAAAAGAAATGCTTGAAGACATTGCCATCTTAACAGGGGGCGAAGTAATTTCATCAGAACTTGGCCAAGAACTTAAAGACACTACAATAGAACAATTAGGTACGGCAGGCAAAGTAAGAGTAGAAAAAGAACTTACGGTAATCGTAAACGGCGCAGGAGACAGTGCAAAGATTAAGGACAGAACAAAACAAATTAAGGCACAAATCGAAGCATCCGAAAGCGAATTTGACATTTCAAAGCTTAACGAAAGACTTGCAAAACTTGCAGGAGGAGTAGCTGTAGTTAAAGTCGGCGCTGCAACGGAAGTAGAACTTAAAGAAAGAAAACTTCGTATAGAAGACGCACTTTCCGCAACAAGAGCCGCAGTAGAAGAAGGCATTGTACCGGGCGGCGGCACAGTACTTGCAGACTTGGTAGAAAAAGTAGAAGAACTTGCAAAGAGCGCAAAGGGCGATGAAAAGACCGGAATCGAAATCATCGGCAGAGCACTACTTGAACCTGTAAAACAAATTGCAATAAACGCAGGCCTTGAAGGCAGCGTAGTAGCTGAAAAAGTAAGACATATGGATCACGGCATAGGCTACGACGCATCAAAGGACGAATATGTAAACATGATTAAATCAGGTATAGTAGACCCGACAAAGGTTACAAGATCGGCACTTCAAAATGCGGCATCAGTAGCGACAATGATACTCACCACTGAAGCGGCAGTAGCTGTAATCAAAGAAGACACACCTCCGATGCCAAACCCGGGCATGGGCGGCATGGGAATGATGTAGTCCCAAACCAAGTACAATATAAATCGCGGCATAAAGGCACAGACCTTTGTGCCGTTTTTTTATGGAAGTCAATTGGGTATAAGGAACATTCGGCAGCCGAAGGCGACCATGTGTCCCCTCAAAGTAAATTTCCCCTATAGATTGTTGGTATTTTAAGATATAAGAAGTGTTGATATAATTAAGCCATGAAAAAGATTTTGACCAAGTTGTTTATTTTTATAATTACATTAATTATACTTATATTTTTGGCGGTGAAGGTTACCTTCGTGCCTTTTCTTGAAGGTTTAATAAGGATACTTGCTGCCGCAAATGTATTTTTAGTTTTCTTCTATGTTGCTGTGGCTATTGCTCATGTTACGGAGGGAAAGAAAGTTTTAAGGATAGTGGCGTACATCATTACTGTCGGGGTCTTTGTAATTTTTGCAGCGTATATTTTTTTGGTGCTTCTTTTTACTTACTCAGGCGGCACAAAATTTATTTACAAGGACAAGGTGTACTACTACAGTGACGAGGGGTTCCTGGACACGGACATTCACATCTATGAGAAGAGTTCACCTCTTACTCTTAAAGCTATTAAAGAGTATCAAAGTGACAGGAAATTTTCTCCCACAGAAGAGATTGCAATTATGGTTATGGAAGACACCCTCGACGACTACTTAAACAGTTCAAAGAAACCGGATGATCAGGCGGTAGATGATGGAGAAATTTTGCCCGAGGTTTTGGATAAAGAGATTATTGAATGCACGGACTTTGCAGTGGTGCAAGTGGATGCGGCGGGACCTTCTCGCAAATATGTCTTTGCAAAGAAGAGTGGCGACAAGTGGGAAAAAATTTCGGACATTCCCGTGTACCACATTTACACCGGCGCTGTAATTAATGGCGATAATATTGAGCTTTATTTTACCGACACCAACGGCGATATGTACACCGCCATATCAAATGACGGCGGACTTACTTGGAGGGAAGAATGAAAAAGATTTTAATTATTGAAGACGACAAGGTCATATCGGATTCCATTGCCGACTTTTTAAATAACTACGGCTATGTTGCTTTGCAGGTCTTCGACTTTCAAAATGCAGGAGAAATTGTGAAAAAGGATAAGCCTCACTTAGTCCTCTTGGACATTAAGCTTGGAAATTTTGACGGCTTTAAAATTTGCGAAGACATTAGAAAGTTTTCTCCCGTGCCTGTGATTTTTATTACAAGTCTTGAGGACAACCTTTCATACATTAAGGCTCTGTCCTTAGGCGGTGACGATCTCATTACCAAACCTTTTTCCAAGGAAAGACTTCTCATGAAAATTGAGTCCCTTCTCAGACGGACTTACACCTACGGCAATCTTTCAGGCATTGAGGCCAAGGGATACACCTTGGGAGAAGACATGATTTTAAGAAAAAATGATGTGATCGTAGAACTTACGAAGAACGAGTACAGAATTTTAAAAATTCTATTTGAAAACAAGGGCGCTGTCGTAAGTCGAAACTCCATTATGGAAAGCTTGTGGGAGACCTCTGAATTTATTGACGACAACACTCTTTCCGTAAGTGTCAACAGGCTTAGAAAAAAACTGGCGGACTACGGCATCACGGATTTAATTGAGACAAAGGTGGGAGCGGGTTATAGAGTATGAAGTATTTAAAAGCCATAGTTAAAACAACAATTATATTCGGGGCGATTTTAATTTTTTTGGCGGTTATTTTATATTTGCAAAAGGACTTTCAATACGGGAAGGAATTTTTCACAGGCTATTTCTTTATTTACCTCTTATTTGTAATTTACGATGTCCTTCGTGAGAGAGGGAAGGTGAAGGCGCTGAATCTTTATTTAAAAGAAGATTCGGACCTTAACATAGATGGCTTTTTAGAGTCCGACAAATTAAAACTTGAGATAATTAACAACAAGGAAGAAAAAAACAGAGCCTTAATTCGAAAGAATGAAGATGAAAATTTAAGAGAGAGAAAGTATCTTTCATATTGGATCCACGAGGTAAAGACCCCTCTCTTTGCGCTTAAGCTTCTCCATGACAAGGACGAGGACAGTCGCATAAATATTTTAAAAATCGAAAACTTGGTGGAGCAAATCATTTACTATTCAAAGGTCAAGGGAGACTTCTATGACTTTGAATTTAAAACCGTGTCCTTAAAGGATTTAATTCAAAAAATTTTAAAGGACAATGCCACAATTTTTATTGAAAGCAAAAAGTCCATACATACGGAGATAGAAGACTGTGAAATCACTACGGACCCATATTATTTAAGTGCGGCGATTTTTCAAATTCTCTTAAACGCCGTTAAATATTCGGAGTCGGAAATTTATATTAAGGCAAATGAGGACGAAATTTTAATTTCAGATGACGGCATCGGCATCTATAAGGAGGACTTGGAGCGTGTCTTTGAATACGGCTTTAGAGGCGGGAATACGAAGAACAAAAACTCCACGGGAGTGGGCCTTGCACTGGTCAAAGAAATATTGGACAAGTTGGGCTACAAGTATGAACTCACTTCAACTGTGGGCAAGGGAACGAATTTTAAAATCTCCTTGGTTACAAAAATGTAAGAAATTGTAAGGACTATGTTCGTGCAATTTCTTTTTTGTTTTTGTAAATTAGTCTCAGGAGGAAGATATGTTAAAGATTGAAAATTTAAAAAAGACCTACACCACTTATCTTTCCAAGATGAAGGTGGAGGCGTTAAAAGATATCGGTTTTGAAATTAAAGAGGGAGAGTTTGTCTCCATAATGGGCGAGTCGGGTAGCGGCAAGACGACTTTATTAAATATTATCTCGACTATTGACACGCCGACATCCGGCAAAATATTTTTAGACGGGGAAGACCTTTCCAATTTAAAAGACTCTGAAAGGGCAATCTTCAGACGTGAAAAAATCGGCTTTGTATTTCAGGAGTTTAATCTCTTGGACACAATGACGGTCTTTGAAAATATTGCCATGCCCTTAATACTTTTAGGTAAATCTAAAGACGAAATCACGGGCAAGGTCGCCATGGTTCTATCTCAAACGGGAATACAGGACATTAAAGACAAGTACCCTTACGAAATTTCCGGAGGACAAAAACAGCGCACCGCTTGTGCCAGAGCTCTAATTGTAGATCCGAAAATTATTTTGGCGGACGAGCCGACAGGTGCCCTTGACTCCGGTACTTCAAATGAAATTTTAGGCCTTTTTGAAAAGATAAATGATGAGGGCGCCACCGTACTTATGGTAACTCACTCGGCAATGGCGGCATCCAGATCCAAGAGAGTCCTCTTTATAAAAGACGGCAAAATTTTCCACGACATGTACAGAGGCGGCGTCTCAAGAGAAGAGTTTTATAAAAAGATTTTAGACGCTCAAGTTGTACTTCAAAGGGAGAGGGGAATATGAAGGTCTATTTAAATGTAGTAAGGGACACCTTAAAGAGAAACAGAAAGCTTTACATTCCCTACATGGGCATATGCTCCCTATTTGTATTTTTGTTTTTCATCTTCGCCCTTTGCGCAGCAAGTCCTGAAATAAGAAACTCGGAATACGGTGTGTCCAAGGCCGGCGTATACCAAATGGGATACATAGTCCTTGGATTTTTTTCCTATTTTATAATAAATTACGCCGGATCTTTAATTATAAAAAGTCGGGGCAAGGAACAAGGTCTTTTAATGCTACTTGGCTTTTCCAAAAGAGACTTGGGGATTGTAGAATTTTTAATCACTTTATTTACAAGTATAATCTCAATGGTCTTCGGGATTTTAATAAGCAGCGTCTTCGGAAAGATAATCTTTGCCGCAATTCAAAAGTCATTGGACATAAGTGTAAGGGGACAATTTGACATTAAGCCATATGTCCAAACGGTCTTTTCCTTCGGCATTATATTTTTAATAATACTTGTGATAAATCAAATAAGGACGATAAAATTTTCTCCCATAAAATTTATGGAGGAGAGTAAAAAGGGCGACAGAATAAAGGCGAATAAGTACTTGGGAATTTTAGGCTTTATCCTATGTTTTGCAGGTTACTATATTGCAAATGCCGGCGGTATT
>QWCK01014093.1_pt1 | contig 10511 bp, 8 predicted proteins | sample 1972571 | NCBI WGS metagenome assembly QWCK01 (sample SAMN09866710, study PRJNA288562) | Human gut metagenome isolate term2_stool, whole genome shotgun sequencing... | isolation source: gut | host: Homo sapiens | place: USA: California | reverse complement strand
TGATATCACCGGTTTTCGGACGACCGGCAACGCCTCCATCATGGCCGCTGGCACCAGCTACACCACGACCTCCGTTCTCGAAGCCGGCGCCCTCGTTCAATGCCATGATGGAGCGCCGTTGCGCCTCAGCCATGCGCTGCTGCTGGGCGAGAATCCACGAATGTCGCTCTTTGACGAAATCCGCAATGCGACTCTCGCTCATCCGCATCGGTGCGGAGATTTCGACGCGGCCGCTCGGCGGTTTGATGCGCAGATACAGGTTTTTGATGGGTTTGCGCGTCAGGTGCAGATGGATGCCATCAATATCCAACGACTGCCCGGCGGCAGCGGACCGAACGGATTTCGGCGCACCGGACTTCGGAGCGGTGGATTGACGACGGCGATAAGGCACGCAAGTCATTCTCGCACAACGGCGGACAACGATGGCGGCCCGCCCGGAACCTAACGTTCCGAACGGGCCGCCATCAGCAATGAACGGTGCTGTCGGCAACGGCTACAAACCGTCACCGAGCCATTGAGTCACCCAATCAGCAACCGGCCGCGGTCAGCACCTGGTCGAGGATCTCGACGCCCTGGGTCGCCTCGTCGGCGGAGATGACGCAAGGAGGAGTGACGTGGATGCGGTTGTTGTGCACGCCGAGAATCAGGCCGCGCTTGTCGCCTTCGGCCACGATCTGCTTCATCGTGGCGTCGTCCAGCGGCTCCTTGGTGGTGCGGTCGGCAACCATTTCCACGGCCCAGAACACGCCCTTGCCGCGAACCTCGCCGATCTTCGGGTGCTTGTCGTACAGAGCGGTGAGCTGCGGGCCGAGCACGTCCTTGCCGATGGTGTAGGCGTTGTCGACGATGTGCTCCTCTTCCATGGCTTCCTGGGTGGCCACGATGGCGCCCATGGCCAGCGGGTGACCGGAGTAGGTCAGGCCGCCGGGGAAGACGATGTCGTCGAAGCGGTGGGCCACCGGGTCGCTCATAATCACGCCGCCGGCGGGCACGTAACCGGAGTTGCAGCCCTTGGCGAAGGAGATGATGTCCGGCGTGTAGTCGTAGTCGTCGAGTGCGAACCAGAAGCCGGTGCGGCCGAAGCCGGCCATGACCTCGTCGGTGATCATCAGGATGCTGTACTTCTTGGTGATCTCGCGCACGCCCTTGAAGTAGTCCTTGGGCGGAATGATGATGCCTGCGGTGCCCGGCACGGATTCGAGCAGCACGGCGGCGATGGTGTCCGGGCCCTCGAACTGGATCACGTGCTCGAGGTGAGCCAGCGCACGCTCGCACTCCTCTTCCTGGGTGGTTGCGGAGAACTCGGAGCGATACAGGTACGGGGTGAAGAAGTGCACGTGGCCGCGAGAGTAGTCGTTGGGCTTACGGCGCCAGTCACCGGTGGCGCTGATGGCCGCACCGGTGTTGCCGTGGTAGCAGCGGTAGGAAGACAGAATCTTGTCGCGGCCAGTGAACAGGCGGGCGGCGCGCATCGCGTTTTCATTGGCGTCGGCGCCAGCGTTGGTGAAGAACACCTTGTCGAAGCCTTCCGGAGCGCGGCGGGCCACCAGGGAGGCGGCGCGGCCACGGGCTAGGTTCGCGTAGTCAGGTCCGACGGTGCACAGGAGTTCCGCTTGCTTCTTGATGCCCTCGATCACCTTCGGGTGCTGGTAGCCGATGTTGACGTTGACCTGCTGGCTGGTGAAGTCGAGCATTTCACGGCCGTCGCCGTACTTCAGCCACACGCCGTGACCGGTTACCACTTCAGTGGGATCCAGGTTGCGCTGTGCGTGCCACGAATGGAATACGTGTGCGCGGTCCAGCTTGTAAGCGTCGTCCCAGATTTCCGCATCCTGCGAAAGATCATGCCCCATGATGTGTCCTTTCCTCGATATTTTCTCGAAGTGCCCGATGCCGTCTCCCGTGGATCGGGTCAGGGCAGCAACGCGCTGTGAATGTCATTATGAGAGTTGAACATTTCGCGTCAAACTCGAACATTTAATAATGTTACAGTAGTGGCGAATACGAAATCATTTTGAAACATAGGAACAAGAACAATAATTGTATCCAGATTATGTAATGTTTATGTTATTCAAAAACATACTCATTGCACAATGCGGCGCTAACATTTGACTACCGTTGCCACAGTGACCGTTACTATCGGCAGTCAAGCAGCCAGCAACAAGCCGGCAACCGCCATCGATCATCAGCCGGCGGCAATCGGCAACATTCACGCAGACGCGCGCTCATCACGCTCGCCGCCAAGATCCGGGAGGCAGATCATGGATACGCCATCGCCATCAACCGCATCAACAACCGCACATGCCGTCGGCTACAACGATGAGCCAAGCATTACGGCCGCTCCCCTGCGTTCCACCGACGACCTGGCCGTTGATGCCGGCCAGTTATCCTCACTCATCCTCACCACCGAGGCGACGGCCACCCCGCAACGCATCGTCGAATCGGTCACCTCGCTGACCTCCTCCGGCATACTTGCGGAAGGCCAGCGCATGCCCACCGTACGCGATCTCGCCCGACTGCTACGCACCAGTCCGGCCACCGTCTCCAGTGCCTACCATGCCCTCGCCAGGTCCGGCATACTGCGCTCCCGCGGGCGCGCCGGAACATTCGTACTGCGGCAGTCGCGCACGCATCGCTACGATGCCGGCGACTTGCTGGCCGAAGCCCCGGCCACCGCGCCGGACCGACCGATTATCGACCTGTCCAAGGGCACGCCGGACCTTTCGCTGCTGCCGGACATCCGCCCGTTTCTCGGCAAGCTCGGCACGCACAAGGCATTCGTCAATTCATACGACGGGCCGACCATCCTGCCCATGCTGGAACAGATTTTGCGACGCAACTGGCCGTATGAGCCGGAGGCGATGACTATGGCATCCGGCGCGGGCGACGGTTTGGCGCACACCATGAACGCTTTTGTTCAGCCGGGTGATTTTGTGATTACCGAGGCACCGGAATATCCGCTGATTCTCGACATGATCGAGGCACATGGCGCGATGGCGTTCGGCGTGCCGATGGACGGGTTCGGTATGCTGCCCGACGCACTCGACCGTGCGCTGACCATGCTGGAATCGCAGCGTCTGGCGGTGCCGCACGGCGGCCATCAGGTCAGTATGATCCTGCTGCAGCCGCGCGCCCAGAACCCTACCGGGGCCAGCTTCAGCCCGCAACGCATCGACGCTTTGGCGGACGTGCTGCTCGCGCACTACCCGAATGGCGTTGGTATGCCGCTGATTGTGGAAGACGATCACAGTGGCGATGTGGCCAATGCGTATGCGACATCGTTGGCGCAACGATTGCCGCAACACGTGGTGCATATCCGCAGTTTTTCGAAGTCGCACGGGCCGGATCTGCGCTTGGCTGCGCTGTCTGGGCCGGAGGATGCCGTGGAGGCGATTATCGCCCAACGACGCTTGGGATCGGGATGGGTGAGCCGGTTCCTGCAAGAGATTCTGTATGAAATGCTGGCCGACAAAGAGGCGTTCCACACGGTGACCAACGCCCGGCATATCTACGCCACCCGGCAAAAGACGATGCACGCGCTGCTGCTGCGTCAAAGTTTGGACGTGCATACCGGTGACGGACTGAATCTGTGGATTCCGGTGCGCGACGAGCCGGCGGCGCTGCGACTGCTGGCCGAACAGGGCATCCGTGTGGCCGCCGGCAAGCCGTTCCTGCCGAGCCTGCGTATCAGCGCCGACGCCACCGGAGCCGACGCGGGGGCCGGTGCGGGCGTGGACGCGCATGCCAGTCGAGGCATCCGCGTCACCATCGCACAGCAGGGAGCCGTCAACGAACAAGTGGCCGCCGCCCTGGCTCAGGCGGCGGCCGTAACGCCGAAGACTTCGACGAATCACTCGTAATTCTTCATGAACTGCGTTCGTACGCGCGGCGAGGAGCCGCCCGTCTGTACGGGGTGATCAACGGGCTGCTGCGCATGCGCAACGGGCTGCGCAGGTCGCAGGAGCTCGACGACCTGGTCGACGTGCTGGCCTCCTCCATCGGCGCCCTGACCAATCCGCGTACCAACTGCCCACACCGGAGAAGGTCGCGCAGGAGAAGCCTCGCTGCTCGAGATCGACGACAGCTTCCAGAAGATCGTCCTCGTACGCGACGTGGTCAAACCCGTCCGCGACGAGCACGGCATCCTCACGATGAGCGTCTACGATTTCCTCCTCGACCCGGACAGCCTGACGATGTGACGCCGTGGATTGGCTACAACGTATTAGACAGTCCGATGAGGGACGAATGACATGAGATTGGAGGCCGACGATGGCCGACCCGAAACATCCCCGCCACTACGACGAGGCGTTCAAACGGCAGATCGTGCAGTTGTACGAGAGCGGCAAGCCATCCCGGAAGATCCGCCGTCGTGGCCCGACATCCTCAGGACCATCGAGCTGGGCTACTCCAACGCCAGGCTCGAGGCGTCCGACAACAGGATCAAGGTCACCATCCGCATGGCCTACGGCTTCCACCACGCGAACAGCCTCATCGCACTCGTCATGCTCCGCTGCGCCGGCGCGCATCTGCTTTGCAAGCAGAGGGTCGCCGGTTCGAACCCGGCTAGCTCCACAGACACAACAAAACCCTTGGAATCAGTCCGATTCCAAGGGTTTTTGTTCTTGCATTTTCTGCGTATTGCAACAAAAAGATGACGACACGCCGATAGCGTATCTCACGAGAAAAGTCTTATTGCCTCACGACTGTCGAGGCCACCGGAAGTCGGCATAGGCATTCCAATCGGCCACTAAATCGACCGATGCCCGATCCCTGAGCCAAACGGACCCGAATGCCGTTCATCATCGACAAAGCAGTCCGCGCCTCGCGACGAGGATCTGCCAAACCGTCACGCTCGACTGCTCGGGTTAAGGTGTCCATCACGCGATGTTCTCGTTTTTGGTAATACTCATAGGCAGGATGATGCTCGTTCAACGATTCGCCTTGTAGCACGGTATATACAACCGCACCATCTCTGGCTGAGCCGCATTGCGCTCCATAAGGGCAGCACAGATATCACGAATGCCGAACTGCGCGTTGCCGCTCCACATATCCTCAGGTTCAACGCCAAGAGAATGGGCAAACGTAGCCATGTCTTCCCGATCACGATGCTCCAGCACGGCAATCAGCAAGCCGACTTTGTTCTTGAAATGGTATATGACCGCCGGCTCGGTCAATCCGCATGCTTCGGCTACCTGACGAACGGAAAAGCCCCAAAACCCGTTCTGTGAATCACATGCGACGTCACGTCGATCGTTGTTGTCCTTGGCTTTGCTCACCGTATCAGTCAAATCGGGGTCGTCCACAGACACCGCGTTCTGCTGGCTGAGCGTCAACGACAGCGAACCTTTGTAGGAGTCGCCGTATTCGTCCTTGCCGGACACGCTTACGGCAATCGAGCTCATCAGACGCTTCCTGCCGTAGTTCAGATCCACGGTGATAGTCGGCATATCCGGCTCTTCATCCGTGCCGAAGTCCCAGTTGCGCACATTGTCGAGCGCCTGACGGTACTCGCCTTCAGCATCGCCCACACCGGTATCCTCGATCTGCTGAATCACCCATGATTTCAGATGCGGATACTGCGCTTCATGGCTGATCCAGTAATTCACAAAGTGCTGGGCCAATGCCTTGACATCGATTTGATACGAGAGCTGCGTGTTGCCGGCAGACTTGGCAGACGATGTATTCGGGAACAGCTGGCTGCGCACATTCTTATCTTCCAGCTCCACGCCGAGATATTGTTGGATGAATTTGCTGGCCTCGGCCTTCACCTCGGCAGACGTTTTCGTGCCCTTGGCCCGGTCGATGTCGTTCGAGTACCCATCGTCGTTCATCTTGTCCAGCTGATCGTAGAACGTTCGCTCCGCGCCGGTGATGTCCCAAGCACCGTTCTTGACCAACGCATCCTTGACGTTCAATATCAAGTCCGCCACATCACTACCAACGCCGTTCCTTAAGTCATCTTCATATTGGTCGGCCGGGTAGTAGATGTAGTAGGGGTCGTCATCATACCAAACGTTTTTCCCGGCGAATGCGCCTTTGTGCCAAGCGAGGGTTGTTGCCTGTTCATCTGTCTTGATGGTCACAGACGCGGAGGAGTCATTGGTGGTTTTGCCCCAGCGAATACATGCCAGACATCCGCGCGTCAAGGGAGTCGTCAGTGCTGCTGTGGGTTCTGAGTTCGTATTTGGTGCTGCGCAGAGTGGACAGCGAGTTGATCGCGTCGAAGGTGACGACCAGCGGATTGGTGGGCTGGAAGCCCAGCATCGCTTTGACGGCGGTGAAGTTGGGGACGATGAATGCCAAGGCCGCCACCAGAATCGTCGCAAGCAATGCGCAGAGAACGGCGATCAGCTTCTTGCTGGATTTGCGCGGCGGTGCCAGGACGGCGGTTGCATCAGTCGCCTGATATGCGGCAGGAGCGGGAATCGGCAAAGCTGGCAAGGGAGCAGTTGGTGCCGGCTGTGGGGCAGCGGGCGCGGCGTAAACCGATGGGGCAACCGGCGCGGCTGGTATCGATGGTGGTACTGAAGGCGCTGGCACAGCAGGTGCCGGTATCGACGCAGTCGGTACGGCTGACGATGCGGCCGGCACTGGTACAGACGCAACCGGTGCGCTGTCTACAGACGCTCCACATGCCGGGCAAAATCGTGCCGGCCTATCAACTCTATTTCCGCAGTGGCCGCAGTACGCCATCGTGTGCTTCTCTTCCTCAAATCGGCTTGATTGCCATTGCTTCAATGTTACTCTTCAGCATTACGCCTCAGCCAGCCCCTACGCGTAACGATACGAAACGCGGCAGCCTTAATGCGGTTGTTTTGACGCGATGCCAACATCGAGCTCTGGCCAACGTTCTGGTACTCGGCTACATCTTGCTGCGAGCCAAGAAGCAGGCCATCGCTCGCGCCGCCGGTGATGGGGTTCCATACCCGTTCGGCGAATGCGCGCAGACGGGCGACGCCCTCACGCAGCTCGCCGGCATCTCCGGCGTAGGAGAGGCGCACGAAGCCGCGCCCCTCCTCGCCGAAGGCCTCGCCGGGGACCACGGCCACGTGCTCTTCGTCCAGCAGACGGTCTGCGAATTCACCGGAGTCAAGGCCAGTCAGGCGTACGTCCACAAAGGCGTAGAACGCACCTTGCGGTTCAATCAAGCGCAATACCGGGCATCCGGCCAGACCGTCCAGCACGATCTGGCGCTTGGCGCGGTATTCCTCGCGCATGGCGGCCACATGATCCTGCGGACCGGCCAGTGCTGCCACGCCTGCGTATTGCGCCAAGGAGTTCACCGAGGAGTGCATGAGTTCGGCGATTTTACCGGTCTGTTCGATGACCGCTTCGGGTGCCAGCAGGTAGCCGATGCGCCAGCCGGTCATCGCGTAGGTTTTCGACAGGCTTTCCACCACAATGGTGCGGTCTTTCATGCCCGGCACCGCGGCAATCGATGGTGCCACGGCTGCCTCTCCCCCAAGCGTTTCCCCGAACGTTTCCCCAAACACGAACGGATGGTAAACCTCGTCGGAGATGGCCCAAATATTGTGCTGCTTGCATACTTCGGCAATACGCGCCAGTTCAGCGGCAGAAGTTACCGCGCCGGTCGGATTGCCGGGTGAGTTGATGATTACGGCGCGGGTGCGCGGGGTGATCGCCGCTTCGATGTCCGCCGCGTTCACGCGCATGCCGTGCTCCGGACGCAGCGCCACGGTGACCGGGCGGCCGCCGCACAGCATCACTTCGGCGTCATAGGAAGTGAAGAACGGCGAGGGAATAATCACTTCATCGCCGGTGCCTACCACGGCTTTCAGCGCCAGAAACAGGCCAATCGTGGCACCGTCAACGGCTTGAATCTCGGTTTCGGGATCATAAGTGAGTCCCTTCACACGGGCGGAGTAATCGGCCACGGCCTTGCGGTATTCGGGGACGCCGAGCACGTTGGTGTACCGAGTGCGGCCAGCCTGTGCGGCCTCGCAAGCGGCCGCCACGATATGCGGCGCGGCCGTGGCGCTGGGCTCCCCCACGGTCAGTGAAATCGCGTCAGGCACGCGCTCTACACGGTCGAATACGTCTCGGATGCCGGAGCGCGGGATATTCAGGGCTTCGGCGGACAAGCTCGCGGGCTTGGCGGTCGGCACAGCAACCCGTCTGGCAGCAGGCACAGCAGCAGATGCAACTTCGGACAGAGGCATGTTGGAAAACTTCTGCATATCATCCCTCCTCAATGGAATTATTTCGTCGTTCTCTTATTTCAGAAGGAATTATTACATTCAATTAGGACTTTAGGCATAAACATTCCACCACACAACAGAAAACACAGGAAGAACTACTGAAATTACCAGGCAAAATCGGAAAGCCATCGCATTCCGGCAACAGGTACAGTGAACACAGAGCACAACGAACGGAGAAGACACCATGACCGCGATTGACGAGACCGACCAGCGCATCCTCACCATGCTGGAGGCCGACGGCCGCGCCACGCTCGCGCAACTGGCCCAGGCGACCGGACTGTCCGTCTCCGCCGCCCAGTCGCGCGTGCAGAAGCTGGAGAAGCGCGGCATCATCAAGGGATACAAGGCCATCATCGACCAAGAGCAGCGCGGCTTGCCCATCAGCGCGTTCGTCAACGTGACCCCGCTCGACTACTCAGCCGAATCCTCGATTCCGGACAAGCTGAACAATATCGACGGCATCGTCTCCTGCTATTCGGTGGCCGGCGCCCCCAGCTTCGTACTGGTGGTACGCGTGGCCTCCCCCACCGCCCTTGAGGAATTGCTCAATCTCATCCACCGCACGGTGCCGGTAAGCACCGAGACCACGATGATTCTGCAGACCTACTTCGCGCACTGACCGCGAACCCGGTAACCTGCGCGCCGAAGACCTCGGCCCCTACGGCGCACGATTCCCAACGGGCACATCCGACATCACCCAAGTCCACCTTTATGTCCACTATATGAACGCACCTTCGGTGTGATGCAGCTTCCATTTCGACCCGATTCACGCACAGACAGACATCCAGCAATCGCCGAAAAATCTAACAAACGGAAACTTGAACCACCCCATAACCACGCCGATAGCTTTCCCGTTATCCGAGCGAGACTCTATGCAGCAAGGGCCTGCGCGCATAGAATAAAACCGTCTTAATTCCCTAGCAAATCGAGGAGAATCATGCTCACTGACGAGTACATCAAGCGTGTCTACGACCAGGTCGTTGCCCGTGACGGCGATCAGCCGGAGTTCCTGCAAGCCGTTCGCGAGGTCTTCGAGACCCTGCAGCCGGTTGTCGAGAAGCACCCGGAGTACGAGAAGGCCGGTGTACTGGAGCGCATCGTCGAGCCGGAGCGCACCATCAAGTTCCGCGTGGCCTGGGTTGACGACGAGGGCAAGGTTCAGGTGAACCGCGGCTACCGTATCCAGTTCAACTCCGCCATTGGCCCGTACAAGGGCGGACTACGCTTCCACCCGACCGTGACCGAGTCCGTCGTCAAGTTCCTTGGCTTCGAGCAGATTCTCAAGAACTCCCTGACCACGCTGCCGATGGGCGGCGGCAAGGGCGGTTCCGACTTCAACCCGAAGGGCAAGTCCGACGCCGAGGTCATGCGCTTCTGCCAGGCCTTCATGACCGAGCTGAGCCGCCACATCGGCCAGTTCACCGACGTTCCCGCCGGCGACATCAACGTCGGTGGCCGTGAGATCGGCTACCTGTTCGGTCAGTACAAGCGCATCCGCGACGAGTACTCCGGCGTCCTGACCGGTAAGGGTCTGGAATTCGGCGGCTCCCTGGCCCGCACCGAGGCCACCGGTTACGGCGTGTGCTACTACACCCAGGAAGCCCTGCGCGTGCTGCGCAACGACTCCTTCGAGGGCAAGACCGTCGTGATCTCCGGCTCCGGCAACGTGGCCACCTACGCCGCTCAGAAGGCTGAGCAGTTGGGCGCCAAGGTCGTCACCGTCTCCGACTCCAACGGCTACATCTACGACCCGAACGGCATCAACGTCGAGGTCGTCAAGCAGATCAAGGAAGTCGAGCGCGGCCGCATCAAGGAATACGCCGAGCGCGTTCCGGGCTCCGAGTACCACGAGGGCAGCAAGGGCGTGTGGACCGTCAAGGGCGACATCGCTCTGCCGTGCGCCACCCAGAACGAGGTTGATGGCGAATCCGCACAGAAGCTCGTGGACAACGGCGTGACCGTGGTCGTCGAGGGTGCGAACATGCCGTCCACCCCGGAGGCCATCGAGGTCTACCAGAAGAACGGCGTGCTGTACGGCCCGGCCAAGGCTGCCAACGCCGGTGGCGTGGCCGTCTCCGGCCTGGAGATGAGCCAGAACAGCTACCGCCTGTCTTGGACCTTCGAAGAGGTCGACGCCAAGCTCAAGTCCATCATGGAAGAAATCGTCGCCAACTCCCTGGCCGCCGCCAAGGAATACGGTCACGAGGGTGACCTGATGCTCGGTGCCAACGCCGCAGGCTTCGTCAAGGTCGCCAACGCCATGGTTGCCCAGGGCGTGCTGTGACGCTTGCC
>QWCK01006036.1_pt1 | contig 10511 bp, 13 predicted proteins | sample 1972571 | NCBI WGS metagenome assembly QWCK01 (sample SAMN09866710, study PRJNA288562) | Human gut metagenome isolate term2_stool, whole genome shotgun sequencing... | isolation source: gut | host: Homo sapiens | place: USA: California | reverse complement strand
GTATGTATATCCAGCAATTTTTACTTATGATGATGATGGTATCAATATAGAATTTCCCGACATAGAAGGATGCTTTTCGTGTGCTGATACCGATGAAGAGGCTTTGTATATGGCAGAAGATGTATTAGGCTTATGTTTGTTAGTTTTAGAAGAAGATGATGAAAAAATTCCAGAGCCTTCTAACTTAAAAGATATAAAAGTAGAAGAAAATCAAAAAACATCATTAATAAGTGTTTGGATGCCTACAGTGAGAAAGGCAATAAATAATAAGCCTATAAAGAAAACATTAACCATTCCTCAGTGGTTGGATGTAATGGCTAGAGAAAAGAATATAAATTTTTCCTATATCTTGCAAGAGGGATTAAAAAAAGAATTGAATTTGATCTAATGATAATGGATTTTAATAAGAGGTGCGGCTGTGCATCTCTTTTTTTGTGTCTTTTTTAAATTTTTCTATATGTAGGTCTTTAGATAAATTTTTTATGGTGTATTTACTTGTCTTGATGTTTTAAAGGGCTTAAAACGTAAAATATGAAGCTTTGGCTTGTTTTCAATGTTTATAGAAGAGAGGTTATAAATTATCGTAAATTATGAATATTTGTATAAAAAGAGAGGGGTAAAAAATTATACCTCTCTTCTTGTGTGGGCAACGTGTGGGCAACCCATTCCACTATACTCAAATTTAGTCCGCCTTACTTGACCTATATTGCCAAAGTCGTGTATATATAAAGAAGGTTTTTCGCTTTTATCCCGCACCAAATATTAGAAGAAGCATTGGAATCCAGTGCTTTTTTTTGTATATAAATAAAGTTACCAACAGAATTATTTTTATTTTTAAAAATACGACTTGATTTAAATTTAAATATATTTTCTAAAATTCATACTACTCTTACCTTCATCTTAATAATTATTTGACAGTTTTTTTATTTACCATAAAATAGACTTAACAGGGGAGCAGATAGCTGAGAGGAAGTTTTGACTTCGACCCTTTACTTGATACGGGTAATGCCGGCGTAAGGAGTCTTTTATTAATATTGCTAACCTTTGGGTTAGCTTTTTTTATTTGCTCTTCTACTTTTAATATAAAAGGAGATTTATGGAAAATACAAAACTTAAAAAGCTTGTTTTAGCACCGTTTTTAGTAGCTCTTGCAGTAGTTGGATCAACCTTTTCTTTTCCTGTATTCTTTAGCAGGTGTGCGCCGGTTCAACACATAGTAAATATGTTTGCGGCAGTGACACTAGGACCTTTTTATGGAGTCCTTATTGCTTTTGTAGCATCACTACTAAGAAATATCTTAGGACTTGGAAGTCTTATGGCCTTTCCAGGATCTATGTTTGGAGCTCTTTTATGTGGGATAATTTATAAAAAGAGTAAAAATTTATTCCTCACAGGAATTGGCGAAGTATTTGGTACATCTATTTTAGGCGGACTATTTGCTTATCCTGTAGCAGTGCTTTTTATGGGAAAATCAGCTGCAGATATAGCAATTTACACTTATATACTTCCTTTCTTTGTTTCAACACTTGGAGGGACAATTCTAGCCTCTATAATGCTTGCTAGGATAAAGGACAGTAACTTTGTAAAAGAAATTTATAATTAAATAAAGGAGATTATTATGAAAACTTGTTTAACAATCGCAGGCTCAGATTCTTCAGGTGGTGCTGGTATCCAGGCAGATCTTAAGACAATGACAGTAAATGGTGTTTATGCAATGAGTGTAATTACAGCCCTCACAGCTCAAAATACTCAAGGGGTTACTGGTATCCTTGATGTAAGTCCTGAATTCATAAATGAGCAAATGGATGCTGTTTTTACAGATATTTACCCAGACGCAATTAAAATTGGTATGGTTTCTTCTCCAGAAATTGTAGAAGCTATAGCAAGTTCACTTGAAAAATTCCAGGCAAAAAATATTGTTCTAGACCCAGTAATGGTTGCCACATCTGGTGCAAAACTTTTAAAAGAAGAAGCAATGGATAGCCTAATAAATAGGTTGATCCCTCTAGCAGATGTGATTACTCCAAATATTCCAGAAGGGGAAATCCTTGCAGGGATGGAAATAAAAAGTGAAGATGATATGCAAAAGGCAGCCGAGATAATAGGAGATAAGTATGATTGTGCAGTTCTTCTTAAGGGGGGACACTCTATTAACGATGCCAATGACCTTTTGTATAGGGACGGAAAATTCAAATGGTTTAGGTCAGAAAGAATTGATAATAAAAATACTCACGGCACAGGATGCACTCTATCAAGTGCTATAGCAGCAAATCTTTCTAAGGGAGTTGACCTTGATGAAGCAATTTTAAAGGCCAAAAATTATTTAACAGAAGCCCTAAGAGCTGGTTTAGACCTAGGCAAGGGATCCGGACCTCTTATGCACAATTACGCCTTAAACAAATAAGAGAAAGTAACTGGTAAAGACAGCTGATATTAAGCTTTTTTGCCAGTCTTTTATTTGTTTTTTTATAAACTCATATAATAATTAAGACTATCTACTATTTTAAAGTTATTAAGGGTAAAATATCTATATAATTTTACCAAGGAGTTTATATGAGAAAAGACCGTAGAGAATTGATTTTACATGGAAATATCTACAAGGCGATAGCTGTTATTTCCATACCAATAATATTAAATAACTTTATCCAACAACTTTATTCCTTGGCTGATGCTTTTTGGCTTGGTAAGCTTGGTACTGCAGAGTTTGCAGCAACATCCTTTACCTGGCCTGTTATTTTTTTGTTTAATTCTATAGGTATAGGCCTGTCGATTGCAGCTATTTCCCTTATTTCCCAGCTAATAGGAATGGGAGATATTGAACTTGCCCAAAAATACAATGACACGATTATAAATATTTCACTTTTATTTTCTCTTGTATTTATGGTGGTAGGTTTTTTCACAGCTGAGTCTATAGTTACTTTAATGGGGGCAACAGGCGATTTACATAAATTTTCTGTTGAGTATTTGAAATATTCGTATTTTGGGATTCCCTTTATATTTTTATATTTCGTCTATGCAGCAGTCTTCCAGGCCCAGGGTAAAAATACAATTCCTACAATAATTTCTACCACTTGTGTAATTTTAAATATGGTTTTAAATCCATTTTTTATTTTCGATATTATACCAATTTTTGGCTTTAAAGGTCTTGGACTAGGAGTTATGGGAGCAGCTATAGCTACTGTATTTACACAAGCTTTGATGTGCCTTTTAGGATTTATCCATCTAAGGGTAAATAAAGATCTAATAAAATTAAATTATAATTCACTTTTTTTCATAAAGTGGGAGAAGCATATAGTTAAGAAGATTTATACTATAGCCACACCTTCTGTAATTGGGCAAATGGGGGCTGCGATTGGATTTATTATATTAAATTCATTTATCCAGTCTTATGGTACTGATACAGTCGCAGCCTATGGTATGGTTAACAGGATTACTGGTCTATTAAATATACCTCCTGGAGGTATTGGTTCTGCCATTACAAGTATTATTGGTCAAAATATAGGCAATGGAAATATAAAGAGAGTTAAAGAAACTTTCAAAAAGGCGTCTATTATAATAATTATTATGTCAATCATAATTGCTATTGTAAGCTTTATCTATAGGTACCAAATTCTTAGGTTCTTTATTGATGCACCTCTTGATTCTACTTTGATGAGAGAAGCTGAAACCTATACAACTTACACTTTAATAACCCTTGCTAATTTGAATATGTTTTTTATCTACCAGGGACTTTTCCAAGGATCTGGTAATTCAAAATACTCTATGTTTATTGATGTATTAAGGCTTTGGGGGATTAGAATACCGCTTTTATTTTTCTTTAAATACCTAACTGGACTTGGTGCAACAGGTATCTGGCTTGCCATGTCAATATCAAACGTCCTAATAAGTATAATAGCCCATATTATCTACAAGCAGAAAAAATGGATGAGTGGTTCGTTCTAAATTTTATGGTAAATAATTTAAAAATACAAAGACTTGCAAATGTTATCATTTATAGGTTATAATTAGTAATAAGTAGGAGGAATATTTTGCAGGATATTAAAAGAGTTATATTAAAATTAAGCGGTGAAGCCCTTTCTGGTAAGACTGGATTTGGTTTTGATGACGCCATGATTTCAAAAATTTGTGAAAATATCAAAGTCCTAACAGAAAAGGGAATTGAAGTCGCAATAGTAGTAGGTGGAGGCAATTTCTGGAGAGGAAGGTCAGGCACCACCATTGATAGAGCAAGTTCTGATAATATAGGCATGCTAGGTACAGTTATGAACGGCCTTAGAGTTCAAGGCACTCTTGAAGAAATCGGTCTTGATACAAGGCTAATGACAGCAATTGATATGAAAGAAGTCGCAGAGCCATATATCAGACGCAGGGCTATTAGACACCTTGAAAAGGGCAGAGTAGTAATATTTTCAGCAGGAACAGGTCTTCCATATTTCTCTACTGACACTACTGCAAGCCTTAGAGCATTAGAAATAGGGGCAGACGTAATCTTATTAGGCAAGACTGGCACAGATGGTATCTATGATAAAGACCCAAATGTTTATGACGATGCGAAGAAATTTGACAGACTTACCTATCAAGAAATCCTTCAAAAGCAGCTTAAGATAATGGACACAACAGCCACATCACTTTGTATGGATAATGACATGCCATTAATAGTTTTTGGAATAGATGACCCAGCAAATATGGTAAGAGTATTTGAAAATGAAAATCTTGGCACAAGAGTAAAGGAGAATTTTTAAAATGCTATACGAACAAATAAAAAAAGAAACAGAAGTTGGAATGAAAAAAGCAGTAGATTCTTTTGAAAAAAGAATAGCTACAATCAAAGCAGGCAGAGCTACTGAAGCAATTCTTGACGGTATTACTTTCTCTTATTATGGAACAGAAACACCAATCAACCAAGCTGCTACTATTTCAATTCCTGAAGCAAGGTTACTTGTGATCAAACCTTGGGATAAAACAAATATTGGGCCTATAGAAAAAGCGATATTAAAATCAAATATAGGTATCACTCCTGGTAATGATGGTGAAGTTATTAGACTTCCTTTCCCAGCTTTAACAGAGGAGAGAAGAAAAGAATATACTAAAGAAGTAAATACCTATGCAGAAGATGCAAAGATAGTAGTAAGAAATGTTAGACGTGACTCTATGGATGAAGTTAAAAAATCTGAAAAATCTGGCGACATCACAGAAGACGATAGATATTCACTTGAAGAAGACCTTCAAAAAATCACAGATAAATTTATCAATTCTATAGAAGAATTGGCTGACAAAAAGAACAAAGAATTAATGAATGTATAATTGAATAGGGATAAGTATGAGAGGATAGTTAGTATTTTAAACAAGGACATAGGACCTAAGAAGATAGATTCTAGGACTATGTCTTTGTTTCTGAGCGAACTATCCTTGCTTTTAAATTCAGGAGTTAGCCTGTATGAAAGCTTAATTATTATAAAAAAGCAGGGAGCAGATAAGAAGGTTAATAAGGCTATAAATCTTATAATTTCTGGTCTTGATAAAGGAGTTGATCCCTATAGCTCATTTTTTATGGCTAGAGAGTATTTCTCGCCCCTAATTTTGGCTTTTATTAAGACAGGCACAAGGACAGGCACTTTAGGAAATATTTTATCAGATTTATCTGATTTTATTTTTGAAGAAAGTAAAAATAAATCTACAGTAAAACAAGCAATGACCTATCCGATTTTGGTAATAATGGTAAGTATTTTGGTAATAATTGCGATAGTAAATTTTGTCATGCCGAGCTTTATCGAAATATTTGAAAGTTCAAACATGATACTACCACTTCCAACCAGGATTTTACTAGGCATAACTAGGTTTTTTGCGGATAATTATTTATTGATTTTATTATTTTTCGTCTTGATTATTTTGTTATACAAATTTTTAAGGACTGATTATAGGAGAAAAGTTAAAATAGATAGGTTTATTTTTAATTTCAAACCTTTAAGGCAGGTAAATAGGCTGAGGGTCGAGTATCAATTGACATCGATTTATCATATTTTAAGAAGGGGCGATATAGAAACTATCAATTCCTTTGTGATTTTAGCAGATTCTTTTAAAAATACCTATGTTAAAGAAGTTATGATCGGGATAAAAGATAAAGTAAACAAAGGAGCTAGTTTAAGCCAAGCTTTTAAAGAGTCTCAATTTTTCTCGCCACTTTTGATATCCATGGTTGAGATTGGTGAAGAGACTGCAAGCTTGGATGTGACTATGAAAAAAGCCAATAATTACTTTGCCAATGAATACATATTTAAAATTAAAAAGCTCGCTGGCCTTGCAGAGCCAATCCTTATTATCATAACGGGGATACTCGTTGCTTTTGTTGTATTTTCGGTATCTATACCGATGTTCGATTCTATAAATGGAATAACAGGAGTTTAAAATGAAAAAGAAAAGACAAGCCTTCACCTTAGTTGAATTAATAATAGTAATAGCAATAATGGGAATTCTTGCGGCTATAGCCATCCCTAAATACAATAAATCAAGGATAAAGGCGGCAGAAACCGCCCATATAGCCAATGTGGAGATATTAAAATCTGCAGCAAGGATGAAAATTTTGGATAAAGATGAATCTTTTAACTGGCCTACTGATAATAAAGAAAATGATAAAAAAGGCTATGTAAATTACATGGAAAAATGGCCTGAGATACCAAATGGACTTGATTTTGGTGGAATAAAAAGTTACTCAGTAATTTATGAGAATAATACAATTATAGTAAAACCAGATGAAAATAATTTGAAAAATCCTACCCCAAGTACAACTCCTAGTGGGGCAGAAAATACAAATGAAAATGGAAAATAAAATAGCGGACATATTAATATTTTTTTTGATATTTATGCTAGGTGCCTCTTTTGGATCTTTTATATCTGCCCTAGTTTATAGGAGGGAAGAGGGGATATCTATCATATCTCCTCCGAGTTTTTGTGATTGTTGTGGCAAGAAATTATCAAAAAGAGACCTAGTCCCTGTATTTTCATTTTTATTTTTAAGAGGGAAAACCAGGTGCTGCGGAAAAAATATTTCAATAGATAAGGTCCTAGTAGAAATATTAGCTGGCCTTATCTTTATCTTTGTTTTTACAAATTACGGATTTTTTGAAGGGGCCTTTATAGCTAGTTGCCTACTTCTAAGTCTTTTAATTTCACTGACAGATCTTAAATATTTAGAAATTTACGATAATGATTTAAAGGTGCTAATCATTATTGGATTTGTCTATAGGCTAATATTTTTGACTTTAGATATAAAATTTTTATTTATTTCTTTTATCTTTAGCCTAGGATTTTTATTAATAAGGTGGATTTCTAAAGGGGGTCTTGGAGATGGAGACTTATTTTTATATCTAGGTCTTTTTTGTTTTTTAGAAAATTCTCAAATTCCTATTTTAATACTAATTTCTGTTTGGATTGGAGCTATTTTTGCTATTAGTAAAGCTATCAAAATAAAATCTCTTAAAGGTTCTATTGCCCTTTGTCCATCTATATCTTTAGCATTTTTACTAGTGCTTATACTCAAGGATTGCCTATGAAAAGACGTGGATTTACTCTAATAGAATTGATTGTAGTTTTGGTTGTAATATCAATAGGCGTTGGAATTTCTATGCTTAAAATTTCCTTAGTTGAAAAAATCGGAGAGAAAAATGAAATTCAAGGCTTTGTTGATGACTATCTATATTTAAAAGACTTATCCCTATCTTCTGGAATAAAATATACGATGGATTTTAATGAAGATGGTTATGATATCAAGGGGCTTAGTGTAAAGACAAGAAAATTAAAATATATAAAATCTTTAAATGTCACAAGTATAGAATTTGAAGGAAATGGCTATGTGAATGCCGAAAAAAACAAGCCTGGCCACAATCTTATTTTTGTTTCAAAGAGAGATCCAAATACCAAATGGTATTTTACTATAGAAGCTGTTGGAGGATATCTAAGTGAAAAATACTAAAAAAGCCTTTAGCCTAATTGAAGTTCTTTTTGCTATCGTACTTTTAAGTATGATAGCCTTATTCTTAATCCCTTCAGCAAGCTTTAATCTTAATAATGCAAAGACAATTAAAGATAGGGCGGATACTACTTTTATATTAGAAGAAGCTATTGAAACTAGTAGAAATAAGCCTATAGGAAAATACAGCGAAAAAATTGGCGGCAAGGATATCACTATAGACATTACATCTTATTCTAAAATAGCTTACAAAGGCAAATATAAAAAAATTGTGGCAAGTTTTGGTAATCAAAGTTTTGAATTAATTGAGGCCTGTGATGAAAAAGGGATTTAGCCTAATTGAACTTATAATAAGCCTTGCCATTGTTTCTTTTTTAGTTTTGCTTATTTCAAATCTATTTTCTCTAAATATTAATATATTAAACAAATCCTATGATGATGAAAATGAATATAAGGAAGCCTACACATCTATGGCCTATATAGATACGACTTTAAGGATGAGCCATAAGATCGAAAAAGCCACTAATAAGGATTCAAATTTTAATGGTTATATTATGAGTAGTGGGGAGATTTCAAAATATTATTTTTATTCTGAGGGTGGATTTTTATATATAAATAGGGCCAATATCAAAAATGGTTTGGAAGGCAAACAAAACAAGATTAGCTCTTGTGGACCTATTAGTTTATATTATGATGAAAATGAAGAAATTATAAAGATAATACTTACCAGCAAAAACGGCAAGTATAACTTTAGAAGTGCGATTTTCGTAGGAGATAAACAATGAAAAAAGCTTTTGTGAGTATTTATGTCTTGATAATTCTCCTAGTATTTGGCCTTACTATTACTTTTATATATAGAGAAAACCAAACAAATTTAGATAGCGTAGAAAGTTTAACTAATAAAAAAATAGCAATGTATGAGGCTGAGTCATTTATAAATATATGGATTGAAGAAAGAAATAATGAAAATCCAATGACCACTGAAGAAATTTTAGATAATTTTGATCATAAATCAAGAATAAAGATGAAGGTAGATAATTCAAGCAATCCAGAATTAATAAAAGCTAAAGTCATTTCAGCTACTGCTAATTATAAAAATTGCCTAGGTCATGCTATTTTAACCTACGAAGAAGACGGCAATCAAAAAATTAAAATTATTTACAAGAGGGTTTATTGATATTGCCAAAAAATCAATTAAGGTATAATGATTATATAATTAGAGAAATAATATTGGAGGAAAAATGAAAGTATTAGTAATTAACTGTGGTTCATCATCACTTAAATATCAATTATTTGATATGGATAATGAAGAAGTAATGGTAAAGGGTCTTGTAGAAAGAATCGGTATCGAAGGCTCTAAGCTAATCCAAGAAAAGGGTGATGACAAATATATCATCGAAGAGAACATGAAAGACCATACAGAAGCTGTTTCTCACGTATTTGACGCCCTTGTAGACAAGGAAAACGGAGTTATTTCTGACCTTAATGAAATTGATGCAGTAGGTCATAGGGTTGTTCACGGCGGAGAAAAAATCACAAAATCAGCTCTTATCGACAAAGAAGTGAGAGAAGCAATAGTAGAATATCAAAAATTTGCACCTCTTCACAACCCAGCTAACCTTATGGGTCTAGAAGCTTGCGAAAAACTACTACCAAATGTTAAAAACGTAGCAGTATTTGATACAGCTTTCCACCAAACTATGCCAGCTAGAACTTATTTATATGGTGTAGATTATAAATACTACGAAGAAGATTCTATAAGAAAATACGGTTTCCACGGCACAAGCCACCACTTTATTACTAATAAAACAGCAGAAGCCCTTGGTAAAGATGTGAAAGATTTAAATATGATTTCTGCCCACCTAGGAAATGGTTCATCTATATGTGCAGTTAAAAATGGTAAATCTTACGATACATCAATGGGACTTACTCCACTTGAAGGTCTTGTAATGGGTACAAGAAGCGGCGATATGGATCCTTCAGCTGTAACATATATCATGAAAAAAGATAACCTAAGCCCAGACGAAATGGAAAATGTTCTTAACAAAGAATCTGGAGTTCTAGGAGTTTCTGGCGTATCAAGTGACTTTAGAGATCTTGAAAGCGCTGCTAAAGAAGGAAACGAAAGAGCCCAAGCTGCCCTAGATATGTTTGTAACTAGAGTTAAAAGATATATAGCAGGTTATATGGCAGAAATTGGCTCTTGTGATGCTATAGTATTTACTGGTGGTATCGGTGAAAACTCTATTCCTATGAGAGCTGACATCATGGAAGGTTTTGAACAATTTGGTATCAAAATCGATCCTGAAAAGAACGAAGTACGTGGTGGTTGCCATGTAATATCTACTGATGATTCTAAAGTTAAAGTTATGGTTATAGCTACTAACGAAGAATTAATGATAGCTCGTGACACAAAATCTCTTGTAGAAGCTTGACAATAAAACAATTAGCTTATATAATATAAAAGATTGCTAAAACTGATAAGAGGAGGTGTCATAGATGGCAGTACCAAAAAGAAGAACATCAAAAACAAGAAAAAATAAAA
>QWCK01006034.1_pt1 | contig 10515 bp, 3 predicted proteins | sample 1972571 | NCBI WGS metagenome assembly QWCK01 (sample SAMN09866710, study PRJNA288562) | Human gut metagenome isolate term2_stool, whole genome shotgun sequencing... | isolation source: gut | host: Homo sapiens | place: USA: California | reverse complement strand
GGACACATGGTTGCCGTTGATGTTGCCACTGGGCGACCGTTGTGGCAAAGTGACTATCTGGCCAGCCATCACAAAAAAACAAATGAAGGGTTGACTACTTTTATTGACAAATTTGACAACTATTGGGTGGCAGCTAATAGGCTTACCAGTGTTTATTGCTCGTCGGAAAACAAATGGTATCTCTCTGCCAACGATTTTCTGACGCGACGTGGTTATGCACTGCCGTTCCAAAATAGGTTATTGCTGAAAGACATGGCTGACGATGGCGAGCAGGGGTTGTGGATAGCCACCGACCATTTGGGACTATTACACCTCGACCATGCAACCAAGCAGATGACTCAATATACTTACAGTCGCAGCATTCCCACCTCGGTGGCCAACAACACCATTCAGAGTTTGTTGGTAGACAATGCCGGAGCGCTATGGGTTGGATGCTACAAGAACGGAGTTTCCTATTATTCGCCTTCACAGTCCAAGTTTAAGACGCTCCTCATTGGTGACGTCTGCACGATCACCGAAGACCACTCCGGACTGCTCTGGTGTGGCACCAACGACAAGGGTATCGTGGTCTATAATCCCAAGACCGGCGGTCAGCAAACATTTGATATGAGCCTGACCCGTCTTGGCTCCAACGTGGTGGTGAGTTCGCTGACGGCTCGTGATGGCAGCTTGTGGTTTGGCGCGTTCAATGGCGGACTTGTGCACTATCGTGAGGGACAATGGATGGCCTACCGTGCCGATGGCAAAAGCGGTCTGCTCAGCGACAATGTTTGGAGCCTCTGCGAACTTCCCGATGGGCGTATTGCCGTCGGAACACTGGGGGCCGGGCTGCAGGTGCTGAACCCAAAAACGGGAGCCTTCACAAACTACACGGCTGAGAAAAACCAACTGGGCTCCGACTATATCAACTCGATCGTATTGGGGCACGACGGCAGACTAATCATGGGGCACTCAGTGAACTATTCAACACTCGACCTCAAGCGTGGAAAGGTGGAAAACTTTTCGGGAAACAGGGCGGGGGTGCCGTTTCTCAGCACGCAGGTCAACCAGATATTCGAGGATTCCAGAGGCATTATCTGGATGGCCACTGCGTCGGGTGTCAATGCCTACGACGCCAAGACCGACCAATTGGCTACACTCGACTGGCAGGTGGGCATGACGGGGACGGTGGCTTGTTCGGTAGTGGAAGATCGCGACCACAATATGTGGTTGGTGAGCGACCACGGTGTGGCGAGAGTGGTGGTAAAGAAGAACAATGGGCAGTGGGAATTCTTTACCATCAGTTTCAATAGTCTCGACGGATTGCAGAACCGACAGTTCAACTATCGGTCTATCCTATTGGCGAGCAATGGCTCGGTGGTGATAGGCGGCCAGGATGGGCTGAACATCATTCCGCCCCGGAAAATAACCCATCATCGCAGTAAATCGCGCGTGATATTCTCGGGACTTGTGCTCTTTGACCATCCCCTGAGAGTGGGAGAGGAATATGACGGGCACACGGTGTTGAAAAGAAGTTTGGAAGAAAGTAGAAAACTCCATCTGAAATACAACGAAAATGCTTTTACGGTGCAACTGGCATCAAGCGAGATAAGCATTCCGGAAAAAACGCGATTCATGTATCGTCTGAAGGGCTTCTCGGATAAATGGTATTTTACGACCGAAGGGCAAAGCAATGTGACCTATACGGGTATTCCCCCGGGACACTATACACTGGAGGCCCGTGTGGTGACGCGCTACGGAGTGATCAGCGACGAGGTGAGCCGTCTGGAAATCACTATTGCCCCTCCTTTCTATCTGTCTTTCTGGGCTATATTACTTTATATTGTTATCCTGGCGCTCGGTGTATGGTATGCCCGCCGGATGATCATACGCCGTCAGCAAACGAAGTTTGAAATGCAGCAGATGCAGCTTGAGGCCGAACGCACACGGGAGCTGAACGAGATGAAACTCACGTTCTTCACCAATGTAAGTCACGAGCTAAGGACACCGCTCACGCTCATCATTTCTCCTCTGACCACAATGTTGAACAAAGAAACCGACCCTGACAAGAAACGGAGTTTGGGACTGATACACCGCAATGCCATGCGTTTGCTCGATATGGTGACACAGATTCTTGACTTCCGCAAGATGGAAAAGCAAAAGGAAACCTTGAACCTATCTACGGGAGACATCGTAGATTACGTGCGGACCATCGTCGAGACGGTGAGTTCGCTCAACGGAAAGAAGGTGGATGTGAGCTTCAATTCTGCGCGCGACAGTCTGTTGATGAATTTCGATGCCGATAAAGTGCGCAAGATGGTAGACAACATTCTGTCTAACGCTTTGAAGTTCACACCTGAGGGTGGTCGAGTGGACGTGTCGTTACTGTGGTATGCCAGGAATGGCGAAGATAAAGACGACGAACAAATACAAATCAGGATTGCCGATAACGGCATTGGTATCAGCGATGAGGATAAGGCGCATATCTTTGAGCGTTTCTATCAAGCTCATCATGCTAAGGATAGTTCGTATGGCGGAACGGGTGTGGGACTGCACCTCGTCCACGGCCTGGCCAAGCTGCATGGCGGTGATGTGACGGTGGCCGACAACCCCGGCGGTGGAACGGTGTTTACCATTACGTTGCCTGTTCGACATGATGAGTCTTTGCACCACATACCCGCAGCCCAACCGATCGAGCCGGACGATGCGCTGTCGGGTACAGGGAACGAGACGAAAACAGAGGCAACGGAGTCTGATGCGACGTCTGGAACGTCGCCCCTTTACGAAGTGCTGCTTGTAGACGACAGTCAGGATTTCTTAGCGTTCATGGCCGAGGAACTCGACACAAAATTCAAGGTGAGGGTGGCGACCAACGGAAAGGAAGCGTTGGATCGTATCAGTGAGCATAAGCCCGATATTATATTGAGCGATATCATGATGCCCGAAATGGACGGGAATGAGCTGTGTCGACGGGTGAAAGGGAACAAGGAGACGGGCAATATCCCGTTTGTTATGCTCACCGCGCGCATGGCTCAGGAACATCGGATGGAAGGAATGGAGAGCGGTGCCGATGATTACGTGACCAAACCTTTCAATCTGGATCTGCTCTATTTGCGCATGGAGAATCTGATCAAATGGCATCGGATGTCGCCCGATGAAAAGACGGGCAAGGTGCAGGCGGAGCTGAAGCCGATGGTGATCACGTCTCTCGACGAACAGTTGGTGAAGAAAGCGACAGCTTATGTCGACGAAAACATATCGGACACCACCATTACCGTTGAAACGATGGCACAGCATTTGGGAATGAGCCGCGTGCATCTGTATAAGAAAATGTTGTCGATTACGGGTAGCACACCGTCGGAATTCATGCGCCAAATTCGGATGCGGCGGGCAGAACAACTGTTGCGTTCAAGCCAATTCTCAGTGAGCGAAGTGGCCTATAAAGTGGGATTCAACATTCCTCGTTACTTCTCTAAATATTTCAAGGAAATGTATGGCATGAATCCTTCGCAATACAAAAAACAGTTGCAAGACGAGGAATAATCGTGGAGTTTAACATTTTGAGTACGGGTTAGCAACATTTGGTGACTCTATTTCCAAGACGTATCAAGGCCGTCTCCGCTGGTTTTGCGTATCTTTGCAATACTACTAATAATGAATATGATGAAGATATCAAAGTGCTTGCTGGCTACCACAGGTCTGTTCCTGACGTTGGGACTTTCTGCAGCTGATTATAAGGTAGAGTCTGATTATGTGACGATTCCTGTGAAAACACCTGAGACAACGGGTCCCAGGATGGTGCGTCTACAAATCATTAATGGGAAAATTATCCGTGTACAATCCACGCCCGAGGCAACATTCCCAACAAAGAAAAGTCTCATGATAGTGCCTCAGCAGGCGTTTTCCGATTTTAGAGTGCGGCAAGTTGGCGATCGGGTCGTGGTGACGACATCGGCGATTCGCGCCGATGTTGATTCGCACGATGGCAGGGTGGAATTTTTCGACGCGAAGGGCACAAAAAAATATCTGGCAGAATCTGAGCAGAATAGTAAGACCTTCACGCGATTCCGCGTTCCCGACAGAGAAATCGGGGTGGACAGTCGCATCACTGAGGACCAACGTTTAGGGTGGACATGGAACGCCTCTTTCCAGTCGCCGGACGACGAGGCCTTTTACGGGTTGGGGCAACATCAGAGTGAGGAGCTGAACATGAAAGGTAAAAACGAGGATCTGTTCCAATACAATACAAAGATTAGTGTGCCGTTTGTAATCTCCAACAAGGGTTACGGGTTGTTGTGGGACAGCTATTCGTATTGCCGTTTCGGCAACCCTGAGGATTATTTGCAACTGCATCGGGCCTTTACCTTGTATAATAAGGAGGGCAAGAAAGGTTCTCTCACGGGTACCTACACGGCGGCAGATGGAACTGTTGTCACGCGTGGGGAAGATAGCATATACTATGAAAACTCGGAAACGATAGTCAATCTGCCGAAGAATTTCAGTTTTAAAGGCTCTCATGTTACTTATGAGGGCTATGTCCAGGCACCCGTAGAGAATTTATATCGGTTCATCCTTTACTATGCAGGTTATGTGAAAGTGTTTATCGATGGCAAGGAAGTCGTTCCGGAAAGATGGCGCACGGCATGGAATCCGAACTCCTATAAGTTCAACTATCCGATGAAAAAAGGTGCAAAACACAAGCTTCTCATCGATTGGTATCCGGATGGAGACGTGAGCTATTGCGGACTTCGGGCTGCTGCTCCCCGCTCGGAGGAGGAACAACATCAGCTCAACATATGGAGCGAGATGACACAGGATATGGACTATTACTTCATTGCCGGTGCAGATATGGACGAGGTTATCTCAGGCTATCGCACCTTGACGGGCAAGGCTCAGGTGGTGCCGAAATGGGCAATGGGCTTTTGGCAGAGCCGGGAGCGATACAAGAGTTCGGAGGATATAGAGTCGACACTGAAGTATTTTCGCGACCATCACATCCCCGTAGACAATATTGTGCAGGACTGGAACTACTGGAAAGATGACGCGTGGGGCAGTCATGAGTTTGATGCTTCGCGTTTCCCGGACCCGCAAGCCATGCTCGACAACGTTCATGCGATGAACGGTCGCTTCATGATTTCGGTTTGGCCAAAGTTCTACGTCACCACCAAGAACTATCAAGAATTGGATGCCAATGGCTGGATGTATCATCAGGCGGTGAAGGACAGCATTCGCGACTGGGTAGGACCGGGCTATATAGGCTCTTTCTATGATGCCTATGCGAAGGGCGCCCGTAAGATGTTCTGGCGACAGATGGACAAGAATCTCTATTCCAAATATAAGTTTGGCATCGACGCCTGGTGGATGGATGCCTCGGAACCCAACGTTCGCGACTGCACGCCGATGTGGTATCGCAAGGCGCTTTGCGGCTCAACGGCTCTCGGCTCCTCTACCGAATATTTCAACGCTTATTCTATCATGAACGCCGAAGCCATATATCATGGACAGCGCTCTGTGAACCCCAACCAACGTGTATTCCAGCTCACCCGCAGCGGATTTGCCGGCCAACAGCGTTACAGCACGGCTTCGTGGAGTGGCGATATTGGTACGCGTTGGGAAGATATGCGTGCTCAAATGACGGCCGGAATGAACTTCTCGATGTCCGGAATACCAATGTGGGGAATGGACATAGGAGGCTTCTGTGTGGAAGATCGATATGTAAAGGCACAGCAGGAATACGACCGTACGAAGGTGGAAAATGAGGATTTGAAGGAATGGCGCGAGTTACAGACCCGATGGAGCCAGTTCGGGGCGTTTATTCCCTTGTATCGTGCGCATGGCCAATGGCCAACGCGTGAGGTGTGGAACATTGCTCCTGAAAATCACCCCGCCTATCAGAGCATTCTCTTTTACGACAGATTGCGTTATCGACTGATGCCTTACCTTTACAGCATGGCTGGCGCTGTCCACTTTGAAGATTATACCATGATGCGTGCGTTGGTAATGGATTTCGGTAGCGATAACAAGGTGCTCGACATCAAGGATCAGTGGATGTTTGGACCTGCCTTGATGGCATGCCCTGTGGGAACGTACAAATCGCGCAGTCGTGACGTCTATTTGCCGAAGCAACGCGGGTGGTACGATTTGTACACCAATGCCTATTACGCGGGTGGGCAAACCATAACGGCCAAGGCTCCATACGAGCGGATACCAGTCTATGTGCCGGCGGGAGCGATTATCCCCTTTGGCCCGGAGATAGAATGGACAGATCAGAAACCAGCTGACAATATCAAACTTTATGTGTATGCCGGCCACGACGGCGAGTTTACACTCTATGAAGACGAAGGTACCAATTATGATTATGAAAAGGGTAAGTACTCAACCATCCGATTTGTCTATGACGATGCAAGGAAAACGCTGACCATAGGAGACCGTCAGGGAGGCTATCCGGGGATGCTTGTGAAGCGTCAATTCACCATTGTTTATCATCAGCCCGGAACAACGGTAGATGGTCTTGATGTGAACAAGGCAACCGGACAACAAGTTGATTACAACGGGAAGACTGTTTCGATAAGGCTCAAATAATTTGAAGGGAATCTGCCGTCCCTGCGTGGCATAACTTTCATGACACATTGATTCAATACACGATGAACAAGAAAAACAGGCGAGTTGGCGTTGCAGTAGCCAAACCTTCACATTGGATGATATGGCTGTGGGTGTGCTTTTGCAGCGTAAACGCTTCTGCTCGAACAAGGCAACTGTTTGATGCAGACTGGCTTTTCTGTCTGGATGACAAGGCAGAGATGGCACAACAAACATACGATGACAGTGGGTGGCGCAAGCTGAATCTGCCTCACGATTGGGCTATCGAGGGAGATTTCTCGGTGAATAATCCCAGTGGGGCAGGTGGAGGAGCGTTGCCCGGAGGTGTCGGCTGGTATAGAAAGCACTTTCATGTTAGCTCCATCGAGCCACAACGCCGCGTGTTTCTCGCTTTCGACGGGGTGTATATGAACTCCACGGTTTATGTCAATGGAAAGGAAGCGGGACAACGTCCGTATGGTTACAGCAGCTTTGAATATGATATTACAAAGTTTCTCAAGCCGGGAGACAATGTGATTGCGGTCAAGGTGGATAATGGAGATCAGCCCAACTCACGCTGGTACAGCGGTTGTGGCATCTACCGTCATGTGTGGCTCACAACGACAAATGTATTGCATTTTGAGCGGTGGGGCATACAAGTGGTCACTACTCCCAATGGTGGGGTGACCGTCAATGCGCGATATGCTGATATGACACAGCGTGATGCGCGCCCTGTCATTCGGCATACCATCTATGATAAACGTGGAAAAATGGTTGCCAGGTCGAAGAGTAGATCAGGTTCGCAGCGCATGAAAGTGAAGCAACCACAACTCTGGAGTATGGATAATCCGTATGTCTACACGGTGAAGTCGGAGTTAATCGTCAATGGAAAAACCGTAGATGAGGTGACGACGACAACCGGATTCCGAGACTTCCGCTTTGATGCCGCAACAGGGTTCTGGCTCAATGGCCGGAATATCAAGCTCAACGGTGTGTGCGATCACCACGACTTGGGATGTCTTGGAGCGGCATTTTATGAAGACGCCATGCACAGAAAACTCCTTAAACTCAAGGAAATGGGTGTGAATGCCCTACGTTGCACTCACAATCCACCGGCTCCGGAGGTGCTTGATATGTGCGACAGGATGGGTATAGTCGTGATAGACGAGAGCTTCGATATGTGGCGGCGCAAGAAGACTCGCAATGACTACGCACGCTTCTTCGACGAGTGGCACGAACGCGACCTGGCCGACTTGGTGAAGCGTGACCGCAACCATCCGTCAATCTTGGCGTGGAGTATCGGAAACGAAGTGCTCGAACAGTGGTCGAGTGCAGAGGCTGACGAACTGACCCTGGAGCAGGCAAACCTTTTGCTCAATGCCGGACACAAAGTGGAAGTGAGTGACAGTGTGCATCCCAATGCTATCCTCACGCAGCATCTGGCTGATATCGTGAGACGCTATGATGCTACCCGTCCCATCACGGCGGGATGTAACGAGCCATCTCCCGACAACCATTTGCTCAAAAGTGGAGCCATTGATCTTGTGGGCTTCAATTATCATCACCAGTGGATAAAAGATGTGCCACAGAAATTTCCCGATAAGCCTTTCTATATGTCCGAGAGTGTTTCTGCCTTGCAGACACGAGGATTCTACCCCCAACAGGGGGACACGATTCTGATGATGCCGGCGCGATGGGACAAGCCATATACCGACCCCACCTTGATGTGCTCGGCTTACGACAATCAACACGTGCCTTGGGGCACTACCCACGAGCAAACATGGAATGCCGTGAAGCATACGCCTTACTGTTTCGGACAGTTCATCTGGACAGGCTTCGACTATATTGGGGAGCCAACACCCTATAGTTTCCCGGCACGGAGTTCGTACTTCGGCATCATTGATTTGGCTGGATTCCCGAAGGATGTGTATTATATGTATCAGAGCGAATGGACGCAGCGGGATGTGCTTCACCTTTTCCCGCATTGGAATTGGCTTGCCGGGCAAACTGTGGATATGTGGGGTTATTACAACAATGCCGATGAGGTGGAATTGTTTGTCAATGATAAAAGTCAGGGTATTCGACGGAAAACGGCTCCGGCGCCAGCCTCAGAGCGATACACCTTACCGCTGAAAATTAACAGCGAGGCCACTGAATTCCATGTGGCGTGGAAGGTGAAGTTTGAGCCGGGAGAAGTCAAAGTGGTTGCCCGGAGAGCTGGCCGAGAAGTTGGTAGCAAAGTGATTCGCACAGCTGGCACGCCTCATCATATCCGTCTTACGGTCGATTACGATGGCCGACAATATCATCATGTGCGAGCAGAGAGTGCCATTGCTGATGGTATTCAAGATTTGGTGTTTATCAATGCAGAAGTTGTAGACCGTGACGGGAATCTCTGTCCGAATGCCGAAAACCAACTGTTTTTCGATGTTGAAGGTGGAGAGATTGCTGGTGTGGACAATGGTAGCCAGATTTCGCAGGAACGATTTAAGGCTAACCATCGCAAAGCCTTCTTCGGAAAGTGTATGATAGTGGTTGCACCAAAAGCTCAGAAAAATTTGAAGATCAAGATGCAGGCTGTAGATTTGAAGCCGACAGAATTAATATTACGGTAGGACGGCTGCTGAGCTGCTTCACCTAAGATTCATGTATGTTACGCACCAAGCCATGCTGTCATTAGACAAGATGGCCTGTTTCAAATGTTTTCAAAAACTTTTGCATCGGCAAGTAGTGGCTTATAAGCAGCCATAACCACCATAGCCAAATTGAGTAGGAGATAAATCAACTATGTCCAGATTGCCATGCCCACTTGCTGCATTATCTCTCTCTCGGAGGGCGTAAATGAAGTTCTTTTTGTACAAACACTCCTTTCTCGTATTTCCATTTCCCATACTCATAATCAACAGCAGAACCACGGCTGAAAGATTCAATAATTTTCTCTTTCCTGTTAAGCATAGGATTTGGAATTTCACGGAATGATGGAACAAATAAGAACCTCTGCTTGGCCTCATTCCAGACATAAGCATCCCAATATTCCACACCTTGATTTCCAAATTGTCCCAAATATACCAACAGGTCTTGGTTGCCATCAAACGTCACATCAGCCATTAGACAGCTATCCTTCCGACCACCATTTGGATCAAAGGTATCGTCCTTTGGATAAGAGTAAGGAATAATTTGTACAGTTTTCTCCCCACGCATCATACATACTTCAAAATCAAAATCATTGGACTTTGGAGATTGTGTTCTGATAACAGCGTTAAGCGTATCATCCGAAGCAACATCCTGTTTGGCAGAAAGCTTACCAGAAATTACACTGTCGGTGTCAATAGGCATGTTGTCTTGAGTAGGGTTTCCCTGCCCTACCTTACCTTCCTTACAACCGAAGATCAGCGTCAAAGAAAGTATAACCATAATATTATCGATAATTCTTTTCATTGTCTTTTAATACTTTGATCATTTAATTTGGCTTTGATTCTTTCGCGACGAACATAGTTACAGGCTAATACTTCCTGCAACCCCCTCTTTCTATAAAATATTCTTACCATTTTTGAGTCAATATTTTTCGACCATCCAGAGCAAAAAGAGTTATCATTTTTCGTCAAAACCGGGACGTGCAATGCCAAATATCGTAAGGCTGCTGCGATTGAGGCCTTCTCATAGCATGGTTAGGCTTTATCGGCAGCGCGGAAGAACCTCAATCACACTGCGGTTGAAGCCTTGTCATCATGCCGTTTGATACTCAGTCGCAAGCGGCAAAATAGGCAATCAAAGGCCGTTTTTCTAAAAAGGCGCTGACTGTCAAGTGTTTACAAACTATCGCAATTTTTGCGTATTTCGGACGAAGACAAACTTATTTTTAAATAAGCAAAATTGGGAGGGGTGTTTGTTTATATAATTTACCTTTTTAAATTTTTAAACCCTGCGTTAGGAACAAGAAAGTGTTTTCAAGATAAA
>QWCK01007628.1_pt1 | contig 10518 bp, 10 predicted proteins | sample 1972571 | NCBI WGS metagenome assembly QWCK01 (sample SAMN09866710, study PRJNA288562) | Human gut metagenome isolate term2_stool, whole genome shotgun sequencing... | isolation source: gut | host: Homo sapiens | place: USA: California | reverse complement strand
GCTATAACCGAAAGCTACAGCAAAATTTTTACCGCTATGACCGCCGTTGGGCCAGTACACGCTACATTGGTTTTGATAATCCCCCTGTGTCAGATTATGAAAATTAGAGATGGCAAAACCACCATTCCAAAACTCATATTCCCAAGGTTGTCCGCTTACCCATTCCTGTTTCAAATAGTTAATCGGGAACTGAATGTACGTACCGGTTTGCTCGATTTGAGTGATGTAGCCGGTCGTTACCTGATTGCCGTTGGCTGTGGCAGAATAGAGATTGTTTCCATACTGATCGGAAGCCATTACGCTGGATGGTACGTTATCAAAATCGATAATCGCATTGGTAGAACTTATCGCGCGGGTTTGAATCGCACTTTCCTCATACAGAGCAAGGAAGTCATCGTCGGACGAACATCCTGTGAACACTGCGGCGGCCATTGCTACAACGGCCATTGCCAAGAATTTAAGATTCTTTTTCATAACTCAATTATTAAAAGTTAAACAAAAAAGTTTAAGCACACATTCGTTTCCCTTGCGATAGATTTGCAACGAATGAGAAATCGGTTATCAAAAAGAATACAGGTGTCTTTGACGAGCCTTTGTTCATTTTGATCTAATGCCAATATCCCGTGGTCACTAAATCATATCTCATCAAGCAGGTCTTCTGGCTCATCCCGCTTATCGCGCCTTCCCAGCTTTCACCAGTGGCAAAGAGTGCGATAAACTTTAATGGGACTTACAGCTGCGAGTACAGCTCCGGATTTTCACCGGGATTCCCTTTTAATTCCATTCGACGCTTCGATTGGAAACTTGACTGGTGCAAAGTTAATGGTTATTTTTTTATCTCGTTTCTTTTTCCCTAATTTTTTTTCAAGAAAAGATTATTTTATAGTGCGAATTGTATTTTCATGCCAACTAAACATTTATAACAACTATGAATAGTCCTTCCCCTTTATGAATAATAACATTTCTCAATTATGGCTTTTTCTTATCTCACGTCAGCAATTCTCTTCGGAGAGGTTTTCTATGCAAAGATACAGCGTGCGTCCGGTCGTCAAGTATCGCTTTCGCTAACGGTTCCCGGATATTCTTCACGGCAGCCTTCCGCAAATCGAAGATGGGCTTTTAGCCCCCGTCTCGTTGCAGAACAAACAAATTTCAACGGAGCCGATAGACAAAGAAAACTATCTGAATGAGGACACACTCCAGCAAGGAGACGGGAGCTTCTATGACTATTGTTCAGAAATAGACAAGGAAGACCGTAAAGAGGATATTGCCAATTTGGTCAATCATGCCTTACCCAACGGAATGTTCGAGCTTATATCCGATGACACCATGCGCTATAATGGTGGAATAGAGCAATGGAAAGAGGAGTATGTCGCCAATATCAAAAAGAGAGCGGATGCTCTTACGGTAGATAATATGTTGGAATGGGGTTCGACCTATTATCTCAAACAGGCCATAAAAAATCCATTGGACACGGCCTATCATTTCTATTTGGATGGCGACGGCTGCCAGTCTTTTGCCGAACAGTCCTTTGCGTTTATGGAGTTCGTTTGTACCCTTGAAGTGGGAACGATACTCTATATCGGAGGTGTTGTTGATTACCACTTCTGATGTTTGTCCGAAACATTGGCAACCACCCGTTTTTGAGGCGGGTGGTTTCTTCCTTTTCTGCATAGCGGCTCCGTTACTTTTATAAATATGCTCTGCAGCGCTTCCGTCATCGGTTTCACAACCGGCATATTCCTGTTTTAAGGGTATAATCCCTTCACTGCCCCGACATACGCCGCAGGTTTGTTTTCGTGTGCAAAGGTACGGTGGACGAACATTACCCAAGTACCGCTATCGCTACCTGAAATGAAATTTGACGACAACTTTCCGTAATCGGAGATAACGGTATTTCATAAAATTTCATCGCAGGTTCCTTGTCCGTCGTTCTTGTATCCCCCGTTTGGAACGCACATGAAAACAACCTCTTTGGGCGAAGTCAGAAGACTTCAAGAAAAGGGAAATAAAAAAAAATCACTAAATCAAAAGACAATGAACAAGTACGATTTCATCAAGCAAGGCAATCTCCTTTTTTGGCACACTGCCAATAATGAGGTAGAATGTCGAATTATTTCAACCCCCGAAAAAGTGGATAGTGACAGCATCATCTTAATCTCAACAGGCTCTTCCGAGACGGAGGTTTGGGCATCGGAGTTATTACCTATTGGCTCATCGAGAAGCCACAAAGAAGAATTTCTGCGCTGGAAGAAAGAGCGTGAAGCCGAGGGCATGGAGTTTTTCAGCCGGTTGTCCGAAGTCATGGAAACAGACAGCGGTTTGGCTGTAGGCGATATGGTGGCGTTTACAAACGACTATGGGGTGGTGTTTGGCCCCAAAGAAGTATTAGCTTTCAGAAAGCCGTGGAATGGCGGTAGATGCGTATATATCGACAGTGATGCCTATTGGTTTCCAGACCGTCCCGAACAACTCACTATACTCAGCAAAGGAGGTACAGAATGACAAACGAAGACAAAATCTTAAAACGACTTTGCGGCAATATTGCCGCAGGTCGTTTCAACTGGCAAAATACTGTACACCGCAATCTTACTTCGGTTGGAAAATTGTGTCAATAGATAGTAGATTCTAAAAACATTTATATATACTTAGAATTGGTATAGGCAGGGTGTTACAACAATGAACATTGTTCATCTCTGTTCATTGTTGGGCTTTTTTTATTCAATATATCATTGATATTGAATTGCTTTCGGTTGAATCACCATTTTATGGTATTGTGTATATTATTGAATTGTAGTATTTTTGCACTCGAATAATAAACGCTGTTTAATAATGCAGGCACTCAAAAACGATATAAGGAAGAAGATATTGGATGCTGGTCGCAAGGAGTTTTCCCGCAAGGGCTTTGCGAAGGCTTCCATGCGTTCCATTGCCGTGCAGGTGGGTGTCGGAGTTGGGAACCTGTATCATTATTTCCCAAGCAAGGACAGTTTGTTCTGTGCAATCCTCGCACCTATTACCTCGTCATTCTATGCCATGTTCGACCGTCATCACGGGAATTATGCGGATGCGTTGGATATGATACGTGAAGAATATCTCGTTTCCGCTGTTTCCGAGTATATGAATCTGTTGCGTGGCAACCGTACACTGATGAAAATTCTGTTTTTCGGTGCACAGGGCTCTTCCTTGGAGCATTTCAAGGCGGAATTTACAGATAAGGCGACGGAGCAGGTGAAGGTCTGGTTTGAGAGTAACAAGGCAAGACATCCGCAGATGAATATACGGGTAAGTGATTTTATGATACATCTGCATACGGTGTGGATGTTCACGATGTTCGAAGAGATACTGATGCACAAAATTACTGTGGATGAAATGCAACAGATAGTGGAAGAATATATAAAATTTGAAATAAACGGATGGAAACATATACTACATATATAAGATTCCGTTTGCGTGTAAACGCTTCGGGTGAATTGAGGAGAGAATTTCAAGATTGGAGTTCTCTCCTCTTTTTTTTGAACGTTTTGAAACAATGTTCATTATTGATGTGGTTACAGTAAAACAAACAACAATATAAATCATAAAATAATAGCAATGAAAGAAAAGAATCTATTGAACCGCATTTTGCAGAATACGGCATGTCCTACCGGCTTTTGGGGGCGGATTATCCTTCGCGGAATGAACCGTTTTCACGCACCTTTGGCAGAATGGGCTGTTGAAATGGTGGAATGGGAGCCTGCATGGAGTGTGCTTGATGTAGGATGTGGAGGAGGAGCAAATTTAACCCGCTTGCTGAAACTCTGTCACAAAGGAACGGTGCATGGAATAGACATCTCAAAGGAGAGTGTTGCGTTTGCCAATAAACGTAATAGACGATGGATTGATACCCGTTGTTTCATCAAGCAAGGGAATGTGTGCTGTATGCCGTATGATGATGGACAATTTGAAGCGGTGACTGCATTTGAAACTATCTATTTCTGGCAAGATGTTCCGGCCGCTTTTAATGAAGTAAAACGGGTTTTGTGTCCCGGCGGGATATTTCTAATCTGTTGTGAAGCATCCAATCCTGATAACAACGCATGGACAAGCCGCATCGAAAACATGAGAATTTATACTCCGTCAGAATTAAAAGCGTATCTGCATGACTCTGGTTTTACGGATGTCTCTGTTTATCAACGTCCCAAAGAGGATTTATGTATCATCGCACACAAAAAATAAAAATCCAATTATACAAAAGGAATGAAAATAGAAAAAATCAACGAAAAGTTCGGCGCATTTGCCGAACGGCTGCTGCGGGTACGCTGGTGGGTGCTTGCAGCATTTACCGCAGTCATGGTGTTGGCGGTAATGGGTGTAAAGAAAATGGTGGTGCAGACTTCATTCGACGACTACTTCATTGAAGGCGACCCCATGTTGGTGAAAACAGATGAGTTCAAAGCGCATTTCGGCAATGATTACTTTGTGGGCGTGCTGACAAAATGCGATAATCATTTCACGAAAGAGAATTTGAATACACTACGGGCTTTGTCAAATGAATTGCTTGACAGCCTTTCGTATGTGGACAAGATTACATCGCTGACAGATATTGAGTTCCTCGTGGGCAATGACGAAGGAATGGCAATAGAACAAATCGTGCCGGAAGAGATACCGTCAGACAGAGACGGCCTTAATGAGATTAAGCGGTTAGCTTACAGCAAACCGGAAGTGGCGCGCAAACTCATATCCACTGACGGGAAATTATCATGGATTGTTATCAAACTTCGTCCGTTTCCGGCTGATTCCATTTGGAAGAAGGAAACAACGGTTTCGCCCGATATTCTGACCGGCGAAGAAGTAGACCGTATCATCCACAAACCGCAATATGCCTCGTTGAATCCAAAAGCGACGGGTATGCCATACGTCAGCCAGCAAAAAGTGGTATTCATAGGTACGGAAATGGGACGGCTGGCAAAGTTCGCCATCCTTATTTCCATCGTTGTCATGTTGATTATGACACGTTCCGTGCGCGGTATCATAGCTCCCTTTATCAGTACGTTCGGCGGACTGCTCATCACATTCGGCATTGCCGGAGCATTGGGACTCTATGTCGATTCGGCAACGAGCATCATTCCTGTGATATTGGCGTTCGCCGTATCCATTGCTTACAACATCCACCTGTTTTCGTTCTTCGGCAAGCGGATGATGATTCACGGTCAGCGCAGACAGGCTGTGGTGGAAACATTCACCGAAACGGGGTGGCCAGTATTCTTCTGCGGCTGGACGACCATCGTTTCATTGCTCTCTTTTCTTATCGTGCCGATACGTCCGGTAGCCTATATCGGCATTCACACATCGCTTTGCGTATTGTTTGTCATGCTCACGACAATGCTCGTCACTCCGGTGCTGCTGTCGTTCGGACGCGATAGAAAACCCAAACTGAATTTCACGGACAACAGCGATACCCGTTGGTCGAGAATCATGGCAAGTGTTGGAGATTTCGACCTGCGTCATCCTAAAACCATCCTGACCGTATTCGTCTTTTTGTGTTTGGCTCTCGGTGTCGGAGTATGGCGGATGGAGCCGGCTTTCGACATGGAGCGGACAATGGGCGAAAAAGTCCCGTATGTAAATAAATTGTTGGAGGTTAGTCATTCGGAACTCGGCTCGCTCTATTCGTATGACCTGATGGTGGAATTTCCCGAAGACGGTCAAGCCAAGTTACCCGACAATCTTCGCCGCTTAGAGCAGCTAACGAAACTTACTGAGGAGTATCCGCTGACCAAACGAACAACGTCTATCCTTGACATACTAAAAGATTTGAATCAGACGCTTAACGGCGGAGACAAAACATATTACCGCATACCGGATACGGAAGACGAGGTGGCGCAGATGATGCTGCTCTACGAGAATGCCGGAGGTACGGAATCGGAGTATTGGATGGACTATGATTACCGCCGTCTGCGCCTGATGGTGGAGATGTCGAATTATAATTCGGGCGAGGCAGAGCGTGAACTTGCCGACATAGAACAGCGTGCATCCGAGCTGTTTCCCGATGCGAAAGTGACGGCGGTCGGCAATCTTCCACAGTTCACCACCATGATGCAATATCTTGTGCGAGGACAGATTCAGTCGTTCCTTATTTCTGTACTTATTATCGGTGTGATACTGATGATTGTGTTCCAAAGTGTACGTATCGGTCTGATAGGGCTGATTCCTAATTTATTTCCTGCAATCTGCGTGGGTGGATACATGGGCTGGTCGGGCATTCCGCTCGACATGATGACCGCCTGCATCATTCCGATGATGCTGGGTATGGCAGTAGACGATACCATACACTTCATCAACCACGCCAAATTGGAGTATGACCGAGCAAATCACTATCATACGGCTATTTGCCGGACATTCCGCATTGTCGGGGTGGCAATAGTCACGACATCCGTCATTACCTCGGCTGTTTTTGCCGGCTTCATGGATTCTTGCTGTTTGCAGTTTTTCAATTTCGGGTGGCTGGCTGTCATCGGCATCATGTCGGCGTTGCTTTCCGACTTGTTCATTACACCGGTATTGGTGAGAATGTTTTACGTATTCGGGAAAGAAAAAAATAATAATTCAAAACAAATAGAAAAATGAAAAAGGTATTTTTAGCATTGGCATTCGTGTTTGTCGCAATTGCAGTACAGGCGCAGCAGTTATCGGGACGAGACATCATGAAAAAGGTTGATGAACGTCCTGACGGAGAGACCCGTTACGCACAAATGGAACTTACATTGGTGAAAAAGAACGGTTCGAAGCGTGAACGTAAGATGGAATCATGGGCAATGGACATCGGCAAGGACACGAAGAAAATCATGTACTTTACCTATCCCGGTGACGTAAAAGGCACGGGATTTCTCACGTGGGACTACGACCAAATCGGCAAGGAAGATGACAAATGGCTCTATCTGCCGGCAATGAAGAAAACCCGTCGCATCAGCGGTTCATCGTCAAAAACAGACTACTTTATGGGAACAGATTTCACTTATGACGATATGGGCGACCGGAACATCGACGAAGATAGGCACAAGCTATTGCGCACGGAAACACGTGACGGCAAAAAATGCTGGGTAGTGGAATCTGTTCCTGTGGACAAGCATGAGATTTATTCGCGTAAGGTGACATGGGTGGCACAGGATTGTCTAACGGGCATACGAGTGGAGTATTACGACAAGTTGGACAAACTTCACCGTGTGCTGACCGTCTCGGAGATTACTAAAGTGCAAGGTTTCTGGACGAAACATCGTATGGAGATGGAGAATGTGCAGACCGGACACAAAACCGTTATCGTGATGAACAATCCGAAATATGACATGAAATTGGATGCTTCCATGTTCACTGTATCCAGATTAGAGAAGGGCCTATGAGAAGAATCGGGATTTTCAGTTTCCTGCTTTGCTTCGTTTTTCTTCCTGTTTCGGCGCAGGAAGAAAACGAGCAACTGCATGTAAGAGTTAAAGGATTCATCGACACGTATCATGCCCTCCGTACCGCAAGCCCTAACGATTGGATGGCATCGCGCAGTCGTGTAAGAGGAGAACTGTCATTAGAAAAAGAGAATGCAGGTATGTTCGTATCGGCAAATGCGGTTTATAACGGCCTGTTGAAAGAGCAAAGCGGTTTCTTTCTGCGTGAAGCCTATTTGTACTGGAGTAAATCGTACTGGGATATCCGTGCCGGACGGCAAATCATCACGTGGGGCGTGGCGGACGCCATGCGTATCACCGATATCGTTTCACCAATGGACTTCACGGAATTCCTGACACAGGACTATGACGATATACGCATTCCGGTGAACGGTGTAAGAATCAAATATACCCGTCCCAAATGGAATGCCGAGGCGGTGGTAATTCCGGTAAGTTCCTTTTATGAGTTATCCGTTGACCGGAATAATCCGTGGGCGGTCACTCTTCCGGGAGTTTCTATGCCTTATTCCATCGACATTGACAAAACGCCGAAAAAACGTTTTAAGAACGTTGAGTACGGAGGACGTATCGGAGCCTATCTCAACGGTGTCGATTTCAGTGCCTACGTTCTTCGGACTTGGAACAAGATGCCTGTTTTCCGCAAGACCGTGACGGAAAACAACTCGTTGCTTTGCGAAGGTGAATACCGTCGTATGACTATGGTTGGAGCAGATCTTTCCATCCCATTGGGTAAATTCGTGATCCGAGCAGAAGCGGCGGAATACTTCGGGGAAGCACAAGACCCCGTCATCAATGTTCCTGTTGTCACTCGTAACAGCACAAATGCCCTTATCGGTTTGGATTGGTATGCCGGAAATGACTGGCAGTTGGGGATGCAATATTCCCATAAATACATCAGTGGTGATCTGTCGGGAATATCCTCTTATCGCAATTCCGGAATGGCCACTGTCCGTATATCCAAAGACTTATTGCGCAACACCCTCAATCTTTCTACTTTCGCTTATATTGATGTAGCGAATGGTGGTATTTACAACCGTCTGAGTGCGGACTATGCCCTGACCGACCAAATACATACTTTGGTCGGATACGATTTCTTTCATGCCGACAAAGGTCAGTTTGCCATGTACGACCGTAATTCCGAAGTGTGGATAAAGTTGAAGTACAATTTCTAATCATTTTAATTCAAAATAATTATGGAAACATTAAAAATTAAAATCGTCGTTCTTTGGGTGGCCGTTATCTGCGGTTTTGCATTGCATACATTAGCCGACTTGCTACCTTTGTTTTGGGGCGAAAACATTACTATCGAGGCGACAGGCAATGCGCCTGCTGGACTGCTTGCCTTCATGATGGCCGTCAGTTACCTGATACCTGTAATTGGTATTCTTTGTGTTTTATATGGTTGCCGTAGTCCATGGCACATAGGAAATGCCTTGTTGACAACTCTCGTGTTTATTTTCAACTTATTTCATCTCAGCGAGTTGTTTATCGGATTCAGTGTAACCCAATTACCTTTATTGCCCGTCATACTTGTCATCAGCGGAATCCTTTGTATGGAATCGTGGAAACTTGTTAAGAGTGAATCTAAGCAATAGGCGTGGAAGCTTTATCGTTTTGCATAAATGTGGGGCAGACTTTTATCCAGTCCGCTCCACATTTTTTACGTCACCTTCATCGCCGCATACCGCCGCTGTATTCAGCCTCTTGTAGTTCTGCCTGATACTCTTCCAGTTCGTTCAGCTTCTCGTTCACGGTTTGCAAGTTGGCATCCAACCCATGGTCTCGGATTTCCTGCTCCGTGAATTTCAACATCACCTCGTAGGTTCCCCCGACACTCCCGTTGTACACGACAGCGAAATTCTCATCCTCGGCAATCAGGCTGTCACCCTTGTTGTTCGTGGACGATAAATAAGTATGCTGTTCGTTGATGCCGTTGCCGTCGTAATACTCCTTGGCAAGCGTCAGCAATCCCTCGTAATCGCCTTTCTCCCGGAGTTCGTCAAGCGGCCTCGTGTCATCGGAAAATTGAAGATACGCGACAGAGGAATAAAATGTCTTCTCCTTTGCCGTCGCTCCGTTTCCCTGTTTCTCGCCGACATTTTGTTCCAGTTCTTGCGCTATCTTATCCACCTTTTGGGTAATTATCGAGGTTGCCCTTTTCACATCCAGAAGCGTTGTCTTGATGAATTGCGGTGATTCCTTCAGCTCATCGAGCCACCCTTTGAGGTATGCACAACTGTCCTCCTTGATATGCTTGGTCATGCCGTAACGCTGCGCGACCAGTGCGCTGCCTAACTCTGCCACCAGTTCCTCACGGGCATATTCAGGAGAACCGAAAGTAGTCGGCTTGAACCTGTCGAGTACGTTTTCCGCTCCTGTCGAGTGCGTCATCTCGTGGAACAGTGTCCCGTAGAACGATTCTCCCGATTTGAACTGTTCCTTTTCCGGAACGATGATTTCGTTCATCGTGATGGAATAGTAGGCGTCATTCTGATATTTCGGCGTAATCGGACAAATCCACAGGTTATCCCTTATCATCATATCGACTGGGGCAAAACTGAAATGCTCGCCCTCCTCGATTACCGGACGCGAATTTTCCTGTTCCAGTTTTTGCCACAGCTCCGGTCTCGCTTCCTGCAAGTTAGTCTGCGCGACATTGAAGACCCGGAACACCTGCATCTTCGGATAGACATTGTACTGTTCCTTTTCGTCATCGGAGAGTTTCTTGTAATCGTCATACTTGATTTTCTCTTTGGTTTCCTTGTGGATGCACGTGAACGTGGTGAGCATGACCGGAAAGGACTTCTCGCCACGAAGCACGGAGACACGCGGCAGTTCCTCTCCATCCTTGCCGGACTTATTGAGTTTCTGGACACAATCGAACGTGCAGAAACGGGGAATCTTGTACCCTTCTTTCTCGCAGTGCAGAAGCAGCATAAAAGCGTTCATCCCGTTGTACTCGCGCCCGTGAAGGTTGCGGGGCCACTGCAACGCACCCTCGGTAAACCAAGGCTTTTTCCAGTCCTTTTGAATGCCCTCGATTTTCTCGATCATCATTTCGGCGAACAGGTCGAGAGCC
>QWCK01014931.1_pt1 | contig 10528 bp, 11 predicted proteins | sample 1972571 | NCBI WGS metagenome assembly QWCK01 (sample SAMN09866710, study PRJNA288562) | Human gut metagenome isolate term2_stool, whole genome shotgun sequencing... | isolation source: gut | host: Homo sapiens | place: USA: California | reverse complement strand
TGCAAAATAAGTTTTCTTGCTATGATGTATAAAACGGCATAACCATTACCAATTATTGAATCAAGTTCTTTATCAAGCCTCTTCTTGACAATCTCAGGAAGAGGATCTCCATATATGCTCGTAGCTTTGTTATAGCAGCAGTCCCTTAAGTCTTTATCAGAATTTTCGATAAATGGCGGGAAGGTATCCTTAGGAATTGGTCTGAAATTTTCAAATTTTTCAGCAAATGCAAGAGTATTATCAATAACAATTTCCTTAGCTTCTTCTTCGCTTAAATATGGAAAATTCTTTAAAAGTTCTTTAGTAGTTTTAAAATAATGATCTGTATTATTACACTCTTTTCTGCTTCCTACAAAGTTTTTTCTATTAAATACCAGAACAGATCTATATACACTGTCGCTTCATTTCATGAAGACTTTCATCTTCAATCAAATATAGATATTGATCTATTGGCTGAAGTTCGATAAAGTCAAAATACTTCATCATCTCTTTTAATTTATCATTTTCTTCACACCTAATGCAAGCGTTATATATAGGACCATTGTATGAGCCGCTTCCGATTAAAAGCCCTTCTCTGTTGGCGTCTATTTGACTCTTATATACTATTGGCTGTCTATTATAATTATCGATATGCGATAGTGAAATAAGTCTATATAGATTTTTTAAACCTACTAGATTTGTCGCAAATATTGATATCTTATAAACATTATAATAGTTTTGTGACTTTATCTTTGAAATAGCTTCAAGATCATTACAGCCTTGTTCTTTTAATAAGTCTAAGAGTTTTAAGAAGACAAAGCCAGTTGCTGTAGCGTCATCAATGGCTCTGTGATGATTTTCTAGAGTTATGTTGAATAAAGATGTTAATGTATCAAGTTTATGCTTTTTTAAATCTGGAAGTAAGTATCTCGATACTTCAAGTGTATCGATATATTCAAAATCAAATTTAACGCCTTTTCTATGCATGGAACTTTTAATAAATGAAATATCAAACTCGGCGTTGTGAGCAACAAGAACTGAGTCTTTACAAAAGTCCATAAACTTTTCTAATAGTTCATCGAAAGATGGACAGCCTGCTACAGTCGCATCATCAATAGTTGTTAACTCAGTTATTCTATATGGTATATGAAAGCCTGGATCAGTGAACTCAGAAAAATTATCTATGACCTTACCATCCTGTATCTTCACCGCACCCATTTCGATAATTCTGTCGTCAATCGCTGAAAATCCAGTTGTCTCCACGTCAAAAACGACAAAGGTATTCTTATTATCGCCTTTGTAATTATTAACTAGTGATTTTGTATCGTCAAATAGATTTGCTTCAACGCCGTATAGAGGTTTAATACCTGTTTCTATAGCTGCATCCATGATTTCTGGATAGCTTTGTACAACATATTTATCCATAAAACCAATGGATTCGTAGCCTCTCTTTTTAGCTTCTTTAAAGTATTCTTTTGCTGATATGAAACCTTCTTGGCTTGACATTTTCGTGTGAAGACCAATCTCTACTCTTTTAATATCTTCTTCAGCTTCATCTAATTTTTCTTCATTAATAATTTCATAGCTATATATCTTTATGCTCATTATATTTTGGAAGAGATTAACATTGCCGCAAAGGTATAGCTTTACACCATTTTCTATATCATAGTCATAGTCATATTGACCTTCTTTATTCTTTCTAATGAATTTACTAACTCTTATAGCCTCTTCACCATCATCAACGGCAAACTTAAGTAAAGCGTATTCATCTCTATCAACAAATTCATATTCAAATACTTCTCCTTGTATAGTAATAAAGTCCATATCCGAGCTAATGTCTTTTATTTTAATGCATTTATTCTTATCAATTTCTTTTTTCTTTCTGAAAAATGATTTCTTTCCACTCGCTTCAGCGCTTGGCTCGCTCTTTTTCTTTTCTTCTTTAACAATTTTAAAGTTTTCACTTATTTGTTCAGCATTGCTCTTTAATTGATCAATAAATTCTTCCTTATTTATAATAATCTCTTTGCATTTAGTTTTTATAGCTTTATTTTCAAAGCTTGAGCATAAATATCTCATCAATTCTAAATATGGATTTGCATTGAAACTATCAAGCAAAAGCTGATTATCAAATGTAAATGTATATAGATCGTCAAGCTCTTCACAGTCAAATGAATTATCATCAATATCAGTAAACTCACTTCTTATCGATTCAAAATATTCATTGCATTTTGTATATGCTACTGCATTAATATTTACATCTGATAAAGAGAATTTTAAAAAAGTAGACTTAATTACTTCGTCTACTTTTTGGCTTAGACTTTGATCTTTTAAATTATAATAATAAGTTATTTTAAGTGTCTTATCCTTAAGCACAGGACTTTCAAAAAATATCTTATCTTCATTTGAAAGAAAGTCTATATCAATATTCAGTTCTTCAGGTTTAAATAATTTTATCATTACTTCACATTCTTTCGATTTCTTTTAGGAGTTCTTCAACTACTTCACTTCTATCAAGCTTTTTAATGACCTTGCCCTTTTTAAATAGGTAAGCAAATTCTTTACCCATACTGATGCCTATATCGGCATTTTTTGCTTCACCAGGTCCATTAACCGGGCAGCCCATCACGGCTACCGTTATATCTTTTTTAATATTAGCAAGTAAGGGCTCTAGCTCTTCAACTATAGGTATGATATTTATCTTAGTTCTAGCACATGTAGGACACGAAACAAGATTAATTGAGTCTCTACGTATGCCCAAAGCGCTCAGAATCTTCTTAGCGGCTATAACTTCCTCTACTGGATCAGATGTTAGCGATACACGTATAGTGTCGCCTATACCGTCTTTAAGAAGCGTTCCTATGGCAATAGATGATTTAACTATACCAACGGATGGTGATCCTGCTTCTGTTAAGCCTAGGTGCAATGGATAGTCACATAGGCTTGAGAATTTATCTAGTATTTTTTTAGAAATAGATCCGGAATTTGCTCCAACCCTTATAGGCAGATTCTTATCTTTACATATTTCGACTATTTCTCTAAGTTCATATTCTGAATTAAGATTGCCTGGATTAATTCTTATGCAATCGTAGCCTTCTCTTGCCGCCATTAGTGCTAGCTTATAATCAAATTGTATATCGGCAATGACTGGAACATGAATTTTTTTCTTTATTTCGTTTATAGCCTTAGCGTCTTCTTCATCGTTAACGGCCATCCTTATTATGTCTAGGCCATGATTCTCCATCTCAATAACTTGTTTAACAGTCGCTTCAATATCTTTTGTATCAGTATTTGTCATTGATTGTATTGTTATAGGCGCATCGCCACCTATGGCAACTCCGCACAGCCTTTCCCCCATCTAAAGCTGGGAATGGCAATAGATTAAAGAAGGCAAGGTTTATACTAATTAAACCGAGTAAGAACATAACAGAACTAAATCCGACTTTAGCTGCACTCGATATGGTCTTAATGATAACAACTGGTCCTGAAACTTCATTCTTTTTTACTTTACCTTTAAATGCTCTTCCTAAAAATTCAAACATAGATCTGTAAGCGTATCTACAGGTATTTATACTCTCTTTAAGCGAGCCTAAAAAATCATAACTTACTTTAGGCATTATGCCAAGTTTTTTATACTCAATAACTTGACCATCGTCTTCAATTGTAGCCAGTTCAGGCTTAACTTCTATGTCTATGAGTTCGCCATCTCTTTTTACTCTAAGAGTATCACTTTCATTGTTTGAATTAATAATCATATTTCTTAATTCTAAGAATAGTAGTGGCTTTTTACCATTAAAAGTGACCAAATTCATGAATTGTTACTAAAACTAAAAATACTAAAATTGCTACTATTATACTCATCTATAAATTGCTCCTTAAAAAAAACATATTAGTACGAATGGACACACGAGTAAAACACTATCAAATCTATCCATAATGCCTCCATGTCCTGGGAATATGTAACCGTAATCCTTAATATTATAATATCTTTTAAGCTTTGAAAATATTAAATCGCCAAATTGCGCAACAACAGGCGCTAAAATTAAACCTATATAGTAATAAGGATTTAAATTTAGATTAAAGTATCTTGTATAAAAATATGTAATCGCTACAGTTATGATGTATGAGCCAACAGAGCCTTCAATAGTTTTATTAGGACTTATCCTTTCGATAAGTTTATGCTTTCCAAAAAGCGAGCCAAAGACATAAGCAAATACATCACTTGATATAGCAATTAAAAATATTAGTATGAGTTTATCCCTATCAATAAAGTTGTAGAAGATCGAGAACGGAAATATTATAAAATATGTTGTAAATATCAAACTTACAAAAGTTCTTGATGAAAACTTTTCGTCCACAACACTTATTATTGAGAATATTATACTCATCATCATAAATATGTATTCATTTGGAAATGTGTGTGTATAAGTATTAATATAAACTAAAATATTAAGTAAAATAGCTAAAGCATAAGAAAAATTCTTTCTTGTATCTGCCATCATGTGTAAGACTTCATATGAAGCAATAGAGGCGCATAAGAACATACCAAATCTATAGATATGGTTCATGTCATAAATTATTAATATAAGTAGTAATAAAACCACTACTGATGTAGCTAGTCTTTTAAAAAAACTCTTCATTATATTCCTCCATATCTTCTATGTCTAAGAGCAAAGTTCTCTATAGCTTCTGCAAAATCTTCTTTATGAAAGTCGGGCCATAGTTTTTGAGTAAAGTAAAGTTCGCTGTATGCAGATTGCATAAGCAAAAAGTTTGATAGTCTCTCTTCCCCACTAGTTCTGATTATTAAATCAGGATCTGGTATACATGGGTTGTAGAAGTACTCCTTTAAATCCTCATAAGAATTAATTTCCTTATTATCTTTTTTCGCAAGATTAATAGCCCTAATTATTTCATCTCTCGAGCCATAGTTTAAGCAGATGTTTAGAACAAGGCCAGTATTTTTAGATGTTCTCTCAATTGCTCCATCTATAACCGCTTTTGAGTCAGGATATATTCCATCCAAATCTCCAGATACAACTATCTTAACATTGTTCTTATCTAGTTCATCAATTTGGCTGTTAATATATATAATTATAAGCTTCATTAAAAACGATACTTCTTCCTTAGGTCTCTTCCAATTTTCTTTAGAAAACGCATATAGAGTAAGGTATTTTATGCCTGTATCTGAGGCGTACCTTACATTCTCTATAACCCTATTCATACCTTCTTTGTGACCATAAGTTCTAGGCATATTTCTTTTCTTTGCCCATCTGCCATTGCCATCCATAATTATTGCTACATGATTTAAAATCATAACTATCTCCTTGTAAATAACCCCCCTATAAAGAGGGGGGTTAATATTTTACACTTCCATTAATTCTGCTTGTTTATCTTTTATAATCTCGTCAATCTTATCAGTGTATTTATCAGTTAATTTTTGAGCATCGTCTTCAAAAGTCTTTCTATCGTCTTCACTGATATCTCCATCTTTTTCAGCCTTCTTAATAGTATCCATAAGGTCTCTTCTAAGATTTCTTATAATAATCTTAGTGTCTTCACCTTTTTTAGAAACTATCTTAGTTAACTCTTTACGTCTATCCTCTGTTAATTGAGGAAATGGTAAACGAATAAGCTTGCCATCGTTTGACGGTGTTATACCAATGTCTGATTTTTGAATTTCTTTTTCTATTTCTGGTATTGTTGATGCATCATATGGTTGAATAACTAGTAGTCTTGCTTCAGGTGCTGAAATGTTTGCAAGTTGTTGCAGTGGAGTCATTACACCATAATAGCTAACCATAATTTTATCAAGTAGCGCTGGGTTAGCTCTGCCAGCCCTTACTGAGTTAAGATCTTCTTTAAAAACTTCTATTGTTTTATTCATCTTCGGTTCATATTCTTGACTAAATCTATCAGGCATATTAATCCTCCTTTACAATAGTTCCTATCCTTTCACCTTCAACAACTCTGACTATGTTATCAGGGTCATCTATACCGAATACTACTAGCGGTATATTGTTATCCATGCATAAAGATGTTGCTGTTGCATCCATTATCTTTAAATTCTTGCTAAGTATGTCAAGATAAGATAATTTATCAAACTTTTTCGCATCTTTATTTATCTTTGGATCGCTGTCGTAGATACCGTCTACACCCTTCTTTGCTAATAGTATAGCCTCTGCATTGATTTCAGCAGCTCTAAGCGCAGCTGTTGTATCTGTTGAAAAGTAAGGATTTCCAGTTCCTGCAGCAAATATAACAACCATCTTCTTTTCAAGTTGTCTAATTGCTCTTCTTCTTATATATGGTTCTGCTACAGCTCTCATTTCTATAGATGTTTGTACTCTTGTAAGTACATCCATCTTTTCTAAAGCATCTTGAAGTGCAAGTGCATTCATAACAGTGCCAAGCATGCCCATATAATCTGATGTTGCTCTTTGTATATTAAGTGAGTCTCTTCCTCTCCAAAAGTTACCTCCACCAACAACTATACCTACTTCAACACCCATTTCTGTTACAGTCTTTACTCTTTTAGCGATTGACTTGATAACATCGTTATCGATACCAGTCTTTTCGCTGCCAGCTAAAGCTTCACCACTTAATTTTAAGACGATCCTCTTATAAGCCATATATTAGTTGCCCATTTGCTTTGCTACTTCAGCAGCAAAATCTTCTTCTCTCTTTTCTAAGCCTTCGCCAACTTCGTATCTAACGAAACGTCTAATCTTGATGTTTTCACCAATCTTAGCAATTTTATCTTTTAATAAATCATTTACAGTTATGCTTGGATCCTTGATGAATGGTTGGTCTAATAAGCATACTCTTTCATAGAATTTATGCATTCTACCTTCAACCATCTTTTCTGCTATGTTTTGAGGTTTTCCTTCGTTTAGAGCTTGTTGAATAAGAACTTCTTTTTCTTTATCAATAGCTTCTTGAGGAACATCTTCTTCGCATAGGTATTCTGGGTTTGATGCAGCTACTTGCATAGCTATATCTTTAACAAAATCTTTGAATTCATCTGTCTTAGCAACGAAGTCAGTTTCTGAGTTAACTTCTACTAAAACACCGATTCTTCCTGAGTGAATATAAGAAGCAACTAAGCCTTCTGATGCAATTCTAGAAGCTTTCTTTTCAGCTGATGCTAGTCCTTTTTCTCTTAAAAGATCTATAGCCTTATCGATGTCACCATCAGTTTCAACTAAAACCTTTTTGCAGTCCATCATGCCTGCGCCAGTTTTTTCTCTTAATTCCTTAATTAATTGTGCACTTATAGCCATATTTACCTCCTAGTTTTCTTCGTTATTTATTTCTTCTTTTTCTTCTGTTTTTTCTTCAGAACGTTCTTGTTTACCTTGTTTTCCTTCGATAACAGCGTTAGCTAAAGTTTCAGTGATTAACTTAACCGCTCTGATAGCGTCATCGTTACCAGGTATAGCTATATCAACTTCATCTGGATCGCAGTTAGTATCAACTAAACCAATAACAGGTATACCAAGTATTCTTGCTTCGTTTATAGCTATCTTTTCTTTCTTAGGGTCTACAACAAAGATTAATTGTGGCATTCCGCCCATTTCCTTAATACCATCAAGGTATTTAGATAATTTTTCTTTTTCTGCTCTGATTGTAGCTACTTCTTTCTTAGGTAAAACGCTTAAAGAACCGTCTTCTTCCATCTTATTGTATTCTTCAAGTTTTTTGATTCTACCCTTAATTGTGTTGTAGTTAGTAAGCATACCACCTAACCATCTTTGGTTAACGTAGTACATTTCACATCTTTTAGCTTCTGATTCGATAGCTTCTTGAGCTTGTTTCTTAGTTCCTACGAATAGAACCTTTCCGCCTTCTTCAACAACATCTTTAACCAATTTGTAAGCTTCTTCAACTTGATCAACTGTTTTTTGTAGGTCGATGATATAGATTCCGTTTCTTTCTGTGAAAATAAATCTAGCCATCTTAGACACTTCATTCACCTGCCGCCTTAACTAATGTTTAGCACCTGAGGCGTACATCGTGAAGTGTGCATATTTTTACTAATCAATTATAACATATAAGTTGATAAAATACAAGCATTTTCTATTTATAAAATTATTTTTATCTTATCTTATTGAATATGTTTTTCTTAAGCTAATGTCATTAATAAAAATGGATGCATAGCTAGTATATAGCCTTGCATCCATTTATCACTAATCAAATATTATTTTTCTAGTTTAATCATATATCCATTCGCTTGCACGTATGAATTGAACTTTTTGTTAACAGCGTTCATATAGTATAACTCATTTAATCTTTCTTGATCTTTTAATAAGACAGGTCTATTGCCAAGCATCTTTGTCGGAATGTATTTAACTTTGATTTCTTCATCAGCGCTTGGATCTATCTCTAACTGAATTATGGCAGCCTTATCTGCCCTGCCTCCCATATTTGGGAAGATAAAGTTTCCTAAGCTATAAAAAATAATGCCATCCTTATAATACTCAGTCGCTTGCATTAAATGAGGATGCGTACCAACAACAACATCAACTCCCGCATCAATTAGTTTATGTGCTGCATTGATATAATCCTTTTCGTTTTTATGATTACTTAAGCCTTGCCAATGTATCGATAGAATTAGATAATCAACTTGCGACTTAATCTCTTTAATATATGCTAGTCTTTTGTCAACCTCATATGGGTACATACTTACCTGACCAGCCCTTTTGTCTGTAGCAAGCCATGTTCTGCTAGGCACAACTGCATTGAAGGCTAAAAAGCCTATCTTTTTGTTTTTAACTTCAATTATCTTTGCGGAAATTGCCTTATCTATCTTTCTTCCACCGCCAACGTATTGTATACCAGCTGTGTCAAGTAAATTCATCGTATCAATAAAACCTTCTTGGCCATAGTCGAGAGCATGATTATTAGCAAGATTGACTAAGTCTATGGATGAATTAGCAAGCTCCCCAGCTGTATTTGAATTTGATGCGAAGTTATATTCATTTTTCATATTTGCCGGCTTTTTACGATCAGTAATAGCAGTTTCTAAATTTATAAAGCTTATATCATCATTTTGGAATATTTCCCTAACATTTTCAATTGGATAAGTCACGCCAAATTGATTAACTTTATTCTTTACATAAGTTGAATATGATACATCACCTGCTAGTGATATAGTTATCTTCTCATCTACTAGAACCAAATTTTCATCGCTTACTACCACATCTTCAACATCTTCTGCATCTTCAGCGAATGCAATATTACACATCAGCATAGATAAAAGTAATACTAAAACTATTGAAGATTTAAATCTTTTATTCATTTAATCACCTTTTTTTACTTATTATAATGATTATATTATATAAGAAGAAAATATTCAAGCTTTCTATTAATAAATAAAAGGAGATATGCATATACATACCTCCTAGTGATGAATATTATTAAAGATTAATTTTAAGAGCTATATCTTGATTGGCAACGATGTCTTTTGCCTCGCTCTTATTAAGTGATTTAACTGCATCCATGTTTGTTATGACTATAGGTGTAGTAGCCTCTTTGCCTTGTGACTTGATATAATCAATATCAAACTCAATAAGCTTTTGGCCTTTTTTAACATGGTCGCCTTCATTAACAAAGCCTTTGAAGCCTTCGCCATTGAGCTCAACTGTGTCCATGCCGATGTGAACAAGTAGTTCTACATCTTTTGCTTTTAAGCCTATTGCGTGAAGCGTATGAAACAATTGAACCACTTCACAATCGCATGGTGCATATAAAACGCCTTCCTTTGGTTCTATGGCAATGCCATCGCCAAGTATCTTTTGTGAAAAGACTTGGTCTTTAACTTCTGTTATATCTATAAGCTTACCTGTGATTGGAGCATATAAATCAAGTTCTTTTTTCTTTGAAAATAGTCCCATATTACACCTCATAGATTGCGTCTAATATGGATCCGTCTCTATATTCACTATAGCCAATAATTCTATCTTTTTTCTTGATGTCGTTAGGTTCACCCATAAAGTTATCTGCAATTGCCTTTAGCTCTTGTATTGTCATAACGTTTAGGCCGCTTGCTTTGAATTTTTCGATTAAATCTTGTCTTAATGGGTTAACCGCTATTCCTCTTTCAGTTACAAGTACATCTATTGTAGTTCCAGGTGTAGCGATTACGTCTACTCTGTTCTTAATAACAGGTAGTCTTGATGAGAATAGTTTTGAAACGATAATTGACATCTTTGCTCCAGCTGCTGTGTCTTGGTGACCGCCTGAGCCGCCCATTAGCATACCGTCGGCTCCTGTAATAACGTTAACATTAAAGTCAAGGTCAATTTCAGTTGCGCCTAGGATAACTACGTCTAAGTTATCAACAACTGCTGATACTTCTGGATTACCATATTCAGAGCCACTCATTCTTAAATGATTAGCGTTCTTCTTAATTGATTCGATTGCTTTTAAGTCGAAGCATTGTACGTCATATAATGAAGTGAACAAACCTTCTTCGAGCATATCTGTTAAATAACCAGTAATGCCGCCACTTGCAAATGAACCCTTAATATTTTCTTTAATCATGTAG
>QWCK01006019.1_pt1 | contig 10541 bp, 7 predicted proteins | sample 1972571 | NCBI WGS metagenome assembly QWCK01 (sample SAMN09866710, study PRJNA288562) | Human gut metagenome isolate term2_stool, whole genome shotgun sequencing... | isolation source: gut | host: Homo sapiens | place: USA: California | reverse complement strand
GTGAGTGAGTTGTATGGCCTGACACGAGCAGATATCGACTTTGAACGGCACTGTATCCATGTCCGGCGGCAGCTTTGCCGGACGGCTGAAAAGCCCTACGTTTCCCGATATTCGTGATTCGGCTCCAAAAGTGTGGTTTGGAAGGGCGGCATGTACTAAGTCGCGGTCGCTCCCTAAAACTGCAAATACTGTTAAGCGCACTTTTGAGGCGGAGTCTCTTCGGAGGCTCCGCCTCTTTTGCGTCTTTCTTTAAGAGCTTGACGAATGCACACTTTCTTTTTCGTCCATACTGTAACCGGATATGGAACGGGAGAGGGGGCTTTTGATGTCGGGCCGTCGGGTGCTGGTGCTATATGGCTCACTGCTGCTTGGCTTTGCAGTGGTGCTGTGCAGGCTGTTCTGGCTTTGCTCCAACACGGCCTATGCAGCCCGGGCGGAAGCGCAGAGCACAGCCATACTAACGTTCCCGGCCCGGCGGGGCAATTTTTACGATTGCAATGGTCACCTGCTCACTGGGCTTGGGGAGCAGTGGCTGGCGCTTAGTCTGCCCGGGGAGGGAAGCTACACAAAACTTTACCCGTATGCCAGCAAGGCCGGTCAGGCAATGCTCTACCAGAAACGGAACGCCTCCCGGCCGTTTCTGGTGGAGGTGACGCGGGATGTCTCTGCAATGGGCGCGTGGTGCTATGCCGTCCCGCGCCGCTATGGGGATGCGCCTTTGGCGTCGGCCCTGCTGGGCTATCTCGATGGCGAGGGGCACGGCGTCGCAGGGCTGGAGGCAGCGCTGGAGGATCTGCTCTCCGGCACCGGGGCACAGGACAAGTTGGTCTGTGCGGTCAACGCACAGGGAAAGCTCCGGAGCGGGACAGAGCCGGAGCTTGTAAAATCGGACAGCGGCGCAGTGGGGGTTCAACTGACTCTCTCCCGGTCCATCCAGCGCGCGGCAGAAGCCGTGGCGGTCCAGACGATGCAGAGCGGCTGCATTCTGGTACTGGATGCGGCCAGTGCAAAAGTGCGGGCCTGTGCCAGTACACCGGGCTTTGACCCGGAAAATGTCTCCGCCAGCCTTAATGCTCCGGACAGCCCGCTTGTGAACCGGGCATTTCAGGCCTATGCGGTGGGTTCTGTTTTCAAGCCGGTGTTGGCTGCCGCAGCGCTGGAAGCGGGGAAGACGGGCCTTGTGTGGGATTGTCCGGGCTATTGTGTTGTGGATGGGCAGGTATTCCGCTGTGCCGGAGGTGTCCCTCACGGAGAAGTGGATCTGGCAGCCGCCCTGCAGAAAAGCTGCAACGGATATTTTATCCGGCTGGGGCAGGAGCTTGGCCCGGAGCGGGTGCGGGAAATGGCTGTCCGCCTCGGCTTTGGCCGGGCGCTGAATTTGGCAGACACCCTGAGCACGGCTGCCGGTCAGCTGCCGGAGGCGGAAACACTCACATCCAGCGGGGCTTTTGCCAATTTCTGCTTTGGGCAGGGGGAGCTGTTGGCTACACCGATCCAAATTGCCGCCATGATGAACACCATTGCGGCGGGCGGTATCTGGCAGGAGCCACTCTTTCTGGAATGCACTTTGGATGAAACGACCGGTGAATCGCTGACCGCGCTGGCCCACCGCAGCGCCCGGCGGGTGTTCTCTGCACAGACTGCCCGGGCATTGCGGGAGCTGCTGGCAAGTGTTGTCATGGAGGGCACGGGCCATGAGGCGGCCCCCACAGAGGGCACCGCCGCCGGGAAGACGGGCACCGCCCAGACCGGCCAGTTTGCGGCGGGAAAAGAACTGAAAAATTACTGGTTTGCAGGCTTCTATCCGGCCCGGAACCCACGCTATACCATTGTGGTGCTGCAGGACGGCCAGACAGGCCCGTCGCGGACCAGTGCGGCCATCTTCGCGCGGGTGTGTGACGCTTTGGACGCTGCAGGGGAGTAAAATTCAATTTTGCTTGCAATTTCACACGGAGTATGATACTATATACCTGTATTTGTATGGTTGATCTTAAATTTTTGATAAATCAAAGGAGCGTTTCATCCATGTCTGTCATTGAAATCGTCGGCGGCGTCATCCTGCTCATCGTTTCTGCCGCTATCGTGTTCCTCACTCTGATGCAGCACACCCATGGTCAGGGGCTGTCCGGCGCCATCAACGGGAGTGCCTACGGCGCGAACAATGCTCGCCTGACCCCGGCCGACCAGATGCTGGCAAAGGTGACCCGCATTGCAGGCATCGTCTTCTTTGTGGTGGCGATCCTGGCCTGTGTGTTTGCAAGCCGTCTGGCCTGAGCACGCGTATGCAGCCCCGTGTAGGACGGGGCTGTTTTTCTGCCCGGAAATCCCCAAAATCATTTGATGACTCGTTAGGAGAAGCTGCTGCCTCGGGAATGTGCCGCGGGCGGCAGGAGGGAAGTGCGGGAGTGTGCCCGCTGTGTGAAAAGGCTCGCAGCCCGGTGGAGGCAGAGCCGTTGGAAGTAAGGAGAAAATTATGCCGTTACGCGATAAAATTGAACATGCGATCCAAAACCAGCCCTGCACTGTCAAGGATCTGAAAGCGAAGTTTGGCGGAGACCGCGGTGCGGACCGCAAGGTGATGGAAGCACTGGACCAGCTGGTGCATGAGGCGGTCATCTGCCAGAAGCAGGGCGTGTTCTTCACCGTCCGCTCGGGCCGCGCGGAGAAAGCCCTGCTGTGCAAGGTGGTCAAGCTGGGGAAGAACTTTGCCTTTGTTATGCTGGACGATGGCACCAGTGATATCTTTATTCCGGGCCGCTTTACCCGCGGTGCCATGCCGGGCGATGAGGTGCTGGTGGAGAAGTTTGCCCACCCCCGTGTGGAGGGCAGTGATGAGGGCGAGATCCTTGCCATCCTCACCGAGAAAAATGACCTGGTGGGCACGGCCCGCCGGGTGGATGGCCGTTTGAAATTCGTCCCGGACGACTGCCCGGCCATTTCCATGCAGCTCATGCGGGATTGCGAGGGCGGTGCCAAAGACGGCGACAAGGTCGCTGTGGAGATCCTCATGCGCGGCAACCGTCAGGAAGACCACCGCGTGGGTGTTGCCATGCGGTTTGGCAGCTCGGACGAGGCCAAGCGCTGCGCCAAGGCTCTGCTCTACGCCAAGGATATCCGCAGCCGTTTCCCGGATAAGGTGCGGGAAGAAGCCAAAAAGTTTGAGGACATGGCGATTTCCGAGGCCGACTGTGAGGGCCGCATGGACCTGCGTGCCCTGCCCATCTTCACCATCGACAGCGCCGAGACCAAGGACATCGACGATGCCATCAGCCTGACCAAGACTTCTGACGGCGGCTTTGAGCTGGGCGTCCACATTGCGGATGTTTCCAATTATGTCAAGCCTGGCAGTGAGCTGGACAATGAAGCATTCAGCCGTGCTACCAGTGTTTACTATGCCGACCAGGTCGTCCCCATGCTGCCGAAGCAGCTCTCCAATGGCATCTGCTCTCTGAATGAGAAAGAGCTGCGTCTGGCGTTCTCCTGCCTCATGCGGCTGGATCAAGACGGCAACCTGACCGATTACCGTTTTGTCAAGTCCATCATCTGCAGCCGGGTCAAGGGCGTGTACTCTGAGATCAATGCCCTGCTGGCCGGGACCGCGGATGCTGAGATCAAGGCCAAGTATGCCGAGGTGCTGAACCAGCTGCCTGCCATGAAAGAGCTGTACGGCCACCGTGCCCGCCTGCGCAAGGAGCGCGGATGCATGGACATTGAGAGCGGTGAAGTCAAGCTCATCCTTGACGAGGACGGCCACTGCATCGACGTCAAGAAGCGCACCTCCGGTGAGAGCGAGTCCATGATCGAGGAATTCATGCTGCTGGCCAACCAGTGCGCGGCCCACTTTGCCCGCGTCAAGCAGATCCCCTTTGTCTACCGTGTGCACGAGGAGCCCAACGCCGAGAAGCTGGAGCGTCTGCACGCTCTGCTGCAGGCCTGCGGGATCAATGACCACTTTGCAAAAGAGGTGCCCACCCCCAAGGAGCTGAGCGCCATCCTCGAGGGCGTGCGCGGCACTCCCTATGAGCAGATCATCAACACCGGAATGCTCCGCTGCATGTCCAAGGCTGTGTACGAGGAAAAGCCCAAGGGCCACTATGGTCTGGTCCTCAAGGACTACGCCCACTTTACCAGCCCCATCCGCCGTTACCCTGATCTGGCCATCCATCGCATCATGACGGATCTGCTGCAGGGCACGGACAAAGAGACCATGATCCTCCGCTACAGCGATTTTGCGGAGAAAGCCAGCAAGCAGTCCAGCGAGCGGGAAATCATTGCCATGCAGATCGAGCGCAAGGCCGAGGATTGCTATAAGGCTGAATACGCCCGCCGCCATCTGGGCGAGTGCTATGAGGGCACCATTTCCGGCGTGACCCAGCGCGGCCTGTTTGCGGAGCTGGAAAATGGTGTGGAGGGCTTTGTGCCTGCTTCCAGCCTGACCCCCTCCGGCACCAACCTCACCGAGGGCATCCGCCTCTCGGATCCCGTCTCCGGCAAGAGCTGGAGCCTGGGCGACAGCATGATGATCACCATTGTGCGTGCCGATGTCAACCTGGGCAAGGTCGATTTTGAGGTCGCCCCGGAAAAGAAATAATTACAGAAACCATCAAACACGATCAAGTGGTAAAAGCATCGGTTCCCGGCAGCACGGGAGCCGGTGCTTTTTTACTATCAAAGGCGGCGGAATGTAAAAACTTCTTACACTGCCGCCTTTTTGCTTGTTGTAGGGCGGCCCTGAGCCGGGTATACTAAGGCTACAACGATGGTGCGCGTACCGGAGAAGAGCGCACAGTTCCTACCATGCTCAGGAGGTTGATCTGATGTATTATTCCAGTGGCAATTATGAGGCATTCGCGCATCCCCGCAAACCGGAGGGGGTCGATCATAAATCGGCCTATCTCATTGGCTCGGGCCTGGCTGCTCTGACCGCGGCCTGCTATCTGGTGCGGGATGGCCAGATGAAGGGCGAGCGCATCCACATCTTTGAAAAAGACCCCATCCCCGGCGGTGCCTGCGATGGCTATAAATATGATATCGGCTATGTCATGCGGGGCGGCCGCGAGATGGACAACCACTTTGAGGTCATGTGGGATCTGCTTCGCTCGATCCCGTCGCTAGAAACCGAGGGTGCCAGCGTGCTGGATGAATATTACTGGCTGAACAAGGCAGACCCCAATTACTCCCTTTGCCGCGCGACGGAGAAACAGGGCCAGGACGCCCACACGGATGGCAAATTTGCCATCTCGGATCAGGGCGCGCTGGAGATCATGAAACTCTTCTTCACCCCGGACGAGCAATTGCAGGATAAAAAGATCACCGATGTTTTTGACGAGGAGGTTTTCTCCTCCAACTTCTGGCTTTACTGGCGCACCATGTTTGCCTTTGAAAACTGGCACAGTGCTCTGGAAATGAAACTCTACCTCAAGCGGTATATCCACCACATCGGCGGTCTGCCGGATTTCACGGCCCTGCGTTTTACCCGGTATAACCAGTATGAGTCCATCATCCTGCCCATGACCTGTTACCTGAAAGACCACGGCGTCCAGTTCTTTTATGAGACAAAGGTAACGGATGTGCAGTTCAACATTGAAATCGGCCGCAAGCAGGCCAGCTCCATCACGGTAGACCATAAGGGCCAGGTGGAGACCATCGACCTGACCGAGAACGACCTGCTTTTCATTACCAACGGCGGCTGTGTGGAGAGCTGTACCGTGGGTGCGCAGGACAAGGCGGCGGGCTTTGACCCCACCATCAAACCGGGCAATGGCTGGGATCTCTGGCGGCGGGTCGCGGCGCAGGACCCCTCGTTCGGCAACCCGGATAAGTTCTGCTCCAAACCCGAGGAATCCAACTGGGAGAGTGCGACCATCACCACGCTGGACGATACCATCCCGCAGTATATCGAAAAAATTTGCAAGCGGGATCCGTTCAGCGGCCATACCGTCACGGGCGGCATCGTCACGGTCAAGGATTCCAGCTGGCTCCTCAGCTGGACTCTCAATCGCCAACAGCAGTTCCGGGATCAGCCCAAAAACCAGCTCTGCGTCTGGGTCTACGGCCTGTTCAGCGATAAGCCCGGCGATTATGTCAAGAAATCCATGAGGGATTGCACCGGCAAGGAGATCTGCATGGAGTGGCTGTACCATCTGGGCGTGCCGACGGACAAGATCGAGGAATTGGCCGAGCACAGCGCCAACACAGTGCCGGTCATGATGCCCTATATTGATGCGTTCTTCATGCCCCGCGCCATTGGTGACCGGCCCGACGTGGTGCCGAAAGACGCTGTCAACTTCGCATTTTTGGGCCAGTTTGCCGAGACGCCGCGGGATACCATCTTCACCACGGAGTATTCCATGCGCACCGGTATGGTGGCGGTGTACAGCCTGCTCAGCATTGACCGCGGCGTGCCCGAGGTCTGGGGCAGCACCTACGATGTCCGCTGCCTGATTGATGCCGCGGTCAAGCTCCGGGACGGCAGAAAGCTCACGGATATGGAGCTGCCGTTTGTAAAGAAGCTTGCCCTGAAAGAAGCGCTGCGGAAGATCGAGGGCACCGACCTTGAAAAATTCCTCAAGAAATATAACGCGATCTGATGTTTCCCAGACCTGTTTTGGGTCGTTCCTCTTTTCGGAAAAACCGGGCTTTGTTCTCCTGAGGCAGGAGGCAGGGCCCGGCTTTTCTTTGTTTTTTCGAGAAAGCTTCTAAAAAGAATGACTTTTTGTGAATGAATTTTACGCATATTTGACATTTTGCTCTTGCCGGAAGCTGCATTTTGTGTTAAGCTTAACTCAACAGTGCAGCGCAGGGGAGAGAGCCCGTCGCTGCCAAAACCGGAAAAACAAAAGGAGGTCGTTCTTCGTGAAACGATTTATCTCTCGCCGCAGCTTTTTGAAAACCGCTGGTGTCACTACGGCTGCCGCCGCTGTGGCCGGAGGAGCTCCCTCGGCGTCTGCCTGTTTTGGCAAAGGCAAGCTGCCGGAAATCACCATCCTTTATACCAACGATGTCCATACTTACATCGACCACAAATCCCCGGAGCTGACCTATGCTTCCATCGCAGCCCTCAAGAAGAGCTATGAGGAGCAGGGCAAGAATGTGCTGCTGGTGGATGCTGGCGACCATATCCAGGGCACGGCATACGGCTCCATGGACGATGGCGCCACCATCATCCGGCTGATGAATGAGGCAGGCTATGATCTGGCCACGCCGGGCAACCATGAGTTTGACTACGGCATGGACCGCGCAAAAATGGTCCTCAAGGAAGCGGATTTTCCGTACGTTTCCTGCAACTGGATCGACCTGCGCAGCGGTCTGCGGGTCCTGCCCAGCATCAAGCTTTTCAATGTCAAGGGTGCCTTTGTGGCCTTTGTGGGTATTACCACACCGGAAACCTTTACCAAGTCCACTCCGGCCTACTTCATGAACGCCAAGCAGACCCGTTACATCTACGATATCCTCGGCGGTGACGACGGTGCCAAACTGTACGATGCCGTCCAGAAAGCCATCGATAAGGCAAAGACCCTTGGCGCGGATTATATCATCGGCCTGGGCCATCTGGGTGTCGATCCCTCGTCCGCTCCCTGGACCAGCAAGGATGTCATTGCCCACACCACCGGCTTCAACGCGTTCATCGACGGCCATTCCCACACGGTGATGGCGGGTGAGACGGTTGCCGATGCCGCAGGTACCCCTGTGTTACTGACCCAGACCGGCTCCTACTTTAAGAATATCGGCTGCATGACCATCAACCCAGAGAGCGCTGTAGGCACCATTACCACCACGCTCATCTCCACCTATGAGGGCGCGGACCCGGTGGTGGATGCCATTGCCAAAGAGTGGGTCGCCGATGTGGACGATATGCTGGGCGAGGAGATCGCAGTGGGCGACGGCGAGTTCTATATCAGCGATGCAGAGACCGGCAAGCGCCGCATCCGCTCGGCAGAGACCAACCTCGGCGACTTTGTGGCCGACGGCATCTACGCCTACTTCAATGAGATCGAAGAGCTGCACTGCGATATCGCGGTCATGAACGGCGGCGGCATCCGTGCCGATGTCCCGGCAGGTGCCTGGAGCTTCAAGACCTGCAAGATGGTCAGCCCCTTTGGCAACGTGGCCTGTCTGATGTCCGTGACGGGCAAGCAGATCCAGGACGCTCTGGAGTTTGCCGCCCGCTTTGCAGGCTCCGGCCAGGAGAACGGCGGCTTCCTGCATGTGGCAGGCGCGACCTATGAGATCCACACCGAGATCCCCAATACCGTCCCCACCGACGAGAAGAACGTCTGGCTGGGCAGCGCCACCGGCACGCCGCGCGTCCAGAACGTCAAGATCTATGACAAGGTCCTGGGTGATTATGTCCCGTTGGATCCGGAGCGGAAATACGCTCTGGCCGGCATGAACTACACTCTGCGCAATCTGGGCGACGGTTTTGCCATGTTTGATGGCGCAGAGCTCATCAAGGACTATGTCTCCGAGGATTATCTGGTCATGTCCAGCTATGCCATGATGTTTGGCGGCGCGGATGGCGATGGTTTGCCGCACCTCACCAGCGCCAACAGCCCGCTGGCCGATTACCCGGGCTACCTGCTGGATTATGAGAATCCCTATGGTGCAGGCCGCATCACGATTCTCTGAGCCTCTGTAAAATCAGAAAATTCAAGATAAGATAGCATAAGGCCCCTGCTTCCGCGAAACCGGAGGCAGGGGCCTTTGCATGTGCAGGTTGGATTTAGGAGACGAACTGCTTCATAAATGCAATATCGCTGGCCGCGCGGGCAGGCACGGCTTCCTCCCGCAGTACCGGGAGCGATGCCTGCGGCATCTGGCGCAGCATTTCAAAACCGCCCGCATAGTCCACGCAGGAGTCTTCGAGGCTGGTGGAGTAGAGGGTGCCGTCCGGCTGGAAATTCTGGCCCTTGAAATGGACCGCCACGATTTTATCGCCATACCAGCTGCCCACTTTGTCCCACAGGCGGCGCTGGGCGTCCACGGAAGCATTCTCCGGGCCGACATAGTTGGCAAAATCGCAGATGACCCGCAGGTTGGGGCTTGCCATCGCGTCCAGCACCATCTTGACGGCCTCCGGGGTGTTCATAGCATGGTAGTAAACGCACTCCACGGCAAACAGCACGCCCTGCTCTTCGCAGGCGGGCAGAATCTCACCCAGGCTCCGCAGCAGCGCTTCCTGGGCCTCTTTCCGGCTGATACCCGGCTGTTTTGCCATATTGGTGGTCTCGCTGCCCATGCAGCCAGCGCCCAGTGCTTTTGCTACGGGGATCTGGCTCAACACTTTGGCCACTTCCGCTTTGCGTTTCTCCTCATCGGCATAGCTCAGCTCCACATAGGTGCCGTCTACAGCAATGCCGACGTTGGAAGCTTTGGACGCCGCGCGGGCAGCTTCTACCAGGGAGGGGGTCACATCGGCATAGCTTTTAACGCCCTCAATGGCCTTGGGAAACGCCAGCTGTGTGCAGCGGAAACCTGCCTGCCCGATGGCAGAAAACAGCGCTTCCGGGGTCTGACGGCCAAAATCATGGCCGCGTGCTCCAATGATAAATTCCGGCATGGTCGTTCCTCCTTAACAGGGTGTTCTGCTTACCCAAAAATACGCTGGGCAAACATGCCAAGCTCTTTGCCCCACCAGTACCAGTCGTGGGAGACATCATTGCCCCACAGCTCTACATGGCAGGGGAGGACGGCAGCTTCCAGCGCGGCCTGCAGCGCTTTGGTGTCCGCGCAGGCATCGTCTTCGTAAGCGCCCTGCCCGGCACAGAGCAACAGGCTGTTTTCCCCAGCCTTGGCAAGGGCAGCGGTGTTGTAAATGCCCGTTTCAGCCAGTGCGTTCAGCGGGCTGTTGCGCAGGATGAGGTCATCGGCCTCACTGCCCATAAAACGGCTCATGTCATACAGGCCGGAGAGGCCGATGGCACCCGCAAACAGCTCCGGGCGGCGCAGGCGGCAGTTGACAGCCTGATAAGCACCCGTGTCCACGCCTGCGCACCAGAGCACCGGAGTGGATGCAGTCTTAGCCGCTTTCTCGTCCGCTTCTGCCTTGGGTTCGTCGGCGGTCAGGGCCAGGATGCGGGGAGCCAGCTCGGTGGTCAGGTAGAGGAAATACTTCTCCTGCATCTCGGCCCGGCGGCGGGGAGCGGAATTCCCGGCCAGCAGGCTCTCGCCGTCAATGCTGTCGGCACAAAAAAGCTGTACCTTGCCCGCGTGGAGCAGGCTGGCCACGGCTTCGGGCATCCCGTTGTTCTCCCAATCGTAAAAGCGGCCGCCCCGGGCAGGCAGTGCCAGCACCGGCACGCCGCTGTGGCCGTAGCGCTTAAACTCCATGGCGCGGTCCAGCACCGCGCTCCATTCCTTATAATAAATACCATCCATACCCAAACGCAATGAAATAGAGTTATGAACCACAAACAGGCCGAGTATACGTTGATTTCGTTCTTGGCCGGCTTTCTTTTATATTTGATGTTTACAAGTGCAAACATCGCAAACAGACAAAAGATTTTGAATCCCCCAAGACTATAGCATAGCGAAAAGAACAT
>QWCK01006018.1_pt1 | contig 10541 bp, 6 predicted proteins | sample 1972571 | NCBI WGS metagenome assembly QWCK01 (sample SAMN09866710, study PRJNA288562) | Human gut metagenome isolate term2_stool, whole genome shotgun sequencing... | isolation source: gut | host: Homo sapiens | place: USA: California | reverse complement strand
ACTACGTCCTGACAGGTGATAAATCGTTCAATGTGTTTTTCCAGCAGCCCGGTGATGTCACTCATCTGCATGTCAAGAGGCATATCAATGGCATCGAATACCTTTCGCCCGATGATCTGGTTAGCGGCATCTGCAATACTGGAAGCTGTTGCATAGCCGTGGCTTAAGATAATACCGGCTGCGGAAAGTCCCTGGATCTTCTGGTTCTGGTTTTTTATATCTAAAAGCAAAAACAGCTGGTTTAAACTGTCTGCTTCAATGTCCAGATTCAGTTTGATCAGGTTTACGATCCTGGAACAGATGACTGATTCTTTTTCAAGAACAGCGCTTACAGCCTGAAACATTTCTTCAATCTCGTCATGGTTTTGTTTCATCCAGTTGTCGATCAGATGGTCGCCCTGAAGCTGTATATATAAACGGCGGGCAAGTAAGTGGCTGTATTTTTTGGAAAGGCTGATGCCATACATTTCACCTACATTTTCAAAAATCTGATTGATCAGCTGTTCGTAAGTGGAAATCTTGATGTTTACAAGCTTCTGTCCGTAGATCAGATAGTCGTAATAATCATTTAATTGTTTCCGGAATTCCATCATCAGGCCGTCAAAACTGAGCATATCCTGACGGTAATCTTCAAAGACATCTAACATGATCTGGAAATACTGTACCGTCTGTCCCAAAGAGGTGTCACGGCTGTAACTGTTTAAGTGGATCATCCGTTTGTCTTTGTCTTCAACCTCCAGTTTTAAGGAGGAGAGCATATATTCCGGAAGGTGATAACTGTGGATAGCGATACCATCGCTGTTTTTTTCCAGATAAGCTCCGGCACAGCTGCTGGTAACGCAGGTTTTTAATTCGTCGATGTTGTTTTCGTAGGAAAATTCCAACATACAGTGGAAGGCGTTCTGGCTGATGCTTACATCTACGCCCATGCGCCGTCCTTCTGCTTTTAAGAAGGAGACTAACATTTCCTCTTTTTCATCGGCTGTGCGTTCATGTAATGTTGGGACCGGGATCACAATGGGGATCATCCTTGCAAGTGGCTTATAAAGTGTTTCCGCCGGTACTTTTGTGGTGGAAAATACCAGTCTTGCATTGGACTCAAAAACATGTTCGTCATCATGATATCCTTTATATTGTCCCGAAATTAAGTAGGAATAGATCAGTTCCTGTCCTGAAAATGGAAGCCTGTCAATTTCATCAAAGAAAAGGATGCCGCCGTTTGCCTTTGCAAGCCAGCCTTTTCCGTCTTCGCTGCCGCAAAGGGAAATAGCAAATTTTTCTTCATTCTGGGCATATTCGGAGCAGTCTACTGTGATGTAAGGCGGGAGAGAAGCTGCGCCTGCAGTTCCAATTACCCGTTCATTTACAGCATATTCATACATCAGCCTGGAAAGAAAAGCCTTTCCTGTTCCGCCGGATCCGTTAAACAAGGCCGGAAGACCATTTGGCGGGTATTTAACAGCTGCTTTACACTGCTCTATGCAGGAACTTAAACTCAGGTAATAACCGATAGCTTTCTGAAAATCTCTTTTATTTTCATCGCTTCGGCATTTCCGCTGAAAATCGTCCATACCGGAGAATACGCAGGTTTCCAGGGCAACCTGGGCCTCACGTTCAACATTTTTCTTATGGAAGAAATAAACAGGACGGGAGTTGACCTTAATAGCCCGCTCTTCTTTTACCAGCTCGTTCAGATACTGACTGGCCAGATTACGGGAAATATTCAGTGATTCGCTGATATGGTTCGCCGTAAAATATTTCAGATCTTTCAGGGCATAGCCCCGGCTTATTTTTTCCAGGTAAAGATAGAGTTCTTCTTTTGTGCTGAGCATGTACATGATTCTCATGTTTGTTGATTTAACTTTAATTCTTTTCGCGCGTGTTTTATGTCTACCTGATCACAAGTGTAATTATACAAAAAATAGTCTGAAAAGAAAGATGTTTTGAATGATTTCGCCAGTTTGAAAAGGGTTTCGGCAGTAGAGGTGAGAAAAATTGGGAGACGTTCAGAGCGGGGGGATGGGGTTCGACACTAGGATTGACACTTTTATGGGGGAAATATGTGCTATACTTAAAATCAGATGTCAGGATCAAGATCAGGCACAGGAAGATTTATTACAGGAGGGAATCAATATGCACAGTGAAAAAACAACTATCCGGCTGGTAGCAGTAGATATGGACGGAACTCTTCTTCATGATGACAAGAGCATATCAGATTATACATTAGATGTTTTAAGAAGGATCGTAAAAAAAGGTGTGATCCTGGTACCTGCCTCAGGAAGACCCATCGGAGGAATGAAAGAAGCAGTATTAAATAATGTAGACGGCATTCAGTATGCTATCTGCTCCAATGGTGCCATGCTTATGGATGTACCGGAGGAAAAAAGTATCTGTGAAACAGGGATCCCCACAGAAAAAGCAGTGGAAGCCATTGCGTATCTGGAACAATTCCCAGTGGCTGTATATGCCCATACAGACAAAGGTACTTTCCGGGCAGAGGGCTGGGAGAAAACAGGGCTTTCTGAGAAATATCCTTATATCAGGTTCAGCGAAGGAAATGTAAAAGATCTGGGAGCGTTTTTAAGGACCAGCGGAGTAAAAGTGATGAAAATGGGTGCTTTTGTCTTAAAAGATGGACTGGCACAGGAACTTCTGGAAAAAGGAAGCCCTATACCGGGTATCGTATTTTTGCGCACCGGAGATGGGATCATAGAATTAAACTCTGTGGATGCCTCAAAGGGAAATGCACTGTGTACACTTTGTAAAAAATTGGGGATAAGTATGGAAAATGTTCTGGCTATTGGGGATAACGAAAACGATATTTCCATGCTTCAGGCTGCAGGCATCTCCGTAGCAATGGAAAACGCAGAAGATGATGTAAAACAGGCTGCGAAATTTGTGGCCGGGCATAATGAAGAGGACGGGGCAGCTCATTTCCTGGAGGAATGGGTGCTGTAAAATAAAACAGAGAACAAAAAATGGACGCGCCGGCTGACGCGTCCGTTTGCTTTGTAAACTTGTGATCCACTGCCTGCTGACGCAGGCGGTTGTCAGAGTATTCCTGTAGACTGTAAAAACAGTACAAACATCATAACCGGGACCACATAGCGGATCATGACGCGGTACAGCTTTTTACGGCGGAAAGTATCGCCGGTGCTTTCCATTTCTTCGATCACATAGTCCGGTGTTTTGATCCAGCCGATCAGAAAGGCAGAGAGCAGTGCGATAAACGGCATCATAACGCTGTTGCTGATATAGTCCATGATGTCTAATAACTGTCCCACAGAGCCGTTTGGCAGTTTTACTTCAATATAGAAGATACTGTAGCCAAGGGCAATAACAGCAGAGGCAGCCAGGTAGATTACAGTCAGCACAAGGACTGTTTTCTTGCGGCCTGTGTGGAAGATCTCCATGCAGTTGGCAGTGATAGATTCCAGCACAGAGATACAGGACGTAAGAGTAGCGAAAATAGTTGTTACAAAGAACAAAAGACCAACAAAGGTACCTGCTTTTCCCATGGCGCCAAATACCTTAGGAAGGGAAATGAACATTAAACTTGGACCTGCGCTCATTCCGTCGGTGCCGGAGAAAACAAAAACTGCCGGGATGATCATGGCGCCTGCTAAAAGGGCAACGCCTGTGTCGAAGATCTCAATCTGATTAACAGCTTTATTTAAGTTAACTTCCGGTTTCACATAAGAGCCATAGGTGATCATGATACCCATGGAAACACTTAAGGAAAAGAACAGCTGGCTCATGGCATCAAGTAAGATCTGAAGGAAGCGGCTAAAGGTCAGTCCCTCAAAATGAGGGGTTATATAATAAAGAAGGCCGTCCATACCGGTACGCATCTGTCCGCTTTCGTCAACATGGTGCAGTGTCAGGGAATAGCCTGCGATCACAACCACCAGAACCAGAAGTATGGGCATCATGCAACGGGAAACACGTTCAATACCGCCTTCCACACCATTGTATACAATAAACGCTGTTACGCCCATAAATAAAAGGGCAAACAGGACAGGTGATACAGGTGAAGTGATAAATGAGGTAAAATAATTGTCCTGGGCTGCAGCGGCAGTCTGTCCGGTGAGATAGACAACTGCGTATTTTGTGACCCAGCCGCCGATAACAGCATAGTAGGTCATGATCAGGACTGGAACAAGAAAGGTTAAAATTCCTAGAAATTTCCATTTAGGCGACATCTGGGTATAAGCCCCGATAGCGCTTTCTTTTGTTCTGCGGCCAATGGCAATGTCAGATGCCAGCAGTGTGAATCCAAATGTTAAGACCAGTGCCAGATAGATGACTAAGAACAGTCCTCCGCCGTCCTTTGCCGCCAGATACGGAAAACGCCACAGGTTTCCCACGCCTACGGCACTGCCGGCAGCAGCTAAAACAAAACCTAACTGGCCGGAAAAATTACTTTTCTTCTTATTCATGAAAAAGAATCCCCCTAAAATTATCTATAGCTGAACTTGCTTGTCATACCAGAATAGCACATGTTATAATATCAGTAAAACAAATGTTTTTATGACTATATATAATTTTTTGTAATGGATATGGGGCTATAGATAAATTTATGAAAGAACAGAAAGACAGATATGAGATATTTTTAAAGGTGTGCGAGACCGGCAGCTTTTCCGGGGCGGCAGAGGCATTAAATTACACACAGTCCGGCATCAGCCAGATGATGGCTGGACTGGAAGAAGAACTGGAAGTCCGGCTGTTTGCCAGAGTAAAAAAGGGAGTCATACTTACAGACAACGGAGCCAGACTGATTCCTTATATTCAGGAAATGGTAAACCAGAAGGCAAAGCTGCGCCAGGCGGCCTTTAATATTAATCATAAGATCGAAGGAAAGCTGCGGGTAGGAAGCTTTTCCAGTATTACAGCGTTGTGGATGCCGGGAGTGATCCATTTCTTCAAAGAACATTATCCAAAGGTGCAGGTAGAGATCTTTGACGGCAATTACGATGAGATCCGTGACTGGATCATCCACGGACAGGTGGACTGCGGTTTCCTGTCATCTATTGTGGCAGACGACCTGAAATTTTATCCACTGATGGATGACCCGCTGTGTGCAGTGATGCCTAAGGGGCATCCACTTACAGAAAAAGAACGGGTCACAGTGTCAGAACTGTTTTCGTATCCCTTAATTATAGAAACACCTGGCTGCGACAATGATATCCAGCATTTATTAGCAAAATGTTCCGTAAAGCCGAAGATCACCTACAGCTTCCGGGACGATACACTGATCATGGCCTTTGTAAAAAGCGGATTAGGCGTCACCATTTCCCAGAAAATGGTACTAAAAGCCTTTGCCAGAGACGATGTAGAATCCAGGCCCTTAGAACCAGCTTCACACCGGACCCTGGGACTGGCATTTTCAAAGACAGCCAATTCCGTGGTGTCGGGGATAATGTTGGAGTATTTAAAGAAAATGACGGGATAAATCATAAGCCAGATTGAAAATTCAGCCAATTAAAACCGATGAAAACTTGCCTAACTTCTCTAAAGTTGCTATAATTCTTGTAACCGAAGGCGTGATAATCTTTCTCAAAAGCGGGGAAGATGCAAGTATATGTACACGGCGTAGGTGTGCATATAGCAAGTAAGGAGAAGTCGTGCGTACTTTAAAGAAATCCATATGGAGTTATATGTATAAGGTCACATTTGCGTTGGTAAGTGTGATCCTTATTAGCATTACGGCATTGAATATAGCAAATGAGCAGAGCCGGGCGCAGGGGACGGCGGATAAGATCTTTGAGCAGATGGATAAGATGCTGGAGGAGAATCAGAAGGAACTTACCAGGCTGCGCCAGGAATATGCTGCGAAATGTCTTCATAATACAGAGGCCATTGCCTATATTCTGGAGAAGAACACCGGGGCAAGAAATGATCTGTATGAACTGCGTAAGATCGCGGAATTTATGGAAGTAGATGAGATCCACATTATTGATGCTGCAGGCGAGATCGTTTCCGGAACCCATCCCCAGTATTATGGTTATAGCTTTGACTCCGGGGAGCAGATGAATTATTTTAAGCCTATGCTTAAGGACAAATCCCTGAAAATGGTTCAGGATATAGAGCCGAATACAGCAGAGCATAAGCTGATGCAGTATTCAGCTATGTGGAACAGCACCGGGGAATTTATCGTGGAAGCGGGAATTGAACCGGTAAATGTATCCAAAGTAACAGAAAAAAATGAACTGCCTTATATTTTTTCCCAGCTTTGTGTCAACCCGGATACCAGCTACTTTGCGGTAAATGCAGAAACAGAAAAGATCGTAGGTGCTACGGACACAGAATTAGTGGGAATGGACATGAAGGAAATTGGTTTAAATACGGAAAAGATCCATAGTACAAAAGGTTTTTCCGGTATGATCAATGGAAAACGTTCCTATATCGTATTTAAGAAGGTAGCAGATAATTATATCGGTGTGGCAGTGACCAGTAAGGCACTTTATGAACGCATACCGTTAAATATGCTGTATCTGGCGGTATGTCTTGTACTCATTGCGCTGGCATTGTTTAAGGCAGTGACCCGGTATCTGGACCGGGAGGTAGTCCAGAAGATCGGGGAAGTAAACGGAAAGTTGCATAAGATAACCATGGGTGACTTAAACGTCAAGATTGATGTCCACAGCAGCAGGGAATTTTTTGAACTGAGCCGTTATATTAATGAAATGCTCCAGAGCCTGTTAGTCAATGACAGGAAAATGACATATGTGCTTGGAAAGACGGATATGCACATTGGTGTATATGAGTACAACCGGCAAATGAAGAGAGTCCGTTTTACAGGTGATATTCTTCAGATCTTAAAGACCGGCACAGAAGCTGCCTGGAAGCTGCCTTCTGACTGGGAAGATTTCAAGAAATATATTAGAACCATGCAAAAAGAGCCGGTTGCAGGTGAAAATGAGATATTTGCTGTAGGAAATGGTAAATATTTAAAAATTGAAGAGATCCAGGAGGGCGAAGAGATCTTCGGTGTTATTACGGACGTTACAGAGGAGATCCGCAAGCGCAGGGAGATCGAATACCAGAGAGATCATGACCAGCTGACGGGGCTGTTTAACCGGACTGGCAGAGATACCAGGCTTTCCAAAATACTGGAAGAATGCAGGGAACCATATTACTGCGCTGCTGTTATGGTAGATGCTGACGGTCTGAAAATGGTTAATGACACTTACGGACATGAAAATGGTGATGAGTACCTTAAAAGGATTGCAGAAATGCTGAAACAGGAAGCAGGTGAAAACAGCATTCTCTGCCGTCAGGGCGGTGATGAATTTACATTGTTCTATTATAAGTATGGGAAAGAAGCGCTTGTGCAGAAAATAGAAGCCCTGAAGGCGCTTCAGAGCGGACAGAAGGTCCGGCTGCGGGACGGACTTACCGTTGATCTGAGGTTCTCTATGGGAAGCAGCATGGCTTACGGCGCAGTAGATTATGATAAAATGTACCGTGAAGCAGATGAAAAAATGTATGAAGATAAAAGAATGCGGAAAAAGCTGGCAGAAGAGACAAATACAATAGAATCTTAGGAAAATTCAGAAAAAATGAAAGAATTATCCCATCATGGTAACCCTGAAAACCATGATGGGATAATTTTATTAAGAAAAAGAGGGAATAATTGACATCAGGAATCTGTCTGTTTATAATGCAGGTCAATTTACAGGTCATAGGATTTACAAGGGAGTGAATCGCTGAAAGACATGTTCTTTCAGCATGTTCATTTCCTTTTTTTATTTATAAGCATTGAAATTGAAAAGGAGGGGGATGAATATGGCGGAGCTTTTAAGAATGGAAGGGATCACCAAGCAGTTTGGTGCAGTCTATGCCAATAAGGATATCAATCTGTCTATTGAAGAAGGCGAAATCCATACACTTCTGGGTGAAAATGGTGCAGGAAAAAGTACCCTGATGAATATTCTCATCGGGCTGTATCAGCCTACTTCCGGTACGATCTGGTTAAAAGGCAAAAAGGTAAAGATCGATTCACCAAAAACAGCGGTAAAACTGGGGATCGGAATGGTGCATCAGCATTTTATGCTGGTGGATGCCATGACAGTATTTGAAAATATTATCCTTGGAACGAAAAAGGACAGTTCCATTTTCATTAAAAAAGAAGAACGGAAAAAGGAAATCCTGGAGCTTTCACAAAAATACGGACTGGAAGTAGATCTGGATAAGCAGGTAAATGAGATTTCTGTAGGCGAACAGCAGCGTGTAGAGATTTTAAAGGCTCTTTACCGGGGAGCGGAGCTTCTGATCTTAGATGAGCCAACGGCAGCGCTGACAGACCAGGAAGTAGAAGGTCTTTTCTCTATTATGGGAAGACTGACGGCAGAAAACAAGTCTGTTATTTTTATCTCCCACAAAATGCGTGAGGTAATGGCAGTCAGTGACCGGGTGACGATCCTGCGGGCTGGTCAGACTATTACTACAGTGGATAAAAAGGATACAGATGGGGCACAGCTTGCAAATCTGATGATCGGCCATGAGATGACAGTCGGTGCTTATAAAAAAGTGACAGAACCGGGAGAAGATGTGCTGCGTCTGCTCCATGTGGATTATCAGAAGGATCATAAACACAGCGGTTTAAATAACGTAAGCTTCTCCATAGGAAAGGGAGAAATCCTGGGAGTGGCCGGAGTAGACGGCAACGGACAGTCACAGCTTGCGCAGCTGGTAACGGGAGTTATTTCACCAGACAGCGGAGAAGTGGAATTAAATTCCCACAAAGTTGCCCAGTTTGCGCCTAATGGCTTCATTCTTTCCAATGTATCCCATGTCCCGGAAGACCGAAACAAAATGGGTCTGGTAGGAAATATGACAGTAGAAGAAAATCTGGTTTTAAAGGCCACGGAAGAACCTCGTTTTTCCTATGCACACGGCGCTTTATTAAAGAAAAAAGCGATCCGGAAGTTTGCCCTGGAACTTCAGAAAAAGAATGATATCCGCTGTGCTTCTATTGAGCAGGAAGCAAGAAACTTATCCGGCGGCAATCAGCAGAAGATCATCTTAGCCAGGGAAATGGAAAATCACCCGGAACTTTTAGTAGCAGTCCATCCAACCAGAGGTCTGGACATCGGGGCTTCCCAGTATGTACACGATACCATGATCGAAGCAAGGGACAAGGGCTGTGGGATCTTATTGATCAGTGCGGATTTTGATGAAGTCCTAAAACTTTCAGACCGGATCCTGGTTATGTTTGAAGGCCAGGTCATGGGAATTTATTCTGGTGAAAATCCGCCGGTAGAAGAAATATCCCTGGCAATGGCAGGAAAGGAGGAATAGGGAAATGAAATTAAAAGATAATCTGGCAAAGATCCTGATCCCCATTCTGTCGATCCTGATCGCATTTATAGCAGGAGGGATCATCATCCTGTGTCTGGGGAAAAATCCGGTGGAAGCTTATGGATACCTGTTTTCCGGTGCATTTGGAAGCGGACGTAAGATGGGGCAGACTTTAGTAATTGCATGTCCGCTGATCTTTACCGGACTTGCAGCAGCCTTTGCCTATAAGTGCGGCGTTTTTAACCTGGGCGGTGAAGGGCAGTTTATTATGGGTGCAGTTACCAGTATCTTTGTCTCTGCAAAACTGGGTGACGCAGGAATGGGCGGACTTCTTGTAAGCCTTCTTGCAGGAACCGTTGCAGGGGGCATCTGGGGCGCTATTCCTGGTATTTTAAAGATCACCAGAGGCTTAAATGAAATGATCGTCAGCATCATGCTCAACTATGTGGCAACGCTGTTTATGGGATATGTGTATACAACCCTTTTGCGTGACGGCAGTGTTCCACAGACGGTTGCAGTGGCAGACAGTATGAAGATTGCCGGTATTTCAAAAGGATTTCCAGCCCATTGGGGTGTTCTGGCGGCGTTTTTGCTTGCAGCGGTTTTATACTATTTCATTTTTTATACGTCCAAAGGATTTAAGCTGCGGGCAGTGGGAATGAACGCAACAGCGGCATTTTTCAATGGTTTTCCCGTTAATAAATACATCCTGTTTTCTTTTATCACTTCAGGCGCTATTGCAGGACTTGGAGGAAGCATAGAACTTCATGGAAAACAGTTCCGGCTTATGAGCGGTTTTGGCTCCGGCTTTGGTTTCGATGGCGTGGCAATTGCACTGATCGCCCAGCTAAATCCATTGGGAACGGCTATTGTGGCCTGCATTTTCGCAGTGCTGCGAAAGGGCGCAAGTACCTTGCAGACAGCCACGCAGGTACCAAGCTCTGTGGTGGATATCATTCAGGCTCTGGTCATTATCTTTGCAGTAGCCGGAACCGCATTATTAAAACTTCCGGCGATCAAGCAGTTCCTTATAAACCATGGAAAGAGAAAGGAGGCGCAGGGCTGATGGCATCATTTTTTACAATGAATTTTCTCACAGAGCTTCTGCTCTCAACGGTGCGCATGGCAACGCCCATCCTCTTGGTGGCTCTTGCGGAAACCTATTCAGAGCGTGCCGGAATGGTCAATATCGGTCTGGACGGCATTATGGCCATTGGTGCTTTGGTGGGCTTTCTGGT
>QWCK01005462.1_pt1 | contig 10552 bp, 10 predicted proteins | sample 1972571 | NCBI WGS metagenome assembly QWCK01 (sample SAMN09866710, study PRJNA288562) | Human gut metagenome isolate term2_stool, whole genome shotgun sequencing... | isolation source: gut | host: Homo sapiens | place: USA: California | reverse complement strand
TCCGCCGATCCCCATACAAATAGAACCGATCTGCAGGTAAGACTTGCCTCTCATGCTGGCTACCGCTACCGCAGCGCGGCCGAAACGCAGAAGCTTCTCAACCACATCCTCCGGAATATCGGTGGCATCCGCATCCTGCACATCATGTCCGTAAATACCAAAAGCAGGAAGCCCCTTCTGTGCATGGGTAGCCAGCACGCTTGCCAGATACACCGCACCGGGACGCTCTGTTCCGTTAAATCCCCATACCCCCTTGATGGTTTTGGGATCCATATCCATGGTCTCCGCACCATAGCACCAGCAGGGTGTTACCGTCAGAGTAATATCCACACCGGCCTTACGGAATTTATCCGCACATGCCGCAGTCTCACCCACCCGTCCGATGGTGGTATCCGCGATAATAACCTTTACCGGATCACCGTTGGCATAACGAAGGTTTTCCTCAAACAGCTTCGCCGCCGCCTTCGCCATATTCATGGTCTGCTCTTCCAGAGACTCCCTCACCTTAAGATAGCCTCTTCTTCCGTCAATCGTAGGTCTGATGCCGATCACCGGAAAATCCCCCACATATCTGTTCTCTGCCATTTTCTTTCCCTCCTTGTAAAAATACCATTACCGGTTTCTCTTTGACATGCCGCAGTTATATATATACGGACGATGTCTGTTATGTTCAGTATAACATTGGCAATTTGTTTTTGCCTGTGTTATAATGGCAAAAAATATAACAATATTCACTTTTATACAAGCTTCCCTTTTCCCTGTGAAAAAGGAAAACGGATTCTTTCAAAGGCCGCCCCCCAGGGGTGCTGCGGAGGGAAACAAGAATGCATTATCTGGATTATAATGAAAAGATAGAACACGGGACCCCGGACTTTCCCATCGCCTTTTATCATGTGGACGAGCATCATTCCCGCTACAACATGCCCTTCCACTGGCATAAAGAAATGGAGCTGATACAGGTGCAAAGCGGCTTTCTGCGCCTGTATCTGGACGACAGGGAGATTCTGGCCCAAACAGGTGACGTGATACTGATCGAGGAGGGCGTTATCCATGGGGGAATCCCGGAGCACTGCGTATATGAATGCGCCGTATTTGACCTTAAGGCCACCCTGATGCACACGGATGCCTGTAAAAAATACATCCGTCTCATTTCCCGCCATCAGATTCAGCTATATCCTTATTTTCAGGCGGTTCCTCCAAAAGAAACGGATCCGTCCGTTTCCTCCCTTCCCGGTATATCCCCCGCCCCGAAGGATTATACCCGCCTTCTCCGGGCCGTGGAAAGGCTCTTTGATGCCATCCGCTATCCTCATGCAGGCAGCGAACTAAGCACCCTCGGTGCCCTTTATGAGATTTTCGGCTGTCTTTTTGAAGAGGAATACTATACACCGGCCACGGATGCCCCCGCCTCCGGCCAGAAAAAAATGGATCAGCTGAAGCCGGTGCTGGAATACATCGATTCCAATTATTCCGGCACCGTCACGCTTACGGATCTTTCCCGTATCGCGGGTATGACCCCCAAATATTTCTGCCGGTATTTCCGGGCCGCCATTCACCGCACACCCATGGATTACCTGAATTATTACCGGATAGAACGGGCCTGTTATATCCTGAGCACCACGGAACTTCCTGTCACCGACGTCGCATATCAGTGCGGTTTCAATGACAGCAGCTATTTTGTGAAAACCTTCCGGAAATATATGGGCGTTACGCCGAAGCAGTATGCACTCCGCCTGTAAGCGGCTTCCGGCCCCGGGGAACTTCCCCCGTCCTGCTTAGACCAAGTAAGCGGCTTCCCTCCCGTCACAATTCCATCCCGCAGGCTTGAACAAAGCCTGCAAATATGGCCCTGCTGTCTTGCGATGTGATATACGAGAATTCGGGATGCCACTGTACTCCAAGGAAAAACCGTTTTCCTTTCATATAGACGCTCTCAACCAGCCCGTCCGCCGACCGCGCCGCTGCTTCCAGCCCGGGTGCCAAATCCCGGATAGCCTGATGATGGCAGCTGTTCACAGAAATCGTTTTTTTACCGGTAATTTTCCACAAAAGAGAGTCTTTTTCCACAATTACCTCATGAACGCTGCGATCATAGGGCGACTGCTGGTGATGCTCGGTTTCTGTGGGATACTCCGTGGGAATATCCTGGTACAGCGTCCCTCCCAGCGCCGCATTCATTATCTGAATCCCTCTGCAAATCCCAAGCACAGGCTTGTCCGCTTTCAGGATTTCGGGCAGAAGGATCTGTTCCATCTCATCCCGCATGACACAGGTTTCCCCGCAGGTATCCTTCTTTTCTTCTCCATAGACAGGCGGCTCCACATCCGGCCCGCCTGTCAGCACAAAGCCGTCCAGCTGTGCGGCAAGCTGACGCAGTGTCTCCTGTTCCCCGGTCAATGGGAGCATTACCGGGATTCCCCCCGCATCCTCCAGACCTTTCATATATCCGGGAAGCATCCAATAGCTCTCCTTCCCGCTGTCATACAACGGGGCTATTCCTATTACAGGTTTCATTTTCCATCCTCCTTCAGCAGATAGGTAGTTCGGGCCTAACCAATTATAGCATCTCTCCGGCGGTTCGGAAATAACGGCTGCATCCTCCGTGATCCAGCTTTATGTCCCACAATGGTAACAGCTCTCTGCGTTCCAACCTTATATTCAGTAACGCACCCCTTTTTATTCCGCAAAAAAGGTGCCGCAGAACCTGTTATCCCGGCTCTGCAGCACCTGTGTATAGCTATTTTCAGATCTCGTACCAGATAATCTGGTTCGGTTCCAGATCCAGCTGAAAGCTGATGCCGTCTCCCTTGTAAACGGTGGTGGACTGTGCTTCATAAGTATTGTTAACCACACAGTATTTTCCGTTCTTGATATAGGCATGTACTTCTACGTTAACATTCGTGCTGAACCACTTGTTAATATTTTCTTCGTCCCCGGCGCTCCAAAGGATAGCGCGGTATAGCAGTCTGCTGTTTTCAAAGCTGTAAGGAAGGCCGCTGATGTAAACGGCACGGCCTTTTCCGAACTCGTTCACTGCCAGATGCACCTCTTTATCCTCTGCGCACAGCACCTTTGCATCCGCAAGCGCATAAACGTATCTTCTTGATTCCCCAAAATCAATCGCGCTTTTCGAATCCTCCGTGATGAAATGGCTGTGGGTTTCCCAGTTATACTTATCATATCCCAGGGTAAAATCTCGTTCTTCTTCCACGCCGAATACATTGGACAGCTGGAAGAAGTGGCCGTTGGCCTGATGGCCGCTGGGTTCTCCCACCCCGATAATACCGCCTCCGTTGTATACAAATTCCTTTACGGCGGAAGAAATCACCGGATTGCACCACCACTCGCCGCCCGTATGGGCCGTATCCGCATCCCCTACGTTGATAATCACATCGATATCTTTGAGAATGTCCTTATTTTCCAGAATATCCTCAAAGCTGATAAATTTCACATCAAAAGGAGCTCCTGAAAGGGCCTCTATGATCCCTGCATAGGAGTAATTCTGTTTGAAGTAAATGGCATGGTGCACCATATGGCAGCCCCAGGCTCTCATTTTACCCCAGCAGTTCAGTACAGCCACCTTTTTCACACAATAGGGGGTGGTACCCTTGATATTTTCATACAGTTCCCTGAATTCCTCACAAACCGATTCCACATATTCCACAAAATCGGGGAACTCATTGGCAAGCTTCAGATACCCGCCGTAACCGATACGATCAATGGGTTTTCTTAAGATAGCGCGCCTTGCCGTCACCCAGTTATATTTTGCCTCTTTTACCGGATCGCCTCCCTCGTGGAAGGTATCGGGGAAGAAATAAGGCAGAAGGCGGCCTTCCGTATACGTAACCCCTTCGATATCACTGATCAGGCGTAAGGTCGATCCATTGCCTACGCTTCCTACCACCGCGTCCAGTCCGATGCTCTTGAATTCTTCCATGAACGGTTCCGTACCGATCCAGTGATCGCCCAGGAACATCATGGCCTCTCTGCCGCATTCATGACAGATATCCACCATTTCCTTAGCTATCTTGGCCACTTCCCGTCTCTGGAAAGCCTGGAAATCCTTGAATTCCCTGGAAGGAATGCGGTACTGGTTATTGTAATAGCCCTGATCGATGATATATTCCGGACGGAAAGGATAGCCTGCTTCCTTTTCAAACTGCTCCAGGATATAAGGGCTTACCGATGCGGAATAGCCATACCAGTCCACGTACTTTTCTCTCGCCAGTTCGTCGAACATCAGGGTGAACTGGTGGAAAAAGGTGGTGAACCGGAGCACATTAACATAAGGATGATCCTCAATGAACTTCCGCAGACGCTTCATCGTATATTCATGGGTTTTCGGCTGTCTCACATCAAAGGTGATCTGATGCTCCACATCCTTCCAGTCATTTACAACGGCATTGTACATGTGAACCGGATCCCACATAATATAAGCAAGAAAGCTCACCGTATAATCATGGAAAGGAATACTCTTGATTTCCACTTCTCCTGCGGCCTCATCATAAGACCAGTCCCCTGCGGGCACCACCTCTCCGGTGCTCCTGTCAATCACTTCCCACCAGCGCCTGATATCATCCCGGCTGTTAGGTGTGAGCATATCCGGATACAGGCCTTTCATGAGACGGACCCTGAGAACCTTCCCGTCCGCCGTGTAAATAGGCGTCATTACATACATCTGCTGGATTTCATCCGGATTGGCCTTCGCCCAGTCATTATCTTTTCTGGTGGTATAATAGGTGGAATATACCTTTAATCCCACATCCTTTAATTCTATGGGGAAATCTGTACCGTCGCAGTCGCGCACCGCGTCAGCCCCCCAGCGCCTGGATAATTCCAGGGTCTCCTGAATCACATCTATATCAGTAGGAATTGTTACTCTTCCTTTCTTCTGGTCCATCCTGCGGCCCCTCCTGTCTTTTCTTTTATTTACAAGGTATTATCCCTTGATACCGCCGCCTGTTACGCCGGCAATAATCTTCTCGGATAAGAAGATATATAATAAGAACGTAGGTAAAAATACGATGACAACAGCTGCGAACAATCCGCCGTAATCTCCTGTGTATTTCATGGAGTTTACAATCTGCAGCAAACCGACTCCAACAGGTGTCATCTTCTCGGAGCTTGCGAAGATCAGGGCCATGAAGAATTCATTCCATACTCCCAGGAAGTTGAAAATAGTAACCGTGATCAGCGCGGGCTGAACCAGAGGCAGCATGATAACCCAGAAGGTTTTCGCCGGAGGACAGCCGTCAATCGCCGCCGCTTCTTCATAGGTTCTTGAAAGCGTTGCGAAGAAGTTGAGCAGATAGGTTGTGGTATAAGGCACATTCAAAAAGATATACAGCAGTATCAGAAGAATCCTGCCCTTCAGGTTCCATTTCGTTGTCAGGGCAAAAATAGGCATGATAATCATAACAGCCGGGATACTCATAGCCACAATAAGCCCTGATTTGATAATCTTATTTCCAATGAAATCAAATCGGGACAGCACGTAAGCGCCCGGTGCAGATATCAGGATAACCCCTGTACAGGAAACGACTGCATATAGCAGGGAGTTGGCAAAGAACACGGACACATTCTGTGCCTGCCATGCATTCACATAGTTTTCCAGATGGAATCCCGTCTCAAATTTAAAAACGCCGCCGGAAAAGATTTCCCTGGATGTGGAAAGGCTGGCCCCAAGAATCCAAAACAAAAAGGCGGCGGTAAAAATAATCCAGACAAGTACGATAATATATCCCGGAAGGAGAGCCAGTTCTTTTCTCCAGTTCACTTTTTCTTTTACTTTGTTCTTTTTACTCATCTTACCCTCCTTAAAATTCCAGATCGTCATCCCGAAGCAATCTGTTCATAACGAAATAAATCACTATGATAATGAGTGCAAGGACAACACCCACAGCAGCACCTGCGCCCGCATCCCTTGTTGCATTCGCTTTTCCGCCGAATACCGTATCATACAGATAAACTACCGGAACAATGGTGGTCGCTTCCGAATCCACCGGGGAGAACATCTTGGACCAGAGGAAGAATGTGGTGGTATGCACACTCCAGAATGTGATATTGGTTTTGGTAATCCCTTTCAGCAGGGGCATGGTTATCTTTCCGAACTGCTGTACTTTATTGGCACCGTCAATGGTGGCCGCCTCATACAGATCCTGCGGGATTCTTTCAATACCGCTGATAAAAATCAGCATATAATAGCCCACGGCGCCGAAAATGAAAGCAAAGAGCATCGCCCAGAATTTGGTATCCGTTCCCAGCCATTTCACTCCGTTCAGCCCTAATGTGGTCAAAATCTTGTTCAGCATACCATAATCGTTATTATATACGTACTGAATCCACATGGTAGCCAGTGCAACCGCACTGATTACGTTAGGAAGGTAAATGGCAGCACGGAAGAATTTTTTAAAACGGATTCCGCTGGTAAGGATTACCGCAAAAAGCAGGGAAAAAGACAGAGTAATAATACCGCCCACCAGCCAGATACGGAACATATTCCACATGGAAACCAAGTAGGTAGGACTCTTAAAAATCCGGGCATAGTTCCCAAAACCGTTGAAAGTCCATGTGGACATGTTGGCGGTAACACTCTCTATCTGAAAGAAACTCATGACTAATGTCCTGGCAACCGGGTACAGATACATAACAATCAGGGTCAACAGGCATGGAAGTATGAAACCTACAATTAAAGCCTTGTTTTTTTTCATTCTATGTCACCTCACCTTATGAAAAGAGGCGGCGCCACTTAAGCGCCGCCTCCGCCAGAAAAACTTATTTATACAAAGCGTCCAAAGCCTTGGCAAAGTCTTCGCCGGTAGCATATCTGCCTTCATACAGTCCGATACAGATATCTTTAATATTTGTGCCCAAATCAGCGTTTTCATTCAGTCCCATGTTCCAGCTGAGAGGGTTGCTTGTTGCTAACAGAGTTTCAACGGTACCATTCATGATGGCAGGAGCTGTGTTGTTAGGGTCCGCAGGAATCTGAGAACCTGCATCGGCCATCTTCTGGTCAAATTCTCCGCTTGTAAGTAACATCAGGAAATCGAATGCTGCCTGAGGGTTCTCACTGTAAGAAGTAATTGCAAGGGAGTTGGCACCTGCATAAGCGTTGGAAGGATCCGCGCCGCCTTCTATTTCAGGGTAATTGAACATTCCCCAGTTAATCTCTGAGCCGGTGTTATTGTTGATTTCAGCTGCTACGTAGTTCGCACATACAACCATTGCCACCTTGCCGGTAAGGCCGATTTTGTTCTGGCTGGAAGGATATTCATCCGGTGCGCCGTCTGCCAGATATCCGGCATTTACAAAGTCAATAATCTGCTGGGCTGCTTTAGCAACGCCTTCGTTCTCACTCCATCCGCCGTTCAGGGAAAGTTCTTTAATGACATCCTCTCCGATAACCCTGTCAAGATGGTAACCGAATGTGAAATCGGAATATGTACTGTCAAGTGCCAGCGGCTGATATCCCTTGTCTACCATAGTCTGGCAGGCTGCGAGGAATTCTTCCCAAGTGGTGGGAACTTCGATTCCGCAGTCATCGAAAATATCTTTGTTGTAGAATACACCGCCTACCTGAGGCTGTTCGGTAATTGCGCAAAGGAATCCGGCCCATCCTGTTACCACTTCATTAAAGCACTTAAAGCTGTTGGCTTCATAGTTGGCGGCCTTTGCCATGTCTGTTAAATCGTAGCAGTATTCTGCATAGGTCTTTCCGATTCTGGAGTAGTCATCCTCGAAGATATCAATCTTCTCTCCGGATTCCAGTGCCGTTGCAAGTATGGTCTTAACATCACGGCCCTTCCACTCGATATTTATGGTTGCGCCTGTCTGCTCTTTAAAAGCGTCGGCTGCTTCCTGGATTACTTTTCCCTGAGGTTCTGTGGAGTTCCACATGGACCAGAAGGTCAATGTTACGTCGCTGTAATCAGCTGCACCGGCATCTGCTGCGGTGGTCTCTGCCGTTGTATCAGCGGGTGTTTCTTCTTTTGCTTCTTCGGTAGCTGCAGGCGCCGGTGTCTCGGCCGGTGTGCTTTCAGCAGGTTTGCTGCTGCTGCCGCAGCCTGCGAGCAGGCTCGTCGCCATAACAGCAGTTAATAACAAACTGACAATCTTCTTTTTCATTTTTTTCCTCCTTTTGTTTGAACATTTCCGTATTGCTTTTTGATAATATCAGTATATCCTCAATAACATATCTATACAATCCATATGTTGCTTCATTTTTTATAATTATTGCTTTTTGAAGCAACATTTGATAAAATATTTTTAGTGATAAACGTGCATCAAAGAAAAAATTAAATAATTTTTTTAAACAATGTGCTTAAGAGGGGGATTTTTGAGGTTGTCATTTTTACATTTTTGCACATCTTTTTTGTACAAATGCTCACTTTCTTTGCACATCCTATTTTTGCCAACGCAGTATTTCTAAAAAAGGAGCGTATTTATGCCTATTTCAAGATATCCGCTGGAAAATGATGATATTAATCCGATCAATGCCAAACTGTTATACGTCACACATTCCGTTTATGAAAATGACTGGCCGAGCCTGCCCCATACCCATTACTTTACGGAGTTATGCTATATTAAAAAGGGGAACGGGAATTATTTGATAGAAGATCAGATTTATCCGATAAAAGAGGATGATTTCATTATCATAAACGCCAATATCGCCCATACGGAACGTTCGGTGGGAGAGGTTCCTCTGGAATATATCATCCTGGGCGTGGAAGGGCTTAATTTTTCTTTTGAAGGGGATCACGAGCACATTATTTTCAACTGCAGGAATGATCATGCCAAGTTTATCTATCTTATGAATGGGCTGCTCTCGGAAATGGAGGAAAAGAAACCTCATTACGAACTGGTATGCCAGGATCTGCTGGAACTGCTGATTGTCAACCTGATCCGGCGCACACATTTTGACTTTGAGTTCGTCCCTTCCGTTAAATCCAGCCGCGAGTGTATTAAGCTGAAACAGTACATTGAGTCAAACTATCCCCAGGATATCACCCTGGATACCCTTGCGGAGGTGTCCCATCTGAATAAATATTATATGGTGCATGCCTTCACACGCCAGTTCGGTTGCTCCCCCATCAATTATCTGTGTGAGGTAAGAATAAAGGCCAGCAAAGAGCTGCTGGCCACTACGGATTACAGTATTACGGAGGTCGCCCAGTCCTCGGGCTTTTCCTCCCAGAGCTATTTCGCCCAGTGTTTCCTGAAGCACTGCCGCATGACCGCCAGCGCATATCGGAAAGCCTGTCACAACGAATGAACATAAGCTGTTTTCCGATCTGCAGCAAATACACCTATGGACGGAACAGGAACGGATATCCTTATTTTCTCAAAGGGGCAGTTCATACTGCCCTTCGAAGCAGGAAACAGCCTTTCGCTCCCTCACCTTCTCCCCTTCCCGGACGCTGCCCACGAGCAGCTCTCCCTGTTTGTCCGCCTTACGCAGATTTTCCTCCAGGGACCTTGGCGAATGGTTAGCATAGCAGTAAATGCAGCCGTTGCGGCAGGTATTGTAAGCGCCGATATCAACGCTTTCATAACAGCCGCAGCCTTTCCGCTGCCCTTTATCCGGCTTAAGGCGGAGCTTTCCGCCCAGGATTTCCTCCAGCACCGCCTTATCGATACAGGCGGCCCTTCCCACACCCAGAGCGGACAGATCCGCTTCTTCACAGCAGGCATTTACAGGAATGCCCATAGATGATGCGGTGCGGGAAAAAAAGGCGGCAAGCTCTTCCATTTCTTCTTTATTTACAGGACGCAGAAGTTTCTCCTCCCGTAAACGCAGGGCGTCACTCCCCGCCTCCGGGCAGCCGGATCGCTGCGCGGCGTTTCCTATCCCGCGCTTTTCGTACATATCCACAAAGCTGATGGTAATACTCCGCATGCATCCCTGAAGCTCTCTGCAAAGTCTTGCAAATTCCCTTTTATGGTAAGCCGGATTCAGGACCTCATTTACCACCACCGGATCATAACGCCATATGATGCGCTCTCTTCCGATTTCCCGGGCAAGCTCCCGGAAGCAGTCCTCGATCTCCTTTTTATCCCGCAGCCCCGGTTCCAGGTTTTTTCCGTAGGGGGTCAGCGTGAACTGGAAATAATACCGGTAGCCCCTGTCGGAAAGCTCCTTCAGATAGGGCATGAGGGGCGCCGGATCCTTGCTCCAGAATACGATGCCATCCACGGTTTCCGGGGAAAGGGGGATTCTGCTGATCTGGCCGTGGTTCATGGGATTTCTCACCACCACATATCCGGCCCGGATCCGGTTCATAAACCATTCGCTGTGCCGGCACGGGATATCGGTCCGCCTGGATACGGATACAATCATGACAGCTGCTCCACTATCTTTTCAAATCCCATACCATGGGAAGCTTTAATCAATACGGTATCTCCGGGCCTGAGTATCTCTTCTATCCCTTTGAGCAGGCTTTCCCTGTCTTCAAAATAGAAAACAGCACCTGCCGCGCCCGTGTTCTTTTCTTCTGCCGCTTTCACTGCCCCTTCATAAATACAGCGGGCCAGTGTTCCTGCGCAGATAACG
>QWCK01008481.1_pt1 | contig 10553 bp, 4 predicted proteins | sample 1972571 | NCBI WGS metagenome assembly QWCK01 (sample SAMN09866710, study PRJNA288562) | Human gut metagenome isolate term2_stool, whole genome shotgun sequencing... | isolation source: gut | host: Homo sapiens | place: USA: California | reverse complement strand
ATAGACGGCTACATCTATAAGGGGAAATATCGCATAGAAGATGCTATCATAGATTCGGCTCGTGCAGCTTACCTTGCTACCTCAATAGAAAAATCAAATGCAGAAATAGAGAAATACGATGGAAATCCGAACACCATACTTGCTATGGAATTGTCTCCTTCCGTCAATAATAAACTCAACAGATTGAAGAAAATACTACCTGAAGCTTTTTTCTATTGGGTTAAGACAAGCGAACTATTACAAAAATAATCAGTTAGATTTTGGCAATAAACAAGTATTATTGCCAATAATCTAACCAGCTCAACAAATAACTACAAATACACTTCCATTAGTGTTTCCACTTGGGTCTGAAACTCTGCAAACGGCTATCCTCTTCTTTGTCTTGGACAGGGTTGTTTTCATTTTTTATTTTGGCTGAGTAATTGTTGTTGGGTAAATCTTTTCCTTGCTTTATTCCCGCTTTTTCTTCATTATTCTCGTCAGGCGGTGCAAGCGTAAGTGCAATCCGCCTATCCAGCTCGGCTGCTTCTCCTTTGAGCGCACGTAGTTCGTCCTCCCTCTTCCATGAACTATTGGCAATGTTGGTGTAAACGTCTTTATTGGCTGCAACCTTTGCCATTTCCTTCTCATGCGACTCTATCACCTTAGGGATACGCTCCAAGGCATTTACGAAGTTCTCGCAAGCAAGTTTCGGGTCTGCCGCTAACTTACCGTTATTATAGGGAAAAGCCGTAAACCTCGCCAATCTTGTTGTACTCGCTCTTGGTACGAGCCTTTTCCTCTATCTCATGCAGACGGGCGGCGATGACCTTTATGTCGGTACTGTCCTCCACACCTTTAATGACAAGTTTATTGATAGGATTACCTTCTTTGTCACGCTCCACACGCTTCTCAAAGCACGCCAAGTCTGCCTTGGCTTCCTTGATCTTGTCTGAATGGAAAGACACGGAGCTGTCAATCTCCGCCAACTTGCCCGTTGCGGCATCACGCTCACGGAGGAAATTCTTACGCTCTGATTCCAGCGTGGCAATCTTCTTGTCGAGTTTGGCTTTCTCTAACAAGTCCGTATTACCAGATAGCACGGCAACATACTCTGAAAAGTTCATACCGCTATCCTCGTCCATCGATCCCTCGTCAATGGTACGACTACCGAGCGTGTTGGTCTTCAACTGATTGATAAACAATTGCTTGTTATGTAGTAGGTTGAACTTATAACTGTCCAACGACCGCTCCACGGCATAGATAATCACATCGACCTTGTTGTCAGCAAATTCTTTGGCAACCATATTACCTTTACGAATTGCCCGACCATTTCGCTGCTCCAAATCTGAGGGTCGCCAGGGTGTATCAAGTTGATGCACCGCCACCGCACGCTGCTGGGCGTTGACACCCGTTCCAAGCATAGAAGTAGAACCGAAAATGATGCGGATGTCTCCACGATTCATCGCTTCTACCATCGCTTTTTTGGCTTTCTCGTTCTTGCACTCCTGAATAAAGCGTATCTCGTAAGACGGGATATGATAATCTTCTACCAATTTACGCTTCACCTCAGAATAGATATTGAAGTCCCCACCGGGCTTGTAAGTACCCAAGTCAGAAAACACAAATTGCGTACCTTTCTGTGCATCATACTTCTGATAGTAGTCATTGAGTAATTTCGCACAATGGCTTGCCTTGTTGTCGATATGGTCTGAGTACCCGTTTTCGTCTATCATGCGTAGATCCAAGCTCATCTTCCTCGCGTAGTCGGTGGCGATGAGCATCTTTGCCTTTTCCTCGCTCTCGCTGAGCGGCGCACGTCCCAAAAGTGTGGCGTTACCCGTCTTGGCGAACTCCATCAGCTTGCCGATAAATTCCTCCTGCTCCGGCGTTGGCGGTATGTTGTGCAGTATCTCGTTCTTCTCGGGGCGGTCGATACCGATGTCCTTAGCGGTACGGAAGTCGCATATCTCTGCATAGAACGCCGCAAGCTCCGGCACCTTGATGAAAGTGCGGAACCGTTCCTTCTGGATAATCTCATTAGTGATGGAGAACTCATAGTCGGTCGATTTCTTGGCAAAGACTGCCGCCCAAGCGTCAAAGCTGTTGATGCCCTGCCGCTCCAACGCCTGCGGGCGGAGGTACTTAAACAGAAGGTACAATTCTGTCAGTGAGTTGCTGATGGTCGTTCCCGAAAGGAAGGTTGCCCCCAAGTCCTTGCCAGACCGCTCCTGTATGGTGCGTATGGCAAAGAGCATGTTCAGGGCACGCTGTGAGCCGTCGGGATTGCCCAAGCCCGACACCCTGTCGTGGCGGGTGTTGAACATCAGGTTCTTGAATTGGTGGCTTTCATCGACAAAGAGGTGGTCAATGCCCATCATCTTGAAGTCCACGGCATCGTCCTTGCGCTCGGCGATGCTGTCCTGTATGTTCTGCAACTTCGCTTCAAGTGTCTGCTTGCGCTTCTCCAAGCCTTTGAGCATACCACGGGAGATGTCCGCTCCCTGCATACGCAGGACTTCGAGGTTCTCCTCCACGGAGTCCATCTCCTTCTGCAGGATAGCCTCCTGTATCTCCAGTGCCTGCGGTATCATTCCGAACTGCTCGTGCGTGAGGATGATGCAGTCCCAGTCATTGTTCTTGATGTCATTGAAGATACGCTGGCGGTTCTGCTTGCTGAAATCGTTCTTGCCCGGATAGAGAATCCTCGCATTGGGATAAGCCTTGCGGAACGTGTCGGCAATGTCGAATACGTTTGCCTTCAGTCCGATAATCATCGGCTTGTTCGCCAGTCCCAACCGTTTCATCTCGTAGGCTGCCGTACACATGATGAGTGTTTTGCCCGCTCCCACCTCGTGGTCGCAGATACCCCCGCCGTTGGTCTTGAGCATCCATACGGCATCCTTCTGGCTCTTGTAAAGGTCGGCTATGCCTAACCTTTTCAAATCAAGATCGGGAAAGGTCTGGTGCGTGCCGTCGAAGTTGGGTCGTACAAAACAGTTGAAAAGACGGTTGTAACGGTCGGAGAGCTGCTGCTTGAACGTGTCGGGTGTCCGTCCGAGCCAATCGACAAAGCCCTGCCGTATCTCCTCAATCTTGGCGTTCGCCATCTGTATGGCGTGTCCATCACGCACTTTTATTGTTTTTATTTCTCCCGTAATCTTATCCGTCACCTCCTTGCTCTTGTTGATGTCGGGAATGGTATTGTGAAGGGCGTGCTTCAGGAGGTTGATGCCGTCATAGCGGCGAAACTCTCCCCGAATGGCATACTTGTGCCAGATGTTGGCGTTCTTATGGTCACAGACAATGGAATACTCGTCCATGTTGGAATGATAGGACACATTGATGTCCGTCTCGAAGAACTCCGAGGCGAACCTGTCGTAGACTTTGGCGGGTATCCATCGCTCGCCGAGGTTGAAGTCCAAATCGGCAAAGGGAATCGGTGTCGGCGTGGCGGCACGCAGGGCGGCAAGGCTCTGCTTCGCTTCCTCATGCTCGGGATGGTCCAAGAGCCACGACTCGATACGCTCCGCCTTCTCGATCACGTTGCCCGAAATGAACTTGTCGGCTACCTCGTAGCCGTCCTCCTCGGGATTGTAGAAGATACGTCCCTCCAAGGCGGAAAGCATATCACTTTCCTCCATGTCGGGAAGCAGGGAACTCATATAGTCAATCTCCACCGTGCCGTACTTGTTGAGCGATGCGCCCAATGCCTCCATCGGGTCTGCGGCAACGGACAGTTCGGTGGCGGCAAATGCCGTGGGATGGTCGAAGATGTCCGCCTTGATGTACCTGCCGTTCTCGGAGCGTTCCAAGAACAGCATTTCCATACCCGTGGCATCCATTTTTATCACATCGGTGTTTGCCTTCTGGTTGAAATAGCCCCAGCGTAGGACATAGCCGTCATAAAGACGGTTGAGTTTCTCGCGTTCCTCCTTGTCCTCAGTTTGGTTGTTTGCCTCATAGTCATATAGACGATGGTAGCTCTCCCGTATCTCTACATACGATTTCAGCCGTGAGATTTGCGCATAAGGCAAGTCCATCGGATTGAAGGTGGGATGCCGCTTCAAGTCGGAGAGAAAGCCGACCTGTCCCTTCTGCACGACGATGGAGCCGTCCCTTAAATGGGCATCGGGTGATGAGAGAAAGGGACGGGGTGAGGCATCAAACTCCTTTTTTACCTCCGCTATGGGCTGTGGGGTACGTTGCTCGGCTTCGTCCATAAAATCGAAGAGCGACGGCTCTCTCGGGGATGGAGAAGTGTTTTTACGAGGCGTGCGGGTGCGTCGGACGGGAGTTTTGTGAGCCGGAGGCGAAGCTGTCTTTTGCTGAGCGGTCTTGTTCTCGGAAATTTCTTTGTTCACCCTTGACACTTCCTGTGTCCACAGGCTGTATTCCTCGGGGGCAAAGAGTGTCCCCTCTGCTTTTGTTTCGTTCTCGTTGATGATCGGATGATGGTCCTCATCGAAATAGACCGTCTGCCCGTTCATCTCCCGCGGGGCTTCCACATCCGTGCGAATTTCCTTCGTTTCCTGTTCATACTGACGGTGAAGGGTCAATGCTGGCACCCCTTCGGGGGCGGGTTCATAGGGAACTTGGTCGGTTGTTTGCAAGGTTTGCCCATCCACCTCTTCCTTGACCGACTTACTGACCTTTTCAACTTGAACTTCCTCCTTTTCTTCTTCCGTGGAAAGCTTCTCCTCCATTGGCTGAGCCTGGACTGTCGGCTCGGCTTTTTCCTTGATTTCCCCGATTATCGGTTCCTTGGTATATTGTCCCCTTACTATCTCCTCCAATTCTGCAATCTCGTGCAGTTTCTTGGGTGTAAAGTACAAATCGCGTTCGATGCCCAATCCGTGTATCTTCACTTCCTCCATCTCATCGAGCGACATATTGCCCAGCTCCCAACCATAGCCCATCGTCACGGCACCGAAACCGATACGAGTCTTCGGGTCGTACTCCAAGAGATATGCCGTGTAAGCTCCCATCGGAAAGAAATAGCGTGCGTAGGCGACCTTATCGCCTATCAGCCCCTTTTTCGTGCTGTACAGTTTGGGCAGTTGCTTCCTGATGCTGTCGGGCATCAGATTGTAAGCATTCTCGGTTTCCTTATCCTCCGTTGGCTTTTCTTCGGGCAAATCAACCGTTACCTCCAACTTGTGCAGCTGCTTCCCGGCTTCCTGCTGCCGTTCCTCCTCCGTCATTGGCACGCCCGTCTCGTAGAGCTTGCGGTCAAAGTGTTTTCCTACATCTTGCGAGAGTTGAATCCGAAGACTCTCTGCCATATCGTCCATGTTCCCATCAAAGCTGTACTCCCACGCAGGCTTGCCGTATGGATCTGTACCCATCGTGCGCTCCGTGGCGATGGTGCGGTGGGCGACGTCTTTCCATTCGCCCTCAAAGAGCGAGTTGTGGTTAAAGGCAATGGAGAAGCCATCGCCTTTGGAAACGGAGGCGGTTTCTACAAACTGCTGCTCGGTGCCTTCACCGATTTCCTTTCCCGTCTGTTTTTGAAGAACAATGAGGTCGCTGCCCACTTCCGTCCCTGCGTTTTCGGAGAACATACCCGACGGCAGGCGGATGACGGAGACAAGACGGCTGTTCTGCATCAGATAACGGCGGATGGCTTCGTTCTTGGGACTGTCCAATACGCCCTGCGAGGTGATGAAAGCCAGCAGACCGCCCTCCTTGAGCGTGTCCAGTCCCTTCACGAAGAAATAGTTATGAATGGCTCGTGTGGACTCCCGTCTGAGAATGTCCTTGCCCTTGCTGTACTCACGGTCATAGACCATGAAATCGCCAAAGGGGATATTGCTGGTGACAAGGTCGTATTTGTCCTTATCCTCCAACTCCCCGATGGCTTCAAAGGGATCTTGTCGGACAAAGATGTTGCCTTGCCCGTAAGGATGCAGGGCTTGTGAGATACGGGCGGTAAGCAGGTCTTTCTCCATTGCATCAACCGTGCTTGCCTTCTTTGCGAAAGTCTCGGCAAAGGCTCCCATACCTGCCGAAGGGTCTAAGCAGCGACGTATGGGTACATCTACGGAAGTGAGTGCATCTGCAATTGCGCCTACGATGCGGGTGTCGGTATAGAAGGACGTGAGCACGCTTGCCTTGATGCTCTCCCAATAGCGTTTGGCGGTATTGGCATCGACGGCTTCACGGTATATCATCTGTTTGAGCCTTTGGGTCGGCTCGAAGAGTTGTTGCTCCGACTGGCTCCAGTAGCGGAGGTCGTCGGGATTGTCACATCGGTTCAGTACGCATTTCAAGCCACCGAAGCCCTGATAGCCACGCAGGGTGGCTTTTTCTTCCTCGATGGCTTCGCGGCGTTCCTTTTCCAGACGCAGCACCACACGGATGGCTTCCGTGTTGGCTGCCAAGACTGCTTTCTTATTGTATGCCATAGTGTTTTCTTTTTAATTTAAGAAGGAAAAAGGTCGGAAGATATAAAGTATATTATCTCCCGACCAATTCCGTTCCTCTTTGTTTCTGTCGGGATTATCTCCCTCTTTGTTTTCCCTTCCTGCTTTCAAATTCAAAGGAAGTGGTGTAGTCTTCATTCAGGACAAGACGGGCGTTGAACTTCTTTCCAGCCTTGCTCGTCAAACCTTTGAGGACGGGCGTTCGTCCCGTAGTCAGCAAGTCCCGGATGTTGTCCTCTGTGAGAAGCGTACCGCAGACCTCACGGAAGACATGGAAATCGCAGCCCTCGTGTCTGCACTTGGCGATCTTGGCATAGATGCCCACGCTCTCACAGCCGCACTTGGGACAGCGATATACAGGATAGGACTTCTGTTCGGGGGCAAGGGAGAGCAGTTCCTCGCAGATGGTGCCGACGTAGGAGTTGATGCCTTGCGCGAACTTTTCGGGCGGCATCTGTCCCGCTTCTATGGCGGCAAGCGTCAGTTCCCAGCTTCCCGTCATCTCCGCATTGGCGATTCTCTTGTCCTTGACAATCTCATAGACTGCCAAGCCTTTCTCTGTGGGGATGATAGATTTCCTGTCCCTGCGGATATAGTCACGGAGGATAAGGGTTTCGATGATGTTAGCACGGGTGGCAGGTGTGCCGATACCACATTCTGCCATAGCCTTTTTACTCTCTGCATCTTCTACCTCTTTCCCTGCGTTTTGCATTCTGCGAACTCCGGCTGCACTCGGCATAGTCAAACGAGTTTGCCTATGCTCTCGTTGGCACGGACTTTCCATAGCCGAGAGTAAGGTACCCTCCGTATAGAGTGGCTTAGGCTTGGTCTTATGCTCGGTAATCTCAACATCGAGGATAGGTAGGTATTCTCCTTCTACCACGTTGGGCAACGAAGACAAAACCTGCTCGTCTCCGTCCTCTTTCTTCTCCACTTCTGTTGCCTTGTCTTTCTGCACGGCTTTCCAGCCCAAGGAGATTTGTCGGCACGCTTTCCAAGTAAAGGCGTTGGTGCCGTCTGTGAACCGCACCTGCATACGTTCTTCCTCGGAATCGGGAGAAAAAGCTTCGACAAAGCGGGTTACTACCATCTGATAGACGGTCACCTCGTCTGCCGATAAGCCCTGTGGTGTTTCCCCCGTGGGAATGATGGCGTGGTGGTCGGTTATCTTTGCGTTGTCCACCGAATGGCGGTTAAGCGGATTGGATAGCGTTTTACCTATCTTGCGTAGCAGGGCGGGTACTTCCTCGAAGACATCCTCGCTGATGTATCGGCTGCCTGTGCGGGGATAGGTCGTGATTTTCTTCTCGTAGAGAGTCTGGGCTATAGAGAGGGTCTTGTCCGCTGAAAAGCCGTGGTGTCTGTTGGCTTCCTTCTGCAGGGCAGTAAGGTCGTACAAGAGTGGTGGTGCGGTATGCCCCACCTTTTTTGCGACCGACTCTGCTTTAAGCCCGCTCTGTCCGTGAAGCACAGCGAGAGCGGATTGTGCGCTGGCTTCATTTTCAAATGCAGTTTCGCACACGGCTTTCAGCGACACGCCCTCTTTCTCCATAAGCGCGGAGAGTTTCCAATAAGGTACGGAAGCAAAATCACGGTTCTCTATGTACCGACGGCAGACCATAGCGAGTGTCGGGGTCTGTACCCTTCCCAAAGAGTAACCGCCTTTGCGAGCGATGGACAGGGCACGGCTGGCATTGATGCCCACAAGCCAGTCGGCTTCGCTTCTTGCCTTGGCAGAGTAATAGAGATTATCGTAATGGCTTCCCGGCTTAAGATTGGAAAGTCCTTCACGGATGGCTTTATCCGTGAGGGAGGAAATCGGATTGGGACGAATGGGCAGGTCTTCGGCTTTGTAGGCGGAAAAGCCGTAGGCTTCGGGCATGGCAAGGGTAATAAGATGTCCCATCGCCCAAGTAACCACATAGCCACTACCTTCTATATATCCGTCTTGTCTATTATTTGCCCCAACGATACGGGCAATGTCTCTGGCTACCGAGGTTTTCTCGGCGATAATACAAGTTGTCATAGTCGGTAAAGGATTAAGGGTTACATCTTACGTCCACGGGACTTCTTCTGCTTGTTTTCGTCCTGCTTCTGCTTTTGGGCGGCAGTAGGTTGTGTCTGCCCGGTCTTCAACGGCTCCTTCACGTTCTTGGTGGCTTCGTTGGTCTTACCGTGATTATTCACGGCAACCTGTGTCTTGTGTTCCTCCGCCACGGCTTCGACCTTGACGTTTTTTTGGCTCTTATCGGGATTCCATTTATAGAAACGAGGACGGTTCTGTTCCTTGTCCATACGGACATAGGCATTAAATGAGTTGCCCTCCTTATCGACCATGTTCTTCAGATAGAGCGTGCGCCCATTGTCCAAGGCTTCACGCTGCTTCGCTGAGAGTTCCAAGCCGCAGAGTTTGCGGGGTGCGCCCTGCTGTTGTGTCTGCTGCTGGCGTTCCTTGAAACCACGGTTGTTGTCGAAGATAAACTCAATCCCCTTCCGTTCGGCATTGACCTGCAGGGTGGCATTGAAGGTCTTGCCGCTCTTGGCTGTCATGCCCTCCATCTTCACGGCTTTGCCCTCCACGAGGTCTTTGTATTGTGCATCGGAAAGCGTAACACCCTTGATTTCCTTGGGAATGTTCACGCGGTCGGCACGCAGGGCGACAAGTTCATTGGTCTGTGGGTCGATGGAAACGTAGGCGGCAAAAGGCTCTCCGTTCTTGGGTGTTACCTCAATGGTCTTGCCGAGGTTGCCTGTAGTGAGTAGTTGCTCCTTATCTTCGGGCGAGAACTTATACCCCATATAGGGAAAATCGAGTTGTGGCTCTTTCCTCAAAGGATGGATAGCCAGCCCGATGTTGCCCTCGCCGTCCGTGCGGAAGGCAAGACGTGCATCGGTGTAGATGGTGGTATCGCCCATCGGGATGGCAATCGTAACGAGATTGCTTTTCTGCCAGTTGAGCATATTTGTGAGTTCTCCGCTCTGCTCCAACTGCTCACGGGAAAGTCCGAGGCGGTCGAGTTGCTTCCAGTCCACTTTCTCCGGGTCGATGGCGGTGGTGTTCTTCTGCTGTGGCAGATAGTCCTCAAAGGGTACGCCAATCTCTGCCAGCTGCTGCTTGCTTTCGGGCTTCTCACGGCTTTGGAGCAGGGTGCGCAGGTTGCCCACGCCCTGCTCCACATTGCTTGCCACCACCTTGTACAGTCCGAAACGGGTCGGCTCGTTGAACTGACGAAGGAAATTCTTCATGAAGTTCTCCAAGAGTCCCTCCTTGCTGTTGAACTTCAGAAATGCTGCTTGGTTGACGGCGGTGGCTTCGGTGGTCTTGAGGTTGCCCTTGTCGTCGATACCAGATACTACGGAGAGTTTCCCCGTTTCTTTCTCGTTCTTTACCTCTGTGCGGTCTTCCAAGACCAGCACATAGTTGTCATTGCTGTTTGATTCCATTTTTTATAAATTGTAATGATGAATACTAAAATCATCTGCTAAATTATAGTTATAATAAGAGAATGAAGAAGATGAAAGAAAAGCGGGAATTATTGGGAAATAACAAGAAAGTCTTTCTGTTTTAAATGAGTTTTTATCAGATGGAATCTGAATGATTGTCACCGTAAAAGTGTTGCGAAAAGTTAAAAAATAGCATTATGAGCATTTTTTTTATTTTTTATTGCGAACGATGCAAAAAATTGCTATCTTTATGCCGTCAAAGACAATAGATGATTCCGGAATTTTATCGCGTCAAAAGACCTTACTATGGGATTCATAGTTCGTATATGTTTAACTTAAAGCACTTCATCGCTATGAAATTACTAAAAGTTGAAGCCATTGAAGACCTTTTCGCTGTATTTGTGCGAACGATTATATTGGAACAAAAATTTTATCATAGGAGATTTGAAGCAAGATTCATTGGCAAAAATTTGGAGATCCCCACGAGCGATCTATCTGTCAGAATTAGAAAAACATATTGATGAGAAGAGTCCTTGTTTTTCTTGTATTGGCAAAACTGATTGTTATGGAAAAAACAAAAGATGTCTTGTTAATGTATTCTTACGATATGAGGGTGTGTCATAATTGACTATGGTCATTTATGGCGCACCCTCTTTCTGTATATCGTTTAGCGAAAGCAAAAACAAAGTTATTTATTGATTTTTG
>QWCK01006011.1_pt1 | contig 10555 bp, 10 predicted proteins | sample 1972571 | NCBI WGS metagenome assembly QWCK01 (sample SAMN09866710, study PRJNA288562) | Human gut metagenome isolate term2_stool, whole genome shotgun sequencing... | isolation source: gut | host: Homo sapiens | place: USA: California | reverse complement strand
CAGGTCCGTCAGCCTGGACATTCCGATGAGCCCAGAGGCGTCAATTGTGTCAGATGAGGCTGACACAATTGACTGGTCTCATCTCCATAGGCTGAAAGGCGCCTGTGAAAATTCCTTTTCAGTCCCGGGAACGCCGCACAGACAGCCAGCGGAGAGCCATTCGGCATCTGCGGAGTTTGAGTCATTTATCTTTAATCGGGCTTTTATCTATATCTATACCATACCAGTATGAATACTATAAGTCAAGCATAAGTAGTGCCTGGAGGATAATCCCAGCAACAGTTCAGCCGAACCGGCCCTTTGCGTCCTGCGGTAGGGGCGCAGGGGGACGCCGCAGGACGCAAAGGGCCGGTTCGGCTGAACTGTTACTAATCCAAAAAAGCCGCGCAGTTCTTGGGGAGCTGCACGGCTGTTGGTAATTGGGTTTATTTATTATCCTTCGTAGGGAACGACAGAACCCTGGTAGGTGTCATTGATGAATTTTTTTATTTCATCGGATTTGAGTACTTCTACAAGGGCTTTGATTCCTTCGTTGTTTTCGCTGCCTTCTTTTACGGCGATAATGTTTACGTATTTTTTAACGGCATCGGAGTCGGAGGTTTCTGTGGCAAGGGCATCGGTAGATGCATTCAGGCCGGCTTCGAGGGCATAGTTTCCGTTGATTACGGCAAAGTCAAAGTCGGGAAGGCTTCTGGGAATCTGCTCCGCAGCAAGTTCCACGAATTTGATGTTGTGGGGATTTTCTTTGATGTCGTTTACGGTTGCGGTGATGCCAGCCCCATCGCTGAGGGTAATCAGTCCCTGTTCCTGTAACAGAAGCAGAGCTCTAGCTTCATTGGTGGTATCGTTAGGCACTGCAATTTCTGCGCCGTCGGTGATGGCGGAAAGATCGGACTGTTTTCCGGGGTATACGCCAAGAGGTTCATAATGGATATCTCCAGCATCTACCAGATGAGTGCCTTTTTCTTCATTGTAGCTTTCCATGTAGGTGATGTGCTGGAAGTAATTGGCGTCCATATCGCCGCTTTCCACCACTTCATTGGGCTGTACATAATCGGTGAATTCGGTTACCTTCAATTCCCATCCTTTTGCAGCCATCAGGGGCTTTGCCGCCTCCAGGATTTCGGCATGGGGTACGCTGGTAGCCGCTACGGTAACGGTTCCCTTGGATTCCACTTCGGTTTCCGCAGCAGGGGCGGAAGCGCTTTCTTCGGAAGCAGACTGGCTTTCAGCCGCCGGATCGGCAGCCTGTGCAGCGGATTCTGCCGCCCCTTCGGTCTGGGCAGCTGCTCCTGTGTCTGCCGATCCGCATGCGGTAAGCAAACCGGCTGTCAGAACAGCCGCAAGTGCAATAGATAATACTTTCTTTTTCATAATGTTCTCCTCCATTCATGAATACATAGACCATGTATCTGTATAGCAAGCCCCGGCTGCTTCAGCAGGGGCACATGGCTTACATCAAAACAAGGTAACCGTTCAGACGGCCCTTTGTACCCTGCGGATATCAACCGGTAATCCGTTTATCCAGCTTCCGGGACAGCCGCATGCAGACAGCCTGCATAATCTGGACCAAAGCCACCAGAAGGATGACGGTGACAATCATGATATCCAGCTGGTAGCGGTTATAGCCGTACCGGATGGCGATATCTCCCAGTCCGCCGCCGCCGACTGCACCGGCCATCGCGGAATAGCCCAGGATGGTTCCCAGGGCAATGGCAAGTCCGCTGAGCAGGGAGGAACGGGCCTCCAGAAGCATGACCTTGATGACAATGGTGGGGATTCCGGCCCCCATGCTCTGGGCGGCCTCTATCACCCCTTTGTCCACCTCCAGCAGGGAGGATTCCACCAGCCTGGCAATGAAAGGGGCGGCTGCCAGGGTCAGGGGCACTATGGTCGCACTGGGTCCGTAGCTTTTTCCCACAATAGCACGGGTAAGGGGAATCACCAGGATGAGCAGGATCAGGAAGGGAACGCTTCGCATCACATTGACCAGCACATCCAGAATCCGGTTTACGGCCCGGCCCGGCCTTAGCCCTTCCCTTCCGGTCACCACCAGGGCAATACCCGCCGGAAGCCCGATTACATAGGCCATCAGGGTGGATACCAGCGTCATATATATGGTGGCAAATGTGCCTTCCACAATCATCATAACCGTCGCACTATTCCACATAATCGTCCAACTCCTCCACCGCAAGATTCCTGTCCTTCAGGTATTGAATCATCTTATCCGCAATCTGGCCGTCCTCCGGCAGCTGCAGCACCATCTGTCCTCTGGCAATGCCTCCCACATCCTGGGTATCGGCAAGCAGGATATTGACGGATGCCTTGCATTCCAGTACCATATTGGCAATCACCGGCTCAAAGGAGGAATTTTCCGTAAAGACAATACGGATACACCGTTTGCTCTTCATCAGGGAATACTTCCGCTCTCCCTGGAATACCAGCTTCTTCGCGGCTTTGGATCTGGGACCGGCAAAAACCTTCTCCACGGTTCCGGTCTCGGCCAGTTCTCCCTGGTCGATTATGGCTACATGGCTGCAAATCTCCTGTACAACACCCATTTCATGGGTGATGATGACAATGGTTATCCCGTATTTCTGGTTAATCTCCTTCAGGAGCGCCAGGATGGAACGGGTGGTGGTGGGATCCAGGGCACTTGTGGCCTCGTCGCAGAGCAGGATCTTGGGATCCATGGCGAGGGAACGGGCAATAGCCACCCGCTGCTTCTGTCCGCCGGACAGCTGCGCCGGATAAGCTTGTGCCTTTTCCTCCAAATCCACTATTTTCAAAAGGCCGAGGGCCTTCTCTCTGGCTTCTTTTTTCTTCATTCCCAGGATTTCCAGGGAAAAGCATACGTTGTCCAGCACCGTTCGCTGCATCAGCAGATTGAAATGCTGGAAGATCATCGCCACGCTGTTTCGTACCTTCCGCAGCTCTTTGTCGGTGCAGGCGGACAAATCCTGGCCTTCTATCAATACCGTCCCTTCGGTGGGCTTTTCCAGAAAGTTCAGGCAGCGCACCAGAGTGCTCTTTCCGGCGCCGGACATACCGATAATCCCGTATATATCACCTTTGTTGATTTCCAGGCTGATCCCTTTGAGGGCTTCCACCCGGTTTTCCTTTGTTTCAAAGGATTTCGTAACATTCTTTATTTGTATGATAGGCAGTCCCATATTCTCAGGCCCTTTCACTTTCGCATCTGATTCGGCAGATGTCCGCGCACAGCGGACGCATGTCTGCATAAGAGGCCGGAGGTCTGAATCCTGCCGGCATTCTGTAACGGATACCGTCTGCCCGCATAAACTCTCCTCCTGCGTAAGCTTTATCATACCACATTTCTTATTATTCTGTAAATACTATTCCGCGCCAAACCGGCCCGTGAAGAAGAAAGGAGGGACTGGTCACAAAGTGAACCGTAACAAGAAAGGGGGGACTTTTCGCTCCGTGACCAGCAACAGAAAGGGAGCTGCTGCGCCGGGGCTTCTCCTTTTTTCCTCCTGAGACGGACATGACAGTTCCGACGAGTCCGAACCGTTACCGCATCCGGCCAAGGAAACCGCCGCACGTTCGGACGGATGCCTGCCGCCACGTTTTGTCACGGTCTGCGCAGTGAATGCGCAGACCCGCCTGAACGGAAACAGACGGACGTTCCTGCCTACTCCTCTGCAAAAAGAGGAGTGGACAGGTAACGGTCACCGGAATCGGGAAGAAGCACCACAATGACCTTCCCCTTGTTCTCCGGCCGTTTGGCAAGAAGAGTGGCCGCATAGAGGGCCGCGCCGGAGGAGATGCCTGTGAGCAACCCCTGCGTATGGGCAATAGCCCGGCCGGTAACAAAAGCATCCTCGTTTTCCACCCGGATAATCTCGTCGTAAATTTCCGTATCCAGCACGCCGGGGACAAAGCCGGCACCGATTCCCTGGATGGCATGAGGTCCGGCTTTCTTCCCGGAAAGCACGGCAGACTGGGCAGGTTCCACCGCCACCACCTTAAGTGCGGGATTTTTCTCTTTCAGGTATCCTCCCGCTCCGGTAAGGGTTCCGCCGGTACCTACGCCCGCCACAAAAATATCAACCTTTCCATCCGTATCCTCCCAGATCTCCGGCCCGGTGGTCAGCCTGTGGGCTTTTGCATTGGACGGATTATCAAACTGGCCGGGGATAAAGGATCCGGGGATTTCCCGGTGGAGTTCTTCCGCCCTGGCGATCGCCCCCTTCATACCTTCCGCGCCGGGAGTCAGGACAATCCTGGCGCCGTAGGCCTGCAGAAGCTTGCGCCGCTCCACGCTCATAGTTTCCGGCAGGGTCAGTATGGCTTTGTACCCTCTGGCTGCCGCCATGGCAGCCAGACCGATTCCGGTATTCCCGCTGGTGGGTTCTATAATCGTAGCTCCCGGCTGTAACAGGCCGGCCTCCTCCGCATCCAGGATCATCTGCAGGGCGATTCGGTCCTTTACGCTGCCGGCCGGATTGAAGTATTCCAGCTTCGCCAGGATGACGGCGTCGGTTACGCCCGCTTCTTTTTCGTAGTTCACCATCTCCATAAGAGGGGTTTTCCCGATCAGCTCTTCCGCACTTTTTTTAATATTTGCCATAAGTTCTGCTCTCCTTTTATAATTCTTCCGGTTTGTTTTTTTCATTTCCTAGTATTTCAATAGGTTTGTTATGAATTCAATATACTACCCTGAAATTCAGGTGTCAAGATTTATTTTAACCGGATGAACAGGAAGATTTCCGGTTTCGCCGCAGAAAAAGGCCCGCAGACGCTGCGGTGTTGCCTGCAGCCTTTCCACGGACCTGTGTTTTCCGGAGCCTGTATAACATATCGTTTTCAGTAACTATTCCAGGGGTCTGTTCATTTACTGCGCAGACCGCTGGAATGTGATTCAGGAATGCCAAAAACCTGCCGCCAGAGGCGAGTTCGGATAGATTTCGGCAGCGACCGTGAAGCTCCCGGACAATTACATCGTTTCATCAAATACTTTTACATCGCCGAGCATTCCTGCAAACAGAATGGTTTTCGCGGTATTCTCCACCGCATCCATCCGGGAAAATGCTTCATAAATGTCGGAACCATAGGTGATCACGCCATGGTTGCGCAGAAAAATAACATCACTGTCCGCCACCTTTTCCACCTCTTCCACCAGTTTGGCGCTGCCCGCAGGGGCAAACCCGGCAATCCCGATTTTTCCGATAAGGGCGGGCACCTCCAGCAGCCAGTTTTGCGGGAATCCCCGGCCGCATACGGCAAAGGCCGTGGCGGCCGCCGGATGGGTATGGACAATGGCCCCGATATCCGGACGCAGTTCATAGAGCCTGCTGTGCATGGCAGCTTCCCTGGTGGACTTCAGGCTGCCTTCAGTTACCGTACCGTCAAACCGCTGCCGGATAATCATATCCGGAGTCAGAAAGCCCTTGCAGACCCCCGACGGGGTAATCAGCATTTCGTCATTCTTTTGTTTTATACTTATATTTCCATCCTTACCGCTCACAAGCCCCTTCTGAAAAAGCAGGCCGGCAATCCGGCAGATCACTTCCCTGGATGCTTCAGCTTCCATGGATGCTTCAGCTTCCATGGATGCCTGAGCTTTCATTTTATCTTCCACGATTTCCTCCTGTATTCCTTTTTCATTCGCCCGGGAAAAAATGCTCTTCCAGCATAGCGCAGAGGGTGTGGTAAACCGGCAGATGGTATTCCTGGATATCCGCAGTGGTGCTGCCGGGAACAATCAGGCATACGTCACACAGCTCCCTGAGTGCCCCGCCGTCATGGCCGGTAAGTCCTATCACCCGCATTTCTTTCGCTTTTGCCACCTTTGCCGCATGAAGTACATTGACGGAATTTCCCGAGGTGGTTATGGCAAACAGCACATCCCCTTTTACCCCGTAGCCGTATACCTGCTGGGCAAATACCATTTCCGGATCCACGTCGTTAAGAAATGCGGTGGAAAGAGCCGGATGGCCTGTCAGGGAAACCGCCGGCAGCGCTCCCTGCAGATGTGCTGCAAGGCTGCCGAATTTTTCTTTTTCCTCTTCCTTCAGAGGCCTTTTTTTATAAAATCCCTTCATCAGTTCCCCTACGATATGCTCGGAATCCGAAGCGCTCCCCCCATTTCCGCAGGCAAGCATCTTTCCGCCGTTTTCATAGGATTCCTTCAGGATTTGGAATGCCCCGGCAACTTCTTCTTTCATGCCGGACAGAGCCGGATACTTTTCTGTCAAACGTTCCAGATCGTTCATTTGTTTTATCTTCTCCCTTCTGCTGTATACGCAGGCTGTCTATACATAATGAGCCGCTTTTTCCAGAAAGCTTTCACTTCCGAAGCTTCCTGATTTCAGAACCAGCGACAGTTCGCCCAGATTCGTTTTCCCGGTCATAACCGGAACCCCGGCTTCAATTTCTTCCCCGATTTCCATACGGTAAATCTCCAGTTCCCCGGTGACGGCCGCAGAGGTATCTCCTCCGGCTACCACCAGCTTTCTGCAGCCCGTTTCCGTAAGTACGCGCCGTGTCACCCTGCAAAGACAGCCGGAAATCCGTTTTCCGATTTCTTCATGGGTAAATCCCAGACGCTGTCCCTTCTCTTTGGTTCCCTTTACTTTTTCCGGCTGCTGGGCGGAATGCACCAGCACCATAGGTGCCACCATAAGGGGCGTAAACCTCATGGCCTTCAGCGTTTCCTGCACAAGCCTTTCCTCTTCCCGGGCAAACGCCTCCTCATCAAATATGGCTTCCGTATCAAAGGTTATCACCGGGTACCCTTTTGCGCGGAGGTATTCCGTCTGTGCAATGCTCTGCCGGGTGAGGCTGCCCGCCAGCAGAAATACCGGATCCAGCCCTTCCTCTTCCAGCTCCCGGAAAGCGGCCGGCAGTTCTTCTCCGATGGCGGAGCTGCCGCACAGGCTGGTTTCATCCGCAACCGCACGGGCGGTCAGCCTCAAATCCTCCTGGCTGCGTATATCAAAGAGGATATAGGAACAGCTTTTTTTCAGTTCTTCTTTTTTCTCCACCACATAATCCAGCCCCTGATCCAAATCCTTCCAGGTGATTTGCCCGATTTTCCTTTTGGTCTGCCTGTGCATGATGGCGGGCAGAAAAGAGGTATCCATGGGGTGGATAGGATCGGTCCTGAACTGGGAATCCTCCAGCTTTGTTCCATATACATAATGGATACCGTCCACCGTGGTCCTTCCGTTACCGGGGAATCCTGCGATTACCATAGAACAGGAAATCCCGAGTGCATCCTGCATGCTGTCAAATTCCGCTCCGATATTCCCCCGGAATACGGAACAGGTTTTCTTAAAATACCGGTCGCAGGGAAGCTCCTGCAGCAGCGCCGCCGCCTGTGCCACCTTACCCGCTGCTGTTTTTGGATTATCAAAACGGCTGTCCGTATCAATAATGATAACATCCAGCTCTTCGCATTCCTTTTTCCAGTCACACAGGGAAAGCAGACACAGAGGGAATACCGCACTGCGGTACCCGCCCTTTCGGAACATAACCCCTATATCATTCGCTCCGGTTACATCATCCGCAACCACTCCGATTCGTTTTTTCATCTTTTTTCTCATGCCTTCCACAAAAGGAAATTCCTGATTTTATCTTCCACCACCTGCTGTACCGCTTCGCCCGCTTTTGCCAAAGCATCCTTATCCATCTGCCAGATCTCCTGGTTGCTCTTTCTTTCACAGCCCAGGGAGCCTAAAAATGCCTGTTCCAGATCGGTGGCAATATTGATTTTACTCACACCGCCGCCCGGTATGGTGATGGCTGCCTGTACCGTTTCCGGAGGGAGGCCGCTGCCGCCGTGAAGCACAAGAGGAATGCTTACCCGTTCCCGGATCCGTGCCAGACGCTCCAGGTCTATCCTTGGATTTTTAACAGGATAGACTCCATGGGCCGTACCGATGGAGACTGCAAGTGTGTCCACGCCGGTCCTTGCCACGAATTCTTCCGCTTCCGCGGGGTCGGTATAGAGACTTTCATCATTATCGGTTTCTATTTTATCGGTTGCCCCGATTTTTCCCAGCTCCGCTTCCACCTCTACCTTTTTTGCATGTGCGTATTCCACCACTTCCCTGGTGACAGCGATATTATCTTCAAAGCTTTTCTGGGAGGCGTCGATCATGACGGACCGGAAGCCGGCATCAATGGCGGCTTTTATAATCTCCATATCTTTGGTATGATCCAGATGCAGGGCTGCCTGTCCCTGGTATTTATCATGTATTTCATAAAAACGGCCGGCAAATTCCCCTGCGGTGACGTCAAACCAGTTAAATTCATTGGCGGAAATCTGCACAATGACAGGAGCCTTTGTTTTCTGGGCCGCCTTCAGGATGGCTTCTATCAGATATGTATTTCTGGCAGAAAACGATCCCACCCCATATCCGTCTTTTTCCGCCGCCTTAAGCATTTGCGTTACCGGTACTAATTCCATAAAAATCCTGCCTTTCTTTTCCTGTAAAGCTGCTTCTATAACAACAGCCTTTGATAAGTTGCGTATTTTGTATCATAAATTTTCCGGTATTTTTCTTCCGGGTATACCCGGCCGGCTTCCATAGCTCTTTTAAACCGGATACCGCCCGCAATGGCCGCCGCTCCCAGCGCCGTTGCCTGGGTCCGGCGGGAAATAAGGAAGGTATGTCCCGTCACATCTGCCTTTGCCTGCATCAGCAGTCTGTTCCTGGTACCGCCGCCCGCACAGATAATCCGTCCGGTACCTATTCCCGCTTCCTCCAGCAGTTCCAGAATCACTCTGGTTTCACAGCCAATGCCTTCATAAATTCCCTGGGCCATATCCATAGGAGTGGTGGACATGGAAATGTCCAGAAAGCCCCCCGGTATCTTCCCTGTTCTTCGGGTGCCATCCCCGGCAGGTACGAGCCGGTGGGTCCCCGCCCCATTCACAAAGGGCAGATACATCACCCGGGAAGGTACCGGACGCTCCTCCTGCATCAGCTTCCCGTAAGGAACCGGCCTGCCGTCCCGGGAAAGGAAGGAGCGCAGCCATTCTATGGAGGCCCCGGAGGACGGCATATTACATATCCAATAATACATCCCCTGAAAACGCCCCAGTTGGATCCCTTTTTCATACAAAAGTAGCGGGGACGGAATCCGCTCCAGAAAACCGATATATACCTCGGAGGTTCCCATGGAATGAAGGATTTCCCCTTCCTCCAGATTTTCCGCACGCGCCGCGCACAGATGATCGTGGCCCCCTATACATACCCGCACATCCTCCCGAAGCCCGAAACGGCCTGCCATCTCTTTTTTTATCACCGGCCAGTCTTTCTCCCCGTCAGCCACCCGGGGAAGTTTTCCGCTCACACCGGCGAATGCCGTCAGTTCTTCATCCCATTTCTGTTCATGGATATGATAAAGCATGGTCCGGCAGGCCAGGGATTCTTCCGTCATACGCTCGCCGGTAAGGCAGAAAAGCAGATAATCGGAGACGGATAAAAAGCAGTCCATCTGCGCGAACAGGGAGGGCTTGTTTTTTTGCAGGAACAGGAATTGGTTTATGGTATATTTGGGATGCCAGATAAGCCCGGTTTTCCGGTACAGCTCCCATCCTCTCAGACTTTCCGGGAATTCCTCCTGCGTCTGCTCCATTGCTTCCCAGGCGTTCCAGGGGACAACGGGCATAAGAGGTATCCCATCCCGGTCAACAGGAACACCGGCTTCCGCCATACTGGTTATGCCGATTCCCTTCACGGCGCCGGGTTCTGTCCCGGAGAGCACTTCCGTCAGACACGCTGTTGTTTTTTCCCACAGCGCATCTGCTGTAAAACAGTTTCCCCAGCCAGGTACCGTCCGGTTTTCCTGATCCCGCAGGGCGGTTCCCGCCACCCTGCCGTCTTTATCTACGGCGCAAACCTTAATATGCGTGGTGCCGATATCAATCCCCAGATAAAGTTCCATGTCCCTTTACCCTTCCTGCCCGACAACATGCGGGGATACCTGCGGGCCGGACTGCAGGCGAAGATAAGCGCGTACGGCCTCCGTACCGCTTACCGGGCTGGTAAGGCAGCGTACTTTTTCTTCCTCCGGCCATTTTTCCACTGCCCGTGCCATGGATGCCTGCGCCAGGACCACAATTTCATTATCACGTAAGAGACGGCGTAATTCTTCTCCCACCAACTCATCATATAAATCATCTTTGCCTTCCGCCAGAAGGGTCCCCACATTTTCGATGACCTTGCTTTGTATGCTGATTTTCTTTCCCGCCATATCGGCTTTCTTCTGTATCAGTTCGGTGGTGGGTTGTATGGTTGAATGCAGTGTTGCCGCCACTCCTATGCGGTCATATCCGGCTGCGAGCCGGGCCATGGGTTCATCAATACGGAAAACAGGAATTCCCACCAGGGCGCTTCCTTCCTCCACCAGCCCCCCGATGGAGGAGCAGGCGCACAAAACGGCGTCCGCCCCTGTCGTCTGGCATAACAGCAAAAGAGTATTCAGACGGTATTTCACCCCTTCCGAACAGCCCCCCAGCCGGTTGATCTCGGGCAGCATGCTGTCATCCAGAAAATTCACCACTTCTATTTCTTCTTCG
>QWCK01006008.1_pt1 | contig 10574 bp, 9 predicted proteins | sample 1972571 | NCBI WGS metagenome assembly QWCK01 (sample SAMN09866710, study PRJNA288562) | Human gut metagenome isolate term2_stool, whole genome shotgun sequencing... | isolation source: gut | host: Homo sapiens | place: USA: California | reverse complement strand
TGCGCATTTCTGCCGGGGTTGTTATTATTGTAAAGTTCGGAATAGTCGAATTCCCAATTGTTGTTCATAAGTCAACATCCTCCTTCTTTCCTGATGTTGCTTTCAGTATAGGCCATGGGTGTGAAAGAACTATCATACGGGTGTGAAAAAAAGGTGAAACCATGGGCGCGCGGCACAAAAAGGCCGCGGCGTCACACGGAACGCGCCGCCCGTTCACCAGGCCCGCTTTTCGATGCAAACGGGGATGGGCGGACAGCCCGGCCGGCCGGAAAAATCGCGCACAGACACGCGGTATCCTTCCGGCGGCAGACCCGTGAGAAACGCCAGCACCGCATCCTTTTCCGCCATGCCCTGCGGCCCGCCGTAATAGACGCATACCGTCATCACACCGCCCGGCCGCAGCAGTTCCAGCGCCGTGCGCATGGCCGGCACGCTCACGCCCGGCGTGGTGAACACTCCGTGGTCGCCGCCGGGCAGATAGCCCAGGTTGAATACCGCCGCGTCCACACTGCCCGGAGCCGCATAGGCAGCCAGGTTCGCGTGGCTGTCCAGCACCGCGCGGCCTACCTGTCCGCAGCCGTTCTCCCGCAGGCGGGCGTTGGTGTTCTCCACTGCCTGCGGCTGGACGTCAAAGGCCAGCACACGTCCCGCAGCGCCCACCAAACGGCACAGGAACAGTGTGTCATGGCCGTTGCCCGCCGTCGCGTCCAGCGCGAAAGCGCCGGGCCGCACATGCGTCCGCAGAAAGGCGTGGGCCACGGCCAGCGCGTTTTCGCCGTCGCCGTCCGGCGCGCCCCGCACCCATTTTTGGGGGAGGCTCAAAGGGCCGGCAGCAGCGCCGGCTTCCCGCGCGCGGGCGGGCTCTTCCCCTGCGGCGGGCAATGCCTGCTCCTGTGGGCGAAACCCGCACCGGCGCAGCAGCGCCTCCATCGCGGCATTGCCCGGCGGCGTTTGAGTACAAACCGGCCCCGGCCCGGCGGCGCGCAGCGCCCGGCGCAGCAGGAAGGTTCCATAGCCCCGTCCGCGCCATTCCGGCGCGACCGCGCAGCCGAAAATTTCCCCTGCCCGAAGTGTCAGCGCACCGATGACGGCCCCATTCTTTTCCAATACAAAAACACCCGCCTCCGGCGCGGCGCCCAGCGCATCCAGCGCGGGAGCGTCCCCGTGGCGGGCAGCGCGCACCTCCAGCATTCGGCACGCCTCCTTTTCTTTCGGGCTTGATACACATTTCTGTGTTCGCAAAAAGCAGCGGCGCCTATCCCTGAAGCGGACGGGAAAAGGCGTGGCGTGTTTTTACAAAGCCCCGCTTTTCCAAAAATTCCTGGCTTTTCAGGTTGACGCGGGCGCAGGACGCCTGCACGGAAACACAGCCTGCGGCCTTGAACTGCGTGGTAAGCGAGACCAGCATGGCGCTGCCCACATTGCGGCCGCGCGCATCCTCCCGCACATAAAACTCATGGATGACGCCCACAGGCGCGCATTCCGAAAAAGGGAAACGCACTTCGGTGTCGGCAAAGCCCACCGCCTCCGGTCCCTCAAAGGCCAGCACGATGCGCCGCCCAGTCTGCTCCAGCGCTTGGGCCAGCGCCTGCGCGAACGCCTCTCTGGGCAGCTCGCGGCCCGCCGCCGTACACATCAGAGTATAAAATTTTTCCGCGTCGGGCGCGGAAAGGCTGCGCAGGATCATAAACGCAGACCCCCTTTTTCTGTTCGTTCCCGCGGCGCTGCCGCGCCGCCGTGCCCGCTGTGCCGGCGCGCGGGCCGCTCATGGAAAAAGCCCCGGCCTCCGCCGCAGGGACGCGCCCGGAGAAGCCGCACAGGCCCCCGGCAGCATTCCCCGGCAGGCAGCCGGAGCCGCGGTCAAAATGCCAGCATATGGCCGGTAAAGCCGTAAATGGCCAGAGCCAGGATGCCGATATACAGCAGCGTGATGGGCAGCCCGCGGAACGTGGCCGGCACCGCGTCGCTCTGCAGCTTGCGCTGCCCCTCCGTCACCACCTGCACCGCCAGCACATATCCCACGCCGCTGCCCAGTGCAAAGCCCATGGTCTGCACCAGGCTGAAGCTCTGGATGGTGCTGATGAACAGCGTGCCCAGAATACAGGTATTGAATGTGGCCATGGGCAGCACCGCCACAATCTCCCGCGCGCCGTGCAGGCGAAAAAACACCACCACGACCAGCAGTACGATAAAAAACGCGACCGTGCTGCACAGCACCATCACCAGCGGGCGGATATACATGCGGTATGGATACTGAGCCAGCCAGAGGTTGACAAAGTATCCAAGCGGTGCGCTGATGAGCTGGACAGCACACAGCAGCGCGCCGAACGTCAGGGAGTCCACAGTGGTGTCGTCCACCAGCTTGACAAGGCGGGATACGCCCAACGCGCGGGTAAACACCGCGTTCTGGGCAAACACCGCCATCACCGCGTAGGCAAAAAATACGCTCAGGGCCTTCAGCACTTCGATCATAGATGCTCCGCCCCCAGACTCATTTGTTGTTTTACGCTGGCAGCTGCGGCGCGCCACACGCACATGACCAGGGCCAGCAAGATAAAACCGCCGCTGGGCAGCTGCGCCATGGGGAAGAGCGCGTTTTTCATTACCTGCGTCCCCATCAGCGCGCCCGCGCCCAAAAATTCCCGCAGGCCGGAAATCAGCAGCAGCATCAGGATATAGCCCAGCGAGGTGATGATGCCCTTGCGCAGCGCCGTGCGCACACGCTCGCGCTGCGGCCTTTCATACCGTTTGAGTACGATGGGGTCCGCCACCAGCAAAGGCAGGTACAGGCCCAGCAGCGCCAGGTCCGACACCGGGTACAGCAGGCCCATCACATACCGCACGCCTACGAACACGGCCGCGGCTGTGAGCGCATAGGTGAGCCCGCGGAACCGGAAATACGCAAAGCGGCTGAGCAGCGCCGCCAGAACGCGCGTAGGTGTGAGCAGCAGCAGTACCGCCACCGAAAGCATCACACCGTTTTTCAGCGTGGTAGCCGCCACGATGAGCGGCGCGAGCCCAAGCCCCTGCATAATGACCGGGTTGTTGAGAAACACACGGTCGCGCCGGGCGCGCTTTTCCACATCCGCGCGGTGGGGACGCGGGGTCTCGCCGATAAATTCGCTCATGAGCGCACCTCCCTGCGGAAGATCTTCTGGGAGAACAGGCGGTCCAGGTAGCCGGCCAGTGCATTCACCGCCAGCACCGCAAAGCACACGCTCGTGTCATACGAGCCGAAATAACGGAACATCATTGTCATAAAGCCCAGGATCATACCGTACACAAAATGCGCGCGGGTATTTTTCGGGCGCGTCACCGGCTCGTTCACCAGAAACACAGCCGCAAAAACAAGCGCGCCGGAGAGCATCTCGTATTTGAGCGAGAGCAGGCGGATGTCCAGATACTGCCAGGGCAGCTCCAGCCCCAGCGTGTTCACACGCGGGTAAAAAAACGCCACCAGCGCGCAGGAGAGCAGAAAGCCGAAAGGGATGCCCAGCGTGATGTCCCGGCGCATCCACAGGTACATGGCGCACGCCACGAGGATGAGCACCGAAGTGGCGCCGATGGGCCCCGCATAATTGCCGAGGATGAGGTCGAACGTATCCACGTTGGGCACGCCGCCGGCGCGCAGCGTGTGGGAAACGCTCTCCATCACGGTGGCGCTGCCGGTGTCCAGCACGCTCATCGTGGTGAACGGCACGGGATACAAAAACACCTCGCCCGGCCAGCTGACGGCGGCGACGGCATAGCCGAAGGCCGCGGGGTTGAACGGGAATGGCCGTACCCGCCGAAAGCGTGCTTGCCCAGCAGGATGGCCACCGCCACACTGACGACGACCACATAGTAATGCACGGTGGCGGGCAGCAGCAGGACCAGCACCAGCGCAGAGGGGATGCTGCTGTTTTCCGTTTTGTCGCAGGGACGGTGGCGCAGCCAGGCCACCAGATGGTCGCACAGCATGGCCGTGAAAGCCGCCGTCAGGCACAGCACCGCAGGGCGCGCGCCGTAAAAATAGGTCGACAGTGCCAGCAGCGGCAGCGTCATAAACACGATGTCCCGGTTCGCCTCATAGGCGCTGGGGGGCTGCAGGGGCAGCGCAGTCTCAGGGCTCATAAAAGTCGCCTCTTTTCGTTTTGGGTTAAACGGGGCCGCCGGCGGGCCGCACGCCGGTTCCTTCCGGACGCCCGGCTTTCCGGGCCGGCCCGCACAAAGCCAGGCTTCCGCCTATACGCACGCGGCGCGGATGGCCGACATTGCGGCGGCGGGATCCTTTGCGCCGAACACGGCACTGCCCGCCACAAGCACGTTGGCCCCGGCAGCCGCACACAGCGGCGCGGTGGCTGCGTCAATGCCGCCGTCCACCTCGATGTCCGTCGAAAGTCCACGGCGCTGCGCCTCGGCGCGGATGGCCGCGATCTTTTCCACCGCCGCGGGCATGAACTTCTGCCCGCCGAAGCCCGGCTCCACGCTCATCACCAACACCATCTCCAGCGCGTCCAGATAAGGAAACACCGCCTCGGGCGGCGTGGCCGGCTTGATGCACAGTGCGGCCCTGCAGCCCTCGTCGTGGATGGCCTGGATGGTCTGTTCCACAGGGCTTTCGGCCTCTATGTGGAACGTCAACAGGTTCGCCCCGGCGGCGCAGAACGGCTTTATATATTGCAGCGGGCGCCGGATCATCAGATGCACATCGTAAAAGGCCGGCACGCGCTTTGCCAAAGCAGCCAGAACCGGCACGCCCAGACTGATATTCGGCACGAACGCGCCGTCCATCACGTCCACATGCAGCATATCCGCACCCGCGGCCATCACGGCCTCACAGCTACGGCCCAGCTCCGCAAAGTCCGCGGCCAGGATCGAAGGAGAAAGTTTGATCATACGGCACCTCGTCGGCCTGTCTTCCGCCCGGCCCTCGGACAGAGACAAAGCAATAAGTATTGATATTTTACCTCATTTCAGCCGAAAAAGCAAATGAGGCGGCGCAAACGGGCGATACTGCTTTATAAACGCCTGCCGGCACGGACGCCACAGGCGCCCGCGCCCTGCTCCTTCGCCTTGACAAGCCCCCGTTTGTGCATATAATAAAGTAGTATATATCTGCCCGGGTCACCGGGTCCAAAGGAGCCTTTTGATGCCTGTTTCCGAAACCATCCTGCCCGTGCTCATCGGCGCGGATATGAACTGCTACACGCTGGCGCGCGCTTTCCATGAGGCCTACGGCGTGCGTTCTTACGCCTTTGGCCGCTGGGCCATGGGCGATACCATGTATTCCCGCCTGGTCCGCTTCACCGCCGTGCCGGACATCGACAGCGCGGACACACTGCTGCGCACGGTAACGGATTTCGCCGCCGCACACGCGGACAAAACGCTCATCGTCATGGGTTGTACCGACGATTACGCCAGCCTGCTCATGGACGTCCGGGACAAGCTGCCCGCGAACTGCATCGCGCCTTACATCACGCCGGAGCTGCGGGACAAGCTGGTTTCCAAGGCGGATTTTTACGCTCTGTGCGACAAGTACGGCATCCCCTACCCCAAAACCTTCTGCGCCGAAGGCCCCATGGACGCCGCCGCCCTGTCGCCCGAAGCGCTGGGCTTCGCGTACCCTGTAATCGTAAAGCCCTCCAGCAGCATTTTGTACTGGAAGCACCCCTTCGACGGCATGAAGAAAGTGTATACCGCCGCCACGCCGGAGGAGGCCTCGGCCATTCTCGCGCAAATCTACGGCGCGGGCTACCCGGACATTGTCATTTTGCAGGACAGAATTCCCGGCGACGACAGCTTCATGCATGTGCTGACAGCCTACTGCGATAAAAACAACAGCGTGAAGATGATGTGCCTGGGCCATGTGGGCCTGGAGGAGCACACGCCCAAGGCGCTGGGCAATCACGCGGCCATCATCACCGAATACAATGAGCCGCTGATGACAAAACTGAAAGCGTTCCTGGAGGACGTCGGTTACACGGGTTTTGCCAATTTTGACATTAAATACGACAGCCGGGACGGCAGCTACCGCGTGTTTGAGATCAATCTCCGGCAGGGCCGCAGCAATTATTACGTGACGGGTGCGGGGCTCAACATCGCCCGCTATGTGGTGGAAGACCGCGTGCTTGGCAGCGACCTCGGCCCCTGTGTGATGAATGAAAAAGAGACCTTCTGGCACAGCGTGCCCCGTGCCGTGGTGTACAAATACGTCAAAGACCCCGCCTTTGTGGAAAAGGCCCGCCGCCTTGTGCGCGAGGGCCGGGAGACCACCAGCTTTGGCTGCGGGTACGACCTGCGCTGGAATCCCAGACGCTTCGCCTATTATCTGGTGCACATGCAGCGCTATTTCAAGAAATTCAAGACCTATTACAAATAGAGCTGCGCTCCGGGCGCACCGCATGGGAAAGGAGGCTCCTGTATGGAACAGGCATTGCCCAAGGTGTTGGGCATCCTCGGCGGGCTTGGCCCTATGGCCACTGTTTATTTTTACGAGATGCTCACGCGCCATACCCAGGCCGCGCGCGACCAGGACCACATCGACGTCATCATCAACAGCCGCGCCACCACGCCGGACCGCACCAGCTATATTCTGGGCCAAAGCGCGGAGAACCCCTTCGACATCATGGCCGCGGACGCGGCGCGGCTTGTCACGTTCGGCGCGGATGTCATCGCCATCCCCTGCAACACCGCCCACTATTTTTACGACAGGCTCAACGAGACCATCCCCATCCCCATCCTGAACATGGTGGAGGAGACTGTGCTGGCCGCGAAGGCGGGCGGCAGCGCCCGTGTGGGCATCCTGGCCACCACAGGCACGGTGCGCACCCGCACCTACCAGCGCATGTGCGAAAAGCACGGCCTGCCCTGCGCCGTGCCGGACGATGCCGCGCAGGCTGCCGTGATGGACGTTATTTACGGAGACATCAAGCAGGGCCGGCCCGCGGACATGGCCGCGTTTGAGCGGGCCGCGGCCTCACTGCGCGCGCAAGGGTGCGACCGCGCCATCCTGGGCTGCACCGAGCTTTCGCTCATCAAACGCGACGAGGGGCTGGGCGCTTTTTATCTGGACTCCATGGAGGTGCTTGCCAGAAACGCGATCCTCGCGTTCGGCAAAACGCCCATCGGCTTCGACTGAAGCGCGGCCAACGCCGCCATTATTTGCACCGCGGCCCTGCTCCGCGGCAAACAGGAGGTAACACCTGAATGTGTGGATTCATCGGCTTTTCCGGCAATCTTGATAACAAAGAGGCAATCTTGCAGAAAATGATGGACCGTATCGTCCACCGCGGCCCGGACATGGGCGGCATGTACACAGACGACGGCATCGCGCTGGGGTTCCGGCGCCTGTCCATCCTGGACCTGTCCGACGCAGGCGCACAGCCCATGGCCAACGAGGACAAAAGCGTGGTCGTTGTATTCAACGGCGAGATCTACAATTTTATGGAGCTGCGGCGGGAGCTTGAGGCCAAAGGCCACACGTTCCACTGTGGCGCCGACACCGAGGTGCTCATCCACGGCTACGAGGAATACGGCACGGAGCTGATCTATCGCCTGCGCGGCATGTTTGCATTCGTGCTGTGGGACGCCAAAAACAAGCGTATGTTCGGCGCGCGGGACATTTTCGGCATCAAGCCGTTTTACTATTACCCCGTCCCGGACGGCTCGGGGCTGGTGTTCGGCAGCGAGATCAAGGCCTTTCTCGAGCATCCCAAGTTCGTCAAGGCCGTCAACGAGAAGGCGCTGCGCCCCTATCTGACGCTGCAGTATTCCGCCACAGAGGAAACCTTCTTCAAGGGCGTGTACAAGCTGCCCGCGGCCCACTATTTTGTGTATGAGAACGGCAAGATGGACGTGCGCCGCTTCTGGGACTGCGAATTCGACCCGCAGCCGCAGAACTTTGAAGCCTGCGCGGACAAGCTGGACGAAGTGGTGCACGAATCCGTGGCCGCCCACCGCATTGCGGACGTAAAGGTCGGCTCTTTCCTCTCCGGCGGCGTGGATTCCAGCTACATTGCCGCTGTGCTGATGCCGGACACCACGTTCAGCGTGGGCTTTGATTACAACAAATTCAACGAGACGAACTACGCGGCCGAGCTTTCGGACAAGCTTGGCATCCGCAACCGCCGCAAGCTCATCACGGCGGACGAATGCTTCGACGCTTTCCCGGACATCCAGTACCACATGGACGAGCCGCAGTCGAATCCGTCCAGCGTGCCGCTGTACTTCCTGGCGCAGCTGGCCCGGGAGGAAGTGACGGTGGTTCTCTCGGGCGAAGGCGCGGATGAGATCTTCGCCGGGTACGAGTGGTATGCCGACACGCCTGCCATGGAAAAATTTAAGCGTCTGCCGCTTGGCGTGCGCCGCGCGGCGGCGGCTGCCGCCAAAAAGCTGCCTTATTTCAAGGGCAAAAACTTCCTGCTCAAATGCTCCGAGCGCCCCGAGGACTACTTCTTCGGCCAGGCGCTTGTATTCCCGGAGGACGAGGCCAGCGCCGTGCTGCAGCCCGCTTACGACAACGGGCCGCTGGCTCATGAGCTGGCCGCGCCGTTCTACGCCCGTGTCAAAGGACAGGATGAAGTGACGAAGAAGCAGTATCTGGACATGAACATGTGGCTGCCCGGGGACATTCTGCTGAAAGCGGACAAAATGTGCATGGCCCACAGCCTGGAGCTGCGCGTGCCGTTCCTGGACAAAAAGGTGCTGGAATTCGCCGAAACGGTACCCGTGGATTACCGCATCCAGGGCACGGACACGAAGATCGTGATGCGCCACGCGGCCAATAAAACGCTGCCGGACGAGTGGGCAAACCGCCCGAAAAAGGGCTTCCCGGTGCCCATCCGCTACTGGCTGCGGGAGGAAAAATACTACAACATCGTGAAGGAATATTTCACCAGCGATTACGCAGCCGTATTCTTCAAGCCGGACGCGCTGATGAAGCTGCTGGACGACCATTTCCACGAGCGCGCCAACAACCAGCGCAAGATCTGGACGGTATTTACGTTTCTGGTTTGGTACAAGCGCTTCTTTGTGGATGAGAAATAACGCGGAAGCGAAAGCAAAAAGTTTCTGGCCCGAAGCGCCCGGCTTCTGGTGCGCGCGGCGGCGGGGCCAGCGTTCATTTTGCCGCTGTTTTCCGGCATGCCGCAGGCCGCCGGGCTCCACCGCCCTGCACGCTGGCTGTCGTGGGCGGCGCGGTCCGGATGCTGCTCGCAGGCTGGGCGCATATTTTGCCGCACGCGGCCGGGCATCTGCCCGGCGGGCTTTGCAGCGGCTGCCGCTTTGTGTCATGCCGGGCGGCGGAACCATCCGGATGCGCCGGGCAGGCAGACCGACGCGCGGCCGGTATTCGGCCTCGGGCGCTGGCGGCCCGTGTCTCCCGCAAAAGGCGAAATACGGCGGACGCCTGCGCCGCCGAAATGCCGGGCGGTTAAGCGCCGCGGCATCTTCCGTTTTCCGGCCGCCCGCGCGGCCCAAAATAAAAAGGGCGCGTTTCATTCGCGCGCCCCGAAAGGGACTGGTACCTATGGAAAATAAAAAGACCTTCTACATCACCACACCGATCTACTACCCCAGCGACAAGCTGCACATCGGCCACAGCTACACCACCGTCATCTGCGACGCCATCGCGCGGTATAAGCGCATGCAGGGCTATGATGTGATGTATCTGACGGGCACCGATGAGCACGGGCAGAAAATTGAGGACAAGGCCGCGGCCAAAGGTGTGACGCCGAAGGAATATGTGGATGAGATCGTCGCCGGCATCAAAGAGCTGTGGAAACTGATGGACATTTCCAACGACCGATTCATCCGCACCACCGACGATTACCATGTGGAGAGCTGCCAAAAAATTTTCACCCGGCTTTACGAGCAGGGCGATATCTACAAAGGCGTTTACAAAGGGCATTACTGTAAGCCTTGCGAAAGCTTCTGGACAGACAGCCAGCTTGTGGACGGCAAATGCCCGGACTGCGGCGGCCCCGTGTACGAGGCCGAGGAAGAAGCCTATTTCTTCAAAACCGGGAAATATGCGGACCGCCTGCTGAAGCTGTATGAAGATCATCCGGATTTCATTCAGCCTGAAACGCGCAAAAACGAGATGATCGCTTTCATCAACCAGGGCCTGCAGGACACCTGCGTTTCCCGCACCAGCGTGAAGTGGGGCATTCCCGTCCCGTTCGACCCCAAACACACCATGTACGTCTGGGTGGACGCGCTTTCCAACTACATCACGGCTCTGGGCTACGGCAATGAAACATATCACGATTACGACAAATTCTGGCCCGCGGACCTGCACATCGTGGGTAAGGAGATCCTGCGGTTCCACACCATCCTGTGGCCCGCCATGCTGATGGCGCTGGATCTTCCCCTGCCCAAGCGCGTGTTCGGCCACGGCTGGGTGCTGCTGGACGGCGGCAAGATGAGCAAATCCAAGGGCAATGTGGTGGACCCCGTGGTCCTGTGCGACCGCTACGGCGTGGACGCGCTGCGCTATTTCCTCCTGCGTGAAATCCCGTTCGGCAACGACGGTATCTTCTCCAATGAGGCGCTTATCAACCGTATCAACGCCGATCTCGCCAATGACCTGGGCA
>QWCK01006006.1_pt1 | contig 10581 bp, 8 predicted proteins | sample 1972571 | NCBI WGS metagenome assembly QWCK01 (sample SAMN09866710, study PRJNA288562) | Human gut metagenome isolate term2_stool, whole genome shotgun sequencing... | isolation source: gut | host: Homo sapiens | place: USA: California | reverse complement strand
CCGGCTCTCAAGGCACCAAAAGCCCGCGTGTTACCTATACACCAGGGCGGAATACTTCCTCTATCTTACACATTCGAAAAAGTTTCCTAAAACCGCGCCCCTTCCCCTGCAGTTGTTCCGAATTATTTTGCCGACCTTTCTGCCACCCCAGTTCCGGGAAGTAACTCCACGCCAACAGGAAAAGCGAGAGCTAACCGGCATTAGAACCCCAGGGAGTAAAAATAAAAAATACGACAAAAGCACACATTTTCTGTGTCCAGATCCATATTTTAGGTAAACCTAACTTCGTGACCATATTCATGACAATCAGACATAGACCATTGTCTCGACTTCAAGTAAACTTAGCTTGTGATTTCACAGAATAATTCCTCCGATGCCACTGACGAAGTCGACCGTATCGTCCTTGCTTGGCAGATTGAACGTCCCGATCTGGATGTATCTCCTATGGAGGTTTATTCGCGAGTTGCGCGTTTGGCTCGCCACTTGGATTTGGCGCGTAAAGAAGCCTTCAATACTCAAGGTATGGAACCGTGGGAGTTCGATGTTTTGTCGGTGCTGCGCCGCGCCGCCGCCCCCTATTCTTTAACCCCGGGCACCTTGTTGCAGGAACTCTTGGTTTCTTCCGGCACGATGACTAACCGGATTGACCGCTTAGAAAAAAAGGGGCTAGTCAAACGCACCCCTTCCCCGCATGATCGCCGGGCAGTGCTGGTAACTCTTACCGAAGAGGGGGTTACGCGGGTCGATTCGGCGCTCAAGGAACTGCTGCAGCGCGAGTCAGAGTTAGTAGCTCCTTTGGACGAGGACGAAAGAAAAGAATTATCTAGCCTGTTGCGGCGATTATTGCTACCTTTCGAGGGCACCCCGGTGCGCCCTCTGCGCTAAGCCGGCGACTTTTCAACTACCTCTCCCCCTACGGGCTGTTTTTAGCTACCAGCCGGGGCACCCGGGACAACCCCGGCTTATTCCAAAGTTTCTGACAGGCGCAACCAGGCCTCTTCCAGCTCTTCGGCTTCGCTGACCAATTGGCCGCGGCGCTGATTAAGTTTTTGCAGGTGCGCTAATCCCTCCGGGGAAGTATCGGCTGCCCCTTCGCTTAACTCATGATCTAATTGTTGGAGCTGTTGTTGCAGCTTATCCAGTTTCTTTTCAATCGCCGAAAGCTCTTTGCGTACCCGATAAATCTCAGCCCCGCTTTTTTGCGCCTGCTTGTTAGTTGTCTCGCTATCCTGACCGCTGGTCTTATTGGCGTTAGTCCCCTTACCTGCGCCTGCGGTTTTCTGGGCGGTGGCTCGCAGCTGCAAATACTGTTCCACCCCGCCGGGCAGCGCCGCTAAAGTACCGTCTGCCAGCAGCGCCACTTGGGAATCGGTCAACCTCTGCAGCAGGTAGCGATCGTGGCTAACCACCACCAGGGTGCCGGGGAAAGAATCGAGCAGATCCTCTAGCTGCGCCAAAGTATCGGTATCCAGGTCGTTAGTGGGCTCATCCAGGATTAGTACATTAGGTTCTGCCAGCAGCTGGGAAGCAATCTGCAACCGCCGCATTTCCCCACCGGAGAGATCACTTACCCGCGTCCAGGCGCGCTCTTTACTAAACCCTAGTTTTTCTACCAGTTTGGCGGCAGTTATTTCTTGTTCCCCCCACTGGATTCGCTCTTTAATCTGGGAAATTGCTTCCACTACTCGTAAATCGGGATTCATACCAGGGATTTCGGGAGTTTGCTCTAAGGTGGCCAACTGTACGGTTTTTCCGCGTTTAACCTTGCCGGCGCTAGGGGTAAGTTCTCCGCTCATTATCCCCAGCAAAGTGGATTTACCCGCGCCGTTAACCCCGATTACGCCTACTCGCCCTCCGGGATTTAGTCGCCAAGTAACTTGATTCAAGATTTTTCGCTTTGATCCGGGATAGGAAAAAGATACGTCCTCTAGTTCGATCACTCGCTTACCCAAGCGTGCGGAGGCCAAGCGCACTAACTCTACGCTGTCACGCAAAGGGGGAACATCGCTAATCAAGGCTTCAGCAGCGTCAATGCGAAACTTCGGTTTCGAGGTACGCGCCGGGGCTCCCCGCCGCAACCAGGCAAGTTCCTTGCGCAACTGGTTTTGGCGTTTTTCTTCCGCCACTTGGGCTTGTCTTGCCCGTTCCATTCGGGCAAGCACATAGGCAGCATAGGAGCCTTCATATTCCTCCACGTGGCCGGGAATCTGCTCCCGGCCATATCCGGGATCAACTCCGGGAACTACCTCCCAAATCCGGTTACAAACTGCATCCAAGAACCACCGGTCGTGGGTAACCACCACTAGTGCCCCGTTTGCGGATCCGACCCGGTTATTGAGGTAGTCAGCTAGCCAAGCTACCCCCTCTACATCTAAATGGTTAGTGGGTTCATCTAAAGCCAAAATGAGGGCATCTTTGCCCAGGGTACGTGCCAAGGCTACCCGGCGTTCTTGTCCCCCAGACAATTCCCCACATTTGGTCTCCAGATCTATATCCGGCAGGATTCCCTCATCGATTTGCCGCAAATGCGGCTTAGATGCCCACTGGTAGTCGGGTATATTGCCGTGAACTGCTTGTTTCACTGTAAGAGCGGGATCGAGCCTCTGCTGTTGAGAAAGGCTCGCAAAACTTACCTCAGGGGCATAGGTAACACTGCCACTATCGGGTTCTTGAGTTCCGCTAAGCAGACGCAATAGCGTCGATTTTCCCGCTCCATTAGGGCCTAGAATCCCGATGCGATCCCCGGGAGACAAGCTGACAGTTATTCCCTCCAGGAGACGTCGCGGTCCGGCGAGGGCGCCGGCTTCATGGGTTCCGGCTAGAAAAACGCTCACGCTAACCACTGCTTTCCAGCTATATCGGGGTCACCAGCGCTAAAAGCCAGCGGCAAGGCATAGGCAACCTGCTCTAGCTGCGCCAGTGAGGTCGCCAATTTAGTTGCCTGATCTGCGGTTTCTACCAGACAGGCCACGCTGGGGCCGGAACCAGAGATAAAGGGCAACGCCCCTTGCTCTTTCGCCGCCTCTAAAGTTGCGGTTAACTCGGGAAGCAGTTTCAACGCCGGCAGTTGCAGATCGTTGAAAACTAACTCGCTTAAAGCCGCAAAGTCCCCGGTATAAACTGCCGTTAGCAGCGCAGCTAAATCCGCTAGTTTTGGAAGCGAAGCGCGCGCCGCTTCCTGCTGGTCAAATTGTTTAAAAACTTGCGGGGTAGGCAGAGTTTGTGGGGAAACCGCGACCACTAGGTGTAAGGGTTTTGCGGGCGGCAAGGGGGTAATCCGATCCCCATGACGATCCCCAAAACAAGTTCCCCCATAAAGACCAAAGGGCACGTCCGCTCCCAGGCTTGCTCCTAGTTCGGCTAATTCCTTTCGGTTAAGTCCGGCTTGCAGTACCTGGTTAGCGGCCAGCAATGCCGCTGCCCCATCAGCAGATCCGCCCGCCATACCGGCTGCTACCGGTACCTGTTTTGTCACCTGGATTCGAGCTCCCCCTTGGTAACCACAACGGGAGGCTACCAGCAAAAACGCCCGGGTTGCGAGATTGTTAAGCGGATCTAAGTCCGCAAGCGCCTCTTGATCACGAGCACTGTCATAACCCACCGCCCCAGGGGGCGCGCTAAAAAACGTCTGCAACTCAATATCGCGGGGCCGCAAAGTAATCTTCACGGTTTCTCGCAGGTTCACCGCTTGGAATACCGTTGCGAGGTCGTGGTAGCCATCTAGAGACTTGCCGCAAGCCAAAGCCAGATTGATTTTACCGTTCGCGCTGGCAATGCCGGTTTTCCCTTTGGCGTTAGCGTCGCAATTAGGCGTGTCATCAGGCGCGGTTACTGCTTCTGTAGGGATTTGCTCGCCGGGAGTTGCCACGCTCTCCGCTAGATTTTCAAAACCTGCAAGTAGCGCCTTCCGCAGCCGGGCAAGTGCCGCAAAATCCTTGATCTCCAGGTTTTCTGCGCGCTGGGTAGGATCGATTCCCCCGGCTTTTAGCAGGGGAACCGCCGCTAAAGGCTGAGCCCAAGTTTTGAGTCCTGCCCGCAGCATCTTGCGCCGGGAGGCAAATGCCTGGTCAATCAGATTGAAAACTGGTTCCCGCTCAGTTGCTTGTGGCGCTGTTGCCCCCGCCTGTGTCCCTAATGCTGCCTCACTTGACACGTCCTCGGTCTTATTCACTCCTGGGGAGGGCAAGCCGGGTTGGGTTTTTCGAGTAATTTCTACCAGCGCCGAATCCACGTTCGGTTGCGGATAAAAAACGCGCCGAGAAATATCGGATCCCATCCGTGCCCTACCGTACCAGGCGATTTTCACGCTCGGCACCCCGTAGATCTTTGTGCCGGGGCGGGCACAAAGACGCTGGGCTACCTCTTTTTGCACCATCACTAAAGCGCGTTCAATGCTGGGGAAAGACGCAAATAAATGCAGCAATACGGGCACTGCTACGTTATAGGGCAGATTAGATACCAAAACCTGCGGGGAAAAATCTCTACTTGCGGTGGAGGATGCAACCGAGATGCTGTCCCCGTCCTCATTCCCAGCCTCCTCAGCGTCCTCGGCAATACTAGCTAATCCCGCTAAATCTGCCGGGACTAGTTTTAATGCATCTTTTTGAATCAAGTACAGGTTATTGGCAGCGCCCGCGGCGTGAGCGCGAATAGTTGCCGGTAAAAAACTGGCGAGCCGCGAATCGATCTCGCAGGCCACTACCTGGGCTTCGGCTTCTAGCAGACCTAAAGTTAGCGATCCTAACCCCGGGCCAACTTCCAGCACCTGGTCGCCAGGCTGGATGCCCGCTTCCCGCACGATCTTACGGATAGCGCTAGGCTCAGTAACAAAGTTTTGTCCCAGCTGTTTGGTTGGACGGATATTAAGCTTGTGGCACAGCTGATGGATCACGCTGGCGGTCAGCAAGTTAACTGGGAGGTTTTTTTCCACTCCTCTAGCTTACTAGTACCAGTTGACCCGTTCTGAATGCTGCCAGGCACCGCAGGGGTCACCGTAGCGTCCCGCGATATAACCTAGTCCCCACTCGATCTGGGTGGCGGCGTTCGTACGCCAATCGGCACCGGCAGAAGCCATTTTGCCCGCTGGCAGAGCCTGGGGAATCCCATAGGCACCGGAACTGGGATTTCGCGCGGCCGCATTCCATCCCGATTCCCGGTTCCATAGCTTAACTAGGCAGGTAAACTGCCCTTCAGACCATCCGCGAGCAATTACCTTTTCATGGGCGATCTCTTGTGCCTGACCTGCAGGTACTACCGGTCCATAGTCAGCTTCTTCTGAGGTAGAAGTATCTGCCGGCCCCACCCGCACGATCTTCGGTTCGGCTTTAACCAGGGTAGTTACTTGCTCTGGCGATTGGAAAGCCACCGCACCATCAACTTTTTCGACAAAAGTACTTTTCGAAGTGACTTCTTCTTTGCCTTCATCCTCTACGATTTTGGTTCCGGGCGCTAAGGTTTCATCTGCTACTTCTTTAACGGGAGGAGCTGAAACCTTTTCCTGCTTAGTGATCCCGCGCTCCACGCGAGAAACCTTGATAGTGGCTGCATCAGAGCGGGTTTCCTCCACGACTACCCGATCCAGAGCGGCTAATTCAATCCCGGCGGCCTGCGCTGCTACCCGCGGATCTGCGCCCTCTTGGTAGGTACCGTTAACTTCCTTGCCGTCAACCCGGAAAGTTGCCTTTAGCTTGGGAGCATCGTGGTCGTCTACTCCCCAATCAATCTTCGCGTCCTTGGTTCCTTGTAACACCACCGGACGAGCATGGACAATTTTGATCTTTTGGTTACGAGACATCTGAGTATCGAGGGCGGGTACCACCTGGTCGTATTGACCAACTTTGATTCCCATATCCGAAACCACCTGTTCCACAGTCCGATTCATGGTTTGTACTTGGCGGCTAGCCCCATCAACCGTAACCGTGACCGTCTTGTATTCGCTGGCCACGGCGACACCCCCACCCAAGACGATGACGGCGGCGATACCAGCAAAGATCGCCGTCATTTTCGCGCTGGTGCGTCGATGTTTCCTGCTCACGTGGTTCCTCACTGTGTCGCTGGTACCGAGGACTCGGTAATATCTCTAACTTCCCTCTAACTGTAACCTGATCGTTATAAAATTACTACCTGTTTGTGACCTACAGCTATCGGAATACCAGCACTTATTTTAATACCTAAACCCAGGTTTGTGAAGATGCTTTAATCGTCCCCTAATCAGCGAAATCCGTGACCGCCCCTCCATAAACCTCGCGGGTATTATTTAGCAGCTGCTGTGCCATATCGATTTCCGTAGAACCAGTGATTTCTGCCAATTTGCGCACCGTCCACACCGTCATATAGGAGGCATTCGGCTGCCCGCGATGCGGATGGGGCGTTAAATAGGGAGCATCGGTTTCTACCAGCAAAAGCGAAGAAGGCATCGCCCGCGCCGCCTCGCGCAGCCACTCATTGGCGTTATAGGTAACCGGTCCGGCAATCGAGGCATACCAACCATTGTCCGCTAGCACCTGCGCCATCTCACTATCTCCGCTAAAGCAGTGAAACACCGTCCGTTCCGGGGCGCCTTCCTCGAGCAGAATCCGAATAGTATCCGCGTGCGCCTCCCGGTCATGAATCTGCAAGGGCAATCCCAGTTCTTTCGCTAAAGAAATATGCATTCGAAAACCCTGTTGTTGCGCCTGCCTGCCCTGCGGGGAAGTACGGAAATAATCTAGCCCGCTCTCCCCTATAGCTACCGTTTTAGTTGAAGAAGTTGCGGCCTCATATACCTGCTCAACCGCTTCTTCAAGGGAATATTGTTCGTGCCAAGGCTGCAGCTGATAAGTTTGCCCATCGGGGGCGGTAGCTACCACCTCCGCATGTAAAGCCGCCTCATTAGGGTGAATTGCCAAGGCGCAAAACACCTGGGGATGATCCTGACTCACCCGAATGGTAGGAGCTAGCTCATCTACCTGACAGCCTGAGGTGATCAGGGCGCTTACCCCAACTTTTTGCGCCCGCTCCAGTTGTTCTGCCAGACTCAGCCGCACCCCCTCTACCAGGGGAATCTGCTCTTCCCACAGGGGCAAATGGGTGTGGTTATCTACAACTTTGCCCGCCAAAGGCGCGGGCAGCTGGGGCCAGCCCCGTCGTTTACGTGATTTTCCCATCTAATTAACCGCCTCCTGAACTAGGGCGTGGATATGAACCTGGGTACCTTGTTCGGGACAACTCCACTCAATAGTGCCTTTCAAATTACCGCGCACCAAAGTGCGTACAATCGACGTCCCAAGTCCGTTTAGAGGCTCATCCCCCAGACCGCATCCATCATCTCGCACCCACGCATCCAGTTGGTTTCCATCTCGTTTAGCCTCCAAGGTTACTTTGCCACCGCGCTGGCCTAAGCCGTGTTCTACCGCGTTGGCCACCAACTCGGAAATCACCACCGCTAACGCCGAGGCCGCATCGGCATCCACCATCCCAAAACTGCCGGTAAAAGCAGTTTCCACTGCTTGGTCGGTAGTCGCCATGGCGGCCGCCATCCGCAACAGTCGAGAGATCATATTGTCAAACTCGACGGTTTCATCCACGGTTTGCGATAGTTCTTCATGTACGCGGGCAATCGCCGCCACCCGCCGTTCAGCCTCCCCCAGTGCAGCTTGCACCTCTGAGGATTCCGAACGTCTAATCTGCATACGCAAAAGTGCAGAAACCGTCTGGAGATTATTCTTGACGCGATGATGAATCTCGCGAATAGTGGCATCCTTAGTCATCAACTCACGTTCGCGGCGACGCATCTCCGTTACGTCCCGACACAGCAATAGTGCGCCGATCCGTTTACCATCCTGTTCTAGCGGCAACGCCCGAAAAGAGATAATCCCGGAAAAAGATTCTACTTCTGATACCCAAGACGCTTTCCCCATAACCACCACGGGTAGAGCCTCATCTACCTCAGTCTGCTCTTGAATCACTTCGGTGATTAGTTCCGCCAGAACCGCCCCATTAACCTCTTCACGTACCCCCAGGCGGCGCAGACAGGATCGGGCATTCGGGGTAAGATCCAGCACCCGCCCTTCAGCATCCAAATTAATGGCACCATCGATTAAGCGTGGCATCCCGTGAGTCGTAGCCGGCGGAATAGCAGTGTTAGGGAAAACTCCATCAGAAATCATTTCACACAAGAGATTCGCGGTTCTGTGAAACCACTGTTCTTGCTGTTCAAAAACCCGCAAAGATTGAATGTTTACCTCTTGAGTAAGTGCCGCCACCACTCGCCCGTTATGGCGTACCGGAAGGGCGCTGGCAATCACCGAATAGGATCCCGCCCACCGAACTTCGGGCACCGTTGGCCCAGAATTAGGGGCAAAAGCTGCAGCTAGCATCGCTGAACGTTTCGGAGAAGCTGATAGCCCCACCACATCATCAAGATGGATAGTAAACCCCGATCCGGGTCGAGCATGTGCAATCGCTACAAAACGCCCCTGGTCATCAGGTATCCATAAAATCAGGTCAGCACTGCCAATGTCAGAGAGTACCTGCCAGTCCCCAACCAACATATGTAGATGGTCGATATCGCTTTCTGATAGATCCTTACCGTATTGGCGGATCAATTCTCGCATCCCACTCACGACTACCAGTCTATGCTAGGTGCCCGCTTACGGAATCCGGGAGCTATTTGTTAAGCCTTTAAGCTGACTGAAAGCCTCTTAGCCAGCGTTATTAGCCAGCCAAAGTCGCGCAGCTGCTTCTTCTCCCCCAGAAAAAATTTGCAGATGCGACAGAAGTTCCCGTTCGACTTTCCCCCCGATAAGCGGCATATTCACCTGGAGCGTTCCGGAAATCTTTCGCAAGGTTTTCTCCGCCTCCTGCGGGGAAGCCTCCAGAAGACTCTTGGCTTTTACCTGCACCGGAACCTTGCCGAAGCGCACTTCAAAGTCGCCGTGAGCAATACGGTCGGGGCAGGGGCTGCTAAGCCAGTTCTCCACCACTTCGATCTCTAGCTGGTCGGGAAGTAACCGCGCGTAGGCAGCTGGAGTTTTTAGCTCCGCCAGGTCAACTTTTGCTCGGGACACAAAAGTTTCACTACCGGCCTGTTCCACCTGGACTTCACATTTAACCTGCGAGATTTGCCTCCAGCGAAACTCCAAGAACTGCGGATCAGTGAGCATTTGACAAACCCTTGCTGGCGAGGCCGGATACTCAACTTCTAGCTCGAAATCCCGCAAGCGTTCTTCCTTTCTACGGTACCTAATTTGCATTCAGGCTCGCCACGTCCCTCACAGGCGACTACCCTAAATAACCATAAGCTATTTCAATCGTATCCGCTTCAACTACTAAGTTATCCAGGAGAACCCCTAGATGTTTGATTTTAAAACTCCCCAGTTTTTTCGCTCCGAGAATCGCGTCTCCCAAAAACAGCTGGCGGCGGCGCTGCGCGAGTCGGTGACCAAAGTTCGTCACGCCTCTAGTTTTGGGGAAGTAGTGGATGCAGTCCTCGACATTCCTGGTGAACATGTTGACCACAAATTGTTACAACTAGCCAAGGCTAATCCGCAGGCAGATGCCGGTGATCTGGAAAAGATATTAACGAAGCAATACATTAAACGCACCGCCTACGCTTCCTCTGCAGTGGGAGCAGGAGCGGCTCTGCCGGGGGGTGGCACCGGGGTGGCGTTGGGGCTTACTGCCGGGGAACTAGCGGCCTACGCCGTGCAGACCACCATCTATATTTTGGGGGTCTCCCGCCTGCACGGAGTGCGTCCTGCCGATCGGGAACAACGCCGAGCCCTAGTGCTATCTAGCCTGCTAGGTGAAGAGGGCGCCGCGATTGTTTCCGATCAGTTGGGACTCAGCACTCTAGCTTGGGCACGCACCTCCCTGAAGAACCTCTCCTCCCCCACCTTGGGGCAGGTAAACAAAGCCCTGATGAAATACGCATCTAAGAAACTATACCGGCGCACTGCCGGCCGGATCGCCGGACGCCTAATTCCTTTCGGGATTGGTGCCGGGGTAGGTTATCTGTCCGGCAAGGCGGTAGCGCGGCGAACTGCCGAGGGTCTGAAGGCCGCCTTAGGACCGGTACGCGATATATCCGCCCAGGATCTAATGGTAGAGCTGGCACCGGTGATAGATCTAACTTCAGATCCTGCTACTTCCTCCAGTAAAAAAATAGATTTCTTCGCTGATTAAAGCGGTATTGTCTTAGGGATTGCCTGTTCGCCTCGTTCCCGCCTCCCAATAGCCCTAGCGCGAGATTGCCTAGTAACCGGCTAGAATATGGACAAACAACTAGCGAAAGGTAAGGGCGTGGCAGATAGACAATACGAGGACTTACTGGCCAAAATCCTAGATTCTGGCAACGAGAAAGCAGATCGCACCGGAACTGGCACCCGCTCACTTTTCGGAGCCCAGCTGCGCTACAACTTGGCGGATTCCTTCCCCCTGATTACCACTAAAAGGGTATTTATGCGCGGAGTTGCGGAGGAACTGTTCTGGTTCTTATCCGGAACTTCTAATGTCCGTCCTCTGCAGGAAAAAAAGGTTCACATCTGGGATGATTGGGCGGATGCCGAGGGCGAGCTAGGGCCAGTTTACGGAGTGCAGTGG
>QWCK01006003.1_pt1 | contig 10585 bp, 11 predicted proteins | sample 1972571 | NCBI WGS metagenome assembly QWCK01 (sample SAMN09866710, study PRJNA288562) | Human gut metagenome isolate term2_stool, whole genome shotgun sequencing... | isolation source: gut | host: Homo sapiens | place: USA: California | reverse complement strand
GATGAACTGGAAGCAAAAGAAAAGGCGTGACCGAAGTCACGCCAAATCTTCCCCATTTAGGGAACTTTTGCAAATACTGTTTTATGGGAACTCTGCTCTTCTATTTTGCCCTTTTTTCCGTAGGCTTCGGTGGCACGTTCGATAAATAAAGACTGATCCGGCTGTAAATAGGTCAAAGGTACATGGAATATATCTGCCATCTTTTCGAGCATTTCAATACTGCGAGGGTAGCGGCCATCCCGCTCCCATCCGATGATCGTTCGTTTGTTGATACCCAGACATTGCGCCAATTCGTCCTGTGTTAAAGAATGTTTCTTTCGTAGATCGTGAACTTTCTCTCCAAATTTCATGTTTGTAACCTTTCTATGCCGATGGAAACATGAGTAAGAAAGAATTCATCAGGCAGAGAGATTCCTATAGAGCACAGGAAGATGAACGGATGGAGCAGATTCAACGGCTTCGTACCGAGAAAAATCAAGTTTTCCAGCCTGTGAAGAAAGATACGGATAATTTGCAAGCCGTGATTGACTACTACAATAACCGCCGTTACCAGCACCGTCTGTTCATCCAGACGCCGATGCAGGCTCATGTCAGTGCCATGAACCGAGCTGCTTGATACCGATTTGCACAAAAAATTCGCCGTCTCCTTGTGGAAACGGCGAACATAAATCTTATATTATCTTTTCTGTCTACTTGACGGAGTGCACTTCACAACTCAATCGCTGGTTTTCCGGGGGCTTACGATTAGCACAAACCCAACCTTACATTATTCCGGTTTGACCTGCAGCTCCTGCTCGCAGTAAATGCAGCGATACTTGCCATTGGAGCTCAGCTCAAAGATCTGGTCGCACTCTTCCTCAATGGAAGAGATGCAGCGCGGGTTTTTGCACCGCACGATGTTTACCAGGCGCTTGGGGGGCTGGGGTTTCTCTTTCTTGATGGCTTTGCCGTCCTGGATGACGGTCACGCTGATGTTGGGGTCAAGGTAGGCCAGCACATCCAGGTTGAGCCAGGAGGAGTCGCCCTCCACCTTGATGATGTCCTTTCGGCCGCACTCTGTTTTGTGGGAGCGGGCGTTCTGGATGAGGGCCACGCTGGCCGTGCGGTTGCCCTTGATGCCCAGCAGATCCATCAGGCCGATGGCGGTGCCGGCTTTGATGTGGTCGATGACAATGCCATTCTGGATCTCGTCAATGTTCAGCATTTCAGTGTTCCTCCTTTGCGTCAGGTGCCTTGGGGTCGGGCAGACCCAGCAGGGTCATGATGAGTGCCATGCGGATATAAACAGCATTCTGCACCTGCTCAAAATAGGCAGCGCGGGGGTCATCATCGACCTCCAGGGTGATCTCGTTCACGCGGGGGAGGGGGTGCAGCACAGCCATATGGGGCTTTGCCAGTGCCATTTTCTCTTTGGTCAGGATGTAACTGTTTTTCAGGCGGATGTAATCTTCCTCGTTGAAGAAGCGCTCTTTCTGCACGCGGGTCATGTACAGGATGTCCAGGTCGGCCATGGAATCCTCCAGGCTGCGGGTCTCCTTGTACTCAATGCCGTTGGCTTCCAGCACGTCCTTGATGATATAATCGGGTACTCGCAGCTCTTCCGGGCTGATGAGCACAAAGCGGATATTCTTGAAGCGGGCCATGGTCTTGATGAGGGAGTGGACGGGGCGGCCAAACTTCAGGTCGCCGCACAGGCCGATGGTCAGGTTGTCCAGCCGGCCCATCCGGCGGCGAATGGTCATCAGGTCGGTCATGGTCTGGGTGGGGTGCTGGTGGCCGCCGTCACCGGCGTTGATGACCGGGATGCGGGAATAACGGCTGGCGCGCAGCGGGGCACCCTCCTTGGGGTGGCGCATGGCGACGATATCGGCGTAGCAGGACACCACACGGATGGTGTCGGCCACACTCTCGCCCTTGGAAGCGCTGGAGACCGTTTCACTGGGGAAGCCCAGCACATGGCCGCCCAGATTCAGCATGGCGGCCTCAAAGGAGAGGCGGGTGCGAGTGGATGGCTCGTAGAACAGGGTGGCAAGCTTTTTGTGCTCGGCGACGTTCTGGTAGGCGGCCGGATCGGCGCAGATGCGGTCGGCCAGACTCAACAGATTCATGATTTCTTCCTGGCTGAAGTCTAAAGGATCGATCAGATGACGCATGTTGTTCAGTTCCCTCCATCAAAGAAGCTTTCGAAGAATGGAAAAATCGAAGAAGTTGGTGTAGTAGCTCAACGAGCGCATAACCGGATGGCACAGACGGTTGTAGCAGACTTCGTCCAGCAGCAGCATCGCCTCGCCGGGGGCAAGCCGCATGGCTGCCCGGATGGCCTCGTCGCCGCAGCTGGCTTTCAGGTGGGCGACATTGGAGGCGATCTGCTGGTGACACTCCCGCTCCAGGATCTCGAAGATGTCGCCACTGAGGTCGATCCGGGTGTAATCCCGGCTGCCAAACAGCGCGCGCGGCAGGTAATCGATGGAGTAGATGACGGGAGTAGTGTCCGCCAGGATCCTCTTTTTGATGCAGATGACCTCATCCCCCGCCTCGATGCCGAGGTCCCGTGCCAGCTCTTCGCCTGCGCGGGTGGGGTAGATCTGGATGCCGTCTGCATGAGGATAGCTGCCGAAACTGCGGATCAGAGGATAGTATTCCAGTTTCTGGTCCAGGCGGCTGCGCAGGTTGAGCACGGTGCGGTTGACAACGGTGCCAATGCCGCGCACACGCTCAATGTATCCGGCGCGCTCCATCTCGCTCAGCGCGTCCCGGATCACGGTACGGCTGACACCGAGCTGGGCGGCAAGGTCTACCTCCGCAGGCAGGCGGTCGGCGTCCGCATAGCGGCCGGTGCGCAGCTCCTGCAGCAGGGCAGCAACTACGCGGTCGCTGATGACAGCGCCGCCAAGACGGCTGGAAGGCGAAAGGCTGGAATCTTTCATGGTCGTTTTCCTCCGGTACACATGCAGGGTGAGCCCCGCAGAGACTTCAGGAGGCGGGCAGCAGCGCCCAAGAGCACAGACTGCCAGCATCCCTTCAATCAGTATAACATAAATTGACATTCTTTGAAATGGCATTTATACTGGAATCGCAAAGAAAGTATGATTTTATTTTGGGAGGGATTGCAGAAATGGAACTTTGTCTTCATCAGGTCCGCGGCAGGGCGGCGCTGCTGTCGGTCACGCTCCGGCAGTGTACGCGCGAAGAGGCCGAGACCGTCTACCGGCTCCAGAACGAGGTGCGAGCCATGATGCCGAACCCGGAGCTGTTCATGCCCGATACGCTGGAAAATATCCAGAGCTATCTCGAACACGACCTCTGCCTTGGCGCATGGGACGGCGAGCGGCTGGGGGCCTACTTTATCCTGCGGTACTGCGGGCACAGTGAGCACAACTACGCTGCGTTCATGGGCATTCCGGAGGCCGAGTGGGAGTACTGGGCCAATGCCGACAGCGTCATCGTCCACCCGGACTGGCGGGGCAATGGCCTGCAGCGCATCCTGCTGGAAGACGCGCTGCCGCTGCTTCGGCCCGGCATCGTGGGCATTGGGGCCACCGTCAGCCCCGGCAACCCCTACAGCCTGAACAACGCCAAAGCCAGCGGCTTTGAGATCGTTTCCCGGCGGGAGATGTACGGTGGGCATGACCGCTATCTGCTGGCAAAACACCTGTAAAGAAATGGAGGGAAATTGTATGAAAATCGTTGTGCTGGACGGCTATACGGAAAACCCTGGCGACCTGAGCTGGAGCGCTCTGGAGCAGCTGGGCGAGCTGGTGGTCTATGACCGCACTTCCTATGAAGAATCGGATCTCGTTGCCGAGCGCATTGGCGACGCCGATGTGGCCATCCTGAACAAGACCCCCATCTCCAAGGCCACCATGGATCAATGCCCCAACCTGAAACTGATCGCTGTACTGGCCACCGGATACAATGTGGTGGATATTGCCTATGCCAAGGAGAAAGGCATCCCCGTCTGCAACGTGCCCAACTACGGCGGCTACTCCGTCAGCCAGTTTGCCATTGCCCTGATGCTGGAGGCCTGCCTCCACATCGGCCATCACGACCGTACCGTCCACGAGGGCAAGTGGCAGAACAGCGAGGAGTGGTGCTACTGGGATTATCCCCTCATCGAGGTGGCAGGCAAGACCTATGGCCTGCTGGGCTGCGGCCGCATCGGCATCCACACTGCCGAGGCTGCCAAGGCGCTGGGAATGCACGTCATCGCCTATGACCGCTACCCCTCCCAGGCCGCGAAGAACCTGGGCGTGGAGTTCGTGGAGCTGGACGACCTGTTTGCCCGCTCCGATGTGCTGGGCCTCCAGATGCCTCTGATGGACTTCAACACCGGCATCATCAACAAAGAGAACATCGCCAAGATGAAAGACGGCGTCATTATCATCAACAACAGCCGCGGCCAAATGGTGGTGGAGCAGGACCTGGCCGACGCCCTCAACTCCGGCAAGGTGGCCTGTGCAGGTCTGGATGTCGTGTCCACGGAGCCCATCCGGGCCGACAACCCGCTGCTGAAAGCCAAGAACTGCATCATTACCCCGCACATGTCCTGGGGTTCCCGGAGCAGCCGCCAGCGCATTATGGACTGCACCGTGGAGAACGTCAGGGCGTTCCTGGCGGGCCAGCCCCAGAACGTGGTGAACAAGTGATCAGACTTCCTCAAGAAAAACAGGTGGTGGAGAAATGAAAAAGTGCATCGTTGTGTCGGATTCGTTCAAAGGCACCCTTTCCAGCCAGGAGATCTGCACCCTTGCGGCGCAGCGGCTGGAGGCGTATTTCCCCGGGTGCGAGGTGGTCAGGATTCCCGTGGCCGACGGTGGCGAGGGAACGGTGGCCTGCTTCCATGAGGCCTGCGGCGGCACGCTGGTCTCCGTGCCCGTCTCAGGCCCCTATGGGGAGGCCATCACGGCAGAATACTTACAGCTGCCCGACGGGCAGGCCGTGATTGAGATGGCCTCGGCCGCCGGTCTGCCTCAGGTAGAAGATCGCAAAGACCCCTGTAAGACCACCACTTACGGCGTGGGTCAGCTCATCCGCCACGCCGTGGAGGCGGGCAACCAGAACATCCTGCTGGGGCTGGGCGGAAGCTGCACCAACGATGGCGGCTGCGGCTGTGCGGTGGCGCTGGGGGTCCAATTCCTCCGGGCCGATGGCAGCGATTTTGTGCCCGTGGGCGGCACCCTGAGCGAGGTGGCGGACATCGACACGAAAGAAGCGGAAAAGCTGTTGGCGGGCGTCTCCCTCACCGCCATGTGCGATATCGATAACCCGCTCTACGGCCCAACCGGTGCGGCCTGCGTCTTTGCGCCCCAAAAGGGTGCCGATGAGGCCACGGTAGTCTTTCTGGACGGGCAGCTCCGGGCGCTGGCCGGTGTCATCGAGGCAAAGCTGGGCCGTTCGGTAGCCGCTCTGCCCGGTGCAGGCGCAGCAGGCGGCCTGGGTGCTGGCATGGTGGCGTTCCTGGGGGCACAGCTGCGGCCCGGCATTGAGGCCGTGCTGGATCTGGTCCGGTTTGACACCCGGCTGGACGGCTGTGACCTTGTCCTCACCGGCGAGGGGCGGCTGGACACCCAGAGCGTCCGGGGCAAGGTCATCAGCGGCGTGGCAAAGCACGCGAAAGAGAAGAGCGTGCCGGTGGTGGCCATCGTGGGCGGCGTCCTGCCGGAGGTGGAAGACCTCTGCGATGACCCGGCCTTGGGCCTGACCGCTGTGTTTTCCATCAACCGGCAGGCCATGGATTTTGCGCAGTCCCGTTACGCCAGCCGGGAAAACTACACCTACACCCTCAACAGCATCCTCCGCCTGCTGCGGGCAGCGGAAACAAAATAAATGCCCCCGCGCCATTTCGGCGCGGAGGCATTGCGAAGCAGAACTCAGGCAGCCATGGCGGCGGACTCCGCATGGAGTTTTTTGCGCACTGCCATCAGGCAGATGAAGTGCACCAGCGCCGTTAAGATCCAGCTGATGGGGTAGCTGATGTACAGGGTAGTGGTGGAGCGGAACAGCTGGAACACCGTGGCGATCCAGACCAGACGGAGCAGGCAGCTGCCCACCAGACTGACGATCATGGGCATGACCGAGTAGCCCCGGCCGCGCAGGCAGCTGGCCAGCGTGTCCATGACACCGCAGAGGAAGTAAGTGGTGCAGATGATCCGCATCCGGGCCAGGCCCGCGGCCACCACGGCTTCATCGGTGGAGTAGAAGTGGAGCAGCAGGTTGCCGCCCAGGAACGCGCCGCCGCCCAGCAGCACGCCAATGCCCACGGCGCAGAGCAGGCAGTTGCGCATGACGCGGTCCAGGTTATCATACCGGCGGGCACCCATGTTCTGGCTGGTAAAGGTCACGGCGGCCTGTGCAAAGGCGTTCATGGCGGTGTAGACAAAGCCCTCGATGTTGGAGGCTGCCGAGTTGCCCGCCACGACCGTGGAGCCAAACGAGTTGACCGCCGACTGGATGACCACGTTGGAGAGGCTGAACACTGTGCTCTGCAGGCCGGCCGGCAGGCCGATGAGCAAAATCTGGGTCAGGGCCCCTTTGTGGAAGCCCAGCTTGTGCAGGTCGAGGTGGAGGGGGCCCTCCTCTTTCAGAAGCAGGGCCGTGACCATGCAGGCGGAAACCGTCTGGCTGATGATGGTCGCCAGCGCGACGCCGGCCACGCTCATCTGGAAACCAATGACGAAGACCAGATTCAGGATGACATTGATGACGCCTGCCGTCGCCAGGCAGAACAGCGGCCGTTTGGTGTCGCCTACGGCCCGCAGCAGTGCCGAGCTGAAGTTGTACAGCATGGTCATGGGCATCCCGAGAAAGTAAATTTTCAGGTAGAGGGTGGCCAGGTCAATGACATCCTCCGGGCTGGACATCAGCTCCAACAGGCCCCGGGCCACAAAAAAGCCCACGCCCGCCAGCAGCACACCGCTGACAAGGCCCAGCGTCACCGCCGTGTGGACAGTATTCTGCACGCCCTGATCGTCCCGCGCGCCAAAGCAGCGGGCAGCCACAACGTTGGCACCCAGCGAGAGGCCCACAAACAGGTTGACCAGCAGGTTGATGAGGGCACCGTTGGAGCCCACCGCCGCCAGAGCGGTGCTGCCCGCAAAGCGGCCCACCGTCACAACGTCTGCTGCGTTGAACAGCAGCTGCAAAATGCTGGACGCCGCCAGCGGGAGCGAAAACAGGATGATTTTTTGCAGCATCGGGCCGCTGGTCAGATCGCCAGAACGGGAAATCTGCGCCATGGAAAATCCGCCTCCTTTGAACAAGCTTTTTCTTGCATTTCTTACACTTTGTATTGTTAAAATCGTTCCAAAATCAGTCCTGCCCGGAGGCAGAACGCAACTTTATATTATAGCACCCGGAGTGTAAAAAGCAAGTAAAAACGTAAAATGCTGAAAAGGAAGCGGAATGCGGCAGGCCGGGCGGGGCGGCAAGGGAAAAAACCAGCCAGATGATACAACAAAACAGGCGTTTTTCAAAAACCGATGCAGCCCATACTCGGAACAGGGCGTGCGGAAATCCGCCCCGCCGAATTGAAAATTGTCGAGCCCCTTGTTATAATAGGAGCGCAACCAAAACCAAAGGGAGGAACCTCCATGTATCGGAATGGAATCAAGCGGCTGCTGGCCGTTATTTTATCACTGGGCGGCATGATCTGCCTTTCGCCCCTGCTGCTGGTGCTCTGCATCGCCATCAAGCTGGATTCGCCCGGCCCGGTGTTTTTCAAGCAGAAACGGGTGGGCATCCACAAACAGCATTTCAACATCCTGAAATTCCGCACCATGCGGATCGACACCCCCCACGATATGCCCACCCATCTCCTCCACGACCCGGACCAGTATATCACCCGGGTGGGGCGGTTCCTGCGCAAGACCAGCCTGGACGAGCTGCCCCAGCTGTGGAATATCTTTGTGGGCGACATGGCGGTCATCGGCCCCAGGCCGGCCCTCTGGAACCAGTACGACCTGCTGGCCGAGCGGGACAAATACGGTGCCAACGATGTCCGCCCCGGCCTGACGGGCTGGGCCCAGATCCATGGCCGCGATGAGCTGGAGATCGCCGATAAGGCCCGGCTGGACGGCTACTATGTGGAGCACCTGAGCTTTGGGCTGGACGTGAAGTGCTTCTTTGGCACCATCAGGGCGGTGCTGGACCACGACGGTGTCGTGGAGGGCGGCACGGGGACGCTGCATCATAAGAAGTAAAACCTCTCAGTCTCGCTGGCATCGAGCAAAGCGAAGAGGACGGAGAGGTTTAATCGGCGTTTCGGGTTGATTTATGCCGAAAATGTTATATAATAGGATAGATAACGGAACACCAAAAAGGAGGATTTCCATGAATCGCACCTACATCCAAGAGGTACCCAAGGAAATTGGAAACACGATCAAGGTGCAGGGTTTCATTGAGAACCTGCGCAACAGCAAGGCCATGGCCTTTATCGTGCTCAAAGATATTACCGGCAAGCTCCAGATCACCGTCGAGAAAGCCGACCACCCCGAGCTGGTGGACACCATCGACAAGCTGACCCCGGATTCGGTCATCACCGTCACCGGCAAGGTGGTGGAGAACGATTACGTCAAGATGGGCGGCATCGAGATGATTCCCTCGGAGATCGAGATCGAGAGCATTGCGGATGCACTGCCCATCGTCCGCAAGGAGATCGCGGCTACCAAGAAGAAAAAGGCCGTCGAGCGCTCCAGCATCGACCAGCGCATTGATTATCGCTGGATCGACCTGCGCACCGATGAGAACCAGCTGATGTTCAAGGCACAGAGCTGCTTCGTCAACGCGATGCGCAAGTTCCTGCTGGATCGCAGCTTCATCGAGATCCACACCCCCAAGCTGATCGCCGCGGCCAGCGAGAGTGGCTCTGAGGTGTTCAAGGTGGATTACTTTGACCGCAACGCCTATCTGGCACAGAGCCCCCAGTTCTATAAACAGATGGCCATGGCGGCTGGCTTCGAGCGCATTTTTGAGACGGGCCCTGTCTTCCGCGCCGAGAAGAGCTACACCAACAAGCACTCCACCGAGTTCTCCGGCTTTGACCTCGAGTTCAGCTACATCACCTCTTACCGGGATGTCATGAAGATGGAGGAGGAGCTGCTGACGGCCGGCCTGAAAGCCGTCAAGGAGGCCTACGGCGACCAGATCAAGGAGCTGTTCGGCCAGGAAGTCATCGTGCCGGAGACTCCGTTCCCCGTGGTCAAGCTGGCCGACCTGTACAAGGGCCTGGAAGAAGAGTTCGGCTACACCGTCGATGAGTCCGAAAAAGGCGATCTGACCACCGAGGCCGAGCGCCTGAGCTATGAGTGGGTCAAGAAGCACTACAACCACGAGTTCCTCTTCATCACCGATTATTCCGCGGAGAAGCGCGCGTTCTACCACATGCGCGACGAGAACGGCGTGCCCCAGGGCTACGACCTGATCTGGCGCGGCGTGGAGATCACCACCGGTGCCCAGCGTGAGCACCGCTACGAGGTGCTGAAGAAGCAGGCAGAGGAAAAGGGCCTGGCCGAGGACGTCAAGTTCTATCTGGAGTTCTTCCAGTATGGCTGCCCCCCGCACGGCGGCTTTGGCCTGGGCATCGACCGTCTGACCATGCTGCTCTGCGGCCTGTCCATCAAGGACGCGGAGTTCCTGTTCCGCGGCCCCAACCGTCTGACTCCGTGATGCGGCACAGTTCATAGAATAAATAACAAAAGGAGCGCTGTTTCGTTGGAAACAGCGCTCCTTTTTATCTGCGTATCTGAAACGGAAAAGGAGAAATTACTTCTTCATGTAGATGTGGTGGGGCAGGCCTGCGATGTACAGCGGGGTCAGCTCTGCCTGAATGAGCGGACGCGCGTAATCGAGGAAGTCCTCCGTCATCTGGGTATGGTTCTCGTTCATCCAGCTCAGCGGCACTTTCTTCTCCAGGTTTGCCACCTCGCTGATGGGGTGGAGCTCGGTGGTGCACTGGTACGGGCTGTTGGAGATGCGCTTCAGGGCGACCATCTGGCCGGTGACACCCTCAAAGGCGGCCTTGGCGGCAGCACCGCCGACCTGATAAGCCTCGGTGATGTCGGTGCGGCTGGTCAGGTGGCCAGCGCAGCGCTGCAGGGTAGAAAGCTCGATGCAGCGGGTCTTGGTGTCCAGGCTGCGGGCCACGGTGTTGGCCAGGAAGCGGGCGGTACCGGTCAGGGCTTTGTGGCCGAATGCGTCCACCGCGTGCACATCGTCAGCCAGCTCGCAGACATAACGGCCATCCTCCAGCTTGACGCCCTCGGAGACGGCGATCACGATGCTGGGCTTCTTCTCCTGCATGACGCGGACTTTCTCAATGAAGTGGTCCACATTGAACGGGACTTCGGGCAGGCAGATCATATCCACGCCCTCGCAGTCATCGCCCTTGGCCAGAGCAGCGGCAGCGGTCAGCCAGCCGGCGTTGCGGCCCATGATCTCCACCACGGTGACATACTTGGTGCCGTAAACGGTGGCGTCGCGGATGATCTCTTTCATCACCACGCCGATGTACTTGGCAGCAGAGCCGTAGCCGGGGGTGTGGTCGGTGACCATCAGGTCGTTGTCGATGGTCTTGGGCACGCCCATAAAG
>QWCK01005996.1_pt1 | contig 10594 bp, 8 predicted proteins | sample 1972571 | NCBI WGS metagenome assembly QWCK01 (sample SAMN09866710, study PRJNA288562) | Human gut metagenome isolate term2_stool, whole genome shotgun sequencing... | isolation source: gut | host: Homo sapiens | place: USA: California | reverse complement strand
ACAGATTGAAACGCATTATTCAGGCAGAAGCAGAGAGAGAATCTGCGTAAATAATATGAAAAATATCCACGCACCCCCTTGACAAAAGCTTTCAGAGGAAACACCATGGAGAGCAGTGGAAACTTAAGTTATAACAAAGGTGTGAAGTCTGACAAAAACTGGGTAATCGAGGAAAGCCGGTTCAGCCGGAGGGAACTGAAAAAGATCGAAGCCATTTTTACCCAGGGAAACGGCTACCTTGGACAGAGGGCAGCACTGGAGGAGGTATACAGTACGGAAACCAGGGGACTGTACCTTGCAGGACTCTATGACCGGTTCGGGGAAGAGGAAGTGACAGAGCTTCCAAACCTGGCAGACTTCTGCAACATCCGCATTTTTCTGGATGATGAGGAATTCCGCATGGTGCAGGGGAAGACCGTGCTTTACAGCAGAAGGCTGAATTTAAAGGATGGGGTCATTACCCGCCATGTCTGCTGGGAGGGCAGGAACGGTGTGGAGGCAGAGTTTTTCTTTGAGCGTTTCGTATCCCTGGCGGATAAACACGTCATAGCATCCAGAGTCCGGATCATGCCATATCACCGGAATGTGAAGGTGAAGATCATCAGCGGGATCAACGGGAGAATGACCAACAACGGCACACAGCACTTCCACGAAGTGGAAGCACGGATGCACAAGGAGAAGATGATGGAATACCATACGGTGACCGGGGAATCGAAGATCCATGTGCTGCAGTACTGCGGACACCGTTTTGCCTTAAACGGCAGTCCCATCCATCCAAAGAAAACTCCGCTGATCGGCCAGCGGTACGCAGTAATCATAGCGGAGGCGGAAGTGCCTGCGGGGGAGAGCTTTGTCGTGGACAAGATCTGTACCGTATTTACCGACCGGGATCCCGGAGCCGAGAGGGAAAAGGCATGGGACACCTGCAGCAGAGGCAGGAAAAAGACACTGGAATATCTGGAAGCAGGATATGACGTCTTAAAAAAGCGCAGCCAGAAGGAGTGGAAAACATTCTGGAACAGGAATGATATCCTGATCCGTGGGGAGGATGATTATGACCAGCTTGCCATACGGTTTGCCCTGTACCATCTGAATATCATGGCAGACCGGGAAGACGATACCGTAGGCATCGGGGCAAAGGGACTGACCGGGGAGGATTTTAAGGGACACTGCTTCTGGGATACCGAGATGTGTATCCTCCCATTCTTCCTCCTGACAGAACCTGCGGAGGCAAAGCGTCTGCTCATCTACCGTGGCAGGGGCTTACAGGGAGCAAAGACCAAGGCATACCGAAACGGATATAAGGGAGCCATGTATCCCTGGGAGGCTGCCAGACCGGAGTACGGGGAGACCACCCCGGAAAGAGGCATGGCAGATCCGCAGACAGGGGAGAGAACCTCCATCTATACCGGGAAAAAGGAACTGCATATCTCAGCAGACATCAGTCATGCCGTATGGAAATATTATCAGGCTACCGGTGATGAAGAGTTCATGAAGCAGTGGGGCGATGAGATCATTCTGGCTACTGCAGTATTCTGGGCAGACCGTGTGGAATGGGACGAGGATGGCAGGGTATGCCATATCCGTGATGTGATCGGACCGGATGAGTACAAACAGCGGTTGACGGACAATACCTATACCAACTACATGGCACGGAATAACCTCCGCCTGGCGGTGCAGATCGCAGAAAGACTGGAAAAAGAGGATCCGGAATATCTGGAAGAGCTGAACAACCGATGGGAGATCTGTGAGATGCTGCCAAAGATCCGCAGGGCGGCGGAAGGAATATATCTGCCGCCTGTGGGAAAGGATGGCATCCTTCCCCAGTTTGCCGGTTACGGGAAGCTGCAGGAGATGGATCTTGGTTATTACAAGAGCTTTGGAAAAAATGCAGCCGCCGAAATGAGGAAGGAACATACCGTTCCAGAGCTTGAGAGCTTCCGGGTGCATAAACAGGCAGACCTCGTCCTGCTGCTGCAGCTGTTCCCGGAACTTCCGGAAGAAGCCGGTGGGACACAGCGCAGGCAGGTACGGGAGAAAAACTATGAGTTTTATGAAAAACACACGCTCCATGAAGCATCCTACAGCTTTGCCACCCACTCCCTGATGGCAGCTTCCCTGGGAAGAACACAGGAAGCCTATGAGATGTTCCGCCAGTGCTGCGATGTGGATCTGAGCTCCGATGGAGAGAATGCACCGGCAGGAATCTATGCAGCCTGCATGGGCGGCATCTGGCAGTGTGTGGTAGAGGGCTTCTGCGGGGTACGGATCGAGGAAGATGCCCTGCGGATCGATCCCTGCCTTCCCGAAAAGTGGGAAAGCGTGAAATTCCGCATCTGTTACCGGAAAAGCACCCTGGATATCAAGGTAACGAAGAATGCGCTGACCGTCAATAACAGGAGCAGCCACCCGGTACCGCTTAGCTTCCGTGGGGAAGCGGTGTGTCTGGATGGCACCGTGAGCAGGATCTTCCCACTCCATTCCCCGGAATAAAACAGCATGACAGAAAGCAGACAGGAAAAACCTGTGCACTCAAAGGAGTGGACAGGTTTTTTTGTGGGGAAAATGATAGGAATCCGCCATCCGGTATACCATAATGTGGACAGGAAGACCCGGGTAGAACCGGACGGAAGGAGACTGGTGAAAATGACAGAAATCGGAGAAGAGACACTGAAGCAGTACAGGGGATATCTGGCGGATCGGGAAAAAAGCATCGCCACCATTGACAAATATCTGCGGGATATCCGTACCTTCCTGCAGTGGATGGGAGAAAACCGGAGCATTACCAAGGAAAAAGTGATCGCCTACAAGGCATGGCTGCAGGAGCATTACAAAACGAGCAGTGCAAACAGCATGCTGGTAGCCCTGAATGGATTTCTGGACTTTATGGGAGAAACGCAGAGCCGGGTGAAGACGGTAAAGGTACAGAAGCAGATGTTCCGTTCCACAGAAAAGGAAATGAGCAGGGCAGAATACAAAAAGCTGATTGAAAAGGCTTACCGGATGGGACGGGAGCAGACCGCACTCATCATGGAGACCATCGGAGCAACCGGGATCCGGATCAGTGAATTGAAATATATCACCGTTGCCGCTGTGAAAAGCGGAAAAACAGAGGTTTCCTGCAAGGGAAAGAAAAGACAGGTGTATCTGGTGAAGGAGCTGAGGGAGAAACTGCTCAAATACTGCAGAAAAAAAGGGATCCGTAAGGGAAGTGTGTTCGTCAGCCGCTTCGGGAATCCACTGGACCGCAGTAATATCTGGTCGCAGATGAAAGCCATCGGTGCCGCAGCCGGAATCTGTCAGGATAAGGTATTCCCCCATAACCTCCGTCATCTTTTTGCCAGGGTGTTCTGGGAAAAATGGAAGGATCTTTTTTACCTGGCGGATATACTGGGACACAGTAATGTCAATACCACCAGAATCTATACCATGACCACCGTTAAGAACCATGGAAGACGGATGCAGGTGCTGGGATTAGTAACATAAGCTTACCGATCAGGTCTGAATCAGAGCGGAATAAGAGAAGAATCAGAGCGGATGTGAGAAAAATCGGGGCAGGATAACAAAAATACCACATAATCTGCATTATGTGGTAGAAATGGTATCCAAAAGCGGTGTCTATACATAATGGTATGTTTCCTTACTTGGAAATACTGTCCAAAAGTACCATAATTTCTCACCGTAATTCATATATACCAAAAATAAATTTGTATGTCAATGATACAATTCGACTTTTTTCGCAGAAAATTGTGCAGAATCTGATACAGAATCCGTAAAGGGTCTATTTTCACAATACATTCACTGTATAAAACGTATTTTTAAGGCGTTTTGCATAAGGCAATCCCTGCCCGCTTCTACCACATAATGCAGATTATGTGGTACTGACCGGAAATATTGTCCGCATACAATTTTATCTCCAATATTCGGCAGCTTGTCTTTGCATGGAGCAGATTGTTCGCTCAGTGGCAGTCCACAGTACCAGCCCTCCGTTATGAATAATGTGTGTAAAAGAATTGTGTAACAGAATTCTCCTTTAAAATGTTCCCCTTCCCGATTTTTTCGGGGGGGGCAAACATTTTGTAACGAAATTCAGTACAAAACGAAAGACGTGATGATGCGTATGGAAGGAAAGGAACATCTGAACAGGATCAGCAGAGAAACGGCAATGCAGATTGCCGGCAGAGAGTTACCCCGGGTAGAAAAGATCCATTTATGGGTTTTTCCTGCTCTTTCCTATGAAGAAGGAATTCCGGTGTACCTTCTGAAAGCGTATGCCGACCTGACCTCTTACGATATCATCCTGGATGCAAGGAATGGAAACATTATCAAAAGGACAGAACGCTGTCTGTAAGGAATGAAAATAGATACTTAAGGATAAACCGGAAAGGAAACCAGAATGAGTGAGGAAACCAAAAAGACTGCCAGAGTACAGGCAGGGGAAGAAGCAGTGGAGACCGTGAATGAAAAGACCCTGATGGATCAGCTGGATTCGATGAAAACAGCATTCCGTGGTTATGACAAGGAAGCTACCTGCGAACTGCTGCAGACGCTCATCCGGTCGATGGAGACAGAGAAGAAGGAAGAACACCGTGTCCTGCTCCAGAAGAACCAGAGACTGGTGAAAGAAAAGGAAGCACTGACCACGCAGATGGCAGAGCTTCTGATGAAGGTGGACTCCCTGGAATCGGAAAACCAGCGGATGATGGAACAGCAGAATACCATGCAGAAGAAATATGAGGAGCTGGCAGAAAAGCTGAGCAGGATTTCGGAAAATGCCATTGAACGGGAAACCGAGCTTTCCGCTTACCATCTGCGGGAACAGCAGATGAAGGAACGGGAAGCTGCCCTGTTAAAAATGGAGTCGCAGAAAGAAGCGGAGCTGGAGCAGATAAAGAAAGAGTTCCAGGAGGGGCTGGAGGCAGAGAAAGCAGAAATCCTTGCGCAGGCAGAAGAGGAAGCGGAAGGGGTAAACAATCGGGCAGAGCAGCTGCGGAGGAAGTTACAGGACTTCCGGCAGATCATCAATGTGATACTGGACTTTGACCCGGAAAACGGGGTGCAGACAGACTCTTTGGAAAGTGCAGGAGTACCGCATGACTGAGCTGGAATTTGAACTGGAGTTTAAGAAACGGAAACTGCAGAAACGAAAACAGCGCAGGATGGAGCTTCTGATCATCGGTGCACACCTGGGCGTGGTACTTGTACTGCTCTACTGGATGTTTGGCATCGGCATGGTACACGGCAGATCCATGCGCCCCGCTTACCGGGATGGAGATCTGTTTCTGTACCAGAGACGGCTCTTTCGGGAGCCGGATTATGGAGATGTGGTGGTCATCCACAGGCAGGATCTGGAACGGGACATTGTAAAGCGCATTGCAGGCAAGCCGGGAGATGTGATCGATCTGGATGACCTGGGACACCTGACCAGAAATGGGGAACGGGCAGCGGAAACGGAAATCCTGTTCGGGGAACAGGACAGGGATGACTGGATCACCTTGCCCTATACCGTACCGGAAGGATGCTACTTCTGTCTGGGGGATAACCGCCCGAGGTCAGAAGACAGCAGAGAGCTTGGAGCATTCCGCAGGCGGGAGATTACCGGGAAGGTTCTCGCACAGTTCCGGCTGTCATCGGTAAAGTGACCATTCGGGAATCTGCCCGGAGCTTTCGTACAAAAGAAAAATACCAACATGAGAAATAAGGAGAACGGCATGGAACTGTTGAAGGAGGATGGCTGTATCGGCGAAAAGGCATTCCATGGGGAAAAGGAGTGCTTTTTCCAGCCATTTTACAACGTGGAGAAAAAGAGGATCTGGGGAGCGGAAGCCCTGTTCCGTCTGAAGGATGAAAACGGCAATTACTACAACATGGATCAGCTTGCAGCAAAAGCGGAAGAAGAAGGATGGATCGCTGAGATCGACAGATGGGTGTTCCGGGAAGCCTGCAGAAGGATCCCGGAGCTGAGAGCCTACGGACTTAAGAGGATCAACATCAACTTATCCCCGGAGGTCTGTGAGGTTCCGGAGACCGTACCTAACATCATGCAGATACTCAGAAAGTATGAAGTATCAAGAAGTGAGGTCTGCATGGAGATCACCGAGATGTGCAAGGTCAGGAATGCAGAGAATTTCAGCTGCATGGTGGAACAGCTGAGCAGCCAGGGGATCCGGCTGGCGTTAGATGACTTCGGCAAAGGGGAGAGCAACCTGCTTCGGCTGTCCCAGATCCCGTTCCAGACCCTGAAGCTCGATAAGGAACTGGTCTGGGGAACGGAGGGAAGCAGGATGGCAGAGGATCTGGTCGAAGAGATAATCCGTATTGCACACCGTCATAACATCCAGGTCACGGCAGAAGGAATTGAGACACTGGATCAGGCGAGAACCCTGGCATCCTGGGGATGTGATTACCTGCAGGGGTATCTCATCGCACCGCCTCTCAGCTATGGGAAGCTTCTCACCTTCCTTGAGGAAAACGGAAAAAGGAATTTCCTGGAAGAATAAATAAGGATAAGAAGGAGAAACCGATGAAAAAGGAAAACAATGGATCAAGACCCCTCAGGGAGGAACTGAACAGTTCTGCCGTATCCGAGCAGAATGCAGCCGCATCCTCGGAACTGGCAAACCAGGCACAGATCTTAAAAGAACTGACGGAACATTTTCAGGTACGCAAAGGTACCTGTTGATTTTACATAGATTTTAATGAATACGATGCAAAAGGAGAGAACGTATGAAAAAGCGTAAAGGAAAGACGAAACGATGGCTTGCCGGAATCCTGTCGGCAGTGCTGGTAATCGGATCCATCAATCTTGTGGATGCTTTAGAAGGAAGTAATGGGGAAAGTGCACTGTATGATGCACCGGAGCTTACCATCACGCAGGGAGCCACAGACTATGATCTGATGAAAGACATTACCTATGACAGCAGCATGTATGAACTGGCTGTAGTGAATGATGGCGGATTTGATGTCAATACCGTGGGAGACTATGAGGTAACCTATTCCCTGACTTCCAAGGATGATGGAACGTTGGAGCCGGGAGATTCGGGGGATGCTTCCAATTCGGATAATGAAAACAAAGACCAGAACAGTGGAGACAATCAGGGAGGGGATAACACCCAGACCGGCGATAACTCTGATAGTGCGGGTTCTGATAACGGATCCGACAGTTCCGACAGCAGCAATGGAGGAGACAGTGCGGATGCCGGACAGGGAGATACGGGTTCTGACAGCAGCAATGCAGAAGACAGCATGGATGCCGGACAGGGAGATACGAACTCTGACAGCAGCAATGCAGGAGACAGCACGGATGCCGGACAGGGAGATACGAATTCTGACAGCAGCAATGCAGAAGATACTGCAGATGCGGTCAGCGGAGAGGATGCAGCACAGAGTGAAGAGAATACCGGAGATACCGGTGTACTGGGTGTATCCAGGCCGAGAACGGGTGTAGATATGAGCTATCAGTCAGAGCCCGTGGGTGCGGAAGCCGTTGATGTAACAAAAGGGGGTGACACCAATACCGTTGATACGCAGGAAAAGCAGGTCATCACCTTTACAAGAACGGTTCATGTAGTAGCGGCTTCTGAGGACGAAGAACCTGTGTATGTAGCACGGGAACTGGTGCTGACACAGGGAGAAGAAGACTACGACCTGACAGATGACATTCTTTATGATGACGTAAAATATACACTGGACGTAGTAGAACTTGGTGGTTTCGATATTAACAAGATCGGCTCCTACGAAGTGACCTATTCCCTTACGCCTGTGACAACAGAAGGAACACAGGAAAATGGACAGGATGACACACAGGATAACCAGGTCATCACATTTCAGAGAAGGGTTACTGTGAAAGCAGCCGTGGAAGAAAACGCTTTGTATGAAGCACCGGATCTCTACTTAGAGTGGGGTCAGGAAGATTATGATCTGACGGAAGGCATTATTTATGATAAAGACCTTTATGAAGTAAAGGTATCTGATCCTGGAGATTTTGATATTTATACTTTAGGAGAATATGAAGTAACCTATCTCCTTGATAGTATTGGAAAGTCTGCAAAAGGAGAAGATACCACAAATAGTACGGCAGAAAAATCTTCTGAAGTAAAAACTGCATCGCAGGAAGCAATCTATTTCACCAGAAATGTATTTGTAGAGGAATCTACAGTGACAAAGGCAGCATCCAATGGATATTCCTTGAATTTAGGAACGGCAATTTGGGATGCTGATAGCCATACAACATTTAAGTATCCACATGCAAAGATTGAAAATGTAGCTGATAAGTTGACACTTTTAACGGTTACTGTTGAAAATGGTTCATTTACTAAACCAAATGATTTTGGAGAACCAAATTTAACAGATATTAAGGGTACATCTGCAACATGGATATTCAATGGTGGTAAATCCGCAGATGAATTACAAACATCCATTAGAAATATTACATTTACACCACAAACAGGAAGCAATATGAATGTCAATATTACTATTGATGGAAATGAAACGCAAGGGTTTGATAATATACCAAGTGGTTCAAAATTGACACAATGGACAAATGGACATTATTATATGATTGTTCCTCAAAATGTTAGTTGGACTGATGCATATAACAATTCTAAAAAATATGTCTTGGCAGGTAGAAAAGGATATTTAGTAACTATTAGGTCATATCCTGAAGCGCAGCAACTTGCTAATGTTTTTAACGCTACAGACATTTGGACTGCAGGAGTAAGGGTTACTAAAAATAGTTCAGGTACAAAAATCAATGATGAAGATTCAATAAGTGGTTATTTTAAATTTGATAACTTTTTAACTACAAATCATGGATATTATTGGACGTGTGGACCAGAAGCTACTAAACCTGTAGAACCAGATGTTTGGTATTCTGGAGAACCAAATAACACACAAGGCATAGAATTCTTTGGTAAAATGCAAAAGACTATGGGGTTCAAAATGAATGATGAACATGATCAATCAATTGCATTTGCTATAGAATTTGGAGGATATGAAGATGCAAGGAAAAAAGATCCAGGTGGAAGAGATTCCACTAAGTCTCTTGAATCACTAAATAAAGATGTAACCCCAGTTGATCCTGAAGCTACTATTAATGGAATAAAATATCCAACTGTTACTGATGCTTTAAATGCAGCACAAAGTGGTGATACAATTAAAATTGTCAAAGATACTGTAAAAGCAGTAACGAATGGAACATTAAAAACTGGCGTTAAGTTAGTAAGCTATGATAAAAATACAACTTACACAGGAAAGCAGGATTCCAAGATTGATGTTGCAGAAGATGGAACTGTGACCTTGAAGGACGGAAAACTTGAGCTTTCTGCAAAAGCATCCCTTAAGGTATTCAATCCGACCGATGGGCAGACTTATCAGGTAACAGCTCCAGACTGCACTTCATGGGTAACAGTAGATAAGAATGGAGACTCCCCTTATTTTATGGGAGAGGCGGATGGAACTGTAAAAATAGATGCAGTGACCTATTCGTATCAGAATCCGAGTCATAGTAACTTGGCAATGGTTTACATTCCACAGGGAATGAAAAATAATGATCAGGTAACAAAAGCTGAAGTCGCAGCAGATCAGTCGGTAACCATTGAGGTGGACAACACGAATTCAGTAGTATTGAATGGAAGTGGGAACGCAAGCGATACCGTAACTGTTAAGCGGCGTCAAAATGATTCGAAGGTGGATGTAAAACTGCCTTCTGGCGCACAAGGTACAATCTTTGGACATGCCGTAGGGGCAGCTCCGGCAGGCGGCGTAACAGTCAGCCAGAGCAGTGCAGAAAATACAGGATATCCTGACAGAGATTATGTCATGCTTGCAACTCCAGGGGATGCTGCAACTATAAATGGCTTCACATACACGTCACAAAATGCCAACGAGAAGTTATATCTCGGAACATTCAACGTGGCGGTCACGACCGGGAACAATGCAGAGATCTCCGGCGGCGCAAAACCGGCTGACCCGGGATACTTACAGCAGTACGAGGTAAAGATCAGTCCTAAGACACACTTTGACCTCGATAAGGACAACTTTACCGTCACAATGAAAAAAAGTGATACCGGTGCAGCAGAGACATTACTGTTTGCACAGGTATGCACAGAGGAAACAGACGGAAGCATCACAGTGACGATCCCTCAGGTAACCGGTGATATCACCATCCATGCAGAAGCCAAAAGGCAGACATCAAAGCTTACCATCAATGGATTAGATGGCAGAGGAATCGTAAAAGTACTGGATGGGGAAGGAAAGGTACATGAATTAAAGCAGGGTAAGGATTCTGTTACCGTAAACCGGAATGAGGAACTGACGCTTACCTTTATCCCGGATGATTTTGCCGATCCTTATTATAGTGATCTGACAGGAGAGAAGGGAAGCAGCTTCTCCATACTGACAGGGTTAAAGAACAATGCTCCGGGTGCAGCTGCGACAGAGCTGTTCACGCAGGATGTGAAGGACAGCTTCAACTGGACGGAAAAGAGTTATCAGGGTAAGCGCTGAATAACCCACCGTCTTTCCATTCCAGCTAATTCATGCGACAATCATTCTAATCCAAGTGAGTTAAGACATTGGACAAGTTTGGTTCAAA
>QWCK01011115.1_pt1 | contig 10596 bp, 10 predicted proteins | sample 1972571 | NCBI WGS metagenome assembly QWCK01 (sample SAMN09866710, study PRJNA288562) | Human gut metagenome isolate term2_stool, whole genome shotgun sequencing... | isolation source: gut | host: Homo sapiens | place: USA: California | reverse complement strand
CGGGAAACTTAATACGCTGTAGCCTGCTAAAAGCAGCGTGCAGGCAAATATCAGCGAGAACACTGCTACTGCCGGATTGGTTTCAAAACGAGCCGAGCCTGCTACCTGATGAACCGGAAACAGCAGAGCCAAAGGACGCAGTATCGGTTCGGAAATTATTGCCATTAGAGCAAAAGTAGCGACCGATATCAGGGGTGCTATAAAGATTCTTTTTATTGCCAGTCCAGTGAAAAAACCGATAGCGACTAGCGTTATAACCCCAGAAAAAGCGACCAGTACGCTCGCCCACGACAGGCTTCCACCGCTCCCGTAACGACTAGTGAAGTAAAGCAGTGGGGCGCAGCCAAGAAGATGCCCGGTAAAAGCGAGAGTAACGATGATTCCCAGTTGCCGCATGGCGGCTTTAGACCGCATTTTACCGGTACTATTTACCTGAAAAATTCCTTGGTTAGGCCAGATCATAATAGCTATGGCACTGCTTGCACCTGCTAGTAGAGAACCAGGAATCCACAAAGCATCGTGAAGAAAACGGTTAGTTTTTGACCAGAGGAAATAATCTGCCTGGAGGGCAGAGATGGAGGCGATCAAAGCTCCCGCCGCCATCATCACGAATACTAAAACTAGAATAGTTTTTGGGATTGGCCACCAACTTAGTTTCTGCTTCAGCTTCATACAACTGACGCTTTCAAAGAATCATTAACTGCCTGGTCATAGGCGCGCTCGATTGCGGTACTGGTGACGATGTTTTCCCCGGTAAATCGGTGAACGAAATCGCTAACTGAACCAGCGAAAAATGAAGCCCCTCCACTGAGCAGAACAATTCTTTGGGCAATTTGGGTAACGTCCTCAATTAAGTGGGTACTTAAAAGTATGCAACGGTCTTTTGATAGCTCAGAGATTGTTTGCCGCAAATGATAGCGGTGCGAAGGATCTAAACCTACTGTTGGTTCATCAAGAAGTAGTAACCGAGGATTATCGATTATTCCTACCGCTAGGGCGACTCGCTGTCGTTCTCCGCCGCTGAGAGTTCGCACCCGACGCTTCAGTAGCTTTTCTAAAGATAGGGTATCGATAACTTGCTTAACGCTTTGCTCTTGGGAGTCGCCATTCTTCCCGCACAACCACGCGGCATAGCTTAATACTTGAATTACCTTAGCTCCCGCGGGCATTTCAGAAGATTGCGGTACGTAGCCGATTTTGTATTGTTCAGGTATTTGGATATTTCCAGAAGTTGGGCGCAGAGCGCCAGTAATACATTTAAAAAGAGTCGATTTTCCCGCACCGTTCGGTCCTAAAAGCACCGTCACGCCCGCTTCAACCTCGAAGGTGACATTAGAAAAAACAGGGTGCTTTCGATAGGAGAAAGAAAGATTATCAATAACCAAAAAGCAACCTTTCATTGGAGAGCCGGGTGTTAACCGCAAGCAGCAATCTAGCTGGATTACCTACGGCTTCACTTGAACAGATGTAATAAGTATATGCGTGACGGCGGTAACATCTGACGAAAAACTTCCTCTGTGAGCAAAGAGGACGTGCTGGCTACTTTTTCACTGGGAAAGCTTGTGGCAAGGTAGAAGTATGAGGATTGTCGTAACTGTAAAACATGTACCCAACCCGCAATCTGAGCGGCGCATTGAAAACGGTCACGTGGTGCGCGGAGAAGAAGATACTCTGAACGACCTGGACGAAAACGCCATCGAGGCGGCGCTCAGCGCGAAGGCGGCAGTACCGGAAGCCGAGATTATTGCCCTTACTATGGGGCCGGAAGGGGCAAAGAAAGCCCTGCTGCGCGCCCTCCAGATGGGGGCAGACCGGGCATATCACCTCTGCGATCCGGCCTTAGCGGGCTCAGATGTAACCGTGACTGCCCGAGTGCTAGCGCGGGCAATCCAAAAAATCGGAGACGTTGATTTGGTAGTTTGCGGAACCTCCTCCCTCGATGGGATGACTTCCATGCTGCCGGGAGCACTGGCAGCTACCCTGCAGCTACCGGTGATTACCGATGCTTCCGAAGTTAGCTTCAGCGCCGAGGCCGTTGAGGCCACCAGTTATCAGGTGAGCACGGCTTTGACTTTACGTGCAGAATATCCCCTGGTGCTTTCGGTAAATGATGAAGCCAACCGGCCACACTATCCCGGATTTAAAGAAATGCTAGCGGCAAAGAAGAAACCGGTAGAGCAATGGGACTTGGCGCAGCTAGAGCTTAGCCCTAAAGAAGTAGGGGCAGCTGATTCTGGCACAGAAGTGTTAGATGCCCAGCTTTATAGCCAAGAAAAGGACCAGGGAACGATTGTTACCGACTCGGCAAACGCTGGCGAAGCACTAGCCGAATACCTGGTCGAATCCGGATTTGCGCAGAAGAAGTAGGAGAAAATCGTGAGCGAAAAAATAGCAAAAGACGTCCTGGTTTTTGCCCACCCAGATGCGGCTCGGCCACAACATTTATCGGTAGCGGCCGCGCGCCTGATTACCCTGGCACGCGAAATCACCAGTGGCAAGGTAGTGGCGCTCGCGCCCACCTCTATTTCTCCCCACCATTTTTCCCAGGTCGGGGTGGCGGCAGTGCGCTATTTTGATCCGGAAGAAACCGGAACCTGGCAAGTCGGGGCAATCCTAGCTGACCTGGTGGTTTCGGCGGTTCATACCGGAGATTTTGGGGCGGTGCTGCTGCCTTCCACCTCCTGGGGGCGTGACGGAGCTGCCCAGAGCGCCATCGTTTTAGGTTCCGGAGCCAGCGTGGACGTCACCAGTCTGAAAGTGGCTGACGGGAAATTGGTTGCCGGTAAATCGGTACTCGATGGCACCTGGGAAACCAGCTACTATATTCGCCGGGGTATCCCGATCGTCGCCATGCGGACTACGGCGCTCTCTGCGGTACCGGCAGCTGAAGCCGGCGAAGTAGAGACCGAGAATCTGCCGGTTCAGCTACGCGACTCCACAAAACGGATCCAAGTAGTCTCTAGGGAAGATACCGGATCTTCACACGCGGGACTAACCGAGGCACCAGTAGTAGTATGTGCTGGTCGTGGCGTTAACGGCGATTTTGGTCCGGCCGAACAGCTGGCCGAGGTGCTCGGAGGCTCGGTCGGTGCCACCCGCGTGGCCTGCGAGCAAGGCTGGATTGACCGTGCCGCCCAAATCGGACAATCCGGGATTAGCGTTGCCCCCAACCTCTATATCGGGATGGGGATTTCTGGGGATCACCACCATGTGTGCGGGATTCGCGGCGCCAAGAAAATCGTGGCGATCTGCGATGATCCCGAGGCACGAATTTTTGAAATGGCAGACTTTGGGGTAGTTGGCGACCTGTTCACGGTGGTTCCAGATGCCCTCTCTAGAATCAAACCGCTGGACGCATAGTGCAGCTAACCTACCTCGATAACGCGGCCTCCGAGCCGCTACGCCCCGAAGCGTTAGCGGCGATGAATGAGGCAGCGGCTACGCTTTCCGGGATCGGGGCTAACCCGTCTTCTGCGCATGCGGCGGGACGTAAAGCGGCCGCGCTCCTAGAAACTGCGCGCGCCCAGGTGGCGAGGGCGCTCGGAGCCGAACCGGCGGAAGTTATTTTCACCGGGGGCGGCACTGATTCTTGTGCTCTTGCCTTGCGCGGCCTGGCTAGGGCAGCGCGCCGCCAAGATCCCCGCCGCAGCCAAGTGGTAATCAGCCAGGTAGAGCATGATGCGGTTGGGCTTAATGCTCGCGACCTACAAGAGGCCGGCTTCCAGGTGCAAGTGCTGCCGGTAGATGGCGGCGGGGTAGTCGATCTAGAAGCCGTATCCGCCCTGGATACCACCCAAATAGCAGCAGTGTCCGTGATGAGCGTGTGCAACGAGAACGGGGTGGTGCAGCCAGTTTCCCAGCTGTGCCACTTGCTGCGCGAAAAAGCAGCAGCAGATACGCGGGCGCAGCAAGGAGATAGTTCGGCATCTGCTCAAGGTGCCGGAAGCGGCCAGACTAGCCAGTTTGCTATTCACACTGACGCGATTGCCGCTGCCGGGCGCCAAGAAATAAACTTTGCCGACTCTCCGGTAGATGCCATTTCGCTAGCCTGCCACAAAGTGGGCGGGCCAGCAGCACTGGGGGTATTGTTGGCGCGCCGGGAAGTAAATATCGCTAGTGATCGGCGCGGAGGCGGACAGGAACGGGCGCTGCGGGCTGGCACTCAAGACGTGATCGCCGCCGTAGGGGCAGCAGCCGCCTTTACAGCCGCTCAGCAGGAACTAGCAGAAACTACCCGGCGCCACCAGCAGTTACGAGAAAAACTATTACAAGGAGCGCTGGCCATTCCGGGAGTAAAACTGGCCAGCGAAGCCCTGGCAGTACCCGGCATCGTCCAGTTTGCGCTTGAGGGCGCAGAAGCAGAAGGGCTGCTATTTGCCTTGGATCAGGCGGGGATCTGCGCTTCTGCCGGGTCGGCTTGTCACACCGGGGTAGCCCGCCCCTCCCCGGTACTCTTGGCGCAAGGCTACAGCGAACAGGACGCCCTCGGATCTTTACGGATATCCTTCGGCTGGTCCACCCGGGAACATGACGTAGATCGGTTATTGCAGGCACTACCGCAAGCCTTAAGTGCCTCCCGGAAACTAGCAGAGCGGGAGAGGAAATAAATGAAAGTATTAGCAGCGCTTTCTGGTGGAGTAGATTCCGCGGTCGCCGCCGCCCTCGCTAAAGAGGCCGGACATGACGTAACCGCCGTACATATGGCGCTAAGCGCTAACCAAGCCCAAAACCGTTGCGGCTCGCGCGGATGCTGCACGGTAGAAGACGCCTCCGATGCCCGCCTCGCCGCCTCCATGCTGGACATACCCTTCTACGTGTGGGATATGGCGGAAACCTTTGAAGAAACCGTAGTAGAAGATTTCCTGAATGAATACCGCAAAGGACGCACTCCCAACCCGTGCGTGCGCTGTAACGAGTTCGTAAAGTTTAGGGAACTGGCTACCCGCGCCGATGCGCTGGGATTTGATGCCGTCTGTACCGGGCATTACGCGCGCGTATTGAACGGACCGGGCGGAGTGGAGCTACACCGCGCTAAATGCATCGAAAAAGACCAATCCTACGTATTGGCGGTAATGGGCCGGGAAGCTCTCGAGAAAGTAATATTCCCGCTAGGGGAGTATGAATCGAAAAGCCAAGTGCGCGCAGAAGCCGAACGGCGGGGCCTGCCCATGTCTGCCAAACCAGATTCCTACGATATTTGTTTTATCGCTGATGGGGACACTCGCGGATTTTTGCGTTCCCACCTGGGCAGCAAAGCCGGAAAAATCGTAGACACAGAGGGTAAGGAAGTCGGAACCCACTCGGGCGCCTACCAGTACACTATCGGGCAACGCAAAGGACTAAACCTGGGGCGGCCAGCTGCCGATGGACGTCCCCGCTACGTGCTCGGTACCGATATGAAAACCAATACGGTAGTCGTCGGTGCTAGCGAGCTACTGAGCGTAGATAGAATCACCGCGACCGACGCGGTGTTACTGACTGAGCCAGGCGATCCGGCGCTATCCGGACAGGCAGAAGTAACTTTGCAGTATCGCGCCCACGGGAGCGAAGCACCGGCGAAAGTCTACCTAGAGGCAGACGGCACCTTGCGGGCCCAGCTGCTTAACCCCACCCGCGCGGTCGCCTCCGGATCAAGCCAGCGCGAGTGGCGGAATTGGTAGACGCGCTAGATTTAGGTTCTAGTGTCTTACGACGTGCGGGTTCAAGTCCCGCCTCGCGTACCAGCTATATCGGCTCTGACCAGCTTAAATAAAATGGTAGAGTTAAACACATACAGCGCCCAGGCGCTAGTATCTTTACGTTTAGCTATTTAAGAGGGAGTGTCCATGTCAGAGTTAACCGCAGGTCAAAAGGCTCCAGATTTCACCTTGCCCACTGATCAAGGCTCGGAAGTGAGTCTGCAAGGACTCTTAGAAGAATCCGAAAAAGGAGCCGTTGTTTATTTCTATCCGAAGGCTTCCACCCCGGGCTGTACTACTGAGGCCTGCGATTTCCGTGACTCTTTGAACTCGCTAAAGTCAGCCGGATACGCAGTCGTGGGGATCAGCCCCGATAAAATGCCGGCCTTGGAAAAATTCCGGGACAAGCAAGAACTAAACTTTCCGCTAGCCTCCGATCCAGAACGCGAAGTAATGAGCGCCTGGGGAGCCTACGGGGAAAAGAACTCCTACGGGCGCCTGGTAAAAGGAGTAATCCGCACGACTGTAGTCGTCGATAAAGACGGAAAAGTAGTGTTAGCGAAATATCGGGTACGTGCCAAAGGCCATGTGGCGCGGTTGCGCAAAGAACTGGGAATCGATTAGTTATCGGTAGAAGGCGAGGGAAAACTTTAGGGTTAATACCTGATTGGGGCGCGGATCTCTACGAAGGTCTTGCTCCTCAGCGGGCGAGGTTAACCGTACATAAAAAGACCGAATCAAACAGGGTGTTAACCCGCAAGCCCTCCATTACCGGGCTAACCGCCTGGAAGGAGGCGAGATTTCATGGCGAAAGACGGAACCAATCGTGGTGGGCGCCGGGTGCGGGCTGGCGCGAAACCCGACCCGCTGAGTGAGAAACTCGCTAAGGGTCTGATTGCGACTCGCCTGGAAGATCCGCTAGCGAGCCCTTTCGATTTCGAGGGCGCAGATGTTGGCGCGGGCGCGGTGCTTGCTGGTGAGGTGATGCCCGAACCCTCTGAATACTTAAGCGATATTCAGCGCGATCCCAACTCCGGTGCCGATAGCTAACCCCAAGCCAATATTGTTCATAATGAACCCAAAGAACGCGCGCAGCGTTACCGCTATACCCGCTACCAAAAACCAGGCCACAACGTTACCGACTGTACCCCATTGTTCAAACGGAAAGTAGCAGCTTACACTCAGGTCTCTACCGACCTGGAAGAACAAGCCAGCTGCTTGAGTTGAAAACCCAGTACTCGCATGGAGCGACCAATATCCGTGATCGAGCTCTTAAACTCTCGCTCACCCCCCCCCAGACGAATACGCAGGCCAATCGAGCTATCAGACACGTGCTTTCACCTCCTTACAACATGGGCTAAAATCCCTTGACGCAACTTCAGGCGTAAGAGTAAATTCCGAAATAAGAGTGGGTTTGGTCACTTTTTGGTTCATTGCAACGACGTAAAAAGAGTAACACAGATGAACACGATGATTTCTTGCTCTGAGGTTTCGTTTAAGTTTCCAGGAGCTAGGGTTGATCGGGTCATTTTCGACGAGATGACTGCGTTTTTTGGTGCGGGAATGTTTCATGTGGTGATGGGGCCGTCTGGCTCGGGTAAAACCACTCTGTTGAATTTACTAGATGGTTCCCTTGCTCCCGATTACGGAACGATCATGCTAGCTGGGCGTCCCATTGAATCGTATTCACGACGCGAGCTACGTTCACGCTTGTTGGCTCGGGTTTATCAGGATTATCGACTGGTGCCCTTTTTGAGTGCGGTGGATAATGTGCGCCTAGCACAGCAGGCAGCCGGTAGTTTACGTAGCCATCCGCTTTTAGCTTTGGAGTATTTAGAGCGTCTTGGGGTTAAAGACTTAGCGGAGTATCCGGTGGATAATCTATCGGGAGGCGAAGCACAGCGAGTAGCAATTGCGCGGGCTTTGATTAATTCTTCACAAGTCTTGCTCGCAGACGAACCTACCGGGGCTTTGGATGAGAAAAACTCTCATGAAATCGGTATTCTACTGCGTGAATTGTCGCATGAGTTAAATGTTTGTTTAGTGGTAGTCACGCATGATCCTGCTTTAGCCGCGCTTGCTGACCGGGTGGTGGAAGTGAACGATTATCGCTTGTGTGAAAAACAGCTCGCGCCTGCGACAGCCTACTGAGGCGAGATTATGGGATGGCGTCTAACCTGGGGATGCGTAAAAGCGAACCTCAAGCTAGTGGCAGGCTTTTTTGTTTGTCTGCTTGCACTGTCTTTCACCGCGATTTTTATGAATAATATCGCCACTGTTTATCGTCAAACGGTAGCCGAGGATACGCGAGTCACATATGGAGGGTTTGCCTATCGTATCGGGGCTACCACCCAAAATGCCCAACAACTGTTAAACTCCGTGAGCGCTGCTCAAAATCTGGTACCAGTTATCACCACCACCTGTAAGCTTGACTACGGTGAGAGTAGCGCAGATGCGGAGTGGAAGCGTTCCGGAGCCGGCTTTGATTATGGACGCTTACTGACAGGAAAACGCGCCACCACAAATAATGAAGTAGAAATTTCCCAGTCCCTTGCCGCGCGCAGCCATATTGGGCTGGGAGGTGAGATTAACTGTGATGGTAGGCGCTTTCAGGTAGTGGGTATTAGTGTTTTACCAGCGCGCCGGTCAGAAGTCTATTTATCAACCCGCCTGGACTCCTCAACGGACTCGGCTAACTTCACCAACTGGGTAGCTAACACCGATATAGCTAATTCAAATTATCGACCACTCTTTGATCGCGGAGAATTGCGTAAAGTCTCGCTGGATTACGCGATTCGCTATGCACAGGAATCAGCCGAGCAGGGATTTATTGCTAACGCTCTGATTATCTCCCATCTATTGCTCGCAACTGTCGGGATTGTGCTACTGCTAGGATTTTTAGCATTTCGACGGTCTACTGCAAAATTACGGCAGGCACTCCTGGCAGCCGGTTTTAGCAGCCTGAAAACAAGCTTGCATAGTCTCGTGCCTCTTTTCCTGTCCCTGTTTAGCGGGGTTCTTCTTGGAGCTTTAGGCGGTTATTTGGCGCTATTTACCTGGCGAGATCAGATTGCGCTTCGTTTTGAACAAGTTTGGGATGCGGTATCGCTAAGCGGCGATTATCGGGCTTTACTAGAACTAGTCGCATATTTCGTGAGCGCACTAGCGGTATATGTGCTTGCACTTTATTTAAGCGCTTATCGTTCAATTAAAACTAGGGCAGCTAAATCTAGTAATCGCGAGTTAAAAGCCGAGATTATCGCAGGTCTCGCGTTGCTAGGTGTGGGAGTTTTATGCAGCTTCTTAGCTAGTTCAAATGTTGCTGTCTTATATTACATTGCGCTAGCCGCAATCGGGATCGGGGTTGCACTACTCGGATGTGCGCTACCCTTCTACGTTTATAAATCCCCTTTACGCCTAGCCGCCTACCGCGCTAGCGTACATAGTTTTATTCTCGGGCCAATCATCTGTCTGTTTTGCATCCTCGCCACTCTCGGGGTCACTAACGCTACCATGCAGCAAAGAGCCCTCACCGTCGGTAAACCTAACGCTGACAGCTATCTCACCGTTTCGTTTATTAACGATGCAGACGTAACCTATCTGAAAACTCGTTTCCCGCAGATCATGACCCATGCCATCATATTTGGGTTCCCGGAAAAATCAGAACAATCTTTGCGCGTAGCAGAAGGTGCCTACGCATCCTGCATCCATCAAAACTCCAATAGCGACAGGTGTAACCAGTGGATGACACTGGTGGGCTTTGTCCTATCCGAAAACGGCAAAGAGCTAACCGGAAAAATCTCTCCAGAACTCGCCGACACCCAAGACTCTGCCGAATACGCCCTGGTTATTTTTGGCCCCAATCTGGATAAGCCAGAAGAAACCGTTCCCGTTACACTGCCCAAAAAGGTAGACGAACGCCTCGACTATGCAGAATTACCTGGCTGGGTAGCTAACCCTCAAGACCCAATCTTTAGCAATAAAGGATTCACTATCGGGATAGAAAGACGCCTATACATCCCGGACTTTTCACACTACCCCGCAGACCAGCAACAACAATTCAAATCTGTGGCTCAACAGCTCTCATCCGATCTGGCCTTATCAGAACCTCTCGACACCAACAGTCAAACCCTAGACATCATCAACTGGTTAATCCTGTCCATCGAAACTGCTCTCTGCCTACTACTTATCTATATCGGCACCACCATCACTACCAAAAACAGTCACGCCCTAGTTAGCATCCTGCGATACTACGGGTATCCGCCTCATAAACTAGCCGCCATACGTTTAACTCAAATAGCCCCCTATCTAGCCGCAGTGGTGGCTGGTTCGCTTATCGGCCGAATAATGCTAAGACCAGTTGTTGCCGGCCGTGCAGTACCCGAAAACATTTCCCCAGACTGGACATGGATTCTACCAGCAATCATTATCGCGGCTGTCGTCGGCCTTACCCCCGTCCCTAAAACAGTAAAAAATCCGGGATCAGGAGATAAACCATAAAGCAATACAGACACCACTACGAGGCGGTAATCTAAAACTGTCCAAAAAACAATCCGCACCACCATAGTAGTAGGTAAAGATGGAATAGTTGTGCTGGCAAAATATCGGGTACGCGCCAAAGGACATGTTGTTCGCCTGCGCAAAGAACTGGGAATCGATTAAAAACAGTTAGCGCCTTCGGATTAGGGGTAAAACCTAGAAGTGGCTGGTAACAAGGGAAACAAATCCGGTACGCCACCGGGGACTCGAACCCCGAACCCTCTGATTAAGAGTCAGATGCTCTAGCCAGTTGAGCTAGTGGCGCAGGTAAAAGTCAAAAGACTTTCGTACGCCACCGGGGACTCGAACCCCGAACCCTCTGATTAAGAGTCAGATGCTCTAGCCAGTTGAGCTAGTGGCGCATCGCTGCTAAACGCAA
>QWCK01005990.1_pt1 | contig 10602 bp, 10 predicted proteins | sample 1972571 | NCBI WGS metagenome assembly QWCK01 (sample SAMN09866710, study PRJNA288562) | Human gut metagenome isolate term2_stool, whole genome shotgun sequencing... | isolation source: gut | host: Homo sapiens | place: USA: California | reverse complement strand
GTCAAAAAAAGGAAATACCGTTTACGTTGACGTTGATGGTCAAAAAGTTATTAAGAATGCTTTTTTTAACAAAACGTCAACTAAAAAACGTCAACAAAAAGTTTTTGTTGACGACAACGTGGATAATTCAGTTGATGACAATCCAGAGGGGAATGAAGAGATTTTATTTTTAAGGAATCTAGTGTCCGAACTCCAATCAGAAAAAAAAGATCTTCATAAGCTATTAGACCAGCAACAACGTCTAGCCTTACAGGATAAAAAAGTACTAGAAGAGTATAAATCAGAAATCAATGAATTGAAAGCTCTTAAAATGCCTCAGGAGGATATGAAAGATGGCTCGTCGATAAGGGGTGAGGCGCAGGAAGAAATCAATGAATTGAAAGCTCAATTGAGGTTATCAGAAAAAGAACGAAACAAGGCAAAAGAAAAAGAGCCGGTAAAAACAGAATCTAAAAAATGGTGGAAACTATGGAAATGAGGGGGATCAAATGAGTCATTCGGAACAAATGATTGAAAACCAGTTCATACAGATCTTAAGTGAGAAAGAAAATCAGTGGACTTATCGTCCGGACTTGAAGTCGGAAGAAGCACTTTGGCAAAACTTTAGAGGCCATTTGAACCGAATAAATTTAGCAGTATTGGAAGAGCAACTATTAACGGACAAAGAATTTAAGCAAGTCAAAGTCGAGTTTTCACGTTTGACCGGAACGCCTTTTTTAGCTTCTCAATGGCTTAGAGGAGAAAACGGGGTGGCTCAAGTTTTATTAGAGCGAGAAAATGGGAAAAAAGTGACTTTAGAAGCCTTTAGAAATAAGGATATCTCAGGAGGAACTTCTTCTTATGAGGTGGTTCACCAAGTGGTCCCAGATTCCTCTAGAGTAGATCGTGGAGATGTGAGCTTGCTGATTAATGGGCTCCCAATCATTCATATTGAGCTCAAAAAAGAGTCCGCTAAAGACGGTTTTATGCAAGCTTATTATCAAATTCAGCGTTATGCAGAAGATGGATTTTTTAAAGGGATTTACGCAACCACTCAAATCATGGTGATTTCCAATAAAGTTGATACCCGATACTTTGCAAGACCTAGTGAAGATACCGCTGAAGCCTATGCTCGGATGAAGAAGTTTTTATTTAATTGGCGGACTGAAGACAATCAAACGGTTTCCGATTTGTTTGATTTTACTCGTACAGTTTTGCGGATACCCGATGCCCATGAATTGATTAGCCAATATACCATTCTCGTCGATGATCAAAAAAATCAAAAATTCCTCATGGCTTTAAGACCTTACCAAATTCATGCTATTCGTAAGATTCGTCAAAAAGCTGCACAGCATGAAGGAGGATTTATTTGGCATGCGACAGGTTCAGGAAAGACCATTACCAGTTTTGTCGCAACGAAATTATTAGCACAAAATGCGATCGGTGTCGATCGTACGGTCATGGTTGTTGATAGAACAGACTTAGATGCTCAAACGCAGGATGAGTTTACGAAGTTTGCCTCGGAATATCATACCGGACAAACGACCGGAAATTCGGTAGCCAATACTTTGATTGTTGGGATCAAAAATCAAAAACAGTTGGCTCGAAACCTCCTTTCATCAAAAAATAATAATACGATTTTAGTGACCACGATTCAAAAACTCTCTGCGGCTATGCGAAGTGCCCAACAAGAGAGTGAAGAAAAAGGCTCGAATCAATTTGAGAAGCTACGGCAAGAACATATTGTTTTTATTGTTGATGAGGCTCATCGTGCGGTTAGTGATGAGGAAATGAAGCGAATTAAGAAAATATTACCCAATTCAACCTGGTTTGGATTAACGGGGACGCCTATTTTTGAACAAAATAAAAAGCAAGAAAATGGAACCTTTGCCAGAACGACGAGCCAGCAATACGGGCCACTCCTTCACTCCTATACAACCAAAAACGCTATGGATGATGGCGCTGTTTTAGGCTTTCAAGTCGAGTATCATTCACTGATTTCAGAAGAGGATCAAGAGGTAATTGTCACCCAACTCAATAAAGGAAAGTTACCAGACGATGTCTTACAACAAGAAAAATTGTTGCCTACGGAACTTTATGAAACAGATGAACATATTCGTACCATGTTACAAAAAATCTTTAATCGGAGAAGTGTGGTCAAAAAGTTCAAGGTACAGAATGGTTTTCCTACGATGTCAGCCATTCTTACCACTCACTCGATTGCCCAAGCCAAACATATTTACCGGATTTTAAAGGAAATGAAAGATAATGGGACACTCTTGAATGGGCGACAATTTGATGAACGTCATCAACTGATTGATAAAGATTTCCCAAGAGTAGCTATTACCTTCTCAACCAATCCGGATCAATTAGAAAAAAATGAACAAGACGATGAATTAGTAGAGATCATGAAAGAGTATGCGAAACAGTTTGATGCTTCTCCTTATCAAGATGAGAAACTCTACAATCAAAATATTAATAAACGGTTGGCCCGTAAGGAAAAGCAATATCAATCGGATGGTCAGTGGCTAGATTTTGTCATTGTTGTCGATCGTTTATTGACAGGCTTTGATTCTCCAACGATTCAAACCTTATATATTGATCGAGAAATGAACTATCAAAAGCTCCTTCAAGCGTTCTCAAGAACGAATCGTATTTATACAGGAAAAGATTCTGGGTTGATTGTCTCTTTTAGAAAGCCCTTCACCATGAAAGAAAATGTGCAAAACACGTTTCGTCTATTCTCAAATGAAAATCAAAACTTTGATCAACTGATTCCAAGAGAATATGAAGAAGTCAAAAAAGAATTTATCGAATGTTCAACACTTTATAAACAAAGCGAAGCCGACCTATCGGATAAACCCAATGATCTTAAAACGATGATTGCGCAAGTGAGTGCTTATCAAAAGCTAGAAAAGAGTTATAAAGCGCTCCGAAGCTATGATCAATACGAAGAGGACTTTGAAGCATTTTCAGAAGTAGTGGAGCAGATGCCACAATATCAAGGTAAAACGGAAAATGTTAAAACAAAGATTAAAGAAATGATCGAGGATGAGGAGCATCCTGAGGAAGACTTCGAGAAGCTTTTACAAGAGATTGCTTTTTCTTCGCAGCTCAATGCGACACATAAAGACATCGTGGATAGTTTTTATATTAATCAACTTTTGAAAGCGATTCAATTAAACGAAGCAGGGGCCGTTGAAAAATTTGAAAAAGAAATCCAACAAAAGGATCCTCAAATCCAAAAGATGTATCACACCTTGAAAGATCAACTCGTCAATACTACTGAAGAGATCGATGTGGCTCAATTAAAAGAGACTTCGATTCAAAATGAAATTCAAAGACAACTTCAAAAAGAAGCCGAAGAATTTGGATTATCCTTCGACTTTTTACAGTCTGCAATGAATGAATATCAAGGCGATAAGAAAACGATCCCTTATTTAACTCATTTACTGGATTCGATGACCCTTAGTAAAGAAGAGTTTGAAGCCAAAACGGGTGAAAAATACAGAAGAAGAACAAAAGTTTTAGAAGAACGACTACAACAAAACTTTGAACAACTTCAAAAATGGAAAGAAGAATTATAATGGCGACAGGTTTAAATCAACAACTATGGGCTTCTGCGGATATCTTACGTGGGAAGATGGATGCAAGTGAGTATAAAAACTACTTACTGGGATTAATTTTCTATAAGTACTTGTCTGATGCGCAGCTGAGAGAAGTTTATGAACAAGAAAATGGCAAAACAGATACCTTCCCAGAACGTTCCACTCAGTATGCAGGCTTCATGGAATGGTACGAAGAAGACAAAGACGATTTAATCGAAAATATCCAACCCAAACAAGGCTACTTTATCCAACCCGATCAATTGTTTTATCACTACCGCCTCAAAGCTGATAACTATGAATTTAACTTGACCGACTTACAAGCAGGTTTTAATGAGTTGGAACGTCAAGGAGAAGAATTCAGTGGATTGTTTGCGGATATTGATTTAAACTCCACAAAATTAGGCTCAAATGCACAACAACGTAATGTGACGATTACTGAGGTCTTGCGTGCTTTAGATGAGATTGACTTATTTGAACACAATGGCGATGTGATTGGGGACGCTTATGAGTATTTAATTGGGATGTTTGCGGAAGGTGCGGGTAAAAAAGCAGGCGAGTTTTATACCCCACAAGCTGTTTCACGCATCATGTCAGAGATCACTTCAATCGGCCAAGAATCTCGAGCACCTTTTCATATCTATGACCCTGCGATGGGTTCAGGTTCTTTGATGCTTAATATTCGTCGCTATCTCATCAATCCAAATCAAGTGCACTATCATGGACAAGAGTTAAATACAACGACCTTTAACTTGGCACGTATGAACTTAATTCTTCATGGGGTGGATAAAGAACGCATGAACCTGAATAACGGAGATACTTTAGATGCCGATTGGCCCTCAGAAGAGCCTTATCAGTTTGATTCCGTAGTCATGAATCCACCTTATTCTGCAAAATGGTCAGCGGCAGATCAGTTTCTCTCTGACCCTCGTTTTGAGCGTTTTGGAAAATTAGCGCCTAAATCTAAAGCTGACTTTGCCTTTCTCCTTCACGGTTTTTACCATTTGAAAGAATCGGGAACAATGGGAATTGTCCTTCCGCATGGCGTGCTCTTTAGAGGAGCCGCAGAAGGAACCATTCGTCAAGCCCTTTTAGAAATGGGAGCCATTGATGCGGTCATTGGCTTGCCGGCCAATATTTTTTTTGGAACGAGTATTCCGACAACGGTTATTATTTTGAAGAAAAACCGCTCTCATCGTGATGTCTTATTTATCGATGCTTCTCAAGATTTTGAAAAACAAAAAAATAAAAATGTCCTGTTGGATGAACATATTGATAAAATTGTTTCTATCTACAAAAAACGAGAAGATATTGAAAGATATGCTCATGTTGCAAGTTTTGATGAGATCCAAGAAAATGACTTTAACTTAAATATCCCTCGTTATGTCGATACCTTTGAGGAAGAGGAACCGGTTGATTTGGTTGCAGTAAATACCAATCTCCTTAAGGTCAATGAAGAATTAGTTCAACAAGAGCAAGTGCTCTTATCGTTGATTGACGATTTTTCAGAAAGTGAAGAGAATCAAGCCTTAATTGATTCGATGCGTCTTCTTTTGAGAGGTGGGCATGATGAGTAAAAAGAGTCCACAATTAAGGTTTGAAGGTTTTACGGATGATTGGGAAGAGCGTAAGTTCTCAAATTTAGCTGAAGTAAGACGGGGCTTAACATATAAGCCATCCGATGTCCAAAAATATGGTATTAGGGTTCTTCGTTCTTCCAATATTGCAGAAGATACTTTTTTAATTAAATCGGACGATGTCTTTGTAAATAAAGAGGCAGTTAAAATTGACAAAGTGAAAAATGGGGATATTCTTATCACTTCTGCAAATGGATCTAGCCGTTTAGTTGGTAAGCATGCTTTGATTGAAGGGATTGAAAATGATACTGTTCATGGTGGATTTATGCTTGTCGCAAGGGCTGAAAAACCGGAATTTGTAAATGCTATTATGAGTTCTTCATGGTATAGTAAATTTATAAACATTTTTGTTTCTGGTGGGAATGGGGCAATTGGTAATCTAAGTAAATCAGATCTCGAAGATCAAAAGGTTTATGTTCCTAGTGAAATAGAACAAACTAAAATAGGATTATTCTTTAAGGGGCTCGACGATACTATCGCTCTTCATCAGCGTAAGTTAGATTTGTTGAAAGAGCAGAAAAAAGGATACTTACAAAAAATGTTCTCCAAAAATGGGGAAAAAGTTCCTGAATTGCGATTTGCGGGGTTTGCTGACGATTGGGAACAGCGTAAGTTGGAAGAGTTAGGTAATCTCAATAGAGGTAAATCCAAACATAGACCTAGAAATGATTCTAGGTTATTTGGTGGCGAATATCCTTTTATTCAAACTGGAGATGTAGCCAAAGCACCTCTTTTTTTGACAGAATACAGTCAAACATATAGTGAGTTTGGAATTCAACAGAGTAAATTATGGGATATTGGAACATTATTAATTACTATAGCAGCTAATATAGCTGATACTACTATTCTAGGGATTAAAGCAGCTTTTCCAGATAGTGTTATTGGCTTTGAATCAACTTCTTGTGATGTCGTTTTCATTAAAAATTATATTGATATTCAAAGTGATCTATTAAAAAGAAAAGCTGAAACAAGTTCTCAAGCAAATTTGAATTTAGCAAAACTAAAAGAAATGAATTTAAATATTCCAAAATTAAAAGAGCAACAAAAAATCGGTTCATTCTTCAAACAACTCGACGACACTATCGCTCTTCATCAACGTAAGTTAGATTTGTTGAAAGAACAGAAAAAAGGCTTTTTACAAAAGATGTTTGTTTAGGGTCTATAATTATAAATTAGAAAATACATTAGAAGCTGGAGACGAGATTGTCTAGATAATGTGCGAGATAAAATTTTTAGCAGGTTATCATACATAAGACAAAATGTTTTTAAAACTGATAACGTATTTATTCCACAACAATTACGCATTTATTTTTGAGAAAAATATAAAGCAGGAGGATTACAATGCTGAAAACTTATTCTTTAACAAAAAATACATTATTAGTTTCGTCAGAATCAAATATCAAAAATTCGTCTGTTGTTTATGTTTATGGTGACGAACGAGAATATATCGAATCTTTTGAACATAGATCTGACTTTAACATAGACAATATACTAACGTTTGATGATCGAGTTGCATATGACACGATGATAGATCAGAACGATGAAAAAAGTTTGCTCGTAAGTTATTTGTTTCCCGAGATACATGAAGGTGGGCATCTAGATAATCTGACGACATCTGTTGTTTTCTTGGTATTTAAAAATAAGTTGATAATTTTTACAAAACAAAAATTAAAATTCATTCCCGAACTCTTATCCAATATGGTTTTACATGATGTCGATAATTTCATGCAGGAAGTACTTTTAAAGATCATGCAAAAAGATTTCCATGTGATGCTTGACGACCTTCGTGGAGTCAAGGAAAAAATTGATGATTTAGACTCAGAAATATCAACGTCCGGTTCACTCAGACCAACGTTTGGTGATTTATTGACTCTTCAAAAATACATGATAGCTTTGTCAACAACCTATGGCGCTAATCACAAAGCGCTGGATTTCATTAAAAAAAATTTTACAACTATTAATGATATTGATTTTACCACCCAAAAAATAATTGATGAGATATACAATACAAGCGACACAATGGATAGAATTATTTTAGGTTACAGTCAATATTTGGATTATTTGGAAAATATGATAAACAATATGATTTCGTATCAGCTAAACATGATTATGAAAACTCTAACAGAGATATCAATCGTTTTGACTATTCCAGCAATCATTTTTGGTTTTTGGGGAGTCAATGTCGATGGCCCGTTTGAAAAATCTTCTTATGGTGTTTTTGCTGTGCTGATTATCTCTGTTATACTAAGCCTAATTAGCTGGTTTTTGCTGCGACGCAAAACATATTTGTAAAGTATTTGTGATACCCCAATATGATTTAAAGCAGAATTTCTTTGTTGACTTATTAAAAGGCTGGTTCCTTTCAATAATTTAATAGCTTCAGCGGCTTCCTTCACAGTATGAGAGTTAGAATATTCAAAGATAGCCATATATCCTCTGACAATTGATATGTTGATTAAATGGTCACATGATAAGGGTATAAACGAAAAGTTGTTTGGGATGCCAGACTAGGGACTATACTAGAAAACATCAGTACATTCCTTAGCTCAGGGTCTATAATTATATAATGGCCCCTAGGAAATACCATTAAAACACCCCCTATAATCTTTAGTTCATATTACAGGGGTTGTTTTTCTGTTTATTGATATAATAGTTCTTAAAAATGGAGGTGATATTTTGAAAGTGAATTGGTTAAAGTTGATTGGAATTTTTTTACCTTTAAAATGATTCATATTTACTGTCTTCAATTGCTTTTTTTAAAATTTTAAACTAAATACAAGTATTGATAAACTTTTCAAATATAGTATAAAAGTCCTAACTGATTATATCTTGATTAATGCATTACTATTCCGAATTTAAGAACTTGACTTAATATCATAATAAAAAACCTCCAAAAGTTTAAATTTTGGAGGTCATATAAGATATATGTTTATTTTATTTGCTTACTGTGGTTAGAATGAATAAAATAAATACTATAGCTATACTAAAAGCACCTAAAATAATAGTATTAGTTGAGTCAGACTTAGTATCTTTAGAAAACTTAGCTATTATCACTGCACTTAGAATGAAACATAGAAATATAAAAGCTAAAAACATTGTTGGAGAGATGCCAACTTGAAATTTCTCAAAAAACAAATGATAAATAGAAGTAACTACAACTCCTAACATTCCTATTATATAAAGTAGGGTTACGAGAAAATTTAAATTAATTAATTGATGATCGAGATTTTTATTAGTCATACTTAAAAGACTTTCCTTAAAAAATTTATTATATTTATATTCTAACATAATAAAATTGGCTCTGTTGCGAAATTTCCAAGTTCCAAAATTTTAGTGTAAAATTGAATAATAAGTTAGTGTATCTATAATATATTGTTCACCTATATACTTTACCAATTGCAAGAACATAAAAAATACTACCAATAAATGCAACTATTAACCCCAGTAATAACATCCAAATAATATTTTCTCCATTGCGAATTAGCAGAGGAAGAAGAAATCCTATCATAGATATTAATGGTGTATATGTTCTTTTGTAATAAGGCTCCCAATTTAATATTAAAGAAATCAAACAAATCAAAACTCCTAATAGGTAGACGATAATTAACAAAGGTGAATTGAGTTGAGAGAAATTACCATTAAGTTGAAGTAACCCTTTTGGTAAAATTGCACTCATCTTATTATAGTAATTAATATCATTACTATATCTAACCAAATCTAATTTATAAAAAGTGGAATTAAACATGATATAAATTACTGTAACAACCGCAGAAAAGATTGAATAGATGAGCAGACACCAACGTTTTAGATTAATAAGATTGATGTACATAGTTCTTACGTCCTTTCTTATATTTTGGATAATATCAGTATACTCCAAAAAAAAAAAAATACAAGAATTTTCAAACAATTTAAAAAGGTCAATTACATTATTAATTATTTCACATTCCCTTATCTAATGGATATTGTTTTAGTGATCCCAGAAGATAGTATTATACTAGATTTAGGGACCGGACATGGACTTGTACTGATAAAGTTCGCCTCTAAAATATCAAGCGAAGGACATGTGACCGGAATAGATCTATGGAAAAATAGGGATCAATCCAATAATAGTTTTAAAAGCACACAACAGCTTTTACAGGAAAAAAATCTAGAAAATAGATCTGATTTAAAAACTGCGGATATGATAGAGCTACCTTTTGAAAATAAGAAATACGACTTTGTAACCGCAAGTATGGCAATTCATAATATTAAACCAAAACAGAACCGATACAAAGCCTTAGATGAAGCTACACGTGTACTAAAAACAGAGGGGCTATTAATAATATTAGATACTGGAAATCATAAAAAAGAATATCTCAGTTACCTGATCGCTTTAGGTTATCGTATTAAATATGCTAAGACTTATGGCATTATTGGTTGGTGGACTGGCCCTTGGATGTCTAGCTATGCTATTATAGCTGAAAAAAATTATGATATGATTGAGAAAGGATATCTAATTATATGGTTCAACAAATCGTTCTTCCCATCAAAGATTCGAACGTTCTAAAAATGGTGCAAGATACGTTACTTGATAGTTTTCGGGCTGGCCGTCGTAACTATACGATCTTCCAAGTCGGTAAGGCCACACTACTCCGTGTGAGTGATGTCATGACATTAAAAAAATCCGATGTCTTTAACCCAGATGGTTCTATCAAAAGCACGGCTTTTATTCATGATAAAAAGACAGGAAAAGCGAATACGTTATATTTGAAACCAGTAAAACAAGATTTATTGATTTATCATGATTGGCTGGTCCAACAAAATCTTAATTCTGAATGGTTATTTCCGTCAACCTCTCGCCCAAAGCGTCATATCACTGAAAAGCAATTTTATAAGGTCATGGCGCACGTTGGAGATCTTTTAGGTATCAACTATTTAGGAACACATACCATGCGTAAAACGGGCGCTTACCGTGTTTATACGCAGTCAAATTATAATATTGGTTTAGTGATACATTTACTAAACCATTCAAGCGAAGCAATGACTTTAACTTATCTCGGTTTAGATCAAGCCAGCCGAGAGAATATGTTAGACCAAATAGATTTTGGATAGTTTAAAACTAAGAATGATAGAATAAAGAAAAGAGAAAAAGGGTAAAATCATGGATAATTATGTAGATAATCCACTAACTATAGTGGGAGTAGTTGTTTTTTTAATCGGAATGAGTATTTTTTGCTTTGGAAAAAAATGGATTGTTTTACGCTTAGTTTTTGGTGATAGAAGTATGTTTTCTCAAATATTTTTTGGGGGTATTATAACTATCTTTGGATTAATCTTATTGTATTTATCTGGAGCTTTTAACTAGCATACAAGCAAAAATCCGAAGGCTTGCACGTCTTTCG
>QWCK01005987.1_pt1 | contig 10611 bp, 8 predicted proteins | sample 1972571 | NCBI WGS metagenome assembly QWCK01 (sample SAMN09866710, study PRJNA288562) | Human gut metagenome isolate term2_stool, whole genome shotgun sequencing... | isolation source: gut | host: Homo sapiens | place: USA: California | reverse complement strand
CCGAGCCATATCGACCTGTATAAAGACGGGATGAAATGGGACGGCAGTACTCCTTATTATAATATATACAGTAGTAGGACATGGCCTGTGGACACGGACAATCCCGAGAATCTTATTGCCATCCGCCGCAAGGGGACCAGCCTGTCCATACAGACCGGAAACCGTTACTTTGCCATAACAGGAATGGATAGATATGGGAAAGAGAGCAGTGCCCGACAGAGTCATAATATTCCTGAAGTCAAAACTATAGATGTTCCTTTGCTCAAGTGCAATGGAACATGGCTCACACTTCCACCCAAAGATAAAGGCTTGGATGCCAAGCTTTTGGTTGTTGAAACTTTACAAGGTTCTGTGATTGCAACCCGAACCTATCAGGAGAAATCTGTTAACGTTTCAAACATTCCCAATGGCTTTTATGTCCTCAAATCACTTGGGCGCAAAGGGGTAACACATCGACTTGGCTTCTTTACAGTCAAGAGAAACCTCCCTACACATTTCTAATGCCAATTAGTCTCATCACAGGATCATACTTCCATGTCAGTATCTTCAAACGACAAGGGAAGCAAATCTTTCACACTCTTAATTTTATAAACCCCTTCCTTCCCATAGAGCAGGATTTCTATAGGCTTTCCATATCTGCTCTCTATTTCGAGTATCACTTGGCGGCAAGATCCACACGGTGTTATCGGAGCACTAAGCAAACCGGTGTTGTTCCTTGCGGCCACAGCTAACATTCTTACGGGCTGGTCAGGACGATTGGCTTGAGCTGAGAACAGCGCAGTTCGCTCTGCACACAAACCCGATGGAAATGCTGCATTTTCCTGATTAGCTCCAATAAACACCTCACCATTGTTAAGCAAAACAGCTGCCCCTACATAGAAACGACTGTATTTTGCATATGAGTTTTGAGTTGCATCGATAGCCCGTTGCACCAAATTACGCTCCTCTTCGCTCAGTTCTTCTAAAGAACAGCGCTCCATGTCTATTTCTATCTTGATACGCTCCATAATCTCTGTGTTTTGATTCATATAATCCCTCAACAAATGCTGTTAAAACAAGCATAACATGTGGGTGTTGTTTTATAATTTTATGGTTTTACATATTCATAGGCTCCAATATCCGGAAGCCTGTCTCTCATTTTTCCATGGCGATCCTTTGGGCAGGCTGACAATGCGTTGGCCTTATCTATAGCCAGCGATACACTGTCAAGTCGAAAGTCATATCGCAAACTATCGTTATCGATACGCACAAAATGTTTATCACCACTATTCAATGTGTCCTTGACATCCTCATAGATCACCTTGTTAAAATTCACGCTGTCCGCTGTTGTCACCCTGGGCGTACGTATGATGCTATATGAAAAGTTGTAATTAAACTTTGTCGTTGAGTCTTTCCTCTCACCCATCAACTGATCGTCGGCATACCCGGTCACCAGCGTATTGGCTACAGTCAGGTTCAGGAGCGGATATTTGTTGGAGAAGCGCAAAGCCACACCACGTTTGGAATCGAATGGATAAAACTGTGCCAACGTGCAGTTGTTCATCTCCACATCTCCTCCATCCACACGCATACAGTCACCAAGCGTATTAGTTATCTGCGTGTTATATATGACCATTTTTGCATAAGAGGCCTGTAACCCATAGCCCTGACAGTTGTGAATGGTTACATTTCCCATCGTCAGTTTCCGACTTGACACATCAGTAGAATCGATCACAACACCGTTGTAAGTGCTGTGAATATCGGTATATTTCAACTCATTTTCTGTCGATGAATTAAAAAATCGTATTCCCTGCCACTGACCGGGCACAAAATCATAGGGCAAATAATCAAACATCCTGTCTATCCTGTCACCACGTAACACCACGTTGTTTGAAGCGGTGCCCAATGTTCTCAATCGGCCATACACATTGATTCCGGCATCATGATGAAAATACAATGTGGTTCCGGCAGCTATACTCAAAGTTGCCGCACTGTCAACTCTAATTCCTCCATAGATGACCATAGGCCTTCCATCCGTCGACAACGTGGAGTCGCGATCGATCCTTACATTCCTCAGCAGCGTCGCGTCCCACGAATAGGCCTGAAGACTTACGCGTTGCTCCACTCCACTTTCCAACGTGAAGACAAGCTGATCCTCATTCAGACTTGGCGTGTCCATGAAGTTAGAAGGAGAGGTCAGTTCTATAAAAACTCGTATACTATCTTGCTTCCTCACTTCCATATCAGTTGTCGAATAACCTTGAGCTTCACCAAGGTAGGTGCCGTCCACATTCACCCGAAAGCCCGATTCTGCGCCGCGCTCCAGCCTAACCGACCGACATCGCAGCCCATCGCCAGAATTGTTGTACACCCAGAGCGAGCGCATAGCCGACGGCACATTGCTGAATACAGTGTCAAGCTTCACCGTGTCAGCGGAAAAACTTAACAAGTTGGATGACGAACTCGTGAAACTGTCATCGTCAGCACAAGAATTCATGGCTCCAATAAACATGCATGCCGTCACCACCTTCAAATACAAATGCTTAGCCTTTATCATTAAATTATCAACGTGGATTCCGCCGCTTTATTATACACTACAGCCTCTTGTTCGGTTTTATCCTCCCTGACTATTGTCTGTCATGCACTACCGAACAGTTTTATTCATATACTTCATCTATGTCAAACTCTCCAGTTGGATCTTCGTCTTTGGCACATGGATCAAACTCTTCCGGGATATCAAATACCGACATGGAATTATAGGGGAGACTGGGATCTTTGTAGACTTTCTTCATATAGTAGGCCCAAATTGGCAGAGCCATTGTGGCTCCCTGTCCCATGCGCATTGAGTCGAAGTGTATGTCGCGGTCTTCACCTCCTACCCAAACTCCGCTGACAAGCTGAGGAGTGAACCCCATAAACCATGCATCGGAATTCCTGTTGGTCGTCCCGGTTTTTCCACCAATTTCACCTTCTATATTATAACGGTGACGAATACGACCGGCTGTACCTTCGTCCACGACTGCCATTAACTCCACCAACATCTTATATGCACTTGAAGAACTAATAACCTCATTCATTCGGGGTTGGAATTGGGTGATTATATTCCCGTCGTTGTCTTCAATCTTGGAAACAAAGAGGGGGGCTATACGTATGCCGTTGTTGGCAAATACGGTATAGGCACTGACCATTTCGGCCACCGAAACCTCACAAGGACCAAGGCAGAGTGACATCGATGGGTAAATATCGGGATTGTCGATTCCAAATTTATGAAGAATACTAACAAACTGACGTGGGTTCAATCTGCTCATTAAATATGCTGAAATCCAGTTGTTAGACTGTGCCAAGCCCCACTTAAGTGAAACCATTTGTCCATATCGGCGACGGCTTGTATTACGAGGTGTCCATGGTTTTCCTCCCACCATATACGTACGTTGAACATTTGGAACCAAATCACAAGGAGAAGCTCCATTTTCCATTGCAAGTGAATACAGGAAAGGCTTAATGGCTGAACCAACTTGTCGACGTCCTCCCATCACCATATCGTATTGGAAATGTTCAAAATCCAATCCTCCCACATAGGCTTTTACATGCCCAGTACGGGCATCCATACTCATAAAGCCGGCACGCAAGAAGGTTTTGTAGTATCGGATAGAATCAAGGGGAGTCATCACCGTATCAATGTCACCATGATAGGTAAATACAGACATGTCGGTCGGAGTGCGAAAAGCCTTTTCTATCTCCTTAGCCGAAGCCCCGGCCTGCTTCATCACCCTGTATCGCTCGCTCTGTCTTACGGACTTACCCATAATCTGTTTTACTTGCTCACGGGTGAGAGCTTCTGTAAAAGGAGCATTTCGTTTTCGTTTATTTTCTTTATTGAATGCAGGCTGTAAGAATCGAGCAACATGTCCATAGACAGATTCTTCTGCATACTTCTGCATGCGCGTGTCTATCGTCGTGAAGATTTTCAGACCATCCGTATAAACATTATAGTAACTGCCATCTTTCTTAATGTTTTTCTTACACCATCCACAGAGGGGGTCTGATGCATATGCAATAGAATCAATAACGTACTGTCGTTGATTCCATGTCGGATAATCTTTTTTATCCGGCAGATCCATCATCATGTATTGACGCAGAAACTCACGCATGTAAACGGCCAAACCATCTTTGTGGTCGGAACGATGAAAACGCAACATCACGTCTTCACGTGAATATCCATCGTAGTCGGCTTTTGACAAATATCCTGCCTTAACCATCTGACCAAGTACTATATTTCTTCTGTCCTTGCTGCGATCAGGATAACGCACCGGATTGAAGAATGACGGGTTCTTGCACAATCCAATTAACAGGGCCGCCTCATTCACGTTCAGATCCCCGGGTTCCTTGTTGAAGTAAGTGTTTGCCGCTGTTTTGATTCCTACCGCGCCGTGCAGGAAGTCGAAATAGTTAAGATAGAGTGCAATAATTTCTTCCTTGGTGAAATTTCGTTCCAGCTTAATGGCTATCACCCATTCAATAGGTTTTTGCAGCAAACGTTCAATGGTGGATTTTGCAGGAGCAGAATAGAGTTGCTTAGCCAACTGCTGTGTAATCGTACTGCCTCCGCCTGCACTCTCCTGCCTCATCACTCCGCGCTTGACTATGGCGCGTGCCAATGCTATAAAATCGATTCCGGAATGATCATAGAAGCGTTCATCCTCTGTTGCAACAAGAGCATGAACCAAATGAGGTGAAAGCTTTGAATATGAGATTGGTATGCGATTCGCTTTATTAACATTATAAGTCCCGATCACCTTGTTGTCAGACGAATAAATCAAAGACGCCGACTTGTTGATGGGGTTCTGCAGGTGCTCTATATCAGGAGAGTATCCGATGATACCAAACCAGATGAGAAAAAAGAACACCACAATTACTCCTACTGACAAGAATAAAGTTACCCACAAAAATATGATGAATGTTCGTCTCATTTTTTATACATATAATTTATGCAAAAATACCATTTTCTTTTAAATTAACATCAATAAATTGAAAATAATCAGTAACTTCGCATGTGAATTCGTAACAATCAATCATTATATCAAAATGGAAATGCATGACTTTGTAACGATTGCCGACCTATCCAAAGAGGAGATACAGTATCTTCTTGAAATGGCACAAGAGTTCGAAAAACATCCCAACCGCGAGATTCTAAAAGGTAAAGTTGTTGCTACACTTTTTTTTGAACCATCTACCCGCACACAACTAAGTTTTCAAACAGCAGCCAATCGTTTAGGCGCACGCGTCATTGGCTTTTCTGATGCCAAAACATCAAGCACTACGAAAGGAGAAACGCTAAAAGACACCATACTGATGGTAAGCAACTATGCTGATCTGATTGTTATGAGGCACTACATCGAAGGTGCTGCACGATATGCAAGCGAGGTGGCACCGGTTCCTATCGTCAATGCAGGAGACGGGGCTCACATGCACCCCTCCCAATGCCTGCTCGACCTGTACTCTATATACAAAACACAGGGAACACTGGAAAATCTCAACATCTATCTGGTTGGTGATCTCAAATATGGCAGAACCGTACACTCTCTGATTACGGCCATGAGACATTACAATCCGACATTTCATTTCATTGCGCCGGAAGAACTTGCCATGCCCCAGGAATACAGACTCTACTGTAAGAATCATGGAATCAAGTATTATGAGCATACCAAGTTTGACGAGGATGTCATTGCCGATGCCGACATTCTTTATATGACACGTGTTCAGAAGGAACGTTTTTCAGACCTTATGGAATACGAACGGGTGAAAAACGTATATATACTGCGCAATGCCATGCTCTCCCAAGCCAAACCTAACATGAAAATCATGCATCCATTGCCCCGTGTTCGCGAAATAGCATACGATGTGGACAACAACCCGCATGCCTATTACATTCAGCAAGCCAAGAACGGACTCTATGCGCGCCAAGCCATTTTCTGTCATTGCTTAGGCATATCGCTGGAAGACATCAAAAGCGATGTCACGATCATTTGACCATCCTTCACATTATCATTCAATATTATGGGAAAAAAAGAATTACAAGTTGCTGCCATCGAAAATGGTACCGTAATAGACCATATCCCGGCCAATAGAACATACCAAGTTGTCAAACTATTGAACCTTCATGCTTTAGACGTGCAGGTCACCATTGGCTACAACCTTCCGTCAAGTAAAATTGGGAAAAAGGGAATCATCAAGATTTCCAACAAATTTTTTACAGACGAGGAAATAAGCAAACTGTCTGTCGTTGCACCCAAAATCATTCTTAATATGATTAAGGATTACGAAGTTGTGGAGAAGAAGGAGGTGATAACGCCCGATGAGCTTCATGGAATTGTCAAGTGCAACAATCCCAAGTGCATTACAAACAATGAACCCATGCAGACATTCTTCACTGTAATCGATAAAAATGCAGGCATATTAAAATGCCATTATTGCGACATGGAACAAGACATAGACCAAGTTGAGCTGGTTTAACACCATGTCACTGTTTTTCTACCGTCTTGTATACAAATAATCATGTTTTGGTTGCCAATGATAGATTAATTCTATATATTTGCAATCAAATTATAATACAAATCACTTATATATAAACAAACGTCAAGAAGATGCAAAGAGACCAGGAAATTTTTAATCTCATAGAACAAGAGCACCAGCGCCAGCTTAGGGGCATGGAGCTTATTGCTTCCGAAAACTTTGTCAGCGATGAGGTCATGCAGGCCATGGGCAGTTACCTGACCAACAAATATGCTGAAGGCTATCCAGGGAAACGCTATTATGGCGGTTGCCAAGTTGTAGACCAAGTGGAGACACTGGCCATCGAGCGTGTCAAGAAACTTTTTGGCGCGGAATATGCCAATGTCCAGCCTCATTCCGGCGCGCAAGCTAACCAAGCAGTATTGTTAGCTGTTTTAAAGCCCGGAGACACGTTTATGGGTCTCGACCTCGACCAAGGCGGACACCTCTCCCATGGTAGTGCCGTTAATACATCCGGTATTCTTTACAACCCCGTTGGATATACCTTGGATCGGGAAAGTGGACGTGTTGACTATGACGAGATGGAACGCCTGGCCATGGAACACAAACCCAAGCTGATTATCGGCGGTGGATCTGCCTATAGCCGCGAATGGGATTATGCACGCATGCGTAAAATTGCCGACGCGGTAGGAGCCTTGCTCATGATCGACATGGCACATCCTGCAGGACTTATTGCCGCAGGCCTGCTCGACAATCCTCTCAAATATGCCCATATTGTTACCACAACAACTCACAAAACTCTTCGCGGACCTCGTGGTGGAGTTATCCTTCTCGGCAAGGATTTTGACAACCCATGGGGATATACCACCAAGAAAGGCGTTGTCAAGCCCATGTCCATGATTCTGAATTCCGCCGTGTTCCCAGGAAATCAAGGTGGTCCCTTGGAACATGTTATAGCTGCCAAAGCCGTAGGGTTTGGCGAAAACCTCCTCCCATCCTGGAAGGAATATGCACAGCAGGTCAAGAAAAATGCAACAGTACTGGCACAAGCCCTTACAGACCATGGCTTCAGCATTGTCAGCGGTGGCACCGACAATCACTCCATGCTTCTGGATCTGCGGCAAAAGTATCCCGATCTGACCGGTAAGATTGCCGAAAATGCACTTGTTGCAGCCGATATCACTGTCAACAAGAACAAGGTGCCCTATGACGAGCGCAGCGCATTCCAAACCTCCGGTATCCGCCTGGGTACAGCTGCCATGACAACACGTGGAGCAAAGGAAGACCTCATGCATCTCGTGGCCGACCTGATCGACAACGTGCTGGCCGATCCTGAGAACGATCAGGTAATCAAGAGCGTTCGTGAAAAAGTGAATGCTACAATGAAAGAATATCCCCTATTCGCTTATTAGACAGCGCGGGGATATTCAATACCCATATCATCAAGGAACAACAGGGACGTTGAATTGGAATTCTTTTCCGGAGACGTCCCTGTTTTATAAATCCAAATTTTGAGAAAACGAATTCGCATTCTACTTATATCGTTGTTTTCGATAACAATGGCAAACTCGCAAACTCCTGTAGCCAATAGAGTCAAAGCCATGGCTAAGAGCTTGCCGGAAACGTCTGTTGTCGTTGCAAAATACACAGACAACCATCGTCATAGCCTCTATTATACAAACACCAACAGACTCTACCGCTATGATGTGCTCACCAATCGACGGGAAGAAGCCGTGTTTTCCAACACGAGCTATGACAAGATTTTGTTGACATGGCTGAGCCCCGACGGCAACTTTATTTTCATAGCCGTGGACAAAGGCAACCTTGTGCCTTCATATATGGATGCAGGTCAGGAACTATGGCGATACGACTCCCGAACCAAGCGTTATTATAAGGTTGGTGTGGGTTTCAACATCAAGCGACGCAAAGGGTGTATTATTATCAAACGGGGCACCCGTTGCCTCAATCCAGCCGCCTCTCCGGACAAACAGCGCTGGATGGCTCAAGATCATTACTATGATTTGTATGGAAAAGTAATTTGGGCGAAAGAAGAGTACGAGGTGGGCAAGCACCCCTGATTCCTACCTTGTAGTAATATGAAAACATCCTTGATGCACTTCATATTTCACATAACATCTGCCGGATTCCCTCATATCGCGCAACACCTCTGCCAAAATGTATTTCAAGGTGTCGTTGCGCACCTGTCGCCGATTTTCTCCGGGTGCCTCCACAGTTTTGTATCGGTTGTAGCAAATGTCGAAAGTAGTGCCATACATGTGGCAACTGTTCAGCGTGGCATTCCTGTTTCGACCATATAGTTTGGCGACATCATCCTTCGACCGCATCACGCTGGTCACTATCAGTTTATGCAAAGGAACGCCTTTCAGCTGGAGGCTGTCAAAAAACACAACTCCAATATCGTGAAGCAAATGGGAAGCACGTGGCACAAGATACGGAATGCTGTTATTGAGCTTGTCTACATGAAAATAAGGATTGCCGGCCACATACACCAGTTCAGACTTTCTCGTCTCAGCCTCATCCCTGTTGGCCACAGGCTTTACGCCCCATTTTTGAGCTGCAGTATACTGCACATCCTGAGCATCGGGGAACGACTTGGAGTATCCGGGAACGCTCAATATCCTGTTTTTGGCTACAGAGCCGTCGGGCCTGAAAAACTTAGCTCCCGTCCTTGTTTCAGACTCTCCCTTCGTTTCCCGTCCCGGCGTCACACTTCTGGTTGTCGCGATATTATCTTGAGATTCAGTCGATGACACCGTATCTTCCTGCGATACTTTAACCGTTCTGTCCTCTGCAACAGAAGGAAAGATGCAACGAATCAAAGCCAAGACAAGCGTGACAGCCAAAAATCCCTTTAAAAATTTTGTTTTCGTTATTTTCATTTCTCATGCAAAAATAGCACAAATCTAAAGATCCACAAAAACAAAATGCAGGAAAAGGCACTTTTACACCTAAGAAATTATCATATTTGCATTTCCGTACAGGCTTTGCCAAATTGGATTGCGGAACAGCTGTTCAAGCCTGACTTTAAACTTCAAAAAAGCTATTAACCAGAATTCGAGATAAGAATGTCCTGTTCTCAATAGCTCACCTTAGGGCATAAATATATATCCTCTATCTTGAGACAGAGGTTATCCATGAAACGACCCTATAGACAAGATGGCACTCGCATGGAATGCTATCCTATCTGCACAAGAAAAGCAAAACAAGCTGCTTTATTCGTACGTTCTTTTTAATGTAATCACATTTCGTCTAAAGATGTTGCAACTTCAGGAAACAAATGACAAACTAAATTACGCCCCTAATCCTGTCGTCAAAGGCAGAAAGGGCTGCTTTGGCTCCTTCGCCCATGGCTATCATGATTTGTTTATAGGGTACGTTGGTAACGTCTCCTGCAGCATAAACGCCAGGTACGGTAGTCCTACAATAGTTGTCTACCTCTATCTCGTGGCGTTGATTTAACGGAAGCGTCTCACGGAAAGGGTCGGCATTGGCAGCCAATCCTATCTGTACAAAGATGCCGTCTACTGCTATGTCACGTTCTTCATCGTTGTTGCGGTTCTTCACACGAATGGCTGTTACTTTCTGTCCGTCGCCCACAATAGCCGTGGTTTGTGCCATGGTGAATATTTCCACATTATCTAAACTTTTCGCTTTTTCTTGTAAAACGGTGTCAGCTCGCAAGGTCTCGCCAAATTCAAGTACGGTTACCTGTTTGCAGATACCCGCCAAATCGATAGCCGCTTCTACGCCAGAGTTGCCTCCTCCGACCACTGCCACATGCTTGTTCCTATAGAACGGACCGTCGCAGTGGGGACAGAAGTGTACGCCATGTCCCATATACTTAGCCTCGTCTTGTACGTTGAGCTTTCTCCAACTTGCACCTGTGGCAATGATGACCGCAGGTGAGATAAATATTTCACCGCCTTTTACATGTACTTTTTTTAGTTTTTCGTCGAAAAACACCTTGTCAACCTTTCTGTTGTCAAACACATCAATAGGGTATTCCTTGAGGTGTGTAAGGAGATTGTCAGCCATCTTCGCTCCTGTTGTCTTGGGAACAGATATAAAGTTTTCTATGCCAACCGTATCTTTCATCTG